>Ga0209847_1000100_pt1 | contig 38269 bp, 34 predicted proteins | sample OrgsoiDNA_201060_FD_185808 | JGI IMG/M metagenome (GOLD analysis project Ga0209847, IMG submission 185808) | Permafrost soil microbial communities from the Arctic, to analyse light accelerated degradation of dissolved organic matter (DOM) -... | ecosystem: Environmental > Terrestrial > Soil >... | reverse complement strand
TGAATCCGGCAGCGGCAAGGAACTGGTCGCTCGTCTGATTCACGAACAAGGCCCGCGCGCCAATCGTCCCTTCGTCCCGGTCAACTGCGGGGCGATACCGTCGGAATTGATGGAAAGCGAATTTTTCGGCCATCGCAAAGGCAGTTTCAGCGGCGCCATCGAAGACAAACCAGGCCTGTTCCAGGCAGCCCATGGCGGCACTCTGTTCCTCGATGAAGTGGCTGATTTACCGCTGGCGATGCAGGTCAAACTGCTGCGGGCGATTCAGGAGAAAGCCGTGCGCAGCGTCGGCGGCCAGCAGGAAACCGTGGTCGATGTACGCATCCTTTGCGCCACCCATAAAGACCTCGACGCCGAAGTCAGTGCCGAACGTTTTCGTCAGGATTTGTATTATCGGCTCAACGTGATCGAGTTGCGGGTGCCGCCCCTGCGTGAACGCCGGGACGATATCGAGACACTCGCCAGCCATGTACTCAAGCGCCTGGCGGCCGGCACCGGCCAACCCGCGACAAAACTCCACCCGCTAGCCCTTGATGCGCTGAAAAGCTACCGCTTCCCAGGCAACGTGCGGGAACTGGAGAACATGCTCGAACGCGCCCACACCTTGTGCGAGAACAAACAGATCGAAGCCAGCGACTTGCGCCTGGCCGACGGTAACTGCGCTGCCGAAGCCGGCGTGCCGGACCTGACCCGGATCGACAATCTGGAAGATTATCTGGAAAACGTCGAACGCAAACTCATCCTCCAGGCGCTGGAAGAAACCCGCTGGAACCGCACGGCGGCGGCGCAGCGGCTGAATCTGTCGTTTCGGTCGATGCGCTACAGGCTGAAGAAACTCGGTTTGGATTGAGGGCCCCTTCGCGAGCAAGCCCGCTCCCACTTTGATCTCCAGTGTTCACAAATAATATGTTCACCGAAGTTCCAATGTGGGAGCGGGCTTGCTCGCGAATGCGATCTGACAGTCGACAAAGATCCTGCGACTAGATCCGCCCAACCGGCGCATACGGTGCCGGATCAATGATCGGCGCCCTGCCCAGCATCACATCCGCAAACAACTGACACGACGCCGGTGCCAGCACCAGCCCATTGCGATAATGCCCGCAATTGAGCCAGAGCCCGTCAAACCCTGGCACCCGGCCAATGTAGGGAATGCCTTCTGGCGAACCCGGCCGCAACCCGGCCCAGTGGCCCACCACCTCGGCATCCGCCAGCGCCGGAATCAACTCCACGGCCGAGGCTTTCAGGCTTTCCAGCGCCGATTCGGTCGGGGTCTTGTCGTATCCTTCGTGCTCCAGCGTACTGCCGATCAGGATATGCCCGTCGCGTCGCGGGATCGCATATCGCCCCTTGGCCAGCACCATGCTCGGCAGGAAGTCCGCCGCGCATTTGTAGAGAATCATCTGGCCTTTGACCGGCTCGACCGGGAGCTCCAGGCCAAGGCTTTTGAGCAAGTCGCCGCTCCAGGCTCCGGCCGTCAGCACCACCTGATCACCATAAATCGCGCCCGTTGATGTCTGCACCCCGACCACCGCATCGCCTTCACGGATAAACCCGCTGACTTCGCACTGCTCATGGATCGTCACGTTCGGCAGCGCCACCAGCGCCGCTTTCAAGGACTTCACCAGCCGTGGGTTGCGCACATTGGCCACATCGGCCATGTAGATCGCCCGGGAAAAACCGCTACCCAAGACAGGCACAGCGTCATGAGCCGCCGAGATATCCACAGCCCGTAGCGGACGATTTTCCCGTTTGGCCCAGGCCAGCGCTTCGGCCTCGTCGTCCAGGTCCAGCCAGTACAGCCCGGTTGTGTGCACTTCGGGGTCGACACCGGTGGCGGCAAAAAGCCTTTCACCCAGCTGTGGATAGAAATCCTGGGACCAGTGAGCCAACGCAGTAACCGCCGGGCTGTAGCGCCACGGATAGAGCGGCGAAACGATGCCACCCCCGGCCCACGATGACTCCTGGCCGACGTTCGAGCGATCCAGCAGCACAACGCTCTGTACTTCGGACGCGAGATTGAATGCGGTCAGCAGGCCGATCACCCCGCCGCCGACAATCACCACTTGCTGTTGCCTGCTCATGTTCTGATCCAACCGTTCAATAGACAGAGGGCGCAAGAGGCACCCGAAAAAGAAACTCAGCGACCCCAGCAATCCTTGGTGACCAGCCCGGCCTGGGCGTTGACCATGCCTCTGACGCCGGTACTGGTGATGGTGAAATCGCCGCACTTGTCAGTAGCCATGGCCGCGCCGACCTTGCGCACAGCCGTCACAAGGAAGGTCTGATCGGTGATGGTCGGTGTAATGGTGTAGTAGTCGTTACCCGCGCTCAGGCCTGTGACGTTGGTGTAAACGTTATTTTTTGAATAGAACCGCTCAAGAATCTGCGCTTGATCGGAAAGCAGCCCGACCACGTCGGCGCGACGGCCCTTTTTCACGTATTCGGTGAAGCTCGGATAGCCAATGGTGGCGATTATCCCGATGATCGCAATCACGATCATGATTTCGATCAGGGTAAAACCTCGGTTGGATCTGCGCATTGCCTCAACTCTCACTTACTGTATTTGTCGCCACATGATGCGACGGCTGCCGCCACCGCCGGGTTTCTCCACAAGGGAGGTGATGCCGCCGCTGGAGTCGTTCACGATCTTGCGGGACGCATTGTTGACGACCGCGTTCAGCGTTGGAATACCACCGGTGAAAATCACCCCGCTGGAAATCGCATCGTTGCTGTCGACCACCCCGTCACCATTGGTGTCGAGCACTGCGTAGTTGAGCATCTTACCGCTGAATGCATCCAGTTCGACCAGTTTGCCGGTGCCGAAACTGGCGCAAGGGTCGGTGGTATCCACGCTGGCCGTGGTGAACACGATCCGACCAGCCACCAGACTGGCCTGATTGATCACCCGCTCACCCGTCAGCACGTTGTTGTAAACCAGCGGCAGGTACCAGCCCTGCTCCGCCGGGTAAGTCGTTTCATTCTGAGTCGTGGTGATGAACTGCCCGCCGGTGCTGCTGGTGGTCACTCCGGTCACCGCCTGTGCCTGCAAACTCGACACGGTCAGTTGACCAGCGCCGCCATTGGCATCCCAGACTGCGTAAAAGGCCTGGAGATCCTTACTGGTCTTGTCGGTGGTCTCGTTGAATTTGCCGGTGCCGAAAAACACTTCCTTGCCGCCCAGGGAGTTGTCCGCCAGCAGCGGTTGCGCGGTAATCGGCTGAGTGGTGCCACCGGGAGTCGTGAACAACGGCTTGCCGGAAAAGGCCACGCCCCAGGTGTCGGTCGTCGCGCCGCTCAGGTCGAACTTCCACATGCGCCCTTTCAAGTCGCCGCCATAAGCGGCCTGCACCACGTTCTGCGAGTTGACCTTGAGCTTCACCGACGACAAGCCGTTGGTGGTTTCGGTACTGTCGATGACGATTTTCTTGATCAGCGAACCGTCACGAACATCCACCACATACAACGCCGCGACACCGGAATTGCTCCCATAACCATTGGAGATGAATGCCGCCCAGCGCCCATCGGCCAAGCGTGCCACTTCGGGGCGGGCATAGGCATAACCCAGGTCATTGAAAACGTTTGCCGTGTTCGCAGTGGTCGGCGCACTGATTTCCCACAACGCATTGAATACATTGCCCGCCGAGGCATCGAACAACTGCACGGCGTAGAACGTCTTGCCACCGGCCCCTACACCGCCAAGGGCCAGGGTTTTCCAGGCGCTGTTGAGTTGCATATCGAACACGCCGACCTGACCATCGACCAGAAACTTGTGGCTCACCCCGTTGATGTAGGCGGGATCGGCGATGTAGTGCAACGATGGCAACACACTCGAAGGCATATAGGCAAAACGTCGGGCGCCGTTGGCCGCGTTGATAACGTTGAGGAAGCCGTTGTTGGCATTGACCACCAGGCTGGCGCTCATGTTGGCCGCTTTGGTTGCCAGGTAGGCGGTGTAAGTGGAGTCGCCCACCAGGTCCGAAGCGGTTTGGTCTGTGGGCGAAGCCAGTGCCAGCGGCGAGTTGATGATGTCTCCCAGTAGCACCGTGCGTACTTTCAGCCCGGTCTTGTTGGTGCCCTTGCTCCATTCCACCAGATCATTGCCGACGATGCCGGTCGGCAGGCTCAGGCCGAGTGACGTTTGCTGGGCCGGGGAAAAGTTGCTGTAAGCCAGGGTAACCACGGCGTTGGTCAGGGAGTTCCAGGACTGGTAGATCGGAGCCGTGGCACCAGGCACGATGACCGTGTCGGTGGTCCATAACACCGCTGCGGTGTTCACCGAACCGCTAGTGGTGAAACCATAGGACTTGATCGTCCCGCGCCAGTCCTTGGGGTCGTACGTGGTCTGGTAGTAACTCGAACCGCTGGCCAGCGTGCTGCTGCTGGTGACACCACTCCCGCCGGATCCAGCCTTGGAGGTGATGTTACTCAGGGCAGAAGACAACGCCGCGTTGAGGCCGGCAGCGTCGTTAGCCTGGTAATACAAGCCTTGGCCGTAAGCCGCTGCATCCGACAACATCTGGTTGGACGAGGTGAATCCGACGGTATAGGTGTTCATGTTCTGCTTTGGGAAATCCGCGGAATTCCAGGCCTTGCCCGCCAGATCCGTACCGGTCGAACGCATGTCGATGTCGAAGGCGAACTTGGCGATATCGTCCAGATACAGCGTATCGCCCTCGTTGTCGCCATTGAGGTTGTTGCCGTCATTGTTGATCCCGTCCCAGTTCGGCAAACGGCTGCTGCCCAGAGGGTCGTTGGTCGGGAACGTGCGGTCGTAAGTCGGCAAGCCATCGGTGATCACCACGCCGTAATTCTTTTGGCAGCGGTACTGGATCGGGCTGGTGTAGGTTGTCGGCGTCGAGTTGTAGTACGGCGTCATGCCACGAAAGTAACGGGTGATTTCGTAGTAGGTTTCGGCCAATGGCGTGTTGGCGATGGCGCTCAAGTTGTTGATGGCTGAGATCAAGTTGTTGTAATTGTTGTCAGCTTGAGACTGGGTGACGCTGCCGGTGACGACCGCCAGATCGCTGATGGAACGTGCGATATATCCGCCGTTTGCAGGGCTGTTGCCGGTAGGCGGATTGAAGGTCGACAAACCGATACGCAAGCCCCGGTTACTGGTCACCAATGCCGTGGAAACGTTGCGCGCAACGTTGACTCGATAGTCGTTGGGAATCGAACCGTTAGTGAAGTCACGGTTGCTGCCGTTCGCCAGGCCCACCAGATAAGAAAGGTAGTCGCCGGTATATCGGGTGTTGCCATTACCGACAGGGTCCGGAAGCTTGATGCATTGAGGGGTCAGGCTGTTGTTGTAAAAGGCGTAGGCATTGCTGGAGCAACCGGACTGGGGAAGGCTTGAAAGAAAGATCGAATCACCGACGATATCGCTTCCGCTAAAACATAACCCCAGGAACAAATTACACTGCCTGGCCGGCGTTCGGCCCGTCACTGTCGGATCAAATCCCGCCGCATAGATGATAGTGTTCATGCTCCCCGAATCGTCGATGAGCAGCATGACATTCGGCGGCACGGCGGCGGCGCTCAACAGTGGTGAATCCGATGGCGTGAAGGCATAGGCCGGCGCCGCCAGGTACAAGGCCAATAAGGCGCCGCAAACCACTTGCGCCCATCGTCGGCTCCAGCGACCTCGAGCATCAATACTTGGCATAGACGCTCTCCACCACACTGCGAATGTTGTTACCCACGATGCCCACCGCCGTGACCCGATACAGCGTCGCCGAGGTGTTGCTCGGCACATTGATGGCTGTCAGCGTGGTGCCGATGTTCTGCACCCCATAAAAACCGCCACCGGCGGCGATCCAATTGACCCCCGACGTGGAGTTGAGCCCGGCACCGGTCACCGCTGAGGATTCAGCCGGCGGCGCACATTGCGTCGTGGAGCCACACACTGCCAGCGTATAGGTCGCCAGTTGCACCGCGCTTTCGCCGATGCGCAAGTTCATCTCGGCCAGTTGAAAGGATTGATTGCGCAGGGTCACGCTGCCGGCCATTTTTTCCTGGAGGGTCGCGTTTTGCATCGATGAAATTCCGATCAACGTCAGCAGCAACAGAAACACCAGGCTGATCAACAAGGCCATTCCCTGTTGGTCTTTTTGCATTTTTGTCAGGGTTCTCATCCGGCACTCACCTACTGAAGCCGGTTGCGCAAAGCGGCAACCACGTTGAAAGTTTGATTGCGCACGCGGTTGTTGGGATCGGTCAGGGTCAAGGTCAGGCGAACACTGCGGATCAGCGCGGGGTTGGCCGGGTTGCTGCTGTAACTGGAGGCCCCCACGTCAGTGGTGCTGGTGGCGACACCGAACGACACGTTGAATGCGCTGACGTTGTTGACCAGCACCGCCTGGGTCGGCGTGCCGCTGCCGACGCCCATCAACAGTTGGTTGTTGCTGAAGCTGTAAATCAACCGGCGAATCGGGAAAGCCATTTGCCCGTAGGCCGGTGCCCGCACGCCCGTGTAGGCCGACGCACTGTTTCGACAGTCGGAAACTACCGTCCAGGTCGGCGTCCCGCCGTTACCACCCACATCTGCCGTGACCAGCGTGAGCTTGAGATTGGTGTTGTCCCAACTGATCGGCGCTAACTGACTGGCATTGAAATCACCCGCCGAACTGGCGTCAGTGACAGTCGTCAGGCAACCGAACATACCGACCCCGCGGATTTCCTGAATCATCTTGCTCAATACAAACCGCGCATCTTCCTGCATGCCGGCCGCGGTGTTCTGGCTGACGTAGGTGTTTTTGGCCGAGATAAAAATCTGCGCCACACCCAGCACCACGATCAGGCTCAGTATCAGCGCAATCATCAATTCGATCAGGCCAAAGCCTCGGCTGTAATGTTTCATGGTGTCGTCACCGGGTCGGCGGTGGCGCGACTGGTCAGAACGAAACTGCGACGCGTGTTGGCGACATTAGCGGCTCGCGAGTCATCCCAGGTGATGGTGATGGTGTACACCCGCAGATTCAGCGTAACGCTGCCAGTGGCGCTCGCACCGCCGAAGTTGACGATGTTGGTGGTGAAATCGTAGAGATCCTGATCCCGGGCAACGCTCAGGTTGCCCGACGTCGGAGGCGTGACGGTATAGTCGGCGCCGGAGTTGGCGCGGATGCGGTCCATCATGTCGTAGGCGATAAAACTCGCCTGGCTGGTCATTCGCGAGCTGTCGGTGTACTTGAGCGCGTTCAACTGAACCGCCGCCGCCCCCAACAACCCCACCGTCAGAATCAGCAACGCGACCAGTACCTCGATCAGCGTCATGCCCTCCTGAGCACCCTTGCTCCGTTCCCTCATCCGCAACTTCCACCCAGTAGAATCCGTCCGTTCAAGCACACATTCAGCGTCCTGCTCTGCGCCCCCAACACATAACTGATCACCACCGCCGAGGACGGTGCCGACAAACCGCCCAGATTGTTGAAATCGATGGTGGTCACTCCTGAGGTTAGCGTCAGAGTCGCACCGCTGCTCATCGCTGGAACAACCCGCAATACATTGGCCGGTGTGCCAGTACTGTCGTAGACCGTCAGTTCCCCGGTCCAGACGCTGCCACCCGCCGTTGGGCGCAGCCGCGTGGTAATGCCCCGGTCGATGGCCTCCAGCCGTGCGTAATTGAGCCCTCGCTGCAAGTCGCCGATCTCGGTATCGGCCCGGGTGCCTTGCACCGAACGGGTAAACATCGGCACGGCCATCGTGATCAGGATCAGAAAAACCGCGAGGGTGATCAGCACCTCGACCAGCGTGAAACCTTTTGTACGATGATCCATCGGTGCCCTCCGTTGCCGTCGGCTATACCTGCCCTTACACGCTAGAACATTCGACCGGCAGATGTACGGTTGTTTTGCCATTACTCGCGCAAGGATTGCGCGAACGCAGCATTCCACGGAGGGAAATACATGCATCAGCAAGGTTTCAGCCTGATCGAACTGCTTATGGGACTGGCAATTGCCGGGATTGTTCTATTGCTGGTCAGTCCGGCGTTTGCGGCGCTTACCGAATCGAATCATCGTGAGCAGGCCGCGCAATCACTTATCAGCGGCATACGCAACGCCCGGACCGCAGCCCTCACACACAACCAGAACGTGGTGATTTACGGTATCAACGGCGATTGGAGTCAGGGTTGGCGGATCATTCTGGACATCAGTGGCAAGGGGCCTGAGGACAGCAGCAATCCGCTGCTGGTCGAGCGTGCGAGTGACGCTCGGGTGCCGATTGTCGGCAACTGGCATGTTGAAAAGTTTGTACGCTTCAGCCCTCTAGGCCAACCGTTGATGCCGGGCAGGGCCTTTCAAGCAGGGACATTGCACCTCTGCGCAGCCCGCGAACCCATCAGTCACCTACAGGTGGTGATGGCCGCGACTGGTCGCGTCCGCCTGAGCAGCCACAAGGCTGAACAGGCGTTATGTCCCGGGGGCAAAAGCCTTAAAGCAAAGAGCGCACGCGCAACTCTTTAGGCATGGAGAAGGTGATGTTCTCCTCGCGGCCGGCCAGTTCATCGGCACCGGTAGCGCCCCAGGCCTGCAACTGCTGGATCACGCCACGCACCAACACTTCAGGTGCGGAGGCACCAGCGGTGATGCCGATGCGCTCGACGCCGTCGAACCAGCTCTTTTGCAGGTCTTCGGCACCGTCGATCAGGTAGGCCGGTGTAGACATGCGCTCGGCCAGTTCACGCAAGCGATTGGAGTTGGAGCTGTTCGGGCTACCGACCACCAATACCACGTCGCACTCGTCGGCCAGTTGTTTGACCGCGTCCTGACGGTTTTGCGTGGCGTAACAGATGTCGTCCTTGCGTGGACCACCGATGGCCGGGAAACGCAAGCGCAGGGCATCAATGACGCGACTGGTGTCGTCCATGGACAACGTGGTCTGGGTCACAAACGCCAGTTTCTCGGGATTGTGTACTTGCAACGCAGCGACGTCTTTCTCGTCTTCAACCAGGTAGATCGCGCCGCCATTGCTGCCGTCGTACTGGCCCATGGTGCCTTCGACTTCCGGGTGACCGGCATGGCCGATCAGGATGCATTCACGACCGTCACGGCTGTAGCGTGCGACTTCAATGTGCACCTTGGTCACCAGCGGGCAGGTGGCATCGAACACTTTCAGGCCACGGCCGGAGGCTTCGGTACGCACAGCCTGGGAAACGCCGTGGGCACTGAAGATCACGATGACGTCGTCCGGCACCTGATCCAGTTCTTCGACAAAGATTGCCCCGCGGTTACGCAGGTCTTCGACGACGAATTTATTGTGGACCACTTCGTGGCGCACATAGATTGGCGGCCCGAAGACTTCCAGGGCGCGGTTGACGATTTCGATCGCCCGGTCCACGCCGGCGCAGAAGCCACGGGGGTTGGCGAGTTTGATTTGCATGCTGTGCCTCGTGTCTTGCGCGCAAGAAATAGCGAAAACAGTGAAAAACTTGATGTGGGAGCGAGCTTGTTGTGGCGAGGGGGCTTGCCCCCGTCCGATTGCGCAGCAATCGTAAACCAGCCACTACGGACTCATTCAGAATCGCGTCGGCTGGTTTCAGGGGCGCTTCGCACCCCAACGGGGGCAAGCCCCCTCGCCACACAAACCCGCTCCCACACTAGACCGTGTTCGGTCAGTTACAGCGATTTGACGTCGAAGATCTCGACTTCAAAGGTCAATGTCTTGCCAGCCAGCGGGTGGTTGAAGTCGATGGTCACTTGCTCGTCATCGAAGGTTTTCACCACACCGGGCAGCTCAGTATTGGCCGCATCGTTGAAGATCACCAGCAAACCCGGCGACAGCTCCATGTCCTTGAACTGCGAACGCGGGATGATCTGTACGTTTTGCGGGTTAGGCTGACCAAAGGCGTTTTCCGGCGCAATCGTCAGCGTCCGCTTATCGCCAGCCTTGAAGCCGAACAGGGCCGCTTCGAAACCTGGCAGCAGGTTACCGTCGCCGACCTTGAAGGTCGCCGGGGCTTTGTCGAAGGTGCTGTCGACGGTGTCGCCGTTCTCCAGGCGCAGTGCAAAGTGCAAGGTGACTTCCGTGTTCTGGCGGATGCGTTGCTCAGCCAATACCTGTTCAGTCATGAACGGTTTCTCCGGTCTTCTTACTTTTGAACATGTCCAGCGCGAGCATCACTGCCCCGACGCTGATGGCGCTATCAGCAAAGTTGAACGCCGGGAAATACCAGCGGTTCTGCCAATGCACCAGAATGAAGTCGATCACATGGCCCAGGGCAATGCGGTCATACAGGTTGCCCAACGCGCCACCCAGCACCAGCGCCAAGGCGACAGCCAGCCAGGTTTCGTTGCGGCCCAGGCGTTTAAGCCAGACCACCAGCACCGCACTGACCACGACGGCGATCAGCGCAAACAACCAGCGCTGCCAGCCAGAGCTGTCGGCCAGGAAGCTGAACGCCGCGCCGGTGTTGTAGGCCAGGGTCCAGCTGAACAAATCGGGGATCACCACGATTTGCTGATACATCTCGAGCTTGCCTTCAAAGTAGAACTTGCTGGCCTGGTCAATGACCAGGACCAGCAGGCTCAACCAGAGCCAGCTCAGCCGTCCGAAACGGCCAGCCGCGTTAGGCATAATGACGAACCTCGCCAGCGCCGCTGATGTTGTCGACGCAACGACCGCAGATTTCCGGATGTTCCGGGTTCACGCCGACGTCTTCACGGCAGTGCCAGCAACGGGCGCACTTGGCGAAGGCCGACTTGACGATTTTCAGCTTCAAGCCGCTGACTTCGGTGACTACCGCGTCTTCTGGCGCCTGAACAAAAGGCGCAACGCTGGCGGTCGACGTGATCAGTACAAAGCGCAGTTCGTTGCTCAGCTTGGCCAGGTCGGCGCTCAGCGCCTCCTCGGCGAACAGCGTCACTTCGGCTTGCAGGTTGCCACCGACAGCTTTCGCTGCACGCTGGATTTCCATTTCCTTGTTGACCGCGACCTTCACCGCCATGATCCGCTCCCAGTAGGCGCGGCCCAGTTCAACGTTGTCCGGCAGCTCGGTCAGGCCTTCGTACCAGGTGTTGAGCATCACCGATTCGTTACGCTCGCCCGGCAGGTATTCCCACAGTTCGTCGGCGGTGAACGCCAGGATCGGCGCGATCCAGCGCACCAGCGCTTCGCTGATGTGGTACAGCGCGGTTTGCGCCGAACGGCGGGCCTTGCTGTTGGCGCCAGTGGTGTACTGACGGTCCTTGATGATGTCGAGGTAGAACCCGCCCAACTCCTGCACGCAGAAGTTGTGGATCTTGGAGTAGACGTTCCAGAAGCGGTATTCACCGTAGTGCTCTTGCAACTCACGTTGCAGCAGCAAGGTGCGGTCCACGGCCCAACGGTCCAGCGCCAGCATTTCTTCGGCCGGCAGGATGTCGGTGGCCGGGTTGAAACCGGTCAGGTTCGAGAGCAGGAAGCGCGCAGTGTTACGGATACGCCGGTAGGCGTCCGCACTGCGTTGCAGGATCTGGTCGGAAACCGCCATTTCACCCGAGTAATCGGTGGAAGCGACCCACAGACGCATGATGTCGGCGCCCAGAGTGTCGTTGACCTTTTGCGGCGCGATCACGTTGCCCAAGGACTTGGACATCTTGCGGCCCGACTCATCCACGGTGAAACCGTGGGTCAGCAGCTCGCGGTACGGCGCGTGGTTGTCGATGGCGCAACCGGTCAGCAGCGACGAGTGGAACCAGCCGCGGTGTTGATCCGAGCCTTCCAGGTACAGGTCGGCACGCGGGCCGGTCTCGTGGCCCATCGGGTGCGAACCGCGCAGGACGTGCCAATGCGTGGTGCCCGAATCGAACCAGACGTCCAGGGTGTCGCTGATTTTGTCGTACAGCGGCGCTTCGTCACCGAGCAGCTCGGCAGCGTCCATCTTGAACCAGGCTTCGATGCCTTCGACTTCAACGCGCTTGGCGACTTCTTCCATCAGCTCGGCGGTACGTGGGTGCAGTTCGCCGCTTTCCTTATTCAGGAAGAACGGGATCGGTACGCCCCAGTTGCGCTGACGGGAGATGCACCAGTCCGGACGGTTGGCGATCATCGAGTGCAGGCGCGCCTGGCCCCAGGCCGGAACGAACTTGGTTTCTTCGATGGCTTTGATCGCCCGCTTGCGCAGGGTTTCGCCGGAAGTCGGCTCTTTGTCCATGCCGATGAACCACTGCGCGGTGGCGCGGTAGATCAGCGGGGTCTTGTGACGCCAGCAGTGCATGTAGCTGTGTTCGATGATGGTGGTGTGCAGCAGCGCACCGACTTCGGTCAGCTTGTCGACGATGGCCGGGTTGGCTTTCCAGATGAACTGGCCGCCAAAGAACTCCAGCGACGTCGCGTACACGCCGTTGCTTTGTACCGGGTTGAGGATGTCGTCGTTGACCATGCCATACGCTTTGCAGGTCACGAAGTCGTCCACGCCGTAGGCCGGTGCGGAGTGAACCACGCCGGTGCCAGCGCCCAGCTCAACGTACTCGGCCAGGTAAACCGGCGACAAGCGATCGTAGAACGGGTGACGGAAGTTGATCAGCTCCAGCTCTTTACCGGTGGTGGTCGCGATGACCGAACCTTCCAGGCTGTAACGGGCCAGGCACGACTCGACCAGCTCTTCAGCCAGTACCAGCAGTTTGTCGCCGACATCGACCAGGGCGTAGTTGAATTCCGGGTGGACGTTCAGCGCCTGGTTGGCCGGGATAGTCCACGGGGTGGTGGTCCAGATCACGATCGAAGCAGGCTTGGCCAGCGACGGCAGACCGAAAGCGGCAGCCAGTTTGGCTTCGTCGGCAATCGGGAAGGCTACGTCGATGGTCGAAGACTTTTTGTTCTCGTACTCGACTTCCGCTTCAGCCAGGGCCGAACCGCAGTCAAAGCACCAGTTCACAGGCTTGAGGCCCTTGAACACGAAACCGCCCTTGACGATTTCGGCGAGTGCGCGGATTTCACCAGCCTCGTTTTTGAAGTCCATGGTCTTGTACGGGTTGGCGAAATCGCCCAACACGCCCAGACGGATGAATTCGGACTTCTGGCCTTCGATCTGCTCGGTGGCGTAGGCACGGCACAGTTCGCGGGTTTTGTCCGCGCCCAGGTTTTTGCCGTGGGTCACTTCGACTTTGTGCTCGATCGGCAGGCCGTGGCAGTCCCAGCCCGGAACATAAGGCGCGTCGAAACCCGAAAGGGTCTTCGAGCGGATGATCATGTCCTTGAGAATCTTGTTCAGCGCATGACCGATGTGAATCGTGCCGTTGGCGTACGGAGGACCGTCGTGAAGCACGAACTTCGGACGATCCTTGCCAATTTCGCGCAACTTACCGTACAGGCCAATGCTGTCCCAGCGCTGCAGAATCTGCGGTTCGCGCTGGGGCAGGCCGGCCTTCATTGGGAAGGCGGTGTCCGGAAGGTTTAGCGTGGCTTTATAGTCGGTCATTTAAGGCTCTTCATTAGCGATTGGCGCTAGGTGCGACAGGGCACGGGCGGCGGCGACATCCGCATTGATCGCCGTCTTAAGCGCCTCCAGAGAGGCGAAACGCTGCTCTTCACGCAGCTTGTGGTGGAAAACCACCGTCAAACGCCGGTCATACAGATCGCCGGCAAAATCTAAAAGATGCACTTCGAGGTGGGCTTTGCCATCACCTTGGACCGTTGGCCGCACGCCGATGTTGGCGACGCCTGGCCAGGTCTTGCCGTCGATGTCGACGTTGACCAGGTAAACCCCGGTCAGCGGCACGCGACGGCGCTTGAGTTGTATGTTGGCAGTTGGCGTACCGAGTTGGCGCGCCAGCTTCTGGCCATGCAGGACGCGCCCGGCAATCCGGAACGGACGACCGAGCAAGCGTTCGGCCAAGGCAAAATCGGCAGCGGCCAGGGCATTACGCACCTGGGTGCTGCTGACGCGAATACCGTCCAGCTCGACGGTTTGCGCAGCCTCGACGGTAAACCCTTGCAGGACGCCGGCCTGTTGCAGGAAATCGAAATCCCCTACCCGATCACAGCCAAAACGGAAGTCGTCACCGACCTCCAAATGCTGCACGCCCAGACCGTCTACCAGAATCGTATCGACGAATTCGCTGGCGCTGAGTTTGCTCAGGCGCTGGTTGAACGCCAGGCACAAGACCCGGTCGACCCCTTCGTCGGCCAACAGCTGCAGTTTGTCCCGCAACCGGGCCAGACGGGCCGGGGCCGTGTCTGGGGCGAAGAATTCCCGCGGCTGCGGCTCAAAAATCACCACGCAGCTGGGTACGTTCAACTCGAGCGCGCGTTCACGCAGCCGGGCCAGGATAGCCTGGTGACCACGGTGAACACCGTCAAAGTTGCCAATAGTGGCGACACAGCCCCGATGCTGGGGGCGCAGATTGTGGAGGCCTCGAACCAGCTGCATAACGCGCTTCTTGCTCATAAAGTGGTCGATTATAACCACACCCGGCGGCCGACGACAGGCAACACCGTAACCCAAAGTGATCGAGCCGACAAAACTGCCGGCCCGCCCGTGTTTATCGAGGTAAAGACCTCAGCTCAACGCCTTGCGATTGAAGTCGCGCAAACGGAAGCCCATCAACAGCAACATGCCGAAATAGGACACCATGCCCGCCACCACCAAGGCGCCCAGACGCAGGAAACGCTCAAGCATATGCCCCTGATCCCAGGCCGGCATGAAATGCATTCCGGCCAGCAATACCGCGGACATCACTAGCACAGCAATCACCAGCTTAAGGCCGAACTTCCCCCAGCCCGGTTGCGGTTGGTACATCTGTTGTTTGCGCAGTTGATAGAACAACAAACTGGCGTTAATGCAGGCACCAACACTGATAGCCAGTGCCAGGCCGGCATGGGCCAGTGGACCGATCAACACCAGGTTGAACAGCTGGGTAACAATAAGGGTGAAAATCGCGATTTTCACCGGTGTGCGGATGTTTTGTTGCGCATAAAAGCCCGGCGCCAGCACTTTGATCACGATAATCCCGAGCAAACCGACCGAATAAGCGATCAACGCCCGCTGAGTCATCGATGCATCAAACGCGCTGAACTGGCCGTACTGGAACAACGAAACGGTCAGCGGCTCCGCCAGAATCCCCAGTGCCAGGGAGCACGGCAACACCAGCACGAAGCACAGGCGCAGGCCCCAATCGAGGATTCGCGAATACTCGTGGCGATCCTTGCTGGCGTAAGTCTTGGCCAGGGTCGGCAGCAGAATCGTGCCCAACGCCACGCCCAGCACGCCGGACGGCAACTCCATCAAGCGGTCGGCGTAATACATCCACGATACAGAGCCGGCTACCAGGAACGAGGCGAAGATGGTGTTGATGATCAGGGAAATCTGACTGACGGAAACCCCAAGAATCGCCGGCAACATTTGCTTCATTACCCGCCAGACGCCGGTGTCGCGCAGATTCAGCCGCGGCAACACCAGCATGCCGATCTTTTTCAGATGCGGCAGTTGATAGAGCAGTTGCGCCAGGCCACCGACCAGCACCGCCCAGCCCAGGGCCATGACCGGCGGGTTGAAGTACGGCGTCAGGAACACCGAAAAGATGATCATGCTGACGTTCAGCAGCGTCGGCACGAAGGCCGGCACCGAGAAACGGTTATAGGTATTGAGGATCGCCCCGGCCAATGAGGACAGGGAGATCAATAAGATGTAGGGAAAAGTCACCCGCAACAGGCTGGACGTCAGTTCGAATTTTTCCGGTGTATCGGTGAAACCCGGCGCCGTGGCCCAGATAACCCAGGGTGCGGCGATCATGCCCAGCGCCGTCACCAGCGCCAGCACCAACGTCAGCAGGCCCGAGACGTAGGCAATAAAGGTTCGCGTCGCCTCTTCGCCTTTCTGGCTCTTGTATTCGGCAAGAATCGGCACGAATGCCTGGGAAAACGCCCCTTCGGCGAAGATCCGCCGTAACAGATTGGGCAGTTTAAAGGCGATAAAGAAGGCGTCGGTCGCCATCCCCGCACCAAATGTACGTGCGATGAGCGTGTCACGAACGAACCCCAGAACCCGGGAAAGCATTGTGATAGAGCTGACGGCGGCTAACGATTTGAGCAGATTCATTGAAAGAGTTTGTGCCTGTCGATAAACAGCAGGCGAACAAAGCGCCTACTTATGCGATACTCCGCGCCGCAGCAGCACAGAGCCAAAGCTCGCGAGTTTACAGGTCAAGCGCCGGAAATAAATATCCCGCCTCTTTATACCTACCACTTAGCGGAACGTCTCAACCGCCCTTGACAAGACATCAACTCATCGGCATGATTCGCGGCCTATTTTGTTTGCTATTTCCTAAAAAGTCTTTCGAGGAGCTCGACGGTGGCCAACACACCTTCCGCCAAAAAACGTGCAAAACAGGCTGAGAAGCGTCGCAGCCACAACGCCAGCCTGCGTTCCATGGTTCGTACCTACATCAAGAATGTAGTTAAGGCCATCGACGCAAAAGACGCTGAAAAAGCTCAAGCTGCTTACGTTCTGGCCGTGCCAGTTATCGACCGTATGGCCGATAAAGGCATCATCCACAAGAACAAGGCTGCTCGTCATAAGAGCCGCCTGAACGGTCACGTCAAGGCTCTGAACCTTGCTGTTGCCGCATAAGCGATAAGCTTGTTAAAAAACCGACCCTAGGGTCGGTTTTTTATTGCCTGCGATTTAGCAAATCCAGCACAAAAAATGTGGGAGCGGGCTTGCTCGCGAAGGCGGCGCATCAGTCGACATCTGCATTGACTGACACACGGCTTTCGCGAGCAAGCCCGCTCCCACATTCTGGATCTGCGCTAACTTATTGAGCGTGAGCCCATGGCAAGATCGGAATCGCCGTCACCGCATTCTGCGGGCTACCCTCGATCAAACGATCGCTATAGACCAGGTACACCAGCGTATTGCGCTTCTTGTCGAGGAACCGCACCACCTGCATGGTCTTGAAGACCAGCGAAGTGCGCTCCTTGAACACCTCTTCACCATCCTTCAGCTCGCCTTTGAAGCTGATCGGCCCGACTTGGCGGCAAGCCAAGGACGCTTCAGCGCGATCTTCAGCCAGACCCAAGCCACCCTTCACGCCGCCCGTCTTGGCGCGCGACAAGTAGCAGGTCACGCCATCGACCTTCGGATCATCGAAAGCCTCGACGACGATGCGGTCATTCGGGCCGACAAACTTGAACACCGTCGACACCTGACCAATTTCCTCGGCCGAGGCCAGCAGCGGCATTGCCAACAGCAGACCCAACAATCCTTTTGCCACGCGCATTGAGATATTCCTTCAGACCAGAATCAGGTTATCGCGGTGAACCAGCTCTGGCTCCGCCATGTAACCCAATAAACCGACAATCGCCTCAGACGACTGACCGATGATTTTTTGTGCCTCAAGGGCGCTGTAGTTAGCGAGACCACGAGCAATTTCGCGACCGTCTGGCGCCACACACACCACCATTTCTCCACGACGGAAACTGCCCTGGACCAGCTTGACACCCACCGGCAGCAAACTTTTATTGCCCTTGGACAATGCCGTTACCGCACCCTCATCCAGCACGAGGGTGCCACGGGTTTGCAGATGCCCGGCCAGCCACTGCTTACGCGCCGCCAGCAAGCCGCGCTCAGGCGACAGCAGGGTGCCGATGCGCTCGCCAGCCTTGAGACGATCCAGCACGCGATCAATGCGCCCACCGACGATGATGGTGTGCGCACCGGAACGTGCCGCCAGGCGCGCAGCACGCAATTTGGTCTGCATGCCGCCACGACCCAGCGCACCACCGGTACCACCCGCCACTGCATCCAGCGCCGGATCATCAGCGCGCGCTTCGTAAATCAGCTTGGCGCCAGGGTTGTTACGCGGATCAGCGTCGAACATCCCGTCACGATCGGTCAGGATCACCAGCAAGTCAGCCTCGACCAGGTTGGCCACCAGCGCCGCCAGCGTGTCGTTGTCGCCGAAACGAATTTCGTCGGTGACCACGGTGTCGTTCTCGTTGATCACCGGAATGACCTTGAGTTCGACCAGCGCGCGCAAGGTACTACGGGCGTTCAGGTAGCGCTTGCGGTCGGACAGGTCGTCGTGCGTCAGGAGAATCTGCGCGGTATGCCGGCCATGCTCGGCAAAGCTCGACTCCCAGGCCTGCACCAACCCCATCTGACCGATGGCGGCAGCCGCCTGCAACTCGTGCATTGCACTGGGTCGTACGGTCCAGCCCAGCCGACTCATGCCAGCAGCCACCGCCCCGGAGGACACCAGCACCAGCTCGACGCCCGCCTCATGCAAGGCCACCATCTGTTCAACCCAGACACCCATTGCCGCGCGATCCAGGCCCTTGCCGTCCGCCGTCAGCAAAGCGCTGCCGATCTTCACGACCCAACGCTGCGCACCTGTCACCTTGCTCCGCATCATCTTCAACCTTAGTTTGAGGACAGCGCGACCCAGCGCTGCCCATAACGTTATTCGGTGACTACCGATTTCCAGATACTAAAACGCCGCTCCAGAGAGCGGCGTTTAAGTTTATCGCAACGAATCAGTCACGCACGTAAATGATTTCCGGACCGTCTTCGTCATCCACATCTTCTTCGTCCCAATCATCGTCGCCGATGTCATGGACCGACTTCACGCCGGTGCGGCGCAGGGCACGCTGGTCATCCAGGGCCTGCAACTGAGCACGGGCTTCGTCTTCGATGCGCTGATCGAGGTCTGCCAACTCTTCTTTGTAGGCCGGGTCGTTCGCCAGGCGATCAGCACGATCTTCCATGTATCGCATGATGTCGTGGCACAGACGCTCGGTACCGAGCTTGGAGATGGCCGAGATCACGTAGACCGGACCGGTCCATTCCAGGCGATCAACGATCTCCTTGACGCGTTCATCGTGCTCTTCTTCAAGGATCTGGTCGCACTTGTTCAGCACCAACCAACGATCACGCTCAGCCAGGGACGGGCTGAACTTGGTCAGTTCGCTGACGATGACTTCAGCAGCATCTGGTGCGCTGGCGTCATCGAGTGGCGCCATGTCCACGAGGTGCAACAGCAGGCGGGTACGCGACAAGTGCTTGAGGAAGCGAATCCCCAGGCCCGCGCCGTCGGAAGCCCCTTCGATCAGCCCCGGAATATCCGCGACCACGAAGCTTTTCCAGCGATCGACAGAAACCACGCCCAGGTTCGGCACCAACGTGGTGAACGGGTAGTCAGCGACTTTCGGCTTGGCGGCCGACACCGAACGGATAAAGGTACTTTTGCCAGCGTTCGGCAAGCCCAGCAGGCCAACGTCGGCCAACACTTTCATTTCCAGCTTGAGATCACGCGCCTCACCCGGCTTACCCGGAGTGGTCTGACGCGGAGCACGGTTGGTACTGGATTTGAAACGGGTGTTACCCAGACCGTGCCAGCCGCCATGAGCCACCAACAGACGTTGGCCGGCCTTGGTCAGGTCGCCAATGACTTCCTGAGTGGCGGAGTCGATAACGGTCGTGCCCACTGGAACGCGCAGTACCAGCTCTTCACCTTTTTTACCGGTGCAGTCGGTGCTACCGCCGTTGGAACCGCGCTCGGCATCGAAGTGCCGGGTATAACGGTAGTCCACCAGGGTGTTGAGGTTTTCGTCGGCGATCATGTAGACCGAGCCGCCATCACCACCGTCACCGCCGTTCGGACCACCGTTCTCAATGAATTTTTCGCGACGGAAGCTCATGCAACCGTTGCCGCCGTCGCCGGCCTTTACTCGAATAGATACTTCATCAACAAACTTCATAACAAAACGCCTCTCGTCATACGGACGAGCCGAAAAACACTAAGACATAAGACTCTTGCAAAAATGAGCGCAGCGACCTCAAGCAACTACCGCAAATCCAGCTGCTTTCGCCCATCACAAACAGCTTTGCAAGAGACTCACCCCACAAACGAAAAAGCCCCGTCGCGAGACAGGGCTTTTCCAGCATCTACGTAATTATGCCGCGACGACTGCAGTCTTCGGGACAATGCTCACGTAACGGCGGTTGAAAGCGCCTTTTACTTCAAACTTGATCACGCCGTCGATTTTAGCGAACAGAGTGTGATCTTTACCCATGCCAACACCGTAACCGGCGTGGAATTGGGTGCCGCGCTGACGCACGATGATGTTGCCCGGAATGATAACCTGGCCGCCATACATCTTCACGCCAAGGCGTTTGGCTTCTGAGTCGCGACCGTTACGGGTACTACCACCAGCTTTTTTGTGTGCCATGAGTCAATTCTCCTAGTGAGGAATTAGGCTGAAATTAAGCCTGAATACCGGTGATTTTGATCTCGGTGTACCACTGGCGGTGGCCCATACGCTTCATGTGGTGCTTACGACGACGGAACTTGATGATGCGGATTTTATCGTGACGACCTTGGGAAATCACTTCAGCCACAACGGTAGCGCCTGCAACAACTGGAGCGCCGATGTTCACGTCATCGCCATCGGCGACCAACAGAACGCGATCAAAAGTAACGGATTCGCCGGTAGCGATTTCCAGTTTTTCGATCTTCAGGTATTCACCTGGGGCGACCTTGTATTGCTTGCCACCAGTAACAATTACTGCGTACGACATGGTATTTCTCCGATAATCCTGCTCACCCAGCTCTTTATAAGAAGAGGTATTGGCTGGCATGGCTGCATAGGGCTGGAAGGCCTGATTGCAATTGCGTAAGGCAGGTGCTGCCCAGGAAGTTCAGGGTGCGCGATTGTACGCAAGCTGCCGAAGTGTTGCAAGAGGCCGTCCATCGCGCCTTGACAGGTCCGGACGTGGGTCCTAGCATGCCGCGCAACCCTTCTGGAGCAACTGTCGCTGATGCAACCCCAAGCTTTCTACCGCGCGGTGGCGGACGATTTTAGCGCCGTCGACGGCATCATCAAGAAGCAGCTGACTTCCCGAGTGCCGCTGGTATCGAAAATCGGCGACTACATTACCTCGGCCGGCGGTAAACGCCTGCGTCCTCTACTAGTGTTGCTGTGTGGCAAGGCCCTGGGTCGCGAAGGCGATGACTTGCGCCTGCTGGCCGCCACTATCGAGTTCCTGCACACCGCCACCCTGCTGCATGACGACGTGGTCGACATGTCCGGCATGCGCCGTGGCCGTTCGACCGCCAACGCCATGTGGGGCAACGCCCCAAGCGTGCTGGTCGGCGACTTCCTGTATTCGCGCTCCTTCGAAATGATGGTCGAACTGGGCTCCATGCAAGTCATGAAGATCCTTTCGCAAGCCACGCGGATCATCGCCGAAGGCGAAGTGCTGCAGCTGTCGAAGATCCGTGACGCCAGCACCACCGAAGAAACCTACATGGAAGTCATCCGCGGCAAAACCGCGATGCTCTTCGAAGCTTCGACCCACAGCGCAGCAGCCCTGTGCGAAGCCACCCCGGAACAGAGCGAAGCGCTGCGCACCTTCGGTGATCACCTGGGCGTAGCCTTCCAATTGGTCGACGACCTGCTGGATTACAAAGGTGATGCGGAAACCCTGGGCAAGAACGTCGGTGACGATCTGGCCGAAGGCAAGCCGACCCTGCCGCTGATCTACACCATGCGCGAAGGCACACCCGAGCAGGCTGCACTGGTACGCCAGGCGATCCAGAAAGGTGGCATCGAAGACCTGGAAAGCATCCGCGGGGCCGTTGAAGCTTCCGGTTCGCTGGAATACACCGCGCAACTGGCCCGTGATTACGTGGCCCGTGCAATCAAATGCCTCGACGCCCTGCCGGCCAGCGAATATCGCGATGCGCTGGTCGAGTTGAGCGAGTTTGCGGTAGCCCGCACGCACTGATTGCAACCACAGCAAGATCAAAAGATCGCAGCCTTCGGCAGCTCCTACAGGTTACACATTCCCATGTAGGAGCTGCCGAAGGCAGCGATCTTTTGCTGTTAGCCCCCTCCCCATAGAAACCCTATACAATGTGCGACTTTTAGCGATCCTCAAACCAAGGAGCCTTAGTGAGCACGTTGCCACCCTGCCCGAAATGCAATTCCGAATACACCTACGAAGACGGCGCACAACTGATCTGCCCGGAGTGCGCCCACGAATGGACCGCCGGCGGTGAAGCTGAAGTGGGGTCCGATGACACCGTGAAGAAGGATTCGGTGGGCAATGTCCTGCAAGACGGCGACACCATCACCGTGATCAAAGACCTCAAGGTCAAGGGCACCTCCCTGGTGGTCAAGGTCGGCACCAAGGTCAAGAACATCCGCCTGTGCGATGGCGACCATGACATCGACTGCAAGATCGACGGCATCGGCCCGATGAAGCTCAAATCCGAGTTCGTCAGAAAAGTCTGATTCTGCTGTCTTCCATCCCGCGCCCGGCGTGGGATGGTGCTTCGCCCTCCCCCGCTTCGCCCAGCAATCCCTCGCAGTAGCCAAACGCCAGTCGTTTTGACCCTACGCAATCTTTACCCATAAAAAAACACAAGCCGCCAATAGGCCCTTGCTATTTCATTAATAAGAATTATTCTCATTGAAACCAATCAATGGAGATGAGACCCATGACTTATTTGATCGATGCCTGGCTGGACCGCCCACACCCTTACCTCAGGATCCTGCATCGGGAAACCGGGGAAGTTTGTGCGGTACTTGAAGAAGAAGCCTTGAACGAGTTGCAGGATCAGGGTGACCTGGACGTCAGTGGCTTGAGTTCCAGCGAGCCGGTAGTGCTCAAGGAACTGGTGCGTAATCTGTTTCTGTTCTGCTATGCCCGGGCGTTGCGCCCGACCAATGAACTGCACCATAAGCTCGAAATATGAGTAACGCTAAAAACCCTGTAGGAGCGAAGCTTGCTCGCGAACCAGGCAACTCGGTTCCAACTTGAAACCGGGTTGATGCCTTCGCGGGCAAGCCTCGCTCCTACAGGATCACGGTCTTACAGAACGTCGAGCAGCTCGACGTCGAATACCAGTACGCTGTGCGGCGCAATGCTGCCAACGCCTTGAGCGCCGTAAGCCAGTTCGCTCGGCACGTACAGACGCCATTTGCTACCGGCGTTCATCAGTTGCAGGGCTTCGGTCCAGCCAGCGATCACGCCGCCAACCGGGAATTCTGCAGGCTCGCCGCGCTCGTAGGAGCTGTCGAACACAGTGCCGTCGATCAGGGTGCCGTGGTAGTGAGTGCGCACTTGATCTTCACGGGTCGGCTTGGCGCCTTCACCTTGAGTCAGTACTTCGAATTGCAGGCCGGAAGCCAGAGTGGTGATGCCGTCACGCTTGGCGTTTTCAGCCAGGAATGCCAGGCCTTCGCCAGCAGCGGCTTCAGCTTTGGCAGCCGCTTCGGCTTGCATGATCTCGCGGATCACTTTGAAGCTGGCGGACATTTCTTCCTGACCCACACGGCTTGGCTTGCCGGCGAACGCGTCAGTCAGGCCAGCCAGGATCGAATCCAGGTTAACGCCCGGTGGCGGGTTGTCGCGCAGTTGGTCGCCCAACTGACGGCCGATACCGTAGCTGACGCGAGTTTCGTCGGTGGACAGATTTACTTCGGACATGACACTGCTCCGCTGTGCGGACAGCCCTGGAACGTGCCGTGCGTGCACAGCGCATCCCGGAGCGCCCGGAACCAAAAGGGCGAGCAGACTAGCACAGATGCCGTGGCATTGATGAGGGCGTCAGTGCTGCCATGTACTACGAAAGGCGATCGGCACCTTCAGGCTTTCCTGCACACTGTCGCCGAGCCCGCACATTTCGTCGTGAACCGAAGTGTGCACAAGGTTGAACTGTACGGCGGGACAGGCGTGGAGCACTTCGCGGGCATGCTCGACCGAACGCAGGTGAAACATCTGGCCGCGGGCATCACTCAGCGGATACGCCGCGCCATGCATGCGCGCCTCCAGCAGGTAGATCCCGCCTTCCAGTGAGATCAGGTTCAGCTCATCGACCTTCCCGGCGATCGCGTAGGCATTCAATTCTTGCAAGTTCATGAGCGCACCTCAAACAGTGGCGGACCAAGATACTTACAGGGATAGGCTTCGGCGCATCAAAGTACAAGCACAAACGAAACCGCTTGTCTGGTTTGACGAAGAACCTGTGGCGAGCGAGCTTGCTCGCGCTCGGCTGCGCAGCAGTCGTCGATGCTGCGAGGGAAAAGACTGGAGATAAAGCGGGGCCGCTTCGCAGCCCAACGGGAGCAAGCTCCCTCGCCACAGGGAGCGCTCCTGGCAAGATCAGTGCTTGGTCAGCTTATCCAGATAACCCATCGCAAACGCCGACACCACGAAGGTCATGTGAATGATCACGTACCACTTCAGATGCTCGGGATCGACGTTCTTGGCGTCCATGAAAATCCGCAACAGGTGGATCGACGAAATCGCCACGATCGAGGCGGCCACTTTCATCTTCAGCGAAGACGAATCCATGGTGCCCAACCAGTTGAGTTTCTCTTTGCCCTCGTCAATGTCCAGTTCGGACACGAAGTTCTCATAGCCGGAGATCATCACCATCACCAGCAAGCCGCCCACCAGCGCCATGTCGATCAACGACAGCAGCACCAGGATCAAGTCCGATTCCGCCATCGAGAAGACGTTGGGGATGACATGGAAGACTTCCTGGAAAAACTTCAACGCCAGCGCCAACAAGCCCAGGGACAAACCGAAGTAGATCGGCGCCAGCAGCCAGCGGGAGGCGTACATTGCATTTTCGATAAAGCGTTCCATTGAATCTCACACAAGGGCTGGTAAATGGCGGCGAGTATAACAGCCGCCCATTACACCCAGAAACCGCCCAAAAATCCGCAACCTGCGCGTGTATGACGAAGTTTTTCTGCTAGTGTCCAAACCAATGACAGGTTAGCGATACCGGACAGGAAGACAGGAAATGGATGTGCGATTACCTTTAACGAGTGCCGTTTTTGGCGTGCTGCTACTGCTCAACGGCTGCTCACCCGCCGATGAAAAAAAGACCGTCAGCCTCGAAGAAAGGACCGCGCAATTCGAGAAATCCCTGGATGCCATTGCGGATCAGAAGCTCAAGGACGCCCTCGCTGACCTCGGCGGCTCGCTGCTGTTGCTTGAACGTGCAGAACTGAAGCTCAAGGCCAAACCGATTGAGACCGAGTATGGCGATGACGCCATGCTCCTGCTCAAACACTACCCAACCCCTCAGGCGCTGGTCGATACCTACCTCAATGGCCTGTTTGTGCTGCGTAAAACCTCAAGCTCCGATTACCTGACCGATCTGTCGCCAGTGTTCCCTTTCAGCTTCACCATGCCTGCGCAGTTCCCTTTCCCCCACGGACTGGAATGGCAGTCAGTAACCCTTAGCAACAAAAAAGTGATCCCTTTCCAGCCCGAATGGTCGGAAACCGATCCGGGCATTCAGCTCAGCCCCTCGAGTTCCAACGTCGATAATCCGGACGATCTGACGGTGACCTACCCTTTCATCGAAGGTCTGGAGGTCGACAACAAAAAACAACCGCAACCGTTGATGCTCAAAGGCAAAGCTGAAGTGATCGCCCCTCACCGGGTGTTCACGGTAGCACTGACGAAAAAGGATCTGGGCAAGGCCCACGTCGACGACAACATCAGCGTGACGTTGCTCAGCCTCGACAAAAACGTGGCAGAGCTTGAAGTGAGCAACTCCGCGCCGCTGATACCGGAAGTCCGCGAAACCCCGCTCAACCCGCTGATCGTCCAGGCCAAGGATACGACCGGAGGCTTTCTGACCCACTCGGGATCGATCAACGAAAGCGCCGCGCAAATAGCGTTCTACGAAAAACAGCTGGGGGAGATGCAGGCGCAAACGGCCTGGAGCGACACGTTCGAAAAACAGCTCAAGGATGAACAGCAAGCCTTCGAACAACAACAAACCCATCATTACACCCGGGTTTACTTCAACGGTAACGTCGACACGCTGGAAGTCAGCGTGCTCGACTTCTCGGCCGCCACGGTAACCCGCAGGGACCTGCAACTGCCTGTCCTCAGGTTTGACCCGAACACCACGGAGAAAACCATCCAGCCACTGTCCGTGCCGGTAGTGGTGTATGACGATCAGGCTGCGACCTGGCTCAAGGGCGCGGCGCTGACCGAGGAACAACTGCAGAAGAACGTCAGCATCACTCAGTCGGTGGATGATTCAAGTGCTGCGCGTATTGAGTTCGAGCACATCCGCACCTTCAATGACGAATTGCTCGGCACCTCTTTCAGCCCAGGTGACAGCCCGGTCACGTTCTTTACCGCGGGCGATAACGGCAAGCGCGATGAACCGATCGAACTGCCGCCAGAGGCTTACCAGGTTGACCCATTGCGCGGCACGATCACCTACGACCTGAACCTGTTTCCGGAAACCCCGGCCTTCGCAGTGGGCTCCATGCCGCTGTTCCTGGCCACGGTCGAACAGAAAACCCTCGACGCACACCAACTGCCCAAGGGCCTGGAGCTCAAAGGCAACGCGCTGGTGGTCGACCTGAAGGTTTTCCCCGCTCAGGACTGGCGCTTTTTCGCCAAGGACGACAGCGGTAACTATCTGAAGGAGATTCTTTCGGTCAGTCATGACGCGAGCGCAGAAGGCCCCGCGCTATTCGGCGTGCATTACTTCTATGGCCAGCCCACTCGGCTGGAAAGCTACCAGCGCACCAACCTCACCACCGTGGAATATGGTTTCGAGGTCAAACTGGACAAGACCGAGACGCCCAACCCTGTCCAATAACCGCACTCAATGGTCGAAGCCGCCCAGGCTGCGACAACGGCCGCCGTTGATTTCCCGCAACTGGGCTTGCAGGTGCAGGCACCAGATTTGTGGGTCATCGGCCAGCTCGTAGCCATGTAGCGTCAGGCTTTCAACGATGGTGTCGAGGATGGATTCAGCCACGAATGGGCCATGGAACGGGCCTTGGGCCTTGATGGCTGATGGCTGTTCGCCGGCCATTCCGGCGGCGAAGAGTAAGGTCCACATACCCGTATCTCCCGCCAATGGGCGGATGGCGCACTCGATACGGGTCACAAGACCCAGGCATTGACGGGTGAGGCAGAGGTTGCGCGACATGGCGGCGACCCTCGGTAGATCCGGTATTCAGCCCCCATGGGAAGGCTGTTTCGATCCAGTGATTACTGTCCTTATCCTTGAGCTGAGAATAGAGGAAAAGTTCGCTTTGCAAGCAAAGCGAAACCAGAAGGCGCCGAATGGTCATTGTGTGAATATTGACGCCAGACTGATGGCACTTCTTCGGCAAATCACCAACCCACCGTAGGAGCGAGGCTTGCCCGCGAAGAACGATAACGCGGTCATTCAGGTAAACCGCGTCGCGGCCTTCGCGGGCAAGCCTCGCACCTACAGGGGATCTATGTCGAGATCGTTCCCACGCGAGTGGGAACGGTCCTGGAGGGTCACGCTGGTTTTGTTTCGGCCAACGCCTCCAGCGCGATTTCCTTCTCGGCCTCTTTGAGGTCTTCCTCGCTGATCATTTCCGCGATCACCCGCAAGCGCTCCACCACCCGCGCGTTGACGCTGCCTTCAGGGAACTGGCCATCGGCATCCGGCGCGCCGGCCGGCTCGCCCACCAACAGGCTCAGCGCCTCGTCAGCCTGACGCACGGCGTAGACATGGAACTGCCCCGCCCGCACCGCCGACAGCACTTTCTCGTCGAGCATCAGCGTCGCCACGTTGGCCTGCGGAATGATCGCCCCTTGCTCACCCGTCAGCCCGCGAGCTTCGCAGAGGCGGAAGAAGCCTTCGATCTTCTCGTTGACCCCGCCGACCGCCTGAACTTCACCGAACTGGTTAATCGAACCGGTGATGGCAAAGCACTGTTTGAGCGGGGTTTTCGACAAAGCCGAGATCAGCGTGCACGCCTCGCCCAGCGACGCACTGTCGCCATCGACGTAGCCGTAGGATTGCTCCAGCGCGATGCTCGCAGAAATCGCCAGCGGGAATTCCTGGGCGTAACGACTGCCCAGATACCCGGTCAGAATCATCACACCCTTGGAGTGAATCGGCTGGCCAAGGTTGACCTCGCGCTCGATGTCGACAATGCCGCTGCCCCCGGGATACACCGTGGCAGAAATCCGCGCCGGCACACCGAACGCCGAATCACCGACCTCCAGCACTGTCAGCCCGTTGCACTTGCCAACCGCCGCGCCAGTGGTGTCGATCAGGATGATCCCCGCCAGCATGTCGTCGAGAATCCGCGCCGAGACGCGCCCGGTGCGGGTCGCCTTGGCCTTGAGCGCACGTTCGATATGACCGGCATCGGTCATTTCGTCACCCGCCAGGTCACGGATGAAATCCGCCTCGCTGACCAGTTGGAACAGATCGCCGATACGCGCCGACAAACGCCCCTGGTGTTCCGCCAGGCGAGCGCTGTAGGTCGCCAGACGCGCCACCGCATCCGCGGTTAACGGCGCCATGCCTTCTTCGGAGGTACGGGTTTTCAGCAACTGGGCAAACTGCTCCAGGCTCTCATCGACCATCGGGATGTCTTCGTCGAAGTCCACCAGGACGCGGAACATCTCCTGGAAGTCCGGATCGAGGTCCTGCAGCGTGTAGTAGAGCTGCCGGGCGCCGATGATGATGACTTTGACCTGCAACGGAATGTGTTGCGGGGTCAGGGTCACGGTGGCCAGGCGACCCAGCTCACCCAGCGGCGATTCCATTTTCAGCTTGCGCGATTGCAGGGCGCGCTTGAGCGCATCCCACACGAACGGCTCGCTGAGCATTTTTTCCGCTTCAAGAATCAGGAAACCGCCATTGGCGCGATGCAAGGCACCCGGGCGCAACTGGCGATAGGTGGTGTAGAGCGCGCCTTGATCGGTGCTGTATTCGATACGGCCGAACAGGTTTTCGTAGGTAGGATGCGGTTCGAACACCACCGGTGCGCCGCCGCTGGAGGAATGACCAACCACCAGGCTCGGGGCGTATTGCTCTTCCAGCAGTTTTCGGGCGACGGCATCAGTCTTGCTGTCGTCCACCAGTTGCTCGACCACGGTTTTCAGCAGGTAAACCTGCATGGCTTGCAGGTAACCGCACACCGCGGCGTTCTCGGCGTATTTCTCCGACAACGGCGACAGCATAGGCTGCAAGGCCAGGGTGATGGTTTCTTCGTTGAGCTGGCGCAGTTGATTGCTCGACTCGCGCTTCCATTGCGGCAGGCTGGCGAGCTCTTCATTGAGGCGCTCTTCCAGCCACGAAATATCGACGTGGAAACGCTCGCGATCGACTTCCGGCAACTGGGCGAATTCGGCTTCATCCAGTGCCTTGCCTTCGCTCATCGGGGTGAAAGCGATGTTGGTGCTGTCGCGGTAAAGCGCGACTTCCTTCTCCAGCGCCAGGCGCTCGATCACGTCCAGGGCACGGTCGTAGCGCTGGTTGAAAGCGCGGTCGATCGCGCTTTTCTTCTGCTGGTAAGACGGGTGCTCGAAGACCGCCGGAAAGGTCGCCAGCAGGTTGTCGATCAAGCCGTTGATATCACCGATGAAAGCACCGGCAGTACCCGATGGCAATTCCAGGGCGCGGGGTTCGCGCGGCTCATCGAAATTATTGACGTAGACCCAGTCCGCCGGAGTCTGCAGGCGCTTGCCTTCGGCCTTCAGGTAGCGTTTGACGAACGAGAACCGGCCAGTACCGGGCTCGCCCATGACGAATACGTTGTAACCGGGGCGTGGCATGGCCACACCGAACTGCAAGGCTTCGACCGCACGTTCCTGGCCGAGTACACCGCGGAAGGGCTCCAGATCATTGGTGGTAGAGAAGCTGAACTGTTCAGCGGAAAACGGACGGGTCAGCGCTTCGGGCGCTAGACGCAAGCTGGCAGCAACAGGATCAGGCATCGGGCTTCCTTACATCAGGCGGGGCAGATAGCGGCATTCTGGCGCTGCCATACCCGACTGGCAAGGCGCGCCTCAAGCCAAAGCATAGACAACTCGCCATTCCCAAGCGGGGCGGGCGCAAATCAATGTTCGCGGGGAATGATTTGCAAAAAATCACGGAACCCCTGGATCGTGCCTAAACTCCAAACTGCGCGGCTGGAACTAAATAACCGGCCCACTGACGTCGAGATGACGCCAGAACCCCTTGTCCATTGGTATGCACACAAAGAGAACTCAGCTATGAAACGGATTCTTCTCGGTACTCTCTTCACCGTCGTATCCCTCAACGCCATGGCTCAGGCGCCAGGCGGCCCGGATTGCGGTTGGGGCAACATGCTGTTCGAAGGGCAGCGTGGCACCCCGGCGCATTTCCTGGCATCCACCACCAACGGCACCTCCGGTAACGCGACGTTCGGTATGACGTCCGGTACCAACGGTTGCGCCACCAATGCGTCGCTGACCTATGGCGGCAAATCCTGGTTTGCCATGAATGGCATGATGAACGAGCTGTCCGAAGACATGGCTAAAGGTCAGGGCGAAGCGCTGACCACTTATGCCGTGGTACTGGGCGTGGCGCCGGAAGACCGTGCGCACTTCGCCGCCGTGACTCACGAGCATTTCCAGCAAATCTTCAGCAAGGCTGACGTGACCGCTGACGACGTGCATACCAACACCCTGGCCGTTCTGAAGAACGATCCGCGTCTGGCCAAGTACGCGACTCAAGCTTAAGCTCGACCCGACCGCTCCTTTCGGGGAGCGGCTTTTGTTTTTTGGACCTAGCCCTCTTTGGGTCTTTGTTTCTTTCGACTTAAGTTGCCCACTATGCTCAAACGCCTTGCCTGGCTGGCGCTCTGTGTCTGCGCCCCGCTGTCCGCCGCGCCACACATCGACGATCAACGTTTGCAGCAACTGGCCAATGACCCTTTCTGGATTTCCCTGGGCCATTACGAAACCGCCAAGCTCGGTGGCTGGCGCAGCTATGTCAGCGACAAGAAGTTCTTCCTCGCCCCCGACGGTAACGAACACCCGGACCGCGAACTGGCGGCGACGGTCCAGGCGCTCTACGCCCCGGCCACTGCCGGTGAAAAGCACGCCCAATGCGTCTACCCGGCCCGGACTCGCTGGCTCAAGGCACAGCTCAACCTGACCGACCTACCGACGCTGGACTGCACTGAATTCAAGCAATGGTTCAAGGACGTCGCGCCCCATAGCACGGTGATGATTTTCCCGGCGGCTTACCTCAACAGTCCGTCCTCGATGTTTGGCCACACCTTGCTGCGCATCGACCAGGCTGACGTGCAAAGCGACCACACCGCCCTGCTCAGTTACGCGATCAACTTCGGCGCCTACATCGAAGGTTCGGACAACAGCATCCTCTATGCCTGGAAGGGCTTGATGGGCGGCTATCCCGGTTTGTTTGCGCTGGTGCCTTATCAGGAAAAACTCTCGGAATACCGCAGCCTGGAGAACCGCGACCTGTGGGAATACCGGCTGAACCTGACCCAGGAAGAAACCGAGCGCATGGTCGAGCACGTCTGGGAGCTGAAGCAGATCCAGTTCGACTATTTCTTCTTCGACGAAAACTGCTCCTATCGCCTGCTGGAACTGTTGCAAGTGGCGCGGCCGAGCTTGCGGTTGACCGAACAATTCCCACTGACTGCAATCCCGACCGATACCGTCAAAGCGGTGAAAGAAGCCGGTTTGGTGGAGTCCATTCAATATCGTCCGTCACGCGAAAGAGAATTGCTGAGCCGCGCCGAGCCGTTGAATCCTGAAGAACAGCAATGGGTGCTAAAAGTCAGCGCCGATCAGAAGCAATTGCAGGCACCCGCATTCAAGGCTCAACCGCGCGAACGCCAAGCGCTGATCATCGATGCGGCTTACCGCTTGGAACGCTACCGCGCCAACGGCCAGGAGCGCGACCCTGAACGCTCGCAGCGCAGTTTCGAACTGCTGCGGGCGATCAACCAGAACCCGGCACCGGAACTGGACATCCCCCGCCCCGGCCTGCCCGAGGACGGCCATGAGTCCCGCACCTGGCAGGCGGGCCTCGGCACCCGGGGCGACAAGGCGTTCGGCGAATACGGTTTGCGCATGGCCTATCACGACCTCAACGACAACGCCGAGAGCTTTCCGCTGGGCGCGCAAATTGAAATCCTGCAAATGAAACTGCGCCAGTACGAAGGCAATCACTGGCAATTGCAGCAACTGGATCTGGCGACTATTCGCTCACTGACGCCGCGCAACGAGCTGTTGCAGCCGCTGTCGTGGCAGGTCACTGGCGGCCTGGAACGCGTGCCGGGCAAACATGACGATGAAACCCTGGTCAGCCACGTCAATGGCGGCGCCGGCGGCACCTGGCAACTGGGTCAAGACGTGCTCGGTTTTGCGCTGGGCACCGTGCGCATCGAACACAACAACGACTTCGCCGGGTTTGTCGCCCCGGCGGCCGGCTTCAACAGCGGCGTGTTGTGGAAGAACCCGCTGGGTAATTTCAGCCTGGAAACCAAGGGTGATTTCTTCACCAACGGCGAAGTGCGCCGTAGCCTGAGTCTGAATCAGCAGTGGGAATTGTCGCGCAACCTGGGTCTGCGCCTGAGCGCCCAGCGCGAATTCAGCCACCTCGCCTCGCCCGAAAATGAAGTGATGCTTGAGGTGAAGTGGTATCACTACTAGATCAAAAGATCGCAGCCTTCGGCAGCGCCTACATTTGATCGCGTACACCTGTAGGAGCTGCCGAAGGCTGCGATCTTTTGATTCTGAACATTCCCATATGGAGCTCAACCAACATGGCTGTTACCTGCAATTCCCTCGAAGACGTTCGCCAAAACATTGATCGGCTGGATGGCCAGATCGTCACGCTACTGGCCGAGCGCGGCGCCTACGTGGCGCAAGCCGCTCGCTTCAAGAAAGACAGCGACGCGGTAAAAGCACCCGCCAGGGTCGAGCAGGTCATCGTCAAGGTTCGGGCATTGGCCGAAGCCACAGGCGCGAATCCCGAAGTCACCGAACAGGTCTACCGCGCCATGATCGCCGCGTTCATCGAACAGGAGCTGTCCGAACATGCCCGCCTGGCGGCGACGCCAACGGATTAATCACAGCCCTTTCACAAACGTCTGACGAATCGACTTCTAGACTTCTCTGTATAGGCCGTCGAAAGGCCGGGAGTCTGAAATGTGGCGTTGTGTAGGTGTGCTTGGGGTGTTGCTGTTGTGCGCGGGTTGCCAGTCGACTCATGAAGAGCTGATCGCCAAGGGTTACCCGCCGGCATTCGCCGATGGCTTCGATGACGGTTGCGTCAGTGGCCGTCAGGCTGGCGGGGCGATGACCGGTGAATTCCGTAAAAACGTGCCGCGCTACCTCAAGGACAAGCAGTACGCCGACGGCTGGAGCGATGGCTTCCGCCAGTGCCAGGCGATGCTGGAAAACAAGGATCGCGAGGACTACCGCAGCCACTATTGGGATGAGCGCGAAAGAGCCTGGCAGCAGCAGAAAGATCAGGACGCCGCGCGAGCCTTTCGCTCGCAATAGGTCGCTGGCAGACATTCGTCGAAACTAAAACCCTGCGAGCATGGCCCAAACCCTATAACGGGAGAAAACCATGAGCCGTGCCTTCGTCAATGAAGATAACGCCGCCGCGCAAGCCGACCAGCCAGTGGAACGGCAGGTCAGCGCGCAGCCCAACTACGTCACCCCGGCAGGGCTGGCCCTGCTTCAGGTGAAACTCGCCGAGGTACAAAACCTGCTCGATGAACAGAGTGCAAAGGGCGAACTGGCCGATAAACAGCGCCAGGCCGACCTTGAGCGTGACTGGCGGTATTTTAATCAACGCCTGCAAAGCGCCCAGGTTGTCGTTGCGGCCTCCTCCACCGACAAAGTGCAGATTGGCGCTTGGGTGACGTTTGCTGATGAACAAGGCAACGAGCAGCGTGTGCAGTTGGTGGGCGAGGATCAGGCAGATGCTGGCAGCGGACTGATCAATTGGGGATCGCCGTTGGGGCGGGCGTTGCTGAGTGCGCAGGTCGGGGATGAAGTGCTGTGGAAGCGGCCGGCGGGGGATTTGTTGATTGAGGTTTTGGGCATAGAAGTCGGGTGATTGTGAGGACGCCTTCGCGAGCAAGCCCGCTCCCACATTAGATCTGTGGCGTTCACAAAACCAATGTGGGAGCGGGCTTGCTCGCGAAGGCCGCACCTCGGTCTTACTGAAAAACCATAAAAAAACGGAGCCCCTGAAGGCTCCGTTTTTCATGCAACCAACCCGATATCAGGCCAGTTTCTTGTGCCGTACACGGTGCGGCTGGGCAGCCGCTTCGCCGAGACGCTTCTTGCGATCAGCTTCGTACTCGGTGTAGTTACCTTCGAAGAAGATGGCTTGCGAGTCGTCTTCGTACGCCAGGATGTGAGTCGCGACGCGGTCAAGGAACCACCGATCGTGAGAGATCACAATGGCGGCGCCCGGGAAGTCCAGCAGGGCTTCTTCCAGGGAACGCAGGGTTTCAACGTCGAGGTCGTTGGACGGTTCGTCGAGCAGCAGGACGTTGCCGCCCTCTTTCAGGGTCAGGGCCAGGTGCAAGCGACCGCGCTCACCACCGGACAGGTCCTTGACGAACTTCTGCTGATCGCCGCCCTTGAAGTTGAAGCGACCGACGTAGGTACGCGACGGAATCTCGTAGTTGCCGATGCGGATCTGGTCGGAACCGTCGGAGATTTGCTGGAACACAGTCTTGCTGCCGTCCAGGTCTTCGCGGCTCTGATCGACGCAGGCCAGTTGCACGGTTTCGCCGACTTCGATGGTGCCCGAATCCGGCGCTTCCTTGCCCATCAGCATGCGGAACAGGGTCGACTTACCAGCACCGTTACCGCCGATCACGCCAACGATGGCGCCTTTAGGCATGGAGAACGACAGGTTGTCGATCAACACGCGATCGCCGTAGCCCTTGCTGACGTTCTTGAACTCGATGACCTTGTCACCCAGGCGCGGACCGGCCGGGATGTAGATCTCGTTGGTTTCGCTGCGCTTCTGGAATTCCTGCGATTGCATTTCTTCGAAGCGTTGCAGACGAGCCTTGGATTTGGACTGGCGGGCCTTGGCGCCTTGGCGCACCCACTCCAGTTCTTCCTTCATGGCTTTTTCATGGGCCGACTGCTGCTTGGATTCGGCAGCCAGACGATTGGACTTGGCTTCAAGCCAACCCGAATAGTTGCCCTCGTACGGGATACCGGCGCCGCGGTCGAGTTCGAGAATCCAGCCTGCGACGTTGTCCAGGAAGTAACGGTCGTGCGTGATCGCTACCACGGTGCCCGGGAAGTCGTGCAGGAAGTGCTCCAACCAGGCGACGGAATCGGCGTCCAAGTGGTTGGTTGGTTCGTCGAGCAGCAGCATGTCAGGGGCAGACAGCAGCAGGCGGCACAGGGCCACACGACGCTTTTCACCACCGGACAGGAATTCGACCTTGGCATCCCATGCCGGCAGACGCAGCGCATCGGCGGCGACTTCCAGTTGGCGATCCAGGTTGTGACCGTCGCTGGCTTGCAGGATGGCTTCGAGCTTGGCCTGTTCGGCGGCCAGTTTGTCGAAGTCGGCATCTTCTTCAGCGTAAGCCGCGTAGACCTCGTCCAGGCGCGCCTGAGCGTTCTTGATTACGCTGACCGCTTCCTCGACCACTTCACGCACGGTCTTGGTCGGATCCAGGATCGGCTCTTGCGGCAGGTAGCCGATGTTCAGGTCCGGCATTGGACGGGCTTCGCCCTCGAATTCGGTATCAACGCCGGCCATGATTTTCAACAGCGTGGACTTACCCGAACCGTTGAGGCCGAGTACGCCGATTTTGGCGCCGGGGAAGAACGACAGCGAAATGTTTTTCAGGATTTCCCGCTTCGGCGGAACAACTTTGCCCAGCCGATGCATGGTGAAGACGTATTGAGCCATGGAGAACCTTGGGTCAGTGACAGATGAATGATCAGAGCGCAGGCGATGCCCGGGCCAGGCTGTGCGCGTCGTCCGCCAGATGGGTATCGAGGCGTGCGCGCTGAAAAAGCCTGAGTCTAGGAGCTGGAACGCTCCCGCGTAACCGGCAAAGCTACCTGAATGATGAAAGGCAGTCCAGCCGCGAGGGGCTGGCACTTAGCCACAACACAAGGCATGCTAGCCGCCCTCCGGGCGTCCGGCTTATAGTGCACGTCGCGCCAATCCAGCCAAACCGCAGGATTTCAGTTTGTCTAATGTCACGCCGCCTCTTTCTACCCGTGCACCGGCTGCCGCGCTCGGCTCCCCCCTGCGCGGAACCCTGAAGGGCGCGCTGGCGACACTCGTGCTGTTGCTGCTCGCGCTGCTGCTCTGGCAGTTGCTGGATCAGCTTACGCAAACCCAGAAAAACCAGCGCCAGTACACCATCGACTACACCGCCGACCTCGCCTCCCAAGTCAGCCTGAACATGGCGCTGAACGCGCAGATCGCGCTCAATCTGCTACCGATCATCGAGCAACCGCAATCAGCCGACGAACAGCAGGCATTGCTGCGCAAAGTGCAGCAATCGCTACCCGACCTGCGCAGTCTGGCGCTACTGAGCCCGTCCGGCAAAATTCTCAGCGACAGCGCCACCGACAGCCAGGACGCCGATTACCTCAGCGATCTAGTACGCCGCAGCCGTTCGCAAGCCCACTATTTCAGCAACGCTGACGATGGCTCGGTGGTGCACTTGCTGCTGCATCAAGCCAGCGGCAGCAGTCGCGGTTATTGGGCCTTGCGCCTGACGCCGACGTTTTTCTCCTCGCTGACCAAACAGGGCGAAGCCGGCATCCGGCCGCTATGGCTGGTAGAGAACCGCATCAATCATCAAATCATCAGTCGCGACGAAGCGCTGCCCTCCGCCAAACCGGGCGCACTGAGCGACGATGATCTGGCCAACAGCGTGCTAGCCGTGCCGCTGAGCAGCAGTGACTGGCAACTGCGCGGGTTGTTCGACCGCCAACAGGTGCTCGAACAACTGCTGCCGGCGTTCATCGGTAAATGCCTGCTGGGCCTGGCTTTCTCACTGCTACCGTTTATCGCGCTGTTGAGCATGCGTCGTCGTCAGCGTCAGCTGCATGAGGGGCGCCGGCGCTATCAGGATATTTTCGATGGCACCGGCGTGGCGCTTTGCGTGCTCGATCTGTCCGGGCTGAAAAACTTTTTCGACAAGACCCAAATCAGCAGCAGCGAACAACTGAAGACCTGGCTCGACGTCCCGGAACAGCGCCAGCAACTGCTACAAGAGTTGCGCATCACCGAGGTCAACCAGGTCGCTCTGCAACTGCTTAATGTCAATTCTTGCGAGCAGGCCTGGAAACTGCTGATCGATGGTTGTCCGCAGGACTGCACCGCTATCGGTAACCAAGTGATCGAGGCGGTACACAACCAGCAGAAACAACTCGAACTGGAAATCAAACTCCAGGACACCAACGGCCGCGACCAGCACTTGTGGCTGGTTCTGCGCCTGCCGGAAGAGCAGCACGACTACAAAGCAGTGATTCTGAGCATCAATGACATCACCAGTCGCAAGCTCGTCGAGCTCTCGCTGCTGGAGCGTGAAGGCTTCTGGTCCGATGTCGTGCGCACCGTACCGGATCACCTGTACGTGCAGGACGTGATCAGCCAGCGGATGATCTTCAGTAACCACCACCTGGGTCAGACGCTGGGCTACAACCGGACCGAACTGCACCAGATGGGTGAGTACTTCTGGGAAATCCTCCTGCACCCCGAAGATGCCGATTATTACCACCGATCACGCCAGACCCAGCGCCACGCCGGTTACTCGCAGTTGCTGCAATGCCAACTGCGCTTCCGTCATCGCAACGGTAATTGGCGGCGTTTCGACATTCGCGAACAAGCTCTCGCCCGGGATAGAAACGATCAGGTCACGCGGATCATCGGCGTGGCCAAGGACATCACCGAGCAGATCGAGGCCAGCGAATCCTTGCGCGACAGCGAGCAGCGCTACCGCATGCTCGCCGAAAGCATCAGTGATGTGATTTTCTCCACCGACAACAAGCTGTCGCTCAATTACGTCAGCCCGTCGGTGCAAGCGGTGCTCGGCTATGACGTCGACTGGATTTTCCAGAACGGCTGGCAATCGACCATCGCCAACCCGCAACAACTGACCGGCATCTATAGCCTGATGGACCGGGTCAGCAAAGCCCTGGATAAACCTGATCAACTGACGTTGTTGCGCAGTCAGGTGAAGACCCAGTTGTTCCTGTTCGACTGCCTGCGGGCCGACGGGCGCAAGATCCCGATCGAGCTGCGATTGGTGCTGGTCTGGGATGAACACGGTGCGTTCGAAGGTGTGCTCGGGGTCGGTCGTGACATCAGCCAGCAGCGTCGTGCCGAGAAAGACCTGCGCATGGCGGCCACGGTATTCGAACATTCGACCTCGGCGATCCTGATCACCGACCCGGCCGGTTACATCGTCCAGGCCAACGAGGCGTTCAGTCGCGTCAGCGGTTATGCGGTGTCGCAGGTCCTCGACCAGTTGCCGAACATGTTGACCGTAGACGATCAACAAGAAGCCC
>Ga0209847_1000096_pt1 | contig 39169 bp, 53 predicted proteins | sample OrgsoiDNA_201060_FD_185808 | JGI IMG/M metagenome (GOLD analysis project Ga0209847, IMG submission 185808) | Permafrost soil microbial communities from the Arctic, to analyse light accelerated degradation of dissolved organic matter (DOM) -... | ecosystem: Environmental > Terrestrial > Soil >... | reverse complement strand
AGGCGACGAGAGCGGCCAATATCTGTTCTGTGGGCCATCCTGATGTCAGCAATAACCTCAGCATTCGCCTCTACGATTCCACGTTCAGTTGCCAGCGTTTCCGTGGAAACCTTTGTGGAAACCTCCCGTTTGGAAACCAGCGAATCCGCTTTAGCCTTGATCTTGGCGTTTAGGTCGCGATCCCAGCCTTCCGCCTTCGACCGCTTGTTGATTGCTGTGTGAGATACGCCACAAGCTGCAGCGATCTCGCGCACCGAGAGCAGACCAGCCCGGAAGAGCTGTTCAATGCGCTCCCAGTCGGGTTGCTTGGTTGTCATAGGGTCGCTCTGATACTTGAAATCGTGGAGGGTTACCGGTATGCGTGGTGATCAACTCTCAAAAGGCAATCACCATGGAACCGAGATTCAAAGTTCTGGACTTCATACACGCCACGAACGGAGGAACGCGCTATCGCATCTTCGACAATGAAGATCAGGCCAACTCCAACAAACACGGGGTGTACGACGATAAGGCTGAGGCCGAATCTGTTTGCTCGAAACTGAACGCCGAACACAAGGGCTGAGCTTGGGTGTGCTGCACTCACCTGCAGCACACCTAACTACACATTCAACAACACATCGAGCACTCTCAATAGGAATTTGATATGACCCTATCATTCAGGGATGGCAGCACTAGAGATGCATTTACTAATTATATCGGGGCATTTGCATGGAATGATGCAGGAATGCTGGGTTTAAGTCCGATGATACCGGCGACTATCCCCATGAACACTTTCAACACAGAGGCAAACATCACCGCACTATTAGTTCGCGCTGGAGGAATGACCATCCCAGATGGTTATGCTTCGGTCACGGTCGGTGATTTGGTCGCGGCTGCACAAAACGATATGTTAATTCTAAAAGGCGTTCATCAGCCTGGAAGGGAACACATTACTTTTGGATTTTCTGGGTCGATGTATCATTTGCCGGTTACGCGTGTCGGTGCTCCACCTGGTACTTACAATCCTAACCTCACCAGCGCTATTACGGTCGGCAGCCATATGACTGAAGATAGCCATGACGGCTGGACCAATGTAGGCAGGTAGCAACGATGCTGATTCCACGTGAAATCCAAGCGGTCTGAGCTGAGGGTGTCACGATGCACGCAGCACAAGAACCTTTGCGCCCATTCAGCTCACCATAATATGAGTCTGTGCGTGGGCGTGCCCGTGCAACAGGGAAACGACCAAGCCTTGAGGTAGGCCGGCGGACTTGGCAGCGTCTACCGCCTTGGCGATGGCGCTATCCAGATCAGCGATGGCCTTGTTGATGTCAGGGCTCATCGGTAGAACGTGGCGCAGGCGGGTGACGTTGCTCATGCTCATCTCCAATTTCGCGACACAATTTGCTCATTCGCGAAACGTGTCGCGGATTACTCGGCCTTGCGACTCGGCAACTTGAAGTCAGTCACCCGGTCAGCGATGTTCCGGATCTTCTCCACACCCAGGAAGCCAACCCAGCCACCGGCAAAGGTGGCCATGCTCTGGGGTAGCCCGAAGAAATCCAGTCCGCTGATGATGGTCAGGGTCAGGCCGCCGCAGATCGCCCCCTCCACCAACATCTGGCGCCGCGTGCCGCCGCCGTAGGTGATCCGAAGAACGGCCATAGCGCAGGACAGCGCAGCCGCATAGAGGATTGGCGAATGCTGGCTCAACCACGCAAGCGCAATCGCCCAGGTGTCTGGTTTGTCTGGCATGTTTGGCATCTCAGTTCCTCCCCGTCAGGGAGTTAGGAATATGGCAGGCCGTGACCTGCGGATTTGAATTAGCCCCAGCAGCACTCCCAGCTCAGCGCGATGGGTGTGGCGGAGCCGAAAACGAACAAGCCCCGGCAAGTGCCGAGGCTTGGAATAATGGAAATAAGCTTGACTTCGCAGCGCGCTTTTAGCTCCTTGCACGCTGTACTGTGGAGTAGAATAAGAGCTTCACTCATTGGATAGAGACGGATGCGAATGGAAGCGTTAGCCACCTTTTCCACCAAAAATTTCAAGCCAACAGGCCTGAGTCCAACTCCTCAGATTGCTACATCTTTGCCAGTGTCTATCAGCACCATGGAGAAATGCTACTCGGGTGCTATCGACGGGGTTTCCTCAACAGTTTTTACTGCGGCGTTCGACCAGTCGACCAAGACGGGTAGTTACATCGCAATTGAGAGCTTCAAAGGATCTGTGAATGGGAAAGAAGGCGCCTTCAATTTTATCCACTCCGCCTCCACAACCGGAACTAATCGGGCAGATGAATTTTTCTGCATAGTTGGAGGCAGTGGTACAGGTGATTTGATAGGGATATCGGGATCGGGAGGGATCAAAATCGAAACCGATGGCACTCATCATATTTGGTTGAATTATCAACTCGAATTGGTCTGAAATAGTTATGAGTTAATGTCGCAGAGGTCATCATTGCCCTGAATGCTGCATCAAGGTAGGTGTCTTCGCCGAACGCATACCTCCCTGCTCGGGGCAATGGGTGGGGCCGAAAACGAAAAAGGCCCCGGCAAATGCCGGGGCCTGAACCCTGTCACGTAACCACAGAGCAAGAACAAGTGGCTGCTTATGCAGTCCTTCGCTCCTTAAGGCAGCAGATCGTAAGTCACGCAAGCGCGACTCGGGCTGCTGCTGTTTGCAGTGATCCACAGACCATAGCCAGGCGGCAGTTGGATCGGATACGAAAGATTCTGAGAGCCACTACCAAGAGTCATCACGATGGGCTTCCCAGAATAATCAGAGCCATTCTTCGGAGCCACGGTGCCGGTGATAAGACCGGAAAGCGCCGTGCCACTGACCGAGGCGGTACGAATTACAGCGCCTGCGACGTTGTCAGCTGGCTTGATGATCGCGTCAACGCCGTATACGTCCGAGCTGTAGAACTTTGCACCAATAGTTACTGGTTCCATTTTTTGCACCTTTTAAGTCGAATGATTGTTCGCGGAGGATTCCGCTTTCATGTCGCTCAAAGGCGATTGCTCGAGGCTCGTGGCCTTCTCATGATTCAACGTCCCGCATCGGGAACATTTGATCTGGAGCTCGGTAAACTCACCCACTCGGGCGAGAAGTCGTTTGCAATTTCCACATCTGCATTCTTTCAACATCTGCAAATTCCTTTTGCAAATTGCTTTATTTAGGTAACAAAAAGCCCCGAACTTGTCGGGGCTTTTGGCTTTCTGGCGGGCATAAAAAAACCGGCTTAGTGGCCGGCTTCTTGAGTAACTTGCCGAAGGCAAAATACTAACTATGGGGAAATCATGCCCTCAGTCGTGCGGGAAGTCAAGCAGCCTGTTTCATCTTGTAAATTACACCGCCAATTGGGCTTAAAGCACGAGCATCAATGTCGTGACAGGCATCGAAACAAAGCTGCACGAAAGGCGCCCAATCTCTGCCCCATGCAACGGATGGAAGCTCGATCCCGTACTCCTCTTTCATCCAGGCGCGGAACACTTCTGGCTTGATCAGCGGATCAAGGTTAGATGACTGCCCTCCTTGGTGCATGTACCGGTAACGACGAAACACACCCTTGGCGACATACTCGGCCCGCTCCCGCTTACTGGCGGTCATACGCTCTACCCACGAGCAAGCCAGGTTGAATACGGCCTCTTCGGCCTCCTCCCGGTCATCATCGGTCGGCTCGGCCGCGTACATGGTGTTGCCGAACGCGCGCAACTGAAAGTGGAGCCGCGCTATTGCTGACTGAATATGACCAGCCAGTGCGCCGTGGATCGCTGGATTTGCAGTCGGGCCGCGCTCGGTCTTCTGTACGACAACCCCCAACTCTGCGGAGTCCGACGTCTGGCCAGGTGCCGGGTTGTAGTTGCAGTCGTGCCATGCCTGGCGTGCGGAATTTATCTTCATGCTGCCCCCTTCAGTTCTCTGATCATGGCCCTGTATTCGGCCTTCATTTCCTTGAGATCCTGGATGGTGTAGCGCTTGGCTTCGTGAGGGCCTTCCAGCCACTCAACACGTTCAAGGCCGATACGCCGGACCAGGGTGATTCGGTAATTCACGATGTCGCCGGATTTGTGGTTGTTGCAGGGTGCGCACTGTTTCCAGACATTGAGCGGCTCGAAGCGAAGCTCCGGATTCGCTCCTACGGTGCGATAGTGCCCGGCGTGCCATTGACCCTGGTGGTGTCGGCCGCAACTCACGCATGGCAGGGCTGCGTCACGCGCCCTCACCCACTCGTTGAACACGGTCTGCGTTTCCTTCAAGTACTGAGCCCGGGTCTTGAGCTTTACCCGCTTCTCGCGGATCTCTGCCCGCTCCTGGCGCGCCAGTGATTTACGGGCCTCCTCCTTGTTGGCGTTGGTGATCGCAATGGCGCACGGGACGCCACAGGCGGCCTGCAATTCTCTAACCGGAACAAACTCGGTCCTGCATTCGGCGTTTTTGCACTTCTTCTTCCGGAACACACGCGGGGATTTTGCGATGCCTGACTTCTTGATCACGCAGCTGCCTCCCACTGCTCAGGCATCTGCCCTTTCGGTTCGCTCCAGATGACACCCTTCTCCGCGCCGAAGACGTACATGCATTCGATAACGTCGCCCAGTTCCTGAACGCTCATGCGCTTGGTGCTGACACCGAGCATCACCACCCCGCCATTGACGCCCTGGGCCATGCGGATTTCTTGGCGGGCCGCCGCCGTCATCAGCGCTTTCCAGTCCTCGCTGTCCAAGCGCTGCATAAGGCCGTTGACCGGCCACTCCACCTGGCGCGAGATGTCACCGAGCATTGCCCAGAGTTTTGCGTTCTGTTCCAGCGTGCGGCGGGACTTCACGGGCCGGACGATGATCTCGACGGCGCCGGCGGCGGAAAGCTCGGTGGCGAACAGATAGGCGACCTTGAACACTTCACGAATGCGATTTGAGCCGGCTGACCAGAAGTGGCGCGGTTTAAGGATTACGTTACCCATGGGATGCCCCCTTGCGTTGCGCAGCAACGATGGCCGCACGGAACTTGCGCTTGCGAAGATATGTGTCGACCCGATCTGCCTGAGCCTTCTTGAGCCGCTCGCGCTTTTGCCGGGTCTTCGCCGCGTCGACGATCTGCCGTACTTCAGCAAGCTTCTCGCGCAACTGCGGTGACGGCTTAGCTTCGGAACCAGTGAGAAGCCCGGCGATGGCTTGGCCATCGGTAGTGATGGGCGCGATGCGCAGGTCAGCCAGGTACTGGGTTCCAGTCTGCTGAGTGATCAGTTGCATACGGACTGCCGATTCAATCGCTGCAACTCGGCGCGCCGGATCAAGCCCTAAGGAAACGCTCCATGTAGTCGGCGTGGCTTCAGCCCTGGCAGCGGACACCAAACGCTCGTAGGCGCTGTTGAACGCCATCCGAGCACCGACCACATCACGACGATTCAAGACCGGCTGTGCCGCGACCATCGCCTGGCGGATCTCGGCGGTCATCACGACTGTTTCGGATTCGTCACTGCCGGTAAGAGCGATTGACCACGCCTCGTCCTTGCCTGGGCGGCCGTCGGAGGACTGGACGCGCTGCAGAATGTCGGCCATGCACAGCCGGCCTTTCACTTCCAGCCGGCAGGCCTTCAGGGCGGCGCGGACAACCGGCACCGAATAGGCACATAGATCCTCAGCCATCATTGCCGCTGTGCCTGGGTTCATTTCCTGACCCATGGCCTCGGCCGTGGCGATGATTGCAGAGGCAAGCCCGGCGACTTGGGCGTCGTTCATTTCAGAGGTATTCATTGCGCTCTCCCGCCTGGCGCTTGGCCAAGACCATTTGCGCGGCCTGCTCTGCTGCGGAGAGGTTCGCCTCGGTGCGCTCCATCTGGCGGGCCGTGGTCCCGTTGATGCGCTGACCGGTCACCCACTGGGTGTGATAGCTCTCGGCGTTGGCCAGCAGCTCGTTGAGGCTGTGGCACTTGCGCAGCACGGCGGCGTCGCTGGTTTTCAGGAAGTGGGCGGCGACGTGATGGGCAACATCAGCACCGAGGCGGCTGACAAGCTGCCCGAGCTGGCCGCCAACCTTGGCATTCCACACCGGCCAGGCGCCGTAGCGTTTGCGGTAAGCCATGGCGTAATTCGCCCAAGTCTTGAACGTCTTGCAGGTCTGGTCTTTGGGGCCGGGCATGTCGGCGGGGATTTCAACCCGGGGGGCTTCGGTTCGGTCAACCACCAACACCAAGCTGCGAGATTGAACCGGCACGACCTTGGCGGAAGCCTGGGGCGTAATTGGTTCAATGACCGGTTCCATGACGGGTTCAAGAGAGTTACTGGTTCTGGGTGCAACTGCTGCACTACCCCCTGGTGCAGGAGATTCACTAGGGGGTGAACCCGCTGCACTACCCGGGTGAATCTTCTGCACTACCCCTGGTGCAGGAGGTGCACCACCATCCAGCGTCAGGAAGTAAACGTTCGACGAATTTCCCTTCGGTCCACCCTTCCGGATCTCCTTGCGCAACAGTCCAGCTTCACACAAGGCGGAGATGTGATTCATGACAGACCGCTTGCTGATCTCGCACTGGTCGGCGATGTGTTGGTAGGACGGCCAGCATTCACCGATATCGCTCGCGTTGTCTGCGAGCTTGATCAGCACCAGCTTGCGCAACGGATTGCCGACGCGAAGCTTCATCGCGGCGACCATAAGGCCCATGCTCATGCTGCACCTCCGGCGAAGGCGCGAAAATCAATCGTCTGCACGCCTTTCCAGCTATTGCAGGACATGCAGAGGGTTTGAAGGTTTGCCATCGACGCCTCGCCCCCTTTGCTCTCGGGAATGATGTGGTCGGCTCTCAAGCGCAACGGCTCCGAGCAGCTGCAACGCAGGCATGCATGGCCATCGCGAGCAAACACCTGGGCGCGCAAACCTGAAGGGATGGGCGACTTTTTTGACCTGCGCCGCGGAGCCTGTACGGCTGGCTGATGGATAGTGAAGTGCCCCATGCGGTTCGGGTTCCATTCACGCCCTTTGTCCGTGAGGCGAACCCCTTCCGCGTGTAGCTCGATAAGGCCGGCGTCACGCAACGCCTTCAGCAGGCGATATGCGGTATCCGGCTTGTCCGTGAGCAGCGGCAGTTCATCAACAATCTTGGCCTTGCTCAGCGCAAAGTAAATCCCGGTATCCGTCTTGATTGGATTGGCCCAGCTCGGGCTCTCGTAGACGAAGGCAAACAGCAGGGCCTGCTGAGAATTGAGCCCCCACTCCAGCGCCTTCACCTGATTGATCGTGACGGTGTATTGCATGTCATGCGCTCATAAGAGTGGTGTTGGCCGTGTCGTAACTCTCGACAGCACGAAGGTGTTCAGTGTCGATCACAGAGGACCTCCGAGAAGATCGGCGTCACGGCGCGCCCAGAGAGCCTGAAGCTTCGTCAGCCCCTTACCGGTTACTCGTGGAGTGGACACGGTGGTCTTGCCATTCTCTGGATGCTCGAAGGTGCTGAGCTTCGCAGTGAGGTAGCCGGACTCAATCGGGCCCTGCATCGGTTCGTTTTTGCGAAGGGTGACCCAGCGGCGCTGACGCAGGAACGCCATCAGGCGGTTCTGGCCGGTGCCGATCAGCTTTGCGGCTTCGGCCACCGAGTAGGTTTCGTGGGTGACGGTCACCGCGTCGAAGAAAGCTGTCTTCGGCGCGTCGGCGGCGACCTTCTGCTCGAGCATCAGGTTTTCATTGGAAAGCTCGGTGTTGTCCGCTTCCAGGGCGACGACCTTCTTCACGTTGTCCGTGAGTAAGGCCAGTAAGGTGCGCGGATCGCTCAGGGCGGCGGCGTAGTCGAAGGTTGGCTTTGCGTGAATCAGGCGCCAGAAGTCTTTAACGAGGCGTTTCTTGAATTCGCGAACAATCGGGCTGTTGCGCATATAAGTCAGGATCAGCGTCGACTGCTGTTCGTTGAGGAGAACGAACTCTGTGGGGCGCCCCCCTGTACTTTCGGATTTGAAATCCAGAAGTCCGAACTCTTGAAGATCGGACTGGTAGGTACGGGCCAGCTTGATAACGCTGGCGTGATCCACTTCGCACCCTGCAGCAATGGCGAGAGTGGTTGTCACCGCCTCGCCATCTACAAGGCTGACGATTTCGGTACGCGACACGTTTTCCGAATTAACAAAACGTGTCGCGACATTGGTCTGGGTATTTACAGAAGCGCTTGAAATCTGCATGATTCACCTCACAGATGCTTTACAAGTTGTTTGCAGTTGGAAAAACCGCCGGGCCTGGCGGTTTTTTTTCGCCTGCGATTTGTGTGAATTCGATTTTCATCAGGCGGCCTTCACGGAGACATCCATCACGTCCAGGCTCTGCCGGACATGGTTGATTTCTTGCCGGATGATGGATTTCTCGAAAGTGCTGACGTGGTCATCGTCAAGCGCTTGGTGTACTGCGATGGTCAGGTCAGCGACTTCCTTACCGACGTTGATCAGAGATTTGGTAAGTGCTTGCGGTTGCGGAGCAGACTTTGCGACCAGGTCAAAGCCAAACTCATCTGCCAGCGCAGCCAGCGGGCGCATGTCGCCGGTGTGCAGCAAGATCCCGAACAGATGCTCCACGGTCAGGTGGTGAGCATCGTTGTCTGGGTTGGCACGCTGAAGCAGGCCAACGTGCGGAACGCCCATCTTTGCCGCCAAGGCCTTTGCCTCGTTATCCAGAACAGCGATCTGGCAAGCCCGCAGAAAATCTTCCATTCGTAAAACCTCAAATTTGTTTCCGTGGTGGCGTTACGCCAACAAGGAGATCATCTGTTCATCAACTGACCAGGGACGCACCCATGTCCAATCAATCCGAATTACAGGGCGAGCTATCTGCCCTTTGTTGCTTGGTGGTAGCCCTGGCTTCCACCCTTCCCTTGTCATCTCAACTGAGGCTTTGGCCTGCGTTCGAGCAGATCGCTAATCCGCTGCGTGAACGGCTTTATAGCGATGGGTTGGGGGGATTTGAGCGGGCTACCGTTTCGCTCGCATCAAAACAAACAAAAATGAATTAGGCGGCAGACTGAACGCGCTTTTGGCGTGTGCACAGTTCGCGCGCTGTTACCTTCCCGCCAGTCAGCTCCTCGGCCTTAAATGCCTTTTCGGCACCCATTGGGTGAATCCCAGAGACCCAGTACGAAACTGCGGCTTGAGAAACGTCGAGCGCCAAAGCTGTTTTGGTTTGCCCGCCGAAGAAGTCGACGAGCCTTTCGATAGGGGTCATACGAGAGCCCTCCTGATAAGCCTGCTTATATCCTAAGTAGAAGGACACTTATTTGCAAGCCGATAAGGGAACTTATAAATTCCAGCGGATGAGCACACTCGCCGAACGAATCAAATCCGCACGAAATCACGCCAAACTGACTCAGAAAGCGCTCGCCCTGAAGGTGGGGGTTGAGCAACCAGTGATTTCGCAGCTGGAAACAGGAAAGAACCTCCAGAGCGCGCATCTGCCTAAGATCGCGCACGTGTGCGGGGTGAATGCTATTTGGCTGTCCGAGAACACCGGCCCAATGACAGGCGCGAGCGTCAACGACTCAAACGTAGGGGAGGCCCGCCAGCCAGCCACGTCCTACCGCTATCCGGTAATCAGCTGGGTTTCTGCGGGATCCTGGGCTGAAGCTGTGGAGCCCTACCCTGCCGGCATTTCGGATCGATACGAGTTTTCGGAGTACGACTCCAAAGGCCCAGCATTCTGGCTGACAGTCAAAGGCGACTCGATGACAGCGCCAGCCGGCCAAAGCATCACCGAGGGCACGCTGATTCTGGTCGATACTGAGGCTGAGGTTGCTCCAGGTAAGCTGGTCGTGGCCAAGCTCCCAGATAGCAATGAGGCGACGTTCAAAAAGCTGGTAAGCGACGGCGGCCGGCTGTTCCTGAAACCATTGAACCTGAGCTACCCGATCGAGGCAGTGGACGAGAACTGCCGAATCGTGGGCGTCGTGGTGCAGGCGCTGCAGAAGTTTTATTGAGAAGGACCATACTCCCGGACCTCTTGATTTGGAGTGTTCAGGATTTTTGAAGTTGCGTTGCAAGGAATGCGATATGACCGCAGTAGCCGTATTGAATGATGAATCAGGTTTAGATCAGATTGTCAGCGCTTTAAAGGCTTATGGGCTTGTGGTGGCTAACCATCACAATCGTCCTGGAGCTTCAATCCTAACAAGTTCACTCAGAACAGCATTGGGTCCGAGATCTGATGAGGACCAATTGCAATGCCACGAACTCCCCCTGCCGATCAATGGAGAGCCCTGGTGGACCAGCGTACTAGTCCTGCCTCCGCGCTACGAATTCGGCCATGGTGCAACTACAGCGCTTGCAGCTCGAGCGCTGAGCGCTGCAAACGAATCCGACGAGAAAGGTATGTTTCTGTACCGAGAGCCCTAGGCGCGATCACCGGGTCATGCAAGTGAGGTGGTGATCTGCCGAATACAGGATATGGAAGAACAGGGATAACTCAATGGCGAGACCAGAGTTTATGGAGCAAGGCATGGACCTATGCTTTGCTGGCGCTTCTCTTACTGATTTCCGACGGTTCAGTTCCGAACTGGCTGGGCGAGGCTCATCCAGCCGCAAGCGGGTCTTCAGCCATGGCTTCATTGTGCTCTGCGTTTTCGTGACTGTGTTTGAGCTGATAGCGCTAAGCCATTACTATGGCACGCTCGGATGAGGTGAAGGCGGGGAAGGTTGTGAGGGAAGCTGAGAAAGACTTTACCGGCAACTCGTAGCCGAATCAAAAAACTCTAGCCTGAAGTTCACAAACAAACGCAGGGAGGCAAGCAATTGAGCCAGAAGAAAAACATAAAAACCGACATAACGCATGTAAATAAAATAAATATAACTCACTTCCGAGGATTGAAAGACTTAACTGTCCCGCTCGGAAAACGAATCACGCTGCTCTGCGGAAAAAACGGAACTTCAAAATCTTCCATCCTTGGCATTGCGGCCCAAGTTTTCAGCTTTGAGAAAGATTACGTTAAAGATGAGCCGCTTCTATTTCGAACCCTGACTGGTTCAAAATTTGAATCTCGCGTATCTGAGCACTTTCGCTTATCTAAAAAATTTGACAAGCCTGACTCAATGGACACTTCCGTATCAATTTATGACGGCTACACTTCTGAAGCAGCCGATTTAATTTTAAAACTGTATGATTCTAAAGATCGAAGCAAGCCTAGACCCATTGTCAGAGGCAATACTCTATCTGATGGTGAGAATACAAGCCGCAATGCAACACATCCAGTTATATATCTTAGCCTTAAGCGTCTCACGCCGATTTCCCAACGATCAAAATATTCTGAACATGATATAGAATTTCTATCATTGCATCGGAGAGATTTCGTAGCATTGAGCAATAGGTTACTCAGCAAAAGATCAGCAACATCGGTAACTGCCACGACAGGCACCATAAAATCTGCCGCCGCTCACGGGGCAAACTACGATCATGACTCGGTATCCGCCGGGGAAGATAATGCAGGGCAAATAATATTAGCCTTATTCTCGTTCCGAAAACTAAAAGAAGAATATCCGGAATACAGAGGCGGCCTGCTTCTAATTGATGAAGCAGACGCTGGACTGTTTCCAGCAGCTCAAAAACAGCTCATAAGGATTTTAACAGAGGAGTGCAAAGATCTTAATATACAAGTAATTATGACATCCCACTCCCCCACAATGATTGAGGACTTGCAGAAACTTAGTCTGGCCGATAAAGACAATTATCAAAATATTTACTTAAGCGATAGTTATGGACCAATACAAATATTTGAAAATGTTACGTGGCCACAAATATATGCCGACCTCCACGTACAAACTGTAGCAATAGACGCCAATCTTTTGCCCCAAATCAATTTGTACTTTGAGGATAAAGAGGCCTACGATCTTTATGCTGCAATAATCACAGACAGGACGATTAAAAAAGTAACGAACACACTTAAAGATGTGGCTCTCGGCTGCTCAGAATATATAAAACTCGTAAAGCGCAAAATCCCTGAGTTTTGCAGCAAAAGCCTAATCATCTTAGATGGTGACGTGGAAAATATTAAAGGCATGGATAGCATCGTAAAGCTACCCGGCACGCTGCCACCAGACCAGCTTATCTTTGAGTTTCTTTATAATCTCCCTGCGGATGACCCCTATTGGAAAAACTCCTCAGGATTCAGTAAGCCAGTTTTTATTGGCCTATGTGAAAAAATATCTGAAACACTCGAAATTGATCCAGCCGACGACATAATTGATATGGAGAGTCTTGTAGTCAGCTACCGGAAAAAATCCGGGCCTGAGGATCAACGCTTGCGGAGCCATTTTAAGAATTTCGCAAAAGACTCTACATTTTTGAGCATGGTCAATGGTGGCGCGGCGAAGAATCCTTATAGAGCTTGGGCAAAGCACAATGCAACGCTGGCCGATGACTTCAAGGAGAGTCTTAGGATCTGCTTGCGGAGCACCATGATCAGTGGGCACGGTATAGATTCAGCATTGCTCAAGATTCTGGAAGCTCCTGACGAGGCTAAAAAACTGGAATCTAAGGTTTCAGCGTAGGGCTGGCCAAGTATACTGCGCGCCGCTAAACTGAGGCTCGCGCGCCTCAAAGGAAGAGATAAAATGTACTCCAACAAGCTATACAGCCCTCTACGCTACCCTGGCGGAAAGGCTCGCTTTGCGCCTTTCATTGCTGAGGTTATGCGGGCTAACGGCCTGGAGGACGGCCACTATCTTGAGCCGTTTGCTGGCGGGGCCGGCGTTGCTCTTGAGCTTCTTTTCGACGGGCATGCGACTCATATTCATATCAATGATCTTGATCCGGCCGTATTTGCCTTCTGGTCAGCCGCGACAACCGATCCGGACGGTATATTAAAGCTCCTAAGGGACACCCCAGTCACTATGGATCAGTGGCATCACTGGCGTTCCGTGATGCTTGGCCAAGACCCTGAGCTCTCACTTGCGGAGATCGGCTTTGCTACGCTTTTTGTTAACCGCACGAACCGTTCCGGCATCCTCAAAGGGGGGGTCATCGGGGGGAAGGCGCAAACTGGCCCATACAAACTCGACGCCCGATTCAGCAAGGAAATGATTGCTGCCAGGCTTGAACGAATCGCGCTGAATGCAGATCGTATTTCGGTATATTGCGAGGACGCCTTTATTTTGCTCGGTCGCTCAGCAGAGTTTCTGCCCGAAAAATCGCTGATATACCTTGACCCGCCCTACTATGTTAAAGGGCGCGGCCTGTATCGAAACTTCTACAAGCACGATGACCATCTGCAAATTGCTCAATTGCTGCAGTCTCCCGACTTCGAGCGGTCGTGGGTGGTCTCGTACGACAACGCACCAGAGATCTGTGAGATGTACAGCCAGAACGAAGCGCTGACTTACGGACTGCACTACACCGCTCAAGCGCGATATGTAGGCGATGAGGTCATGTTTTTCAAAAAAGGTATCTCCGTACCTGATGCGAAAATCCCTCGAGCTACTGCAGCGGCCTGACTCGCAGCCCGGCCCAGCGCCGGGCTTTTCAATTCTGCCGTTCGTCGTGCCACAACTGAGTTGGCAATCCACTTGATTGCAAACTGGTCACGCTGAAGGATTGGCACCCCAAGTGTTACAGAGAGCCCGCCAAGCACGGACTTTTTTTGTGCCTGATATGTAAGCGAGCTCTCTCCTCCCGAGCCAGGTAGACCAATGTCTATTGCCAAAATATGTCAGCAGCAATACTGTATGTATATCCAGTATAGCAAGGAGCATCCGATGGTAACAATCGCCCCACCCAAAGCGCGCGCCCGAGATTCGTATGAATTGGTTGGTCGTCGCATCCAGCGCCTTATAGCAGCGCCAGGAGTTCAGAAGATCCAAGCCGTCACCGTGACCAGGCTTGCAGCGGAGCCCGCTGAAGCATGGCAGCAAGTACTTCAAGAGATAGAAGAAACCAGCGGTATACGCATTGAGCATCTTGAGAGCGGCGCGGTAAGGATCGGGTGGCGAGAGTATTGCGAAGCGTGAAATGAGCCCGCCTTTAAGCGGGCTTTTTATCGCCCATCGCAAAATATATAAGCATGCTTATTGACGATTAAAATAAGTGCGCTTATATTTGAATCCAAGCCAACGCAACACCGGCCCAGCAGCGAAAGCGGCGCCGCTCTTTAACAGTCTGACGTGACCACCGCGACGTACCCAGGCCATTACCTGGGTCGGAAGAAGCTAAATCGCCGCCCATGCAGCCTCTGGATAGCTGCCGTACTCCCACATGTGAGTGCGCGAAACCACGCAAGCCAGCCAGGAAGAACACCGGACACGAAATGTGTGACCTGGCCAGAGATATGAATCCGGCGATGCGCGTGGTGGAGAAACGGAATTTTTCACTGATGCACCTGGTGACGGGTGCATTGGGAAAACAACCGACAAACACGGAGCACCATATGAGCGAGCAAACCCTTCAAGCGCTGCTGGCTGAGCGAGTCACTGCCTTTGCTGCAGGTGATCAGCCGGCAGCAATCATCGACGAGCATGTGAAGATCATGTTCACCAAGGTGATCGACAGCTGCTTTGGTCGTCACGGCGATATGGGCAAGCAGGTTGAGGAGGCGATCAAGTCAGCATTACCAGCCAACCTGACCACGGTCTTCGAGCTGACCCGCTACAACGACATGATCGCCAAAGCACTGAAGGAAAAGTGGGAGACCAGCGGCGTAGAGGCTGACATGGTCCGCCGCGCGCAGGAGGCAATCGACGAAGTCTTGACCAAGGACCAGATGCCAGAGGTAGTAAGCCTGCAAGACCTCCTTGAAGCGTTTATTGACGACCACAAGGAAAGCGCCGCAGAAGAGCGCTGGGAACAGCCGGACATTCGTTTTCAAGAATCCGAATACGGCGGCCTGCATATCTACTTCGACAAGAAGCCAAAAGAAGAATCGCCCTACAGCAGCCGCGAACGTAGTGAGTACAACCTGGATAACGCGATTCACATCTCGTTCGATAAGCGCGGCAAAGACCGTGACGACCAAGGCCGGCAGGTTGGCACTGTTTACGCCGCCCGCATCGACAACGAAAAGATCGGTCAAACCCTGCGTTTCAGATCGAAGTTCGAGAAGCTGCTCGCCGCGCTCTACTTCGGCGCCTCCAAGATTCTGGTGGACTGCGAAGAAGACGATTTCAGCTACGGCATTTACGACTGACCCCAGCACCACGTCAGCCTGACGATAACTGCCCGAGCACCTGGTACTCCCCAGCACCAGGCCGCATCGGAGTGTGATCTAACCCAGACCCATTTTGCCCGATCGTTGTCGGTGCATCGCTTCACAGTGGCGGTTAGATCACACGCCCGATGCGGACGAAATAGCGGCCTATTTCCGTTCCTTCGCATCTCGGTAATAGCTGTCGCAGATGACTTCAAGCAAATCTTGGCTGGCCTCGGTGTGCGTGCGTAGAACGGCGTCCTCTACTTCTGCTTTGTACTTTGGCTGAGAGGCGATTTCCCGAATGTCATCTGCCATTTGAGTCGACATGTGTGAATGTAGCGATATGAATTGGTCAAAAGAAAGATCCTTTTCTGGGTGCTTCTGCCCGCACACTTGATAGATAGCGACGGCTACAACGGCAATTTCGTGGTCGCTGGCAGCTTGGGCTGTCAACGCAAGAGTGCAGCCCGCGAGTGCGATGCTCATGCCAATGCATGCTTTATTCAGCGACATTTGAAGCTCCAGTTCTCAAGTATTTGGCATCTATGCCAACGCGAACCTATCGGCTGAACCTTCTTGTTTCTTTAGTAATAAATCCCCCTGCCCGACACCACCCGCATGCACTCCCCTCCGCGCCCAACGGCAACCAGCGGAACGGATGAGTGCAGCCGAGTTTTGTTGGTTCTCACATCAACCGGAGATTGCCATGCACCCCAGCATCCAGCTCGGCAACGAAGTGCGCGCAGCTTTGCGTATCCGCTCTCGCATCGCCACGGAAGACCTGTACGAAATGATCGGCAGGCCGCAGCCAGTTGCGCTGCCTCGCTTCACCGTAAAGCCGGCGGGCGTAGCGTTCTTCCATGTAGTGGATCGCCGCACCGGCAAAGCCCAAGGCTTCCGCCGCGACCATAACGAGGCCTGCGCCCTGGCGCGCCGGCTGGAACAGCAGGAGTAAATCATGACGGACTTTCTCGACACTCCAGAGGGGCCGGACTGGCTCCACGATGCAATCAACTCGCTAATCTGCGGCGACAACGTCACGGCACCGCGAGCGCATGGCAAGTCAGTCGCCCTGGTCACTCCACAGTCGTTGTGGGAGGCGCTGGCCGAACACCTGGGTGCACAGGAACACATCGCCCCGCTGCTCACTGACAATCGCGAATACCCCATTGAGCGGATGCTGTGCTGGGTGATCGCCGACGGCCGACGCGCTCACGGCACTGCCTACGACTTGGCCATTGAAGCGCTGGGCCAGCCGAGAGGTAATCGTCCGACAGCGCTGCACGATGTCGCCGAAGCGCTGATCAGACCTCACGCCAACGAGTATGGCCGGGCTCGCGCCGAAGAACTGGAAGCTGAGTGTGCCGCTGACCTGGCGGAACAGCGAAAGGCCGACGCGGCATGACAGCCCGACAACGCGCCAGACGCTTCGTATTCTGGCGCAGCTCATTCTTCGCGCTCGCCACCTGCACCGCCCTCATGTTGTTCGGCGCCCTCTGCGCGCCAGTCCCTCAATAGCACACACCTTTCAAAAGCTGCGCCAGCGCGCGGCAAGGAATTGTCATGTCCGCACAAAGCGTGGCGCCGGTGGCGCACGAACAAACTCTGCACGTTCTTCCCCATGCAGCGACCAGCACCAGCGCCCTGGTGCTCGACGGCGACAGTCTCGACAAGATGATGCGCCTGGCCGACGTCATGGCCACCGGCCGCGCCACGGTGCCGAAGCACTTCAACGGCAACTCGGCCGACTGCCTCGCGGTAATCATGCAGTCGATGCAGTGGAAGATGAACCCCTTCGCGGTTGCGCAGAAAACGCACCTGGTGAACGGCGTGCTCGGCTACGAGGCTCAGTTGGTCAACGCGGTGATCACCACCTGCGCACCGGTTCTAGACCGCCTCCACTACGAGTGGTACGGCGCTTGGGAAAAGGTGATCGGTAAGTTCGACATCAAGACCAATAGCGAAGGTAAACAATACCGCCAGCCCGGCTGGAAACTCGAAGACGAGGAAGGTCTGGGCGTGAAGGTCTGGGCCACCTTCCGCGGCGAAGCAGAACCGCGTGTTCTGGAGCTGCTTCTGGCCCAGGCCCGCACCCGCAACAGCACGCTTTGGGCTGACGATCCGCGCCAGCAGTTGGCCTACCTCGCTACCAAGCGCTGGTCACGACTGTATTGCCCCGACGTGATCCTAGGCGTCTACAGCCCGGACGAGCTCGAGGAAAGCGCCCCGCCCGCCCGCGATGTTTCACCCCGCAAAAGCCCGACACCGACGGCGTTACCCAGCTACCCGGAAGAAAAGTTCGAAACGATGCTGCCTACCTGGCAAAGCGGCGTCGACCAAGGAAAGACAGACGCTGAAAGCCTGATCGCCTTCCTTGAATCCAAATACACGCTCAGCGCCGAGCAGACCGATCGCATCCACCGCATGGCGCCCATTACAGGAGAAACCGAATGAAGATTCATAACGTAGCTCAGGGCTCCGAAGCCTGGCATGCGCTCCGCGCCAACTACTTCACCGCCTCCGAGGCGCCAGCCATGATGGGCGCCTCGAAGCAGATGAAACGCACCGAACTGCTTAGTGCTAAAAAGACCGGCCTCGACCGCGACGTGTCGTGGTGGGTGCAGAAATACCTGTTCGACAAAGGCCACGAAGCTGAAGCCATGGCCCGCCCGATTCTGGAGGTACGGATCGGTGAAGACCTCTTTCCCGTTGTCGGTACCGATGGCGACCTGCTCGCTTCGCTCGACGGCTGCACCATGCTCGGCGAGACGCTGTTCGAGCACAAAATGTGGAACGAACAACTGGCCGCCGACGTGCTGGCCGGCAACCTGGACCCGCACTATTACTGGCAGCTCGAGCAGCAGCTGTTGGTGAGCGGCGCCGAGAAAGTGATCTTCGTTTGCTCCGACGGCACTGAAGACAACTTCGTGTCGATGGAATACACACCGGTACCGGGCCGCGCCGCGACGCTCGTCGCTGGTTGGAAGCAGTTCCAAGCCGACCTGCTCGACTTCACTCCGGTCGAGGTCATGCCTGAGGCCGTCGGCAAGACTCCGGATAGCCTGCCCGCGCTGCGCATCGAAGTCACTGGCATGGTCACCGCCAGCAACCTGGAACAGTTCAAGGCTCACTCGCTGGCCGTTTTCGCGTCGATCAATACCGAACTGGAAACCGACCAGCACTTCGCTGACGCCGAGAAAACCGTCAAGTGGTGCGCTGATGTGGAAGAGCGTCTGGAGGCAGCCAAGCGACACGCGCTGAGTCAAACGGAATCCATCGACCTTCTCTTCCGCACAATCACCGAGATCAGCGCCGAAGCACGCGACAAACGACTGATGCTCAACAAACTGGTGACGGCCCGCAAACTGAGTATCCGCCAAGACATCGTCATGAATGCCGCCAAGGCGCTTCAGGCGCACATCGATCAGATCAACGCATCGCTGGGCGGTAAAGCACGGATGCCGGCAGTGCCTGCTGACTTCGCCGGCGCCATCAAGGGCAAAAAGTCCATCAGCAGTCTGCGCGATGCAGCCGACTCGGAGCTGGCCCGGGCCAAGATTGCCGCCAGTCAGATCGGTGACAGCATTCGCGCCAACCTGGCCAGCTATGGCGAACTCGCCGTAGACCACACGTTTTTGTTCAACGACCTCCAGCAGCTTGTTCTGAAGGCCAACGACGACCTGGTGGCGCTGATCAAGGTGCGAATCGCCGACCACCAGAAAGCCGAAGAAGTGAAAGCAGAAGCCACGCGGACGCGGATTCGAAACGAAGAGCTGCAGCGGATCGAAGACGAAACTAAAGCAAAGGCTGTCGTTGAACCTGTTGTTCAGTCTGCATTTGTCGCGACCTCTGTGCCGAACAGAGCTGCGCCAATCGCTCAAACAGCCATGAAGCCTGCTGCAGCGCAAACCACTCAACCGGTAGCGATGCAGGCAGACGTCTACGACCTCGAAGCGCTGATCAAAGCCGTAGCCTATGGCCAAGCCCCAATCTCGATGTTGACTGTGGACTGGGAAAAGCTCGACGCACTTGTCGCAGACCAGGGCTCCAAGTTCAGCATGGCCGGCGTGAGGCTGGTGAAGGTGGCTGCATGATCAGCAATCACCTCAGCGTCATAAACGAGCGCCAACCGTTCGCCAACGAGCTATCCGCCCAGATCGCGCAGTTCCTGGCGAAGGGTGGCGAGATCCGCGAACCCGAAGCCAATGCTCCCTTGAAGTCGATATCTGAGGGGCGCCGAGCGCCAAACTTCCAGAGTGCCGCAGTTAAAGCCGAGACGGCACAGCAGGTAACGCGAATTCGTGCCTTGGCTAAAACCCTGAACCGAAGCGAGATATGCGAGCAGGAAGGCATAACGATGGGCGTTCTTCGAGGGATCGCCGGGCGCTATGCAATCGAGTTCACAGCAGGTCCTAAGAAGGCCTACGCATCGAACAAAACGGCTGCTGAGTCAGACGCGATGCTGGTCATCCAGGTGAAGGATTGCATAGCGAGAAGCGTCAACCGTACGAGGTGCTGTGAAAACCTGGGCATCAGCTCAACCCTGCTCTACCGGCTAATCAAGGATTTCGACATTGACTATCCGAAGCTGGAGCCGGCGTTTCGATGAAGAGCCGGTCACAACAACGCAAACGACAAACCTGGTTGGCGCTGCCGGCCAGTGGCATAGAAGAGGTTGGCCATGGCCAAGACTGGACAAGAGCGATCAGCGAAGGCCGCCGAGAAGCGGATCGAGTACGACGAGAAGGAATTGCGGCACCGGTTACGACTTGGCAGCCGGCAGATGCTTGCCGAGTTGATGGCCTGGAACGATATCGAGGAAATGAGCGAGGCGGTGCAGAACCTGATTCTGAACGCTCACGCGCTCGGGCCGACGCTTTCATATCAGGCGATCGGCAGTCCGCGCCACAAAGTGCAGATAAGCGAAAACGTGGCGCGGATGTTTCGGAATGAGAGTTTGGCCGAGCTGAAGCGCGACCCGGGCGACGAGATCATCTCGCCTTGATCACTTCTCTTTCTTAGGGGGCTGGACCTTAGGCATTGGCAGAGTATTTTGAATAGGCGGAAGCCCGTGGTCATTCGCCACACCAACATAGGGGCGTGATTTAGGTTTTTCAGGCTTTTTATCGCTCATCTTTGAAGCTCCGGATAATGGCTCTTGAAGTAAGTGAACATCTTTTCTTCCGCGCAACGCATCAGCTTTTTATCTTCAGGAATAACCATCCCGCCGAATGCTGACTTCATCACCGCCGAGCTCTTTTTCCGAAAATTAAATCTTTTTTCGTTAATTTCACTTTCGGTCAATTTTCCCGCTGACACCTCATACCAATCTCTTTCAGCTTCGTTGGTAATGACTGAGAGTTCTATACCAGCAGTACTAAGCGGCTTAATTCGGGCCTTAAACGGCAAGTATCGATAAACAGCTGAAACAACCTGACTGAGCATGATAAAGCAGGCCCATGCGAAGGCATACTGCTGCCATATTACCCATCCTGCAATACTTGAGGATGACGCGATTGCCAATATTATGTTTATGCTCCGCTCAATACTTTCAGAGCGAAGTTGATAAAGCTCGATGTAATAGACATGAGCTTTCATCGACTGTAGCTCAACCCAATATTGCGACTGCATCAACCGCTCCTTGGCGAACCGACTGCTTGCCGGCACCACACAAATACATCATCCCAAATCAAATTGCCACCACCGGTCACGGAGGGCGGCGCCTACCCGAGGTAACCGCAATGCCAGTTCTCCACAGCGCAATCCACAAGATCGACAAGAAGCCCGACGGCACGCCTGCTGTTCTGCACCTCGGCGGCGCCGAACAGGTCGAGAGCCAGGCCCGTGACGATCTGGTCCAGCAGTTCAACGAAAGCTACAACGCCACCGCCGGCAAGGGCTGGGGTTTCTTCCATACAGAATCTGGCGCATATCCACTCAGCGGCTGGCTCGCCAAGTACCTGGCCGGCGGCGATGATTTTCTGTCGTTTACCCGGACAGCCGTCGAGCACCTGACCCGGCTGATGGAAGAGTCGAACCTGACCACAGGCGGGCACGCCCTCTTCTGTCACTACCAACAAGGCCTGACCGATTACCTGATCATCGCCCTGGTTCAGGAAACGGAAGCGGTGATCATGACCGAAGAGCTGCACCTGATGACGGTCAAGCGCCTGGATCTGGACCATATCCGCCTGGCCGCGCGCATCAACATCAGCGAATGGAAGAACAACCCGCAGTCGCGCCAATACATCTCGTACCTCAAGGGCAAGCAGGGCCGCAGGCTCAACGAGTACTTCCGCGACTTCATCGGCGCGCAGGAAGGCGTCGACGGCCCGGGCGAAACCCGCACCCTGCTCAAGGCGTTTAGTGACTTCGTTGAAAGTGAAGACCTTGGCGAGGAATCCGCCCGAGAGAAGACCGATACGCTGGTCAACTATGCGATGTCCCAGGCCAAACTGGGCGAGCCGATCACGCTCGACGAACTGTCCGAAGTGCTCGACGACGACCAGCCACTGGCGTTCGCCGAGTTCGTCCAAGGCAAGGACTATGGCCTCTCGGCTTCAATCCCACCGGACAAGAAGACCCTGAACAAATTCCGGCGTTTCACAGGCCGGGCTGATGGCCTGTCGATCAGTTTTGACCAGCATCTGCTCGGCGACAGGGTCGAGTTCGACGAAGCCGGCGGCACGCTGACGCTGCGCAAATTGCCAACCCAGCTCACCGACCAACTCAAGCGCGCAGCCGCCTGAGGATCGCCGGGGCGCAAGTCCTTGCAAAGCACGCCGGTGAGCCAGAAGACGAAGTCATCGAGCCGTGATGATCTATTTAAGCAGACCATCAATATAGTGCTCTCCAAGCGTTCGCCCGTACTGAAAGGCATCTTCTCGATTGTCGAAGATATCAGGCTCATGGCAATTCTCTCGCAGAACCTCACCCGCCTTTTTGATCTCAACCTCAGTTGCGAACGGCACGTCCTTCGATACCCGAACGACGGTCTCGCAGTCGTTGTATTGGAATGCTCGGACTAAGTCTACTGATGCGTGACTCATGGTTTCACCTCATTCTTTATAGAGGTGTCACGGTAGCTAGATTTCGAACTCCCTTTGTATACTGATAGCAATTAGCCATCATCTTAATCACTAAAAACGCTGGAGTTACTCCCGCTGAAGATCAATTGGCCCTGTCTCAATCAGCCATTTATTACCAAGCCGTACCGGCTTTAGACGCTGGCCGCCAGGTAAGTCTTGGTGAGGCATCAGGAAATATCCTGTGCCGTCCGCCTTCGGTTCTATATGAACAATGAACAGGCTAACGTCCTCCGCAGTCCAGCCAATTTCGGCGGCAATCTTTGCATGATTCAAAGCGTTACGAATGACCATCGCGAAATCCTTTCGTGAAGTTGAGATTGAAGCGTAGCCCAACCAAATCGACACCACCCCACTGTCGCATCCGGTCACGGAGGGCGGCGCCTGACTGGAGATAATCCATGAGCCACAACTGCGCGTACGTTCGGGAGCACTATCAGGTGCCCGCCGAAGTCGGCCGCCGAGTCATCGCCTACGGTAAGCCCGGCATCATCCTGGCGGATCGCGGCCACTACATCGGCGTGGTGCTGGACGAAGACCCGAAGAAGCGGATCAGCAACTACCACCCGACGCACGAGATACAGTACGGCGAGATGGCCGAGACGCTGCCGCTCAAAGAGTGGCTGGTTCTGCCGTTCAACCATGATTGGGATGATCTCAACTGGAGCCGAGAGGCCAGAGAAGACTTGGTCAGGGTGTGGGCGGCTACTCGAGGACAGGCGAAGTACAAGGCCTATGAACGACTTCAGGATTACTGCCACAGCATCAAGGCGATGTTGCGCTTCAAAGTCCGCCGCGCATGACCAGCCCTCACCCATTGAATCTATATCAGCTGGTTTGTCCGACTAAATATTCTACAGCCTCAACAATTGCCTGCCGCAGCTCGTTTCCGCCTTCGCATGGAAGCCTGCCAGAGTACACGCCGAGCATCGCGCTTTCCTTGAGGCGATGCATATCGAGTCCCTGAGATTTCGCCTCTGTAAGTAAAGCGATAGCTGCCTGCTCTAATAAAATTTCGCGATCAACCATCCAACTGCTCTCCGTCATCCGGCCCCATGCCGTGCCGAACACAAATACCCCACTTCAACGAATCACGCCAGCCGGCGAGGATCCTCTATGTCCGCACAACAGAAGAAACCCCAGTTCATCCATGGCCAGCCAAGCATGGGCCTGCCATTCCAGAAAGAGCTGGTGGTGGACCTGTTCGCCGGCGCTGGCGGTGCCAGCGATGCCATTGCTCGAGCGTATCGGGAACCGGACGTGGCTGTTAACCACAACCCGATTGCCCTGGCCGTGCACCGTGCGAATCACCCTCAGACAGCGCACTACGTGGCGGACGTGTTTGAAGTCGATCCTGTGCTGGCCACCGGTGGCCAGCCCGTTGGCATCCTCTGGGCTTCGCCGGACTGCCGCCACCACAGCAAGGCCAAGGGCGGCGCGCCCCGCGACCGCGGTGTACGCGGCTTGGCCTGGGTGGTTGTTCGTTGGGCCCATGCCACCCGGCCACGACTGATGTTCCTGGAGAATGTTGAAGAGTTCCGCGACTGGGGCCCCATTGACGAGGCGGGTCAGCCGATCAAGGCTGAGCGTGGGCGTACCTTCAAGTCGTTCATTGCTGCGCTCAGTACCGGGCTCCCGTCGGATCACTCGGACATGCCGGAGATTCTGCAAGCTATCGGCGAATTCGTACCGGTGGAATGCCTGGTGCGAGGCCTTGGCTACAACGTCGAATGGCGCGAGCGCATCGCATCGAACTCCGGCGCCCCGACCATCCGTAAGAGGCTGTATCTGGTGGCCCGCAGTGACGGAAAGCCAATCGTCTGGCCCGAGCCAACACATCACAAGAAGCCGACAGCAAAACAGAAGCCTTGGCGCACGGCCGCGGAGTGCATCGACTGGAGCAACCTGGGACGAACGATCTTCCGCGAAAAGCCGATGGCGGTGAACACGATGCGTCGCGTGGCCAAGGGTTGCTGGCGCCATGTGCTGACCAGCATGAAGCCGTTCATTGTCCCGATGCGCGGAACCTCGGCGGCACACACCAGCACCCACGGTTCCGACGAATCGCTATCGACCATCAGCGCCGGCGGAACGCATCACGCCTTGGTGCAGCCGGTAGCCACCCCCTTTCTCACCGAATGCGCAAACGGATCTGCGCAGCGCAACTTCAGCGCGGTCGAGCCGCTGCGCACGCAAGTCGCTCAAGTAAAGGGTGGGCACTTCGCGCTGGCGGCCTGCCACCTGACCCACCTTACGCACCACGGGGAGCGCAGCGGGTATTCGCCGGATGATGCTTTCCGCACGGTGACCGGCGCCAACAGGGGCGAGCAAGCCCTTGTAGCTGCGAACATGGTCACGTTGCGAAAAGGATCGGTCGGAGCTGACGTAGCCAACCCGCTTGGCGTAGTCGCCACCAGCTCAGGGCACCATGCGGTATCGGCGGCGTTCTTCGAGCAGGCGAATGGCGGTTTCTACGACGGCGATGGCCGGGCCGCCGATTCGCCGCTCTCGACCATCTGCCAGTCAGGCGCCAATCAGCGTCTGGTGAGCGCCTACCTGGTGAAGTACTACGGCGCCCATACCGACGGCGTGTCACTCACGGAGCCGATGCACACCCTACCGACAAAGGACCGCGTCGCGCTGGTCGAGGTCGTGCAGGTGCCGGACACTCTCACGCCGGAGCAAATGGAGGGCGCCCGCCGCTGCGCCGCATTTATGCACGAGCACCTGCCGGAGCACTTCAAAGATCCGGCCGAGATGGTCATAGTTGGCGGTTACGTGCTGGTGGACATCACGCTACGCATGCTCCAACCGCCTGAACTGAAGCGCGCCCAAGGCTTTGACGAGAACTACATCATCGACCGCGGGCTGTTCGTCGACCCGGTGACCGGCGCCGAAGAGTGGCGCCCAATCAACAAAACGGACCAGGTCCGGCTGATCGGAAACAGCGTCTGTCCCGATGAAGCTGAGGCGCTGGTCGCGGCCAACGCCGCCGACATCATCGAGCTTTACCAGCGCCTCGCGGCCTGATCAGTCAAGCGAGAAAGACCGGACCGCATTACCAGGGTCGCTCTGAAGCGTGGCAATTGCGTCAGCGCGGCACCGACCAAGACTTACCAAGCGCCATCCGATGATCACCGCCAACTCGAAGGCGAGATAGAATGCTTTTAGGTGCTGACAAGGAAAAGAACACCCAATGGCCAGAACCATCAGCCATTGGTTCGTTGTCAGCGACATACAGCGCGATCTCGCTCTTAAGCATATTGAGGGCTTCAGACAGTTCAGCCTGAGTCAGTTTCCGATACTCGCTCATCAGATCACTCCTTGATCCGGCTCCATGCCGGCCTTTAAGCAATAGCCCACAAACTAAAATCCGCCACCTCCCGGGCATGACCCGGCATAGGACGCACCATGCCGCGCAATGCCTTAGGCGAGCGATATATCCAATAGCTGGTGAATATTTATATCGACCGGAGTAATCCACGGCGACTGCTTGTTCTCTGCTCGCATCGCCAAATAGGCCCGAGTGCGCTCTTTGTGAAGTTTTTGCTTTTTCAGCGACATCTCGTCGACCAGCGGTTTCGGGACTCCGTAGTAACCGCATCTAGGGCAGTCAACTTCCACAAATTGGCCTACCAGTACCAGCTGAATTGCTGGGGCTCCGCAGATTAAACACTCCATCTTTCAGCGCTCCCTATGAATGCCCTTTCAACTGTAGTCGATCAATGACTAAGGACGCCCCATGCCCACAGAAAACCTATAGACCTCGCTCGGCTACCATCTTGGCGCCCAGCTCTCGTCCAGCCACCTGCGCCAACCCACGGTCAGGGTAAGTCTGGTCACCAGCAACAACCGGAATCACCACCTCATCAACGCGTTTCACTTCGACGTTGATCCGCCAGACCTCCTGGCCGCTCTCCAGTGTTTCGCACTCCATGTAGTTCCAGAGCCGAAATCCTTCGTGCTCGTCATAAATGTCGTGCTTGGTCATGGTGCTTCTCGATTGAGTGAGGCGCCATCGTAGCACCCAGTTGACCGGGCATGACCCGGATAGGACGCCCCATGCCCACAGAAAACAAACCGGTCGGGCCCAGCTTTGACCTGAACACGCCAGATGGCGGACGCGGCTACATCGACAACCTGTTCAAGACCGTCCTCAAGCGTCACGACTACCGCCAGTACATCAATGAGCGGCTGGCCGGTGACTTCGCGTGCACGCTGGCGCAGCACTTGGAGGGCCTCAAAGCTCGCGAGCAAGCCCTGCAACTGCGCCTGAACGCAGCAGATCAGCTCGCCGACGCTCTTCAAGAAGAGCGGCAAAATCTGATCGCCTACGGCCGCAGTTGCGGACTCGATGAGGCGTCAACGCTGTGCAGTCGCATGGCCTACGACAATTACTACCCAGCCGACTCCCGCTTTAAGTACTTCGTGCCGAGGGCGCAGGCGCGGTTGGGAGATCTGCTGATCAAGGCGGCGAACGCGATCGCTTCGTTGCCAGACGGGCCATATGACCACTTCAAGGCAAGCCAACAGAAGAAAGCCGAAAGGTCAGCTGTAGCCTGACAGGAGTACACCCGTACTCCACCCCTCTACAACTCCTCCCCCTTCAAAGTCAGCCGCTATTGTGCAGCCCAATAGCGGGGCACAGTCAATCGCTCACATTGCGACATTCACGAAATTTTTGATGTTCAGCTGGACTGAGAAAAGCCTTCTTTCTCCCACCAATCACGAACCTCCCATACATTCAACTCTTCATCGTTTTTTTTGCCCGTTACATATGTCCTAATAACCTGAACTTCCTCATCTCTGTTTTTGCAAAAATATTTAAAACCAGCACCCATTTCACTGACGATACGCGCCCTACTCTTAGGATGGCAGGCCGTATCAATTAGATACTCAACCTTATTCGCCATACACCACTGAACTATAACTCTCATTTCAACTATATTTTTAGTTCCATCCTTATTAACAAAAGAAGTTTTTCCGCGCTCCCCGTGACCAACAAGCCAAACAATAGGAGGCTTATATTTCGAAAACGCCTCCATATCTTCGTTAGCCCCATACTCCGTATACTCTTTATACCTAAAGGCCTCAGCCAAATCAGATGTAGCATCTACAAGACTCTCATCCAAGCAAATAAAGCCATGTTTTTTAGTAGTGTCCATTATAATTTCTAAAGCCATACAACCCTCACAATTAAAATCAATTTATTCCTCTGACTCTAGGTCACATTCACCTATCACGCTAGGCCAGCAGAACCTAAGTCTTTCCGAATCAACCCATGAACACTCATACCAAAACCTTACCCCGCAAATATCCAGCAAAAACTCCGCTCTACCTTCAGCCCCCCCCACAGAGCCACCAAAAAAACAAGACCATCGCCCACCCCGGTCTCCACCTACCAGCCTGCCAGTGAACGGCGGGCGAGGAACTCTCATGACTAAAGAAAACGTTTACGACGAGCAAATCAGTCCGCTGGTTCGCCAGATCATCGACATCTGCCGAGAGCATGAAATTGCCCTGCTGCTTTCAGCTCAGCTTGAGGACGAGGATGAACGGGAGCTGTTCTGCACCACCATCCTGGCCGGCACGGATGAGGTGTCGTGCGAGAAGTTTGTCCAGGCACTGAACGTCATCCGCCAGCCAAGCCGCCCTGTAATGCACATGACCACCACTCACGGCGACGGCAGCCAGACGCTGGCGGCGATTATCTGACCCATTCCACCTTCTGCCGCCACGCGCGGCATGGAGCAAGACGTGCCCGCGAAAACTATTGGGGAATCCGTAGACGCCAAGTGCTCACCCTGCGGCAGTCGCAACATTCAAATATCGGAAGAGTTTGTCGGAAACGATCAGTACGAACTGCGACGCGGCAAGGTGATTGAGATCAGCGCCGCCGACAGCTTTGGCGCGACCGGACGGACCTTTGGTAAGTGCCGCCAGTGCGGGCACACCTGGCAATTCCGAAAAAGCCCGCTTGCAACTATTTAAACAATCACGGCCCCGGACGGGGAACAGGACAACAATATGGCAAAGGTCATAGCTCTTATCACCGCCCGGCTGCCGCGACTTATGGAAGCGGGCGAATACAGAAAACTGCGGTATGCAGGCGGCAAACCGAGTCTGCAACAGTTGAAAAAATGGATTGAGGAAGGCGAAGTGATTGGAGAGGTAAAGGGCGGGATGTATTTCGTGGATTTGCAGGCAGCCGTGATCGGATCGGATGATCCATTGCTCGCCAAGATGATGGAGGTGGGCTAATGGCCCCGCCTCGGGCTCGAACAGCCAAGAATCGCAGCCTTCCGGATAATCTTTATCCGAATGGGAAGTACTTCATCTACCGCAACCCGATAACCGGGAAACGCACCAGTATCAACAAGACGCTGGCAGAGGCCATACGCCTGGCCAAATCAGCAAATGCCAAGCTTGCCCCGCTAATGGTCGAGGACGGGGCTTTACTGGCGATGCTGACGGGCGAGAAGGCGCCGACGTTCCTGGCGCTGCTGGAGCGTTTTGAAGAAGAATGGCTGCCCACTAGAAACTACGCCCAAAGCTCGCTCGATGAAATCGGATTCAAGGTGGCTAGATATAAGAAGGAACTCGGGCACCTGATGGTCGGCCAGCTTGACGTATTGGCAGTAGCTGAATACCTGGACAAGTTTGAGAACAATGCCTACACCAAACACCGAGGGTTGTTGGTGAACGTCTTCGCTTTCGCAGTGGCCAAGGGTCAGGCTGAAAGGAACGTGGCCGAAATGACCCTGGTGAAAAAGGAGGGAGAGAAAGTACGGCAGCGGCACACCCTGGAAGGGCTGATGCAGGTAATCAATGGACCGAAGACACCGGAATGGCTGTCACGCGCGATCCGCTTGGCGCTGCTAAGCCTTCAGCGCAGGGAAGATATCGTGACCTGGCCTCGATCTGCGGTAGATGTCGAGAAGAACACCATAAAGATATCGCCCGGGAAAACCCAGGGGTACGACACGCCGGTGCATTTGGAGATCGTAATGGGTGAAGCTCTACGGGGTGTAGTTCTGGAATGCCTGCGCTCCACGATCGCTTCACCGTTTCTGGTCCATTACAAACCAAGGGCTCGCCGCCGGGAGCAAATCGAGGCCAAGGCGCATTGGACGGCCGTTACTCCCGACTACCTGTCAAAAGAGTTCACCAAGGCACGGGACGCGGCTGGAGCATACGAACAAATGCCACCGGCACAGCGCCCAACTTTCCACGAAATCAGGGCGCTAGGGTCTTGGCTGTATGAGCAGCAGAGGTTTGAAGAGGGGTATGTCCAGGCGCTACTCGGGCATGCTGACCCGAAAATGACCCGACACTATCAGGAGGGACACGGCGAAAAAACTATCGAATACCAAGTGGTCAATGCTGACCTGAGGATCTGAATTTGGTGGTTCGTTTTTCCAAAATATTTCCAAAGTATTTCCAAACACCCAAACAAAAAGGGGCTCACCTTTCGGTGAACCCCTTCTAGACCGCCCAGCAGAGCGGATTTTGTTTGGTAGGCGCGATTGGACTCGAACCAACGACCCCCACCATGTCAAGGTGGTGCTCTAACCAACTGAGCTACGTGCCTGCTGTGAGGCGGCATTCTACGGAATTCCGGAGGGGTGTCAACACCTTTTTTTGAGCTAACCCTATGAATATGCAAAATATTTAATTTTGCCGCTGCGAAGAAGATTTTCCGGTGGCTGGCGGCCGTTTTTTAACTCGCGTAGGATCGACGCACTCGTAAAATATATTAAACAGAGGCAGCAGGATGGCGAACACCCCTTACCCAGAGTCCTATTACGCCGCATCGGCCAATGCGGTTCCGCCGCGCCCTCTTTTGCAGGATGACGTGGAGACTGATGTCTGTGTGATTGGCGCCGGTTACACCGGGTTGTCCTCTGCCCTGTTTCTGCTGGAGAACGGTTTTCGGGTAACGGTGCTGGAGGCGGCCAAGGTCGGGTTTGGGGCGTCGGGGCGCAATGGTGGCCAGATCGTTAACAGCTATAGCCGTGACATTGATGTGATCGAGCGCAGTGTCGGCCCTAAACAAGCTCAGTTGCTGGGGCAGATGGCGTTTGAAGGTGGGCGGATCATTCGTGAGCGGGTCGCCAAATATAATATCCAGTGCGACTTGAAGGACGGCGGTGTGTTCGCCGCCATCACGGCCAAGCAGATGGGTCATCTGGAATCCCAGAAGCGTTTGTGGGAGCGCTTCGGTCACTCGCAGCTTGAGTTGCTGGACCAAAAGCGCATCCGTGAAGTGGTGGGCTGCGACCAGTATGTCGGCGGCATGCTCGACATGAGCGGCGGGCACATTCATCCGTTGAACCTGGCGCTCGGTGAAGCAGCCGCTGTCGAGTCGCTGGGCGGCACTATTTATGAACAGTCGCCGGCGGTGCGCATCGAGCGCGGTGCGAACCCGGTGGTGCATACGCCACAGGGTAAGGTCAGGGCCAAGTTCATTATCGTTGCCGGCAACGCCTACCTTGGCAATCTGGTCCCGGAGTTGGCGGCCAAGTCGATGCCGTGCGGGACTCAGGTGATCACCACCGAACCGTTGGGCGATGCGCTGGCCAAAAGCTTGTTGCCACAGGATTACTGCGTCGAAGACTGCAACTACCTGCTCGATTATTACCGTCTGACCGGCGACAAGCGTTTGGTTTTCGGTGGGGGCGTGGTGTATGGCGCGCGGGATCCGGCAAATATTGAAGCGATTATTCGGCCGAAGATGCTTAAGGCTTTTCCGCAGCTTAAGGACGTGAAAATTGATTATGCCTGGACCGGAAACTTCCTGCTGACGCTGTCGCGTCTTCCGCAGGTTGGGCGGCTGGGGGATAACATTTATTACTCTCAGGGTTGCAGTGGGCATGGTGTGACTTACACGCATTTGGCGGGCAAGGTGTTGGCCGAGGCGTTGCGCGGCCAGGCCGAGCGGTTTGATGCGTTTGCGGATTTGCCGCACTACCCGTTTCCGGGTGGGCAACTGCTGCGCACACCGTTTGCGGCGTTGGGTGCGTGGTATTACGGGTTGCGGGACAAGTTTGGATACTAAGCAACACCACTATCCCATGTGGGAGCGGGCTTGCTTGCGAAAGCGGTGTGTCAGTCAATAAAGATTTCGACTGATACGACGCCTTCGCGAGCAAGCCCGCTCCCACATTGGGTTCTGCGTATAGACGATTAGCTCGGGAAATCAGCGCCTTCGCTGACACTCGCCCAACTTTCAAAGTCCTTACGCAGGGCTTCGATCTTGCCGCGTCCACCGGCCAGTGCCGCTTTGCCCAATAACAGACGCAATGGCGGGTTCTCGGCCTCGACCGCATTGACGATCGCCACCGCTGCCCGCACCGGGTCGCCCGGTTGCTTGCCGTTGTAGCCGCGGATCATGTCGAGGCGTTTGCCAGCCGTTTCACGGTAGTCGTCGATGGTCTGGCTCGCTTCGTTGGCCGAGCGCCCCGCCCAATCGGTGCGGAAACCGCTTGGCTCGACGATCAGGACTTTGATGCCCAGCGGTGCGACTTCCTGGGCCAGGGATTCAGAAATGCCTTCCACCGCAAACTTGGTCGCGTGGTAAAAACTCACCGCCGGAAACGCTACGATGCCGCCGACGGAAGAGATGTTCACCACCGAGCCGCTGCGCTGCTGGCGCATGCCTGGCAGCACTGCGCGGGTCATCTCGACGAGGCCCCAGACGTTGATGTCCATCATCTTGCGCACTTCACCCAGATCGCTTTCTTCGAAGGAGCCGAAGTAGCCGATCCCTGCGTTGTTCACCAACACATCGATACGGCCGAAACGCGCTTGTGCGGCCTCAACGGCAGCGTTGATCTGTGCCGGGTCGGTGACGTCCAGCTTCAAGACCAGTGCGATGTCTTCGTGCCCTTTGACGATGTCTTCGACCTGCGCCGGGTTACGCGCCGTGACCACGGTCGGGTAGCCGAGGCTGAGGGTGTGCAAGGCCAGTTGCCGGCCGAAACCTGTTGAACAGCCGGTGATGAACCAGACCGGTTTGGATGTCGATGCAGTCATGCGGATCTTCCTCCAGGTAGCTGCCCGCAGGTGCGAGCCATGGCACTGAGTATGGACACGTCTGGCTTTGCGCCGAGGCTTTTATTGATTTCTTGAAGGGAGATGCTGCAAACAATTACCCACCAACAACACACAACCCCAGTGGGAGCGAGCTTGCTCGCGATGACGGTCTGACAGTCGACATTGATGTTGAATGTACGGACGCCATCGCGAGCAAGCTCGCTCCCACAGGGGAATGGGGGTTACAGGCGATCCCGGGGGATGCCGCTGCGGATTCGCAGGATGTCAGCGAGTACTGCCAGGGCGATTTCTGCGGGCGTCTTGCTGCCCAGGTTCAGGCCAATCGGGGCATGAATTCTTGCGAGTTCAACATCCCCCAACCCACCAATCCTGCGCAACCGCTCAAAGCGCTTTTGCGACGTCTGCATCGAGCCCATCACACCGATGTAGAACGCATCGGTGCGCACCGCTTCCATCATCGCCAGGTCATCGATGCGCGGGTCATGGGTCAACGCCACCACTGCCGTGTCACTGTGGCAGCCGCCGTCGGCGATGAACACCGATGGCAGTTGGCGGCGAATCTCGACGTTGTTCAGCACCACGCCTTCAAGCACTTCGTCTCGCGGGTCGCAAAGAATCACCTCGAAACCCAGGCCCACGGCAAACTCTGCACAGGCCTGGGCGACGCTGGAATACCCCGCCAACAGCAACCGCTGAGCCGCGCCAACTCGCACGCGTACCCGGTCGATCTCTCGCTCGATGCGCGCGCCCTGCTCGCTGTCCGCGAACACACTGCGCGCGCCACTGGCCAGATCGACCTCGCGAATCAACCGGCGCTGGCCCAGCAATGCCGACTCCAGCTCGCGCAGATGTGCCTGAACCTCACAATCAGATTCAAGCTTCTCCACCAGCACATCGAGCACGCCACCACAGGGCAGACTGACCCGAGAGCGCGGATCATCGCCTTCGCCGTAACGGACCACGTTGACGGCCTCAAAAAACGCGCCCTCGGCGACGCGTTCGAGGAAGTCTTCCTCAACACAACCGCCCGACAGCGAGCCGATCCAGTGACCGTCCGCGTTCACCGCCAGCAACGAGCCCGGCGCACGTGGCGCCGAGCCATAGGTGGCGAGCACCGTGCACAGCCACACGCACTGGCCGGCCGTCGACCATTCCAGCGCCCGGCGCACCACTTGCAGATCGAGATGCTGCATGTCAGTGCGCCTTGTGCTCGGCGGTTGGTGCATCGGCCTGAAGCTTCTGCACATCGCTGACCGCCAGCTCACTCGACTGACCGCCCCAACCTTGACGCAAGTAGTTCAGCAGATCGGTCAGTTGCTCGTGACTGAGTTTGTCGGCGAAGCCCGGCATCGGTTGCATGCGTTCGAACCCGGCGAATTTCTGCTCGCCGATGCCGTCCTCGATCACCCGCAACAGGTTGCGCGGATCTTCCAGGCGCAATGTGGTGTTGCCGCGCATGGCCACCGCGATGTGCGGCTTGCCCTCGCCGTTCGGTGCGTGGCAACCGGCACAGACGTTCAGGTAATCCTGACGACCGCGCTGGGCGCTTGGGCCCATTTTGTCCAGCGGCACTTCGGTCAGCACTTTCGCTGCGGGCGGTTGATCGCCAAGCAGGAACGTCGCCATCGCCGCCAAGTCCGGATCATTGAGGCCTTGGGTGCTGTTGTGGAACACCGGGAACATCTCGTTGAACATCGTGCCCTGGGCGCTCATGCCGTGCTTGAGGAACGAGCTCAGGTCCTGATGATTCCAGCCGCGTGCGGCCAGGTCATTGGCCAACAGGCTTGGCGCCAGATAGCCATTGAGCAGGCCGCCAGTCAGGCGTTTGTCCTGCTGCATCGCACCGGGCAAACCGCGCGGGGTGTGGCATTCGCCGCAGTGCCCGAGCACGTCGACCATGTACTGGCCGCGCTTGAAGGCTTCGCTTTTGCCCTCGGTCGGCGCCAGTTTCACGTCCTTGCCGTAGAGCATGTTCCAGCCCATCAGGCCCAGACGCACGTTGAACGGGAAGCTCAGGCTGGTGACCGGTGCTGCACGTTCGATCGGCTCGACGGTTTTCAGATACGCGTGAATCGCGTCCGAGTCTTCACGCGGCATCAGGTGATACGAGGTGTAAGGCATCGCCGGATACAGGTTCGCGCCATCCCGGCGTTTGCCTTCGGTGAGCGCCGCGAAGAACTCATCATCGTTGTACAGACCGATGCCGTGCTCTTTGCTCGGGGTGATGTTGGTGCCGTAGATCGTGCCGAACGGCGAGATGATCGGCAGACCGCCGGCAAACGGCGCGCCACCCGGTGCGGTGTGGCAGGCCATGCAATCGGCAGCGCGGGCAAGGTATTCGCCGCGCTTGATCTGATCGTCCGCGTGGGCCAGTAACACCGGCGCAGCCAGACCAACCGCCAACGCCAGTCGGGAAAGTAGATGCTTCATGCTTAACCCTCCTTGACCAGGCCGAGATCGGTCAGCACGTTGCGGGTCGCGCTGTAGTAACGCACGTAGCCGGTGCAGCGGCAGATGTGGTGACCGAGGCTGTCCTCGATGACTTTTTCCAGCTGACTTTTAACGATCGGCTGACGCTGGAGTTTTTCCACCAACACCGTCGCCGCATTCACAAACCCCGGCGCGCAGTAGCTGCACTGGAAGGCGAATTCATCGACGAAACGCTGCTGGATCGGGTTCAGCTCGGTGACCTTGCCCTGCTCATCGCGGGTCGCGTGACCTTCGATGGTCCGCACTTTTTTGCCTTCGAAGTAATGCGCGCCGGTGATGCAGGTGCGCACTTCTTCGCTGGTGCCGTCCGGGTTGTCGACGATCACCACACAGGCATGGCAGATGCCCTGGCCGCAGCCCAGACGCGAACCGGTGAGGTTTTTGTATTCGTGCAAGTAGTCGATCATCGGCAGGTCATCAGGGATGTCCACCGGGCCGACGGATTGACCGTTGAGGGTCAGTTGAAACGGACGGTTAGCCATTGAGGGCCTCCTTGATGCGCGCAGAAGTGATAGGCAGGTCGCGGACACGTTTGCCGATGGCGTGAGCCACGGCGTTACCGATGGCGCCGACGATCGGGATCATCACCACTTCGGCAATGCCCTTGGACGGGTCGCTCGGCGACAGCGGCGGCAGGATCTCCGCCGTCTGGTTCCAGACCGCAACGTGCCGGGCCATTGGCAGGCGGTAACGGTTGAAGTTCCAGTCACCCTCCCCCGGCCCGCCTTCGTACAGCGGCATCTCTTCCATCAATGCATGGCCGATGCCCATGGCGATCCCGCCTTCGAGCTGCCCCCTGACCAGTTCTTCCACCAGCACCCGACCGCACTCGACCCACGAGTGATGGTTGAGCACTTGCACTTCGGCCGAACCCTTGTTCACTTTCAATTCCACCAGCGTCGCGACCGGGCTGTAGTAAGTCACCGCCGCGTTGTTCAGCTGGGTGTCCGGGTAGTGCACGTTCTGGCGATCCAGCAGATGGAAACCGTTGCTGGTCATCTGTGCTTTCTTCGCGTTCGGTGCCCCGTCGCCGTACTTCACGGCCAGACCGTCGAGCGGCAGGCGTTCACGGACGCCGTCGATGCTGAAATCGGACTCGGCCCAGCTCCAGCGGTTGAAGCCGTGCACGGTCGCGCCGGTCACCAAGCCTATTTCGTGGGCGTGTTTCGCCAGTTGCTCAAAGCTCAGCGGCTGCATGCCGTTGGCAGTGAGTTTGCCGTCGACCCAATGCGCATCTTCGCGACGCACCACGTACGGGTTGGCTTGGCCGCCGTATGGGCCTTGGCCCCAGATCTGCAGCGCCGCCGGCCACAAACCGTGGTTGAACAGCACGCGGGACGCTTCACGGGTAGCGTGGCTGAAGTAGTACGCGGAGTTAGTCGCCGACGAGGCCGACGCAAGTTTGCCAACCCAGCGTGGGTTACGCAGAAAACCGTCCTGTTCAGCCTGGCTCATGATGTACGGGTTGCCGCCGCTGATCAGCTGCAACTCTTTCCATTCGGTTTCGCCGGTCTTCACTTCCGTGGCCGGGATGCCGATGAAATCCGCCACCACCAAGGCTTGCGAGGTGGACATGCCGGTGCCGATTTCGATACCGATGTGGCGCAGGGTCACGTGCCCTTCAGCCGTGAATTCGATGCTGGCCATCGGCGCTTCGGAACCGGTGCCGAAGTCTTTCTGGCAGATGGCGAAACCGACGCCGTACCAGTTGTCCGGGTCGGCGGCTTCGCGCTTCATCTTGATCAGATCGCGGTTTTTCCAGACTTCGTGGGCAGCAGCCTTGTCGAGAATTTCATGCAGGCGCAAGGCACCGGCAGGCACTGCGCCCTGGGTGTTTTTCATGCCCGAGAGCATGGCGTTTTTCTTGCGCAGATCGATGGCGTCGATGCCGAGGCGACCGGCAATTTCGTCGACCATCATCTCGGTCGACGCCATGCTTTGCAGGGTTCCGTAACCGCGCATCGAGCCCGCTTCAACACCGCGAGAATGGTAGGCCGTGACCTGCAAATCGTTCTGCGGCATGTAATAGATCGACTGCGCTGCCGTGGCGCCAACCGCCGCCACCGAAGGGCTGTAGTTGATCCGCCCGCCGCCATCGACGTTCATCTCGGCGCGGAAAATCTTGAAGCTGTGATCGGTCTTGTCCACGGCCAATTGGTAGCGGATGTCGAACGGGTGACGCTTGATCCCGCTCTGGAACTGCTCGTAGCGGTCGTTCGCCAGACGCACCGGCACACCAGCACCGTACAACGCGGCGAGGGCTGCGTAGTAGACGAAGATGTTATGGTCCTTGGAACCGTAACCGACGGTGTAACCGGGGTGCATGTTCAGATTCGCCAGGCCGAAGCGCGACGGGGCAATCATCTTCGCGGTTTCGGTTGCAGCCTCCAGCGGGCACTGGGTGGCGACGACAAAGTGCAGGGTCTTGGTCGCCGGGTCGTACCAGCCGTTGCCGTTGTCCGGCTCCATCGCAGCCGGTTCAATCGACGGGGTTTTGTAGCGCTCGTCGAACACCAGCCAGTTGTCTGGCGGCGATTCGATCTGCTGTTTCATCCGGTCGGCGTAGAACAAACCGCGCTCGGTCAGGTTGCCGTGCAGGTCCGGCTGGGAATTCCACACCGGACGACGGTTTTTCAGCATCGGGAACAGGATCGAATCCTTGAGGCTGGCGAATTCATCTTCGTCCGCCGAGGTCGCGCCGCCAACGCGTACGTAGCGGAAGCTGCCGTAGGGATCACAGTCGTAGAACGGCACCTGGGCGCCGTAGCGGATGGCTTTGTCATTGAACTTGAGTTTGGCCTTGGCCTGGCGGAAACGCTCGAAGTCGTTCCAGATCAGGATCGCCACCGGGTGACCGATGAACATCGGCACCTTGCCTTCCGGCAGCAGCGGATCGGGCGCGTGATCTTCCGGGAAGACGATGCCGTCCTTGTCCAGGTCGGCGGCGGTGACGATGCGGTCGGGCTGCAAATCGGCGCCGAGCCACGACAGGTCGTAACCCGCGTAGATGCGGTCGGCCTTGGTGATTTTCAGCAACATGGCGTGGCCCTGCTGCTGCGGCCAGCCCGGCATGTCCTTGGCACGAATGTCGCGGGCAAAGACTTTGCTGCCGCAGACCTTGGACAAGGCATCGTTACGCGAGCGCGCCTTGCCGTTGTTGCCGAGCCATTGCTCGGACGGCACGGTTACGCTGTTTTCCATCAAGGCCGCCAGCGCCTGGGTGCTGAGCGGTGTAAGCGTCACGCTCACACCCGCCACCAGCCCGCCCTGAAGGAACGAGCGCCGGGAAATATCACGGTTGGACATGGATCATCCTCTGGGCGGTTATGGGTCCGCCCTTCTGGTTATGTTCTGGGAATCTCGAGTCTTGCAGAAGCGCTTTTGGACAAAGCAAAAGGCTGTATTTGACAGTGCAAAGCTGACCGAAAGGTTAACTTTATAGGTTTCTGCGCTGGCGGCAAACAACCTGTTACAAAAAACTGACCAAAGAATCAAAGTGTAGCCGCTTTGCGCAGCAACACATCGATGAAAAATGCTGATCGTTTGTAGGAGCGAGGCTTGCCCGCGAAGGCGTTATCACGGGCGCTAAAAGCTTCGCGGGCAAGCCTCGCTCCTACAGGTTTCAGGTGAGCCTAGTTAAGTCGGGCTTCGAGTCTGTGGAGGAATTCTGAACGGCGGCGTTGGTCGGTTACTTCCTTGGCCAATAATTCGGGCAGCAGCTCCGCCGCTCGCAGTGCATCGAGGATGTAGACGCCGTCGTCATCACCGACGGCCAGATCGCCCGGTCGCACCTGAACTTCACCAATCCGGATCGGCTGATTGACCTCCCCTTGGGCGCCAACGCCACGGGTGGTGTACGCACTGACTTCACGGCAAAACACCGGCAACCCATGACGACGCAAGGCGCTGACATCGGTGACCGCACCCGACACCACCACCCCGGCCAGGCCCTTGATCAAACCGGCCAGAGTCCGCAATTCGCCCCAACAGCCGCACTCGTGGTCACCCACACATTCGATCACCAGCACATCGCCCGGCTGACTCAACAACAGCGCTTCACGCAAAACGCTGCCATCAGGCGGGAAGACTTTGACGGTGACCACGTTGCCGAGCATGCGGATGTCGTTGAACAGTGGCTTGATCCCGCGCAGGAAGCCAAGGTCGGAAAAGTGGCCGACGGTGGACGACGGGATCGACCGATACGCGTCAAGCAACTTCGGGCTGACACGTTGCTGGCGGTCGGCAATCTCATAACTCATCGGCATTTCCCCGGACGAAGCAGTGGGCAGGTCGAGCAATATTCTGCGGGCTCGGTGGCCAGGTAGTAGAAGCAGCAGGTCCGCCGAAAACGGATGCTGCGTTGCCCTTCGTCCACCAATGTCGGTGGCCGGCGAAAATGACTCAGCGGGTTGTACTCGAGGCC
>Ga0209847_1000091_pt1 | contig 40320 bp, 45 predicted proteins | sample OrgsoiDNA_201060_FD_185808 | JGI IMG/M metagenome (GOLD analysis project Ga0209847, IMG submission 185808) | Permafrost soil microbial communities from the Arctic, to analyse light accelerated degradation of dissolved organic matter (DOM) -... | ecosystem: Environmental > Terrestrial > Soil >... | reverse complement strand
GCTATCGATGCCTCGGCGGTGGGGTGTACCCAGTTTATGTTGACGCCGTTCATGGCTGGCACATCTTCAGCCTTGACGTTCTTCGCCGCTATTTCCCAGCACCAGTGCATCAAGTACGACCTAGGGATAGGTCTGAATGTGTTGGAGATACGGACGGCTATACCGGCCGATGTCATTGCATCGATAAAAGCTTCTACTGCTTTACGAAAGGTTGCAGTCAAGTCCTTTGTACTGGCGCTGCCCTTAAATCGCTGTTCCCACTGTGCGCCACTCAGTTCCTTGTCGCCTTGGTCGGCGACGCGCTTAGGTGTTGGCTTTGCAGTGAGCAGTTTTGCGGTAGCTATTGACATGGTCGTGAACCTCCAAAGTGGCGGATGCGGAGCGCTTCGCTAGGGGATTCAAGGCTACAGGCTGTAGCTTCATGCGTTATTGATGTAGCACTATCAAAGGCGCCGTAGGCGGGCTGTGCGTGGGTGCTAACTGAGGGCGTATGCTGGGCAATCCGGTGACAATTATCCCGTGATATTCGCTATTTTTGGCGCGCCAAAACAACCGCAAACAGGTGTCAAATCCGCCGCCGCGCTGCAAAAGCGCGCCCTCGGCGCGCGAAGCTGCCGCGCTGCGGCAGCAGTTGGGCGATTCGGAGAGGGCTGGGCTTGCAAGCCCAGCCCTTCGAATCTCACCGCGTCCGTCCGAAAATGCAAAAACCGCCCAGTGGGCGGTTTTTGCATTTTCTTGGCGGAAGCGGTGAGATTCGAACTCACGAACAGTGTAACCCGTCGCCAGTTTTCAAGTCTATGAAGACTTCCTTTAAAATCAAAAGGTTAAGTTAAAATCATTTCCGCAATACTGAGGAAGTCGGGGAGTTTTGCGCCCCAGAAAAAGCTATCGGAATAGCTAGTTGCGGAACAGATTTAGCGGCATGTCTTGAGCCTCACGCATTGTTGACACCGCGCCGCTTACCAGGGTCGAGGTCGAGCTTTACTTGCTCCTCGATGACCGGCTCCCCGGCCAGCTCCTCACGCAAGCAACGCAATATCAAACCACCAGCGCCGCCCATCCCTTCGTACAAACTGGACTGCAACTGATTGGCCCGCAGCACAATGGCTCGAAGCCGCTTGATCTCCCACAGCAAGGGGAGGATGTCCGCAGGATCGCGCCGTACAGCGATATCATGTAGCTGCTCCCTCGTCAACGGTGGCTTGAATCCTTCGTGGTTCATGATCGAATTTAACTGTATAAAAACACAGTATATCAAGTAACCACCTGCTGACAAGTACAGGCCATCCACTAAAAACACACAAATACACACAACGCCATTTACAGACGCAAATACCGTGTGTAGAATTACACACATCAACATTCGGGAGGCAAATGAACTCAAGCAAATTGATCCGAATGCTGGAAGAGGATGGATGGCAGGAAGTACGGATAAAAGGCAGCCACCATCACTTCAAACACGCTGAAAAGCCAGGCCTAGTAACGGTGCCCCACCCGAAAAAAGACCTGCCAATCGGAACGTGGAACAGCATACTAAAAGACGCAGGACTGAAGTAGAACGCCCTCCCCGGCATCCGGCAAGCTGCCGGGGAATCTGTAGCTAAGTCGCACTCCGAATGTGCAACTCGAAAATCGTGAACCCGTGAAGCCGTGAAATCGTATTTGACCGGAAAGAGCAACACTAGCGCCGGTCATTGTTAAGGGAGTAAGAGAATGGATATCCCAGTAGTAATTTTTAAAGATGAAAACAGTGTGTACGGCGTGAACGTACCCGGAATTAAAGGCGTCCACTCTTGGGGCGACACCATAGAAGACGCATTGAAAAACGTAAGAGAAGCCATTACCAGCCACATCGAAACCCTGCTGGAGCTGGGCGAGCCTGTAGAGATCACTCAAAGCAAAATCGAAGCGCTTCAAGAAAACCCTGAGTACAAAAGCGGAATTTGGGCATTGGTCGATGTCGACCTCGACAAGCTGGATAGCAAGCCTGAGCGCATCAACATCAGCTTGCCTCGCTTTGTTCTGAGTAAAATCGACCGATATGCGGATGCACGCCATGAAACGCGCAGCGGCTTACTCTCGCGGGCGGCACTACAGCTCATTGACTCGGAATCCAAGCACCTAGAACCTGCTTGACTATGAGTAGCTAATTACAAGGCCCGCCGAAGCGGGCCTTTTCACTTGTGCAGACGTCTGCATATTCATCACCTCAATCTAAGGTCCACGTATGAAACAGCTCGATTTAGAGGTCGACCACGCCAAAGCGCTCTTGGTATTTTTCCGCGTCGTGCAGGCCAGTATTAGCGACTTTGTCGCTATGGATACATGCTACTCCTTCGCTCATGCGCTAGCGCTGAAGCTGTTTCGGCACATGTCAACGATGCAGAAACTTTGCCAACCTCACCTCGATCCGACTACCGGAGACATGATTGTGGATCACTCAACAGTCCAAGCCATCACCAGATCAGCAGTCGAGACGTACCTTACTTTTACATTTATCTTTGGTCCAGAAGACAAGGCACTGGTCCGGCTCAGATTCGCCATTTGGCAGCGCTGTGGCTTGATGGGTCGGCAGAAGTACACCGCTACCACCTCAGAGTCTAAAGAACAAATGGTTTCGGAGCTAACTGACATCGAAACATTAAAAGCGGAAATTGAAGCGACGCCGCTGTTTATGACTGAGTACACTGAGCCCCAACGGGAGCGACTGATCAAAAAAGGTGACTGGAATGGGGTGAACAAAATGCCGATGCTTGCGCAGCAAGCGGGGATGCATCGACTCCATTTTCGGAACCTCTATAAGCACGCATCAGGACATAGCCATGCGAGCTATATCAGCGCGATGCAGGTCACCCAAGCTCGAAATTTGGAAACGCAAAGGCAATTGGCAATTTACTGCTTAGGCACCAACCTGCAGATCATGATGTACTTCCTCACCATGTTCACCGACATGTCACCGAGAGCAAAACAGGCGTTCAATGTAGAGCCCCACAGTAAAGAGCTTTTTGCGCGATGGTATATTACAGAGGAGCAATGGGAGAAACTGTACAGCGATCAGGCCAGCTAAGGACCGACCTGATCACAACGACGACTAGGCAGGGCGCTCGCTATTACACGATACGGCCATCCACAATCGTGTGGCCATTGCCCTTGCCGTCTTCCTCCCAAGAACTCTTACCGCCCAGGGCGACGCCTGCATAGATGCCGGCACGGCGACAGGCCGGGATGCCCTCCACCATCATCGCCTCCATCAGCACCTTGTTGGCGGTCGCTTCGTCGCAGACTTCATGATGATGGAACAGCCAGTCATGCAACACGGCCGCCAAGTGGCTTGTGTCGCCGAACAGCCAGTACGTCAGCGGCCAGCGCGGCACACTGGCGTAGTCGGTCAGAAAGCCAGGCTCTACCGTGATGACGCGGCCCAGGATCGCAGAATAGAAACTCAGCGCGAACAGAATGCGCCAGATGCCGCGCCCGTCGCACGCCAGGTCGTCCACGCACTCATCACGCAGCGGCGTCAAGAACTGGGCGGCCATCAATTCGGCACGCTCGCGTCAGACGACAGCGGCGGAATCACCGACGCGGCGGGCAGCGGCGTGCCTGCGGCCACCGCCTGCTGGAACTTCGGATACACCTTCAAAATCGCGGCCACAGTATCGTCGTTCAGCGGCGCCGTAACGGGATTGAAGCACAGCGACTGCCAGCCCTTGACGCGATCCGCGCTCGTGCCGTACAGCCGCATCCACGTACCGATGGGGATGTCGCGGCAAATAGCGCGCTCGGACGACTGGACGACAGCCTGCGCGGCGCCCTCCTCGACGTGCCCGAAGTTCGCCGGCATCAGCGAACACGCGGAAAGCATCGCCACGGCGACCAGGCACACCAACGTAAGCATCATGCTCGGCATCGCGCAACCCGCTTGCGGGTTCAGCGGCGGCGTGACGACGGCCGGCGCCGAAGGACCGGGCGGACGGCTGTTAGGGTCGATCAGCGTCAGCACATGGCCAGTCAGCGCGCTGAGCGTCAACTGAATGTATTGCACTAGGTTGTCAGCACCAGGTACATGAAAGCAGACGACCAGCGCCCAGGTAATGAACAGCAGCAGGTAAGCACCCGCGTACAACAGCACAGGGAGAGTTTGCAACATAGTGGTATTCCTTGATGTTTTTGATGGGAAGTTATTGCAGCGTCGGCGCCGGCGTCGACGGCAGCTCGTCGGGCGAGAACACGAAGCCAGGAACGCGCGGCATGGCCTGGAAAATCCAGATGGGGAAAGTCACCTCGTGGATGCCGTGGTCGACGTGGCGGTGGTATTTGGCGTGCAGCACAAGCATGTTGCACATGCTGTCCACGAAGCCGGCCGGGTCGGCCGGATCGAATGCGTGCCAATCAAAACCGCGCAGTTCGACCAGCTTGCAGATCATCCACAACAGCGAATGCTCGGCCGCGAACGTCTCAGCGGTCGGCAAGTCCGTCATCAGGTCAAGCACCGGCAGGCGCGTGATAGCGCCCGTACCGACGCCCTTGACGACGTTCCAGTCGACGCCGTTGGTGTAGGCCCACTCGCAAAAAATGTGGTGGTACTCCACGCCCACGGTCTGGCCGCTGATCGCGCATGGAATCGCCAGCTGGTGGCCATGCTCTTTCGTGGCCACGAAGTAGTGCGACTCCACACGCTGGCCATGCGCCGGATAGAAGTTTTGTTCGACCACCGTGGAACGGTGGAGGTGTTCATTGCTCGGGATATTCATGGTGTTCCTGAAATAAAAAGAGCCGCCCTAAGGCAGCTCGATGGTGGGAAAAATGGGAAGGTCAGGCGTGGTCGTATGCGACCAGGTTGCGCGAATGGATCAGGCCGATGATCTTGTCGGCATACTGAGGATCGGTCGCGTAACCTGCCGCCGCGACGGCGCGCGCGAAGCCGTCGGAATCGGTCGCGCTGAACGCTGCCCGGTATCGCTCCTGGAGCAAGAACGCCGCGTGGTCATCGATGGCCGCCTGCCAGCTTGGATACTTGCGCCACAGCGCCGGCACGATCACACGCTGGCCGTGCAGCACCTCGGCGGTCTGCATGGCCAGCGTCGCACCTTGCCACGGCTTACTAGCCTTGACGCCGAACAGGTTGTCCGCCTGCGTGGCCAGCTCGGAGCGGCCCCAGCCCGATTCCAGCGCGGCCTCGGCGATGACGAAGCTGGCCGGAATTTTGGTCTTCAACATCGATGCGCGCGCGGCCGGCCCGATGGCCGCAATGAAGTCGTCAGGCGTCATAGCGGCTCGTCCTCCGGTTCGGCGCTTTCCTTGCCGGACCTCCATTCCTTCCACATGTGCCACGCCTTATGAACCACCACCAGGATGATCCAGACCAGTGTGAAAAATTGAATAAGCGCCGGCACCGTGAAGCCGGCGAAATCCGCCCCTACTACTGCGGCAGCAGCTGGCGGCGCGGCGCGCGCCGACAAGTCGCTGGCGGCGTTGGCCATGCCGCTGATCGCGTGTACTGCGTCGTGCATAGTTTGTCTCGATCTAAAAAAAACCGCCCGAAGGCGGCAAGTGCTAAAGCAAGTGCAGACGTCTGCACTTGTCCAAATTACGGGCCTTCGGCGTAGAGGCCGTAGAGCGACAGCTGCGAGTTGTTCGAGCCCGCAGCGTCAAATCCTTGCAAGCGCGGCGTCAACAGCGTGCCCAGCGCCGGGCCGGCAGAACCGGCCACCGACGTGTCCGCAAACATCTGGCCAGTCGTCACCTCCACCAACTTGAGGTACAGCGGCGCGCCGTTCGCGTCAGGACTTGGTGGTGACCAGATATACAGATCGTAGATATACGATGAATTCGCACGGTTCATCCCAGAGATGACGGACTTCGTCTGAGCACCCGCGCCGTTCGTGCTAATAAAATTGAAAGCGCCGTTAGAAGAGTCACCAGGATCAAAGCCGACGCCAAAAAGATTAGCTACGGCGGATACAGCCCCCGCGCCCAGCGCCGCCGCCGGGCCGATCCCGGCAAAGAAAGGCTGGCCGTTGCTCGCCGCAGTCGGCACATCGAAACGCATATAGCAGAACAGCCCGCCCATGCCAGCAGCATTCCCGCGCAGGAACGGTGCCTGCGTGACGAAGAAGCCGTTGCCAGCCGAAACCGACGCCGTGAAGGTCGTGCGCCGGCGCCAGTTCGCAGCCGAGATAGCTGGCGTAGCCAATGTGCCCACGTTGGTCGTCGTATTGCCGTAGGTGGACAGTGTCGTCGTCACGTTCGGCTGAATCTGGATGACCGATTTTTCCAGTTCGCTCATCATCAGCTTGGACGCAATGCCGTCATCGCCCATTACCTCGGCAAACGTCCGGCCGCCCTGCTTGCGCGCGTAGAACTGGAACTGACCAGCGGCAGGCTGCGCCGGTAAGCCATAGCCGTTCGTCAGCGCACCACCGGCCGAAAAGAGCTGCCATTTCGTGAAACTATCAGCGTTAAACGAGAAAGATGCCGTGTGATCCATGATCGCCACATAAGACGAACCGGCGTTCTGCACAAGGTCGTTTTTCAGATAGAAAGTTGACGATGACCACGGGCCACATGGGCGCACGCCGCTAGCGAACAGCTGCCATGCAGCATTTACGGAGGGCGAGGCGCCAGCGGCGGCAATGTCCTGCGAGGCGCTATATGTCGAAGCGCCATAGGTGACAACGTCGTTTTTCTTGTACGCGGTAGCAGCAGACCAGGCGCCGTTCGGATTCAGGCCCGACGCCAGGATCGTCCAGTTGCCGTTCAATGCCGGCGCCGATTGATTCGCCGGCACATCCGCCATGGCCACGTAGCTCGATCCGTTGTAGCTCGCCGCGTCGCCCTTTTTATAGGCGGTCGCAGCTGCCCACACGCCAGTGAAATTCACGCCGGACGAGAAGACGACCCACGCAGCATTGGCCGATGGCACAGCCCCGCCACTGGCGACATCGACAGAGGCGATGTAGGTCGCCCCGCCGTACTGCACCAGGTCGTTTTTCTTGTAGCTCGTCGCGCCCGCCCATGCACCCGTCGGATTGACGCCGTTGGCGAACACCGCCCAGGAACCGCCCGCCGACGGCGTGACCGCGCTGGCTGGCGTATCGGCGCCGGCGATGTAAGACACGCCGCCGTATTGCACGATGTCGTTGCGGTCATAGTTGGAGGTGGCCACCCATGCGCCCATCCAGCGAAAGCCTTCGGCCAGCACCGCCCAGTGCGGCGAAGCGCTCGACGGCGCTTGGCCCGTGTTGTCGTCCCTGGACAGATACGACACGCCGCCGTATTCGACCAGGTCGCCGATGCGGTAGGCATTGGCAACCGTCCAGGTGCCACGGAAGTTGACGCCTTGCAGCATCAAAGTCCAGTGCGATGCATCGGTCGGCAGGTTGCCGGCCGCGTTCAGCGGGTTGCTGTAGACGTAGACGTTACCGCCATAAGCGACGCAGTCATTAAGGCCGTAGGTGACGCCTGCCTGGTACTGGCCGGCGAAGTTAAACCGCAGCTTGCCGAGATCGATAGTGTTCATATTTTTTCCTTAGTAGATATTGAGAATGAGGTGGCCGCGCGCGTCGATTTGGAAGGTCAGCGTGCGGTCGGTAACGACGAACTGGCGGTAGTCGCCAACTTGCGGGTTGTTCGGGTCGGGGAAGACGATGGGCTTGCTGCCGTTGGCAATGACGTCGACCGTCAGATCGCCGCTTTTCGGATCGAGCAGAAAGCCGTAAAACGCCTTGTCGGCAAGGTCAGTGCCAATAGTCGAGCCGGTAAGGACTGCGTAGAATTCAGCCATCACGCAACCCCTTCCAGCAGCGACACAACGGCGTCAAACGCGGCATCAACTGGCGCGGTGGCCAGCAGCTTGTCGCCCGGCAGCAGTACCAGCTTTTTCCCCGTGGCGCCGTCAACAGCAGCACCGCCGCGCACCGAGGCGTTCGGCAGCAGCCGCGTGTCGACGCCGGCAGCGTTGCGCCACAAGAGCGTGACCGACATGTAGCCGGGCAGCTTGTTCGTCAGCAGGCAGCTGACCAGAACAGTCTTCACTGTCGCCTGATAGATCGGCAGTAACAGCGTGCCGATGTCCTGTGTAGCCTGCTTGTTAAAAGTTCCAGCCATGGCTAGTCTCCAAGTGCGATTGCGATTGCGACCGGGTCGACGTAATCGACCAGGTCAGCGGTGGATAAGATGATGTGGCCCTGCCTGCCCGCGACGTCGATCACGGCCCCGCCGGCAATGACCTGCGCGGCCGACGCCGCAGCAGCCGTTGCCGAAGCTGCCGCTGCTGCGGCCTTGCTCGTAGCCGTGTCCGCAGCGGTCGACGCGCCCTGCTGCGAGGTGGCCGCAGCCTGCGCCGAAGCGGCGGCCGCCGCCGACGCCTGGCTGGCCGTGCCGGCGAATCCGGCTGCACCTGTAGCGCTCGTCGCTGCTGCGCTGGCCGAGCCGCTGGCGGCCGTCGCCTGCGTGGTGGCGACGTCGGCTTTTGCCGACGCGAGTGTGCCGGCCGCGCTCGCCGTAGTGGCAGCGCCGGCGGCAGCGGTTGCGCTGGTGGCTGCACTGGCCGCGCTGGCGGCGGCATTCGTCTCACTCAGTGCCGCAGCCGTCGCTTTGGCAGTAGCCGTCGCAGCCTGCGCGGTGGCCGTGGTCGCACCGGTCGTTGCCGTCGTCGCGCTACCAGCAGCGCTGGTTTGGCTAGTCACAGCACCGCTGGCGGCCGTGCTTGCGGTGACAGCACTGGCCGCCGCGAAGGATGCCGAGCCGGCCGCGTTCGACGCGCTGAGAACGGCGCTCTGCGTCGCCGCCTGCGCGGTGGCGTCGTAGTCAGTCCAGCCGGTAGAGGTGTAAATCCGCAAGTGCTGCGCGACCGTGTTGAAATACTCGGCACCGATCGTCAACGGCTTGCCGTTGCCGTCGACGGTGGGATCGGCCGCCAACTCGCCCACGAACACCGCGCGGAAGCTGGCCAGCGCCGACGTCACCGAAGCGGCAGCATTGGTCGCGGTCGTTGCCGATCCGGCCGCACCGGTCGCGCTGGCCGCCGCCTGATCGCGCGATGTGTTTGTACTGACCAGCGACGCAGCGGCAGCAGCCGCCGAACCGCTCGCGGCCGTAGCGCTACCGGCAGCGGCTGTCGCCGAAGTTGCCGCCGCGCCTTGGCTGGCCAGCGCAGCGGCGGCGCTGGTCGCAGCCTTGTTCATGGAGTCGAGCGCCGACGAGGCGGCCGTCAAGTTCGCGGGGTTTACGTCGCCTACGTCGCCCTTCGGCCCTTGAATCGAACTGGACAGCCACTGCGTTTTCGCCCACACGTAGAGCGATCCGCCAATCAGGTAGGCGTCGCCGTCGGCGCCGCTGGCCGGCAACTGCGCGGCGCTGGTCAGAACGCCTTTCAGCTCCAGGCCAGCGCCGACGAGCTTTCCCGCCAGGTAGTCGTCGCGGAAGCCGCTGAAGGTACTCAGCAGGCTTGTGGCTTGCGTGGCCAAGTTCGCGATGTACGACTGTGTCGGCGCGATGGCATAGGCGGCGCCGGCCGCGTTCGGGCCGGCGTATGCTTTGACCAACGCCAGCGCTGTCGTGCTGGTCACATAGTCGACCTCGTAGATTCGCCCGTCAGGGCCTACGAAGATGCCGCCGGGAGTGACGTTTGTGATGAAGTCCGTTCCGACGCCGACGACAAGGACATTGCCCTGCACCAGCGTGACGGAGCCGGTTTTATACCAACCCATAGATAATTCCTTTAGACGAAAAAAAGCCGCGATTGCGGCTCATGATGAAAAGTGATGCGGGTCAAACTGGTGCTGGCGGGCCTCCTTCCTGAAGTTGCGCCAGCTGGTCGATGGCCTGGCGCGCGGCACGCACAACTTCGCCAACAGTCGTCAGGGCGGCCAGCGCATCCTTGCCCGCTACGCGGTGGCCCTCGATGGCCGGCCCCACAACCAGGCTCCATGCGTCGCCACGCTGCTTGATCCGGTCGGCCGCCGCGCGCGGCGCGATGCCGGAGCGCGCGGCCTCGGCCGCGATCCAGGGGAAGCCGTCGACGTCGTCCGGGTAGCGCGCCACGATGAAGCGGCAGGCATCGTCGTACTTGGCCCGATAGGCAGCGTCTTGTCCTGCCGTCGTCGTGATGAAACGCCCGCGCGCGTCACCGGCCGCAGCGTCAATCGCGGCGCGCGCCCATTGGCGCGCAGCCTGAACGTCCGCGAAGGGATGAACGTCAAACCGCATTGATCGCTACCTCCAGGCTCAGGAACGGGAAGGCATCCACAGCCAGCCGATATTCGCCGGCCAGCGCAAAGGTCAGCGTGACATCGCCGGCCTGGTCCACCGTGCCCGTCATCGGCGTAGGCCCGGTAACGCGCAGCTGCGCGCCGGCCGGAACCCCAGTCAGCACCAACTCGTCGGTGCCGTCCGCCTTCACCGTGGTGCGCGGCACGTCGACGGGCGACTGCGGACGCGGCACACACTGACCGTCGACGATATAGTCATATTTCGGATCGGCGTCACCGACATAGATGCTACCGCCCTGTAACTCGACCATGCTGTCCGGCACATCAGCCGCGAAGCCGATGCGCCCGGTCACCGGATCGTATTGAGCAAACTTTCCATTCATCGCATTACTCCCAAAATAAGCACACCCCAGTTCAGTAGATCCCACGTCCCGCCATAATCATTGAACACGTTGATCGAGAAGGTATAGCTGCCAGCGCTGAGTCGCGTTTTACCGGTGCCCGAATGGGACGTCGTATAGTTCGCCACACCCGAATCGGACCAGCTCACGGCAACCGAGCCGTTGATGCTCACACTCATGCAGGCGTTCGCACCGGTGCTACCAAGCCGCGACTGCCAATCAGCAATAATCGCCACATTGACGGTATCGGCAAACGTCAGCACCACCGACGCGATCTGCACATTGGTACTGGTGCCAATACCCGACGCATTCCCATTGCCATTCACGAATGCCGGCACAGTCACCGCGTTGGCGCCGATCTTGAGCGTGTCAACCGCCGCGTTTCCGATCTGGGCGTTTTGAATCGATGCGGTAGCGATGAACGCCTGGTTGATGAACACCTGACCGCCCTGCACCACAAACGGCGTCGCCACCGCGCCATTGGCCTCGCTAATCACGGCGAACCTATCGGCCGCCAGCAAAATCTGCGACTCCACCACGCCGCTGCTGTTATCCACTCCCACACCGAGCGACGCGAGATAGGTATGCCCGTTTGCCGTCGTTTGCGCTTTGATGGTGTACATCGCGGACAGCTGGCCGTTTGTGCTGGAAATGGCCGACGACGCCGCCTGCGCCGTCGCGCTGGCGCCATTGGCGGTCGCCGTCACTGTATCAATCCGCGAACTGAGCGCGCCATCCGCGCTCGTTCGCGCTGACGTCTCGCTCTGAATCGCGGCCACGGCGCCGTTGGACGTCGCCAGTACCGTGTCGATCCGCGTCGACAGCGCACCGTCGGCATTGGCCCGCGCCGTCTGTTCGGACACGATGGCGGCCGTATTCTGTCCCGTGGTGGCCACCACGCTATCGATCCGTGATGCCAGCGCATCGGTCGCGCTCGCACGCGCGGTCTGCTCGGTCTGGATCGCCGCCGTGTTCTGGCCGACGGTGGCTGCAACAACCGTCAATTGCGACGCGACCGCGCTAACCGCCGTCGTGCGCGCAACCTGCTCCTGCAGGATCAGCGCCGTGTTGCCGGAAGTCGTCGCCGCCACGCTTGTGATCTGAGTGGCCAGCGCGTCGGTCGCCGTCATGCGCGCGGCACTTTCAGTAGTAACGGCCGCCGCGACGCTGCCGATGGTCGACGTCAGGTTGTTGCGCGCATCGCTGAGCGCCTGGTCGGCGCTGATCATGCCCAGCAACTGCGTCGCCGCCAGATCGTCGTCTTGGGCGCCGTGCAGCAAAGCGTTGATCTGGTCCATCACCGGACCAATGAGGTCCTGCGCGTCTTGGATGGTGCTGAGAACGTCTTGCGCCAGCTGCGTCTTGCCGATCTCGCCGCCCAGGTAGCTCAGAATATCCGTGGCGTCGCTGCTGGTCTGCCCTTCCACGCCGGCACCGGCCGGGTAGAAGTCGCTGGCGTTACCCATCTTGTCGACCAGGCGTACCCAGAAGTACAGCGTGACGCCGGCAGCAAGGCCCGATACCGTGTACTGGTTCTGCGGCGTGGCCACCGAGTCGAGCTTCGTCGCGTCGGCCCTGCTTGGCGTAACGCTAGACCATAGCTCGGTGTACTGGAGCGTGTCGGCGCTGTCGGCCGGCAACCCCCAGTCAAGCTGAATGCCGAACACCCGGCCGCTGGCGTTCAGGTATTCGGCATCGGTCACAGGCGTGCCGGTCAACGTGTATTCGTAGGCCGTGACCTCGGACAAGTCTTGCAGGCCGCCGCCAAACGCGTTGACGCTGGCCAGCTTGATATACAACGTCTTGCCTATCCAATCGTTCGGATAGGAGTAGCGGAAGATCGCGGTATCGAGGAAGGCGAACGCCGCGCCGGCCGCGTGCGCGCCGATGCTGGAGCCGTAGGCACCGCGCACCAGGTACGACAAGCTGTACCGGTTCGCACCGGTCAGCGCCTCGTTGGCGTAAGCGATGTACTCGCCGTCGACGTAGCACGTCGTCAGCAAGTCTTGCGCATTGCCTTGCGTTGCGCCTTGCAGCTCGCCGCGCGACAGGCTCAGGTCGACCGACAGGGTATGCACCGTGTCGGTCGCAGCTCCGGCCGCCAACGGCGCTAACAGCACGCCATGCCGCGCCCTGCCCTGCACCATCCCGATGCGCTGATAGCTCTTGTCGTCCGTCGACGCCCACACCACGGCGCCGCCCCAGTCGGCGCCGCCCGATACCGCCATCCACAGCTGGGAGTCGCTATTGGTCAGCTTCGGCGGCGGCTCGAACATCAGCGGCGGATTGGCGTTGCCAGGTGCAACCGCATAGTTCGGCGCCGAGCTGCCGCCGGTATCTGGCGGCGGCTGGCGCGAATGGCTGTTCGAGCCTATCGGGTAATCCTCGGCCGTGATCGTCAGCAGGCCGTCGTCGTCCTCCTCGATGTCGGTAATGAGGACCGGGACGTGATCCATGAACATGTTGGGATAGGTCAGCGTGACCACATCCATCGGTTCGAGCAGGATGTACTTCCAGGGCAAGCGGAAGACATACGTGTTCAGGATGTACAACGAGCGGTGCAGCAAGAAGTCCGCCACCTTCTGCGCCACCGAGCCGTCCGCGATTTCCGGAAGCTCGACAACGGGCATCATGCGCACGCCGTTGAGCGCGATATCCGCGTCGTCGCTGCTTTCCGCGATGTTGTCGTTGTAATCGTTGGCCCGGTCAGAGAACTTGACCTGAACGTCGTTGTACGCCTCGTCGGCCGACTTCTGCGTGACGCGGATCGGGTCGGTGCTGCCGTCGGTGATGAAGTCATCGACGCCCAGGTCGTACACCGGCGAGATGGTCGGCACATAGTTGGCCAGCGTGCCGGCGGCGGCCACGTCCGAGTACGGCACGATCTTGAACACGCCGCCCGAGTACAGGCAATCGGAAAAGCCGATGGTCAGCAGGTTCTTGATGTAGTCGTAAGCGCCTTTCTGATCGGTGTAGGCCGGACTCACCCACAACGAATTCGCCAGGCAGAAACTGCGGAACGCCGACAGATCGCCCAGGGCGGAAGGATCGAGGCCGACGCCCTGCTCCGTGTCCGTCAGCAGCGCCGTAACCACGTCGGCCACCTCCGCGTCCGGCACGTTCGATCCCGCATGGCGCACGCCAATGCTGCCGGGCGCCTGCACCTCGAACGTGTGATTGCCAAACGACGCGCTCGTGTCCAGGTCGTAGGCGCCGCTGGCCACGTAGGCGATGCCACGATAGGCTAGCGCGCGGTCTGGATGCGTAGTCACGAAATACGGGTAGGCCGCCTGTTGCTGGTCGCCGTTGTAGAAGTCCAGTTTCAGGTCGCCCAGCGTCGTCGTGTCCTTGTCCTTCCACACCTTGCCGACGCCGTCGACCGGCCCGGAGGACAGCGCCATGATCGCGGCCACGGTGTACGTGTAGTCGGTCGAGGATGTGCCGCCACCGCCCTTGCCGGTGCGCTGCGTCGTCGTGTGCGGCACGGCCGTGAAGTCGTCGTACTGGATCAGGTTGGGCGCCACGCGCTGCTGGCCAAACACCCATGTGATCGGGCGCCCGTATGCAGACGTCTGCAACTGGATCGCCGCGATGACCGGCGACGTGCTGCTGACGCCGTGCGACGACGAGAATAAACCACTCATGCTATGCCCTCAATGAATAAAACCCGCGCAGCCTGCTGGTTAAAGCCGCGCTCTTGCTAATGTCCGTCTGCACCACGCCGCCATGCTCGATGAAGGAGTGGATGACCAGCGGCCACTCGATCACGATGGCGCCATGACTGACGCAACGGCCGAACTGGAACAGGGCGATGTCGCCCGGCTGCGGCACGTCGACGCGGTCGGCCAGCTGCTCCACGCCGCCGAGATAAACCTCCTCGCTGCGGTGCATGTGCCAGTCGTGCGAATAGGGGCGCGGGTCCACCAGATCGGGCAGCAGGCCACAACGCCGATAGACCTCGATCATGAACATCACGCAATCGACGCCTATGCCCTTTAAATTGCCTTGGTGGTGGTACGGCGTGCGCTGCCAGCTGATCGCCTCCTGCACGACGTTCTGACGCTGCTGCGGCGTCATACGGCCGCCTCAGGTGGCGGGATATACGGCGTGCCCTTGAAATTGGGCAGGTTGTTGAACTTCGCGCAGCCGTTCGGGCCGCGCGTGCGGTCGCAGCCGGCGCGCACGATGAACTGGTCGCCCGGCGCCAGGTCGAACGACAAGGGATAGGACAGCTGGAACACACCGCCCAAGTACGACTTGACCGAGCGGCGCACGCCGGCGTTGCTGCCGGTTTCAAAGATCAGCTCGCCCATCGAAAAATAGTCGTCCGGCTCGGCCAGGCCGGACGTGAAGGTGTAGCGGTTCGGCGACGCCTGCACGCCCGAGGGAAACGTGTACGGGCCGCGCGGCACGCCGCAGCCGGCGTCGTACAGCGTCCGCATGCAGTTCGCCTGGAAGACGCTGCGCGGGATCGGCGTGTTCAGCCGGTTGCTGTCCGACACCACGCTCAGGGTGACATCCAGCTCGCCGCCCTCGCTCTCGTTGACGTAGCCGGTGAAGACCGTCAGCGCTTCGGCCGGTTGCCCCCATGCCGGCATGAACGCCTTGGCGATCACCACCTGAGCGTTGCGCAGCGCGCCCGACCGGGCGGCCAGTGCCCACGGCACGCCGGCAATACGGTCGGCCTGCGAAACAAGCATTTTCAGGTCCAGCGTACTGACCTGCATACCGCGCACCAGGCTGTACTTCGCGCCTTGGAACGACGGCCCGCTGCTGCTGTAGACCTCGCCATTGACGACGATGTCGACGTCGGCGTCGGTCATGTAGTAGCTCAGGCCCGTCGACAGCGTCAGCGTCAGCAAGTTGCACTTGACGAACATGGCGCTGCCGAGCATCGCCACCAGGCGAGGTGATGCTGTTCTCATATTCTGGTCCCCAAAGTTCCGGTAAGTGAAACGGTTTGCGCGCTCCACAGGTTTTGCATAAAGCGATCGAATTCCTGCACGTCGGCCGTGAATCGCGCGCGATAAAAGTAGCTGCCGCTCCATGTGATCGGCAGCGGCCCCGGCGCGGCGCCGAAGGTCAACATTCCCGTGCTGGATACGGTGTAGCTCGACGGCGCGCAATCCACGCCGCCGATCTGCACCTTTAGCACCTGGTCGATGTTCTGCACCGGCTCAACGAACTCGCCGAAGCCTCGCACCAATTGGAAGGAGCGCGTAGCGCCATCGCCGTTGCCGATCCACTGCCCTGTCACCGAGCAGTCGTCAGGCAGGCGATAGAGGAAGTTGTCGAAGCTGCCGCGCCGCGCCATGAAGAAGCCCACCAGTTGCCGCAGCTCCTGCTTGGCACCGTGGCGGATAAATTCATAGTTCAGCTCGATCACATAGATCGGATTGGCTTGCAGCGAGGATCGGTATTCCTTGCCGCTGGCCGCTGTCTGGATCATGGTGTGAAATGTGGGATACCAGGCGGCCTCCCACTCCAAGCCCGGAAGGTCCGGGAACATAACGTTGCTCATGATTTCTTCGCGTGGTCCTTGAGTGCTTCCGCGATCACCCGGACGTTCTTCTTGATATCCGAAGGGCTGAGTTTCCCGCTGTGGTCGTGGTAGTTGATCGTTTGACCGGACCCGCCGCCACCGCTGTCAGCCATCTGGCGGATAACGTTGGCGTGCTTCGCCGGCAGAATCATTTCTTCCGCGTGCGTCTGCACAATCGGGTTGAGGCCGGCCGGAATGTCATAGCCACCGGAGGCCGAAGCCATCGGCATGTACGCCATCGCTGCGGCCGAAGCGGCAAGCCCGGCTTCCGGCGCCAGCGCCCAGCCAATCAACGGGATGGCGGCGGCCGACGCCGTCGCGGCGGCGCCGGCAACGCCGGCATTTGCCGACACCTGCCCGACGGCCGCGACTTTGCCGGTCGCCTCGCGCACAGCCAGGTCGATCAGCCACTGAGCGGCCGTCTTGGCAAGCATGTCGATGACGGCGCCGGTGACGCTCGACATCAGGCCCGAAATAGCGCCGCCTATCGACGTCGTGCCCTTGAGCGTGCTGGAGATCGCGCTGGCCATGCCCGACTCGACCGTGTTGGCCACCGACAGGTAATCCTTGTTCTGCTCAAGGATGGCCTTCTGCTTGATGGTCGTCATCTTGGCCTGGTGTTGCTGCTCCAGGGTTTCGATCTGCGCGTGAATCTTGGCCAGCGCCACCGGGTCTTCGTCAGGCCCGTGCATCAACGCCTGTTCGTCCAGCAGCGCCTGCATCATGATCTGGTAGCGTTTCGCCTCGTAACCCTGTTGCAGCTCCAGCAGCTGCGCCTGGTTAATCTGGCGCGTCTCCAGCTCTTGCTGCGCCTGCTGCTCGGCCGCGTCGATGTCGGCCAGCTCGGCGCTACGCTTGGCCTCCGACAGCACCTTGCCAATGGCCAGTTCCTGGTCGGCATACGCGCGCTGCTCTTTGTACACGTCAGCCAGCGCCGCCTTCGCCTCTTTGCTGTCGGCGCCGTATCGAGCGACGTTCTCCTCATAGATCTGATTGCTGATCGCCAGGCGCTCGATATGATTGTTCTTGAAGCCGTCCAGCTTGGTCTTTTCGCCGGCGATTTCGTTGTCGAAATCTTCCTTGCGAACAGCCGCGGTCGCGGTGTAATACTTCTTCTGGACCTGCGCCTTTTCGTCGGTAGAAAGGTTGGCCGTGTCCAGCACCTTCTTCCAATAGTCCACTTCCATCGCGTGGCTGAATTCCAGCGCGGTGCCCTGCATCGCCTGTTCCTTCGCGTAGCCGTCCTTATCGGCTTCGAGCTTGGCTTCCCATTCGTGGATGCGTGACTTTTCCTTGTCGTCCTTGCCCTTCGAGAAATCGTAGGTCGGGCCGCCTTGAATCTGCTTGTCCTTGATTTCCGGGCCTTGCTTCGGCCCGCGCGTCACGATGTCGTCAATCTTGTCCTTGCCGGCCTGCGCGATCTGCACCAGCTTGTCCATGTGCTTCTGTTGCACGTCCTCGATGATGGACGTGCCAGTCGCCCACGCCTGCTTGGCGCCATCCCAATCCAGATGCACGGCGCGCTCGGCAACGGCGGCGAAGCGCAGCATGCTGGCTACCCACAATTCGATGTAACCCATCACGGCCTCGATCACGACCTGAGCCGCAACCTTGAGGCCGACAAAGGCGATGGCGACGAGCTTGAGGATATTCTCGAAAATCTGCATGGCGCCGGGCGCCTTGGTGCCCATCACTTCCGCCACAATGTCGCCGATTGCGCCGAAGCCGTCAGTGAACATGCGCCACAGCTGTTCGACGACTTCGGCGACCGAACCCATCACATCGCCCAGGTATTCGATCACCAGGCCGAAGCCCTTGGCGACGGTTGGGCCGACGCCACTGAGCCAGGCGCCCAACTGGACAAACACCGGCAGCAGCGCGGCGCCGGCCTGCACTTCGAGGGAAGTCAGAACGAGCTTCATGTCGTTCATGCCCTCTTTGTACTTACGGGCGTTCGCCACACCCTCGTCGCCGACCACCAGGCCGAGGTCCTTGGTTTTCTGCTCGGCCGACTTGATCTCGTCGCTGGTCAGCCGCAGCGTGGCGCGCACGTCGTTCCACGACTTGCCGTAAATCTGCGTGCCGGCGATGTTCTGCTCGATCGGATTTTTGATGGCCTTCAACTTGTCGTTGACTTCGCCCATGATGTCGAGCGTCGGCCGGTACTGGCCAGCGCTGTCCTTCACCTTCACGCCCAGCGTCTCGAACGCCTGGCCGTTGGTGGAAATCTGTTTGGCGAGCTTGCCGGCGGCCAGCGTCACCGTCTCGGAATCGATGCCCAGGTGGCGCATCGCCACCATCATCACGCTGGCGCGCTCCGTCGTCACACCCATCTGGACGGCCAGTTTTTTCGCCTCGGCGGTCCACTCGTTGGACGCGCCGATCACTTCTTTGAACGCGGAGCCGCCGGCCGCCACCGCCGTCAGCGCGCCGAACATGTTTGTTACTGTTTTGAGCGCGGACGATACTTGCCCTAGCGAGGACTCAATCGCCTGGAAGCTGCTTTGAATGCTCTGTGCCGTCTGCTTTGCAGCGGCCTGCACTTTATCCATCCCACTCGTAAAGTTGGAAGGATCGGCGCCGACCGCATAGGTAGTTGATGTATCTGAATCGGCCATTGCGCCACCCATAAAAAAACGCCCGGCGATTAGCCAGGCATCGGGAACATCTGCAATAAATCGTCGGGTGTCAGTTTTTCAGCCACGGCCTCTTCAGGCGGCTGATAGCCAAGCTCCCAAGCGATCAAGAAATGTACTGGCGGGTGCAACCGCCAATACTTGTTTTGAGCGATGATCGAAGGGATATCCCACTCCGACCATGCTTGCTGCGGCGTGCAGCCGGTACTGGCGACGATGTGCGCTATCAGGTCTTCAAGCCCGCTGTCGCCATCTCCTCCTGAACCCGCCGCATCATTTTTCCCGCCTGCGCCACCAGGCCGGAGAGGTTGAGCAAGCTTTCCCACACCTCGAACATGTTTTCATAGTCGATGATGTTTTCGACGTCGGCCTGCGTCATTTGGGGATAGTTGCGCGCCAGGCTGGCGTGGGCCAGCTTGGCGATCAACTCGATGTCGGGGATGCCGCCGACGAACACGTTTTTGATCTGGTCGCGGTACAACTTCACCGCAGCAGCATTGAGCGGCGCCAGCACATACTCGGCGCCACCGAGGGCGATCAACTTGCCAGGAATTTTAGGAGCGTTCATTCAGACGAACTCCACTTCCAGACATTGCCGGCATCATCGGCCAGGGCGCTCATGTCCAGCTCGGGGATCATGTAGTCCTCTTGCTTGGTCGACATGGACAGCTTCGAGCTGCTGACGCGCGGCCAGCTCAAGGTCAGCACCTTGCCCGCTCGGCGCATCGACATGTCGAGCTTGATCGTCGGCGTGAGGCCCATCGGCATGTTCGTGATGGTCAGCAGTTGCCCGGCGGTCGATGTCATGTATTGGTAGTCGATGAATACGAGCTTGCCCACGTCGGCAGCGGCAAACACATATTGGCCGTTGCCGTCGGTGGTGTATTGGCCGCTCGTCGGCGCGGAAGCTACACGGATCATCGGCGCGCCGTTCGCATCCGAGCGCACGCCCAGGTTGGCGAAGAAGGTATTGCCGGTCGGCGGCGTGACGGTAACGGACGCGGCGGCGGCCTGGCCGACTTGGTCATTGACCGAAGTAATCAGACCAGTGACCGCCGACTGACCGAAGAATGCAGCGGTGAACGGCAGGATGTTGATGTTGGCGAATTTCGCCTTGATGCCGATCTTACCTTTGCCGCGTGCGGCATCGACAGCGAAGCTGTTGGCGCCGTAAAGGAGCTTTTCCTCGAACGAGGCATCGATGCCGATGTCTTGCAGGATGCCGAACTGAAACGGCGTTGGGCTAATCGGCGAATTGCCGTTAGCGTCTTGCGTGGGCGTGGCCCACAGTACACCTGAGCCGAAATGGCGTGCCATAGAAAGTCCTTAATTTAAATTGATGTCGTCAAGTCGTTGGACGACGTTTGGTAAATCAGCCGGTAGCTGACGGCGTCGGTGCCGGCGGTCTGGTCCGCTTCCGCGTCCTCCCATTCCCGGCCGCTAGAGCGCATGTCGACCACCATCGCCAGCAGTTCCGCGTCGCTCATCAGTAGCCGATGGATGTCGACCACGACGGGGTCGGCGACCTTGCGCCACGGCTCGCCGCGCGCCAGCACTTCGACGGTGAAAACGACCGTCTTTTCGTCCACGCCGCTGCCGAAGACTTTGCTTTCCTCGGATTTCGGCGGCGTGATGGCGATGCACGGCGTCTCGTCGCGCGCGACAGCTGCCGCGCGCGAGTCGAATACACGGTCCTGCGCGTCGGTGGCGTTCATCAGCAGCGCCACCATGCGGTCGGTGATCTGACCCACTACAGAGGAAGAAGTCATGTTTTGGAGAGGTTGAGCTGGGTGAACGAGCCGTCATCGAGCATCTGCGGCTCGCGTACGGTGTAAGGCAGGCCGTTGACCGTGATGGCGGCGTTGTACTTGAGCGCACAACGTCTGACATCGGAGGTCTTGACCGTCAGCGCGTACATGGTCGAAGTCATGTTCTTGCCGCCTACAGAAACACCGTCGTCGGGCGTGTCGAGAATGCCCAGGAAGTCATTGCCCGCCGCATTGCACGGCAGGCCGTGGTCGACCAGGAACAGGTCGAGGTCTTCGCTGAACATGCCGTTATTCGGCGGGCGCTTCGGCCGGCTGCTCGGTTTGCGTCTCGGCGGGCTTGTCGGCCGGGTCTTCGGTCGCGGCGCCATCTTGTGCAGACGTCTGCACAACATCGGCCACAGCTTCGACGGCCTTCGCTTTCGGCGCCGGCTTCTTCGGCACCGCTACCACTTCGGGCTGAACTTCCTCCAGCTTGTGCATCTGGCCCGATGCCACGTCGTCCTCCAGCGTGACGATCTGGCCGCCGCCGATCACTTTGCTATCGGCGCCGATGAACGAGAAACCGGTGCGGATTTTGTATTGCTTTGCCATGTTCTTGCCTTTTCTTAGAATTGAAAACGGCCCCTGAGTGGGGGCCGCTTCGGGTTGATTGAAATTAGTTCGTGATCGCGTCGGACATGATCGAGAACGCTTCCTGGTGGCGTACCGCGATGTCGAGCGTTTGCAGCACGCGCAGCTCAATGGCGCCCTGCTCATAGAGGCCAGGCGCGTATGGGTTCGGCAGAATTTCCACGACGCCCCATTCGCCGACCAGCACCTGCGACCAGTCGCCAAAGAACAGCTCGGACAAGTTGGTGCCGGTGCCCTTGGTCAAGTTCTTGCGCGCCTGGTTGGAGCGGGCAACGGTATAGCCGTTGATCTCGCCCGGCGTACCGCTACGCTGGCCCATCGGCGAGTTCGTCCACAGGTATTCGCCCGTGGTCGACTTCAGTTTCTTCAACGCGCCGACGGAACGGGCGTTGCACAGGTAGGCCATGTTGTTGCTGTCCGCGTTCGCGTCGGCAACGGCCGTTTCCATATCGATCAGCTGGTCGAGCGTGATAGCGCCGCCGTTCACGCCGCCGATGATTTGGTTGATGCCAGGCAGGTTGGCGATGCCCAGCGGCTGGTTGTTCAGGCCAGTGCCGGACAACGCGGCCAGGTCAATGCCCAGCGCCAAGGTATCGAGCAGATCGGCGCGGGCCAGCATGTCAACGTCCGGCGTGGACTGTTGCAGCATGTTGCGGGTGATGACGGACAGCGCGCCGATGTGCTTCGGCGTCAGACTGACCTTGTCGAACTGGCCGCCGGTCTGGTTCAACACTTGGCCCTCGCCGATCCAGTAGGTCTGGCCTGCGGCTTTTTGACGCGGGATATCGATGTTGCCCACCAAGCCCGACAGCATCTGCGCGCCCAGGCCGAACACACGGGCCTTATTGCGCAGCAGCTCGATCATGCTGCCGGCCATCAGGTTGGTTTGCACCAGGTTGCCGCCGCCGGAACCTGCGGACAGGCCGGCGCCGGTGCCGACGCTATAGTCAGCCGAGCGCGCGGCGAAGCGCAGATTGGTCGGCACGAAGATACCGGCCGTCTGCTTACCGGAACGCTTACCGATTTCCAGCGACACCTCACGCTCGAAGCCGGCTTCTTTCCAGGCGCTGCCTTCGCCCATGCGCTCCTTCACCGCCGCGTTGATCGCGCGCAGCATGCTGTAGCGGGCTTTCTCGCGCTCGGACAGATCAGGGTTATGGGAGCCGCCCAGCGACGCCTCGCTGCGGCCACGCGCCAGCACCTCGTTCAGCACGATGCCGCGCGCTTGCTCGATTGGCGAACGCAGCGTGACCATCAGATTGCGCGTGTTGTCGCTGATCTGGTGCTGCTTGCACATGGCTTCGATTTCGGTAACGCGCGCTGCTTCGGTTGCGGCCGGGTCGACCTGGTCGACCACGACGGCGGCTGCGGAACCGCCGGCCGAGCGGGTTGCATCGGCGGCATCTTGAATGACGTGTTTTACTTTAAACATCTCGTTTCCTTCAGGGTTTTCAGGGTTGTCGGCAGGTGCCGGGTTTGGTTGCGGACGTTCGATTTGGACGTCCATTTCTTGGTCTGTTGCTGCTGCGCGGCCGACGCCGACGGTGGCGTCGGCGGGCACGGTGACGAATGAGATTTCCAGCGGCTCCCAGCGGGTCGCCGTGTACACCTCGCCGGCAAGGTCGGATTGATAGGAATAGACGCGGTAAAGGAACGACACGTTCTGCAAGATGCCGTCCTGCACTTGCTTCATGGCCCAGTCGCCGCGCTCATCGCTGCCGAAGCGGACGGTGCAGTAACCGCGCTGGTCGGCGCCGATCCACGCTTTTTCGACTACACCCAACAGGTCGTTCAGGTCGTGGTTAAAGAGCAGCGGGCCGCCGGCATTGATGCGTTGCATTACAGCGGCACCGGGCTGGTGACTCAGCACCTCGTCGACCATGTCGCCGTTAATCAGCGCGGGACATGGCGTCTGGCTGGAGAACGGCATGGTGACGGTGCGGCTTTCCGCATCCACGACACCGATCTGGACGTCTGGCGTCTCGCCAAGACCAGCAAGCAAACGCACATAGCGCTTGAGCGGCCCCAGCCTGGTCAAACTCGTTTCGGGCTTGGTGTGTCCCGTCATGTTTTCTCCAAAAGAAAAGGCCCGCGCGGATAACCGGGCGGGCCTTCATGGGGTTGATAAAAGTTATGCTGCTGCGTCTGCTGTTTCCTCCTGGTTGTCGTTTGCTGATTGATCGTCGTCGCTCACTGGCTGATCGTTTTCCGCCTCCGGCGTGCCAGCCTCGGCAACCGGTGCATCCGGCTCGGCTGCCTGAACGACGCCCTTCATGTCGGTCTGCGCTGGGTCCGTATCGAACACCAGGTCCAGATCGGCCATCATGTCCAGCTCCTCCCGGCGGCCGAGGAAGACATCCTCTGCGTCCGAGTGTTCGGAGGTCAGGCCGATGACATCGGACACCGTCATGAAACCCGCGCGCACCGCGAGGCGGTAGGCCATCACTTCCTTCGTCGGGTCGATCCACGACCAGCCGCGCGGCTTGAAGCGCACCGCCCAGTATTTCGACTGCTTGGTATAGAAGTCGGGGAAGGCCAGCTCGCCGGCCAGTACCGCCGCCTCCATCCAGTCGCGGTGAATCTCCTGCCGGAAGTTGCGAATAAACCAGCCCTGCATCACGCGCCACAAATCGCGCTCGTCCAGCAGCGCCAGGCGCGAGGCGCTGTAGTTGGACTGCGAATAGTCGGCCGACACGCTGGCATAGGAAACGCCGACGCCGGTGGCGAACGCGCGCAGCATAAACCGCATAAAGGGGTCCATCGCCTGGTTCGGCCGACTCGGATTGAAGCCCGTGAACGTCTCGCCCGGCCCGAGCTGCTGGAACGTGCCCGGTTCCATCGTCAACGTTGGCCCGCTGCGCTCCTCTGCGCCGTCGATCAGGTCGTCGCCATCCGGCACCATGCCCTCGTCCGGCGTCTGGATGATGCCGACGATAGAGGCCGCAGCACGGGCCGCTACAATCTCGGCCTCCTCGTAGCCCTGCATATTGCGCAGGCGCTTGATGATCGCGTGGAACCACGGCACGCCGCGCGTCTGCCCGATGCGCTCCGGGATGAACAGGTGGATGATGTCGCTGGCCGGCACGCGGATCAGTGCGCTTTCCACAAATGCCTGGAACTGGTAATCGCCGGGATGCGTCGGGTAGAGCCAGTACGCCACCGGTCGGCCCCAAGAGTCCTGTTCAACGCCCATGCGGATCGTGTTGCCGTTCGACGCCCGCGCCGTACTCCACTGGTCAACCAGACGATCCGCCTCGATCAATTCCAGCGCGTAGGGGATACGGCCACGGCCGAAGGGCTGACGCACTTTGCGCACCAGCACCTCGCCGTTCTCAACCATGGAGCCGAAGATTAGCCGCTCCATATCAGTAAACGACAGCTTGCCGGCAGGATCACAGGTATCTTTGTTCGCCCATTCCTTCCACACCTCCTCGATCTGGTCGTTCACCTTGCTGACCAGTTTTCCGCCGGCTGTCTTGACCTGCGCTTGCAGGCCGACGCCGGTGCCGATCACGTTGTTTTTGATAATGCGGACTGCGGCCTTTGCATACTCGTTATCGCGGCACAGCTCACGCGACCGGGCGCGCAGCACGCGCAGACTGGTGATGATTTCGCTGTCTGCCGACGTATTGAGCGCCGTGTAGTCCGAGCCATTGCGCCCCAACGCGGCGCCAGCGTACTGCCGCTTGCGCGCGTTGGCCGTGGCCAAAGTGGCGCGCGCGGCATCACGCTCAGCGTTCCACTTTCGCAGTACGGCCGAGCCAGGCTGTCGCGCCATCGCCTCGTTATAGAACTTCGTCATGGGAACCTCGCTACCAGACCACGGGGATTGCGGCGGCCATTTGCTGCCGCGCGTTGCGCACGCTCGCGCGTAACTTCGCGCTGCCACATATCGCGCAGCGTCATCAGGTCCGCCAGGGCGTAGAACTCGGTGGTGCGCGTGCCGATGGTGTAGCTTTTGACCTTACCGCCGGAGCTGGTGAAAACCGCCAGCGCCGCCTTGCAGTCGGCCAGCGCCTTTTCGGCCATGCTGCGCGCATCGACTGCGTCGGTCATCGCGGAGGGATCAGCCAGGATTCGGAGCTTGTCGCGGCCGAGAGTGAGGCGAACGCCAGGCGCCGTAAGCTGCGCCACGACGATGTACTCACCAGGCGCGAGCGCCGCGCTCTGCTCCGGCGTGATGGATGTCTGCCAGCCATCGCCTGCCGCGACACCAACCAGCGGAAGCTGAGACGGGCCGCGCAGCTGATAGGTCAGCTCGAAGCCGGTACAGTCCACCAGGCCGGCACGCTGCCGGTATTCGTGAAAGCCGTCATACCAGGTGGCGGAATCGCCAGCGGTCAATACTTTGAAAATGTTCATCGTTTACCAATTCTTGGCTGAGTAGCCGCTAGAGACGCGACTACGGGTTCGTGCCCTCGCTTGCGGCTTGGGCGGTGGCGGCGCAATTGCGGGAAGCACTGGCTGCATGACGGCCGGCTGTGCAGACGTCTGCACGGGGGCGGTTTGTGCAGACGTCTGCACTTGCGCCTGATCGGCCTCTGTCTGCGGCGCCAGCGCGTCATGCAACGCTATCGCCGCAGTGCCGATGTCGTCGGTGGCCGGCTCAGGTTGTTCGATGCTCGGCGCCGCGAAAATCTGCCGCTGGCGTAGATGCAGCTCGATGGCATCCCAACTGGCCGGCTTCATCAGGTGCAGCTTGAGCGACATAGCGGCGTGCAGCGCGTAGACCTCGCAGTCCAGCGCCTCGTTGCGCACGCCGGCCCGCTTCTGCCATACCTTGCGATTCTTAACGCTCTTATGCGGCGCCTTGACCTCACTGGTGATCTGCTCCCAATAGTCCGGTCGTACCGTCTTGTAGAAGTGGATGCGACCAGGGCCTTTGCCTTCCAGGCGCAGGCGGCCATCGATCATCAAGTCCTTGGCCCGCTGCGTGCCGACGATGTACGGCGTTACGCCCGACGGGTGCGGCTTGTGCTTCTTGTTCATGTCGACCGAGGGCGCGCGCTTCGAGAAAATTTCCTTCGACGCGCCCGACTGCTCCGACGCGCCCTTGATCGCCATGTAGCCGCGATGCTGCCGCTTCCGCACATAGGCGTAGACGGCATCTGTGGTCGTACCGTCCGACGAGTCGACGGACACAGCGCGCAGCGTCATCTTGTTGCCGCTGGCGTGGACGAAATCGGACTCCAGCAGCATGTCCAGGTCGAGCCAGGCGCCGGCGTTCTCGATCAGCGTCTGGCCGTGAATCTCGCCCCAATACACCAGCCACGATTCCATACCACGGCCCCAGGCGCGTACCACGATAGCGAGTCGGTCGTGTTGAACGTCGACGCCTGCGGTCAGCACCATGCCACCCCACGGGATGGTTTTTTCCTCGTAGTCCTCGGCACGCTCGGATAGCGTGTCGGCCCTCGGCAGGTCGCTCTTGAACTCGTACGGCAGCCCTTCGCTGTTGTTGCGGAAGGAACGCATTTTCGTGTCGTCACCTTGGCCGAGGGCGTGCATCGCGGCGAGGTATTTTTCCAGCAGCAGCTGCAACCGGCTGCCGGGAAACGGCGAGTACAGCTCATTGATATAGAAGCCGGCAGTGCCGTAAAACGGAGCCGTGGCGACCGGATACAGCTTCTGCACGTTGCGTCGCTTCTGCGCGTCATCCCACAGCGCGCCGCAATGCGGACAAGCATATTGGGCCGTCTCTGGCCGGACATGCCCGAACACTTCATGGTTGAATTCCGGGTCTTCCAGATACTTGACGTTCTCCCACGCCAGCACATGGCTTTCGCCGCACTCATGGCACGGGACCATGAACACGCGGCGGTCGCTGGCCTGATAGGCAGCGTAGATACGCGAGATGCCCGTAATCGTCGGCGTGCCGCCGAAGATCACCTTGCTGCGTTCGTAGCTCTTAACCCGCTCCTCCAGCAGCGTGATCGTATCGCCCTGGTCGCGCACGTTGTCGTTACAGTCGTCCGGTTCTTCGATCATGACGACCGGCGATGGAGTCGATTTCACGGAGCTTGGCGAGTTCGAGCCGACCAGCTTGAGGAAGCCACCGGGGAACGTCTTATGGTCCCAAGTGTTGTCCTTGTCCTTCCGCTTGCCGAAGGGCAGCTTGGCCGCGACACGCGGCGAGACTTCAACCATCGGCAGGAATTTCTCCTGGTTGAATTCCTTGGCCGCTTTCTCCTTCGAGAACATGACGATCATCGGCGTCGGATCTACATCGATTTTCTTGCCGATGTAGTTGAGCAGCACGCCATCGGTCCACGCGATCTGCGCTGACTTCATCCCAACCAATTTCCTGACGGTCGGGTCGTCCAGCGCCTCGTGCATGTACTTGATCCACGGCGTCAGGTCTGGATCGTAGCGGCCGGGCAGCGCCGACGCTTTCGCGGACAGCCGACGGTGCTGCCGTGCCCAATCAGTTAGCCCGATTTTCTCCGGTGGCGCTATCGACGTGGCCAGGCGAGACAACAGCTGGCGTATCCCCAGGGTCGTATCGAGCGAGGTGAGAGAGTGCTGCATAGGTATGGTCATTCAGGATATGCACATCGATCTTGATGCCGTACTCGGCTTCAAGCGTGGCCTTGAGTTTGTCATCGCGGTTCAGCAGCTCCGACTTGAATGCGCCCACCATCTGCATCAGCTCCGGTTCGAGCTGCGCCACGTTTATCAGCGAGCCCTTCTTTTCCGCCAGGTTGAAAATTTTCAGCTCGCGGTCGACGCGCTCGGACAGCACGCGCTCGCGCACCAAGTCGAGACCCCCTTCGCTTTGATGGCCGGCGGCTTGCGCGCGCAGCTTGCGCAAATACGCGACGCGCACGTCGGCCAGCGTCGACTGCTTCCAATCGATGTCGAGCTGGCGCAAAAACTTGCTGACCTCAGCTTGGGAAAGATCGAGGTGGTCAGCTATTTCTTGCTGTGTGGTTGGCATTTATAGCCCCCTAGAGAATTTGGAAACTAGCGAATTTTCGGGGTCGTGGCACCCGCGTTTTACCGAGACGAGTAAGGACCCGGAGATTTTCAACGGGACAGATACTTGACCTCATGCAGTAACCTTTCGCGGAACTTCGCGCCCATGAACTCGATCATCGTTCGCTGCACTGCTGCGGTTGCGTACACACCGCCGACACTTGGGCCGTAGAGCTTGCGCGCTGGGAAGCTGTGCCAGCCGCCGCGACTGCCGCGCTTGTATTCTTTCTGCCGGCGCAGAACGATCTTGCCTGCGGTCTTGTCCTCGATGAACACACCGGCCTTGCCGTTGAGGCGCTGCGCGATGAACGCGCCCTTAATCAACCTGGCCGAGCCGCGCACGCGCACTGTCACACCCGCTTTGCTCTCGCGCGGGCTGAACTCCATCAGGCTCTTGGTCTTGCGGCGTATCTTGAGCGTCGTCACTAGGTTGCCCGTCGATGCTTTCTGCTGTTGCATCGCGGCCTTGATCTCGCTGGCTTTGAAGTTATAGCCTTCGGCGCGCAGATCGCGCGACGACTGTGTCATCGCCATTGATACGGTGCGGTTGAGCGCACGCGGTATCGCTTTCTCAAGCGTGCCCTGCTTCTTGCGGGCGATGTCGGAGATGATGCGATCCATACTGCCGCTTACGTTGACGGGTATGGCCATGCAAATCTCCAGACGAAAAAAAACCCCGCATTCGCGAGGTTAGGTTTTGTAGGGACGTGACTTGCCCCGAGGCGGATTCTAAACAAAGAAACCGCGCGTGGCAATATTTTTTCTGAGAAGCACCTCAAGAGCAGTCTCTGCCTCCGTTAATACGTCGGCGAATACAAGAGACGGAAAGCGCCATACCGTAGCGATGTTGCAGCGACGACGAATGGCCCAATCCAAGTATCGCGGCAGGCCGCGCATCATCGCCTCGACGGCTTCCGCGACCTGCGTGTCCATGCTGCTGTAGAGCGCTTCGCTATCAATTTCTTCGTCCTCGGTGTAGTCACTTTCAAGCATGGTGCTCTTACCGCGCCAACCAAGGCGCGAATCGTCGCGGCGCTGCCAGCGCACCCACACGCCCAGACAGTAATCCAGTGCGCTTACCTCCTCCCGACGTGCGCCAGGGATAACGCGAGGCCCGACAGGCGCCGCGTGAACATCTTTTGTCCGGCGCGTATCCTCAACATACACCTTGCCATCAACCTCAATTCTCATCACCGATTCCATCGTATTACCTCAGTCCCAACGCTTTTTCTGCTGCTTCAACTTGCGCAATGCCGACCGGCTCACCACGCTCTCGCTTTTCCAAAATCACTCTTGCCCATAGCTTTCCGTCAACCGTAGGGTCTAGCGTCTGCCCCACGCTCTTGACCTTCAAACTTGCCAACAGCTCACGGGCTTTTGCCGACGCCATCAACGTCTTGCCCGGCGCCGGCAACGCCACGGCCTGCGGCGGTATCGGCTCGATGTTCGACTTGCCCAGCTCATGCGCTAGTGCCGCTTCCCAGCGCTGGCGCAGCACCGCATACGGCAGATGCTCAAAGTCGTAGCTGCCGATTTTTCGCCAAGCCCAGAAGATCGCCGGGCTAGTCCAGGATTCTTCATCGCCACGGCCTCGCCGCTGGCCTTGCTCCAATGCCTCATGAAAGGCAACCACAGGATCAACTGGCGGGCGACACAACAGCATGAATTCGCCCAACGTTGGCGGCCACTTCTGCTTATCCAGCGCTTGCACGCCGCGCTCCAAATCGTCACGGGTGAGTACACCCAACTTCTGCGCCCAATACTGCTTGAGGCCGGCCGAATCAACACCGCTCCACATATCCGCGAACTTGGAACCGTAGGCGAAGGCCATTTTGTTGAATAACGCATTTACCCATCTTTCCGGCAATCTGCCGTCAGGCCAGCTGGGGGACGATGTCGATAATGTCTGGGTGGTCATAGGTCACACTTCCTGTCAATGCGGTGATGGTGTCGCGGCGAATTTGGTCTTTGGACGTGCCGAAATGAGCCGACGATGCGCGTGATGGCGGCACAGCGCCCTGAACACTCAACGCTTCGGCCTCACCGCGCCAACGCTTCAAAATCCCAACCACGTAGCCGAGGCTGATCGACTGGCCGGCCTTGCTGCGCTTGGCTTCGGCACAAGCGGCGTCCAGCACGTCAAGCGTCAGACCTTGGGCCGACAGCGCATGCAAATTCGGGTTTGCTGGCTGGCAGTCGATCCCATGGGTTCGGAAAGCGATGCTCAACTGGACCGGGGTTGCCCCGCCCGCGCGGTCTTCGCTCAGTGTTGGCTGTGCTGGGGGGTTGTTCTGGTTTTGATTTTGGTTTTGATTTTGGTTTTGATTTTGATTTTGGTTTTGGTTGGCACCTTCGCGCAAGCTGCCCGCATCCTGCGCGCAGCCTTCGGGCAGAATTCCCGAATCTCTTGCGCTGCTATCGCGCAGAAAATCCAGTTCCTCTTGCTGCCTGCGCGCGGCTGCCTCGTTATCTTCTTGGAGTTTGCGCGCGGCCGCCTCGGCTTCTGCTTGCTTCCTGCGCGCGTCCTTCTCGGCCTTCGCTTTACCGCCTGCGCTACTCTTTTCTTGATGCTCGTGGAACTCGCTAATACGCAGCGCGCACTCTGCGTTGAACCAGCCCTCATCTGTCCGCTCAAAAAAATCAGCCAGCACTTGCTCTACCGCCTCGACCTCTTCGGGCGTTTGGACAAGCAGGCGGCGATTAAGCACCTTCGGATCGAGCGGCAGCGGCTTTTCAGTCTCGTAGTACATATCCCGCATGTCGCGGTATATGCCGCGCTCAAGACGCGAGCATGGCCGTGTAGCGCTGTTGAAGTCAGCGATGTAATGCGGGTAGTAGATCATGGGTTGATTCGGTATGGTTGCAATCGGCCCGACAGATACGCCAAGGCCATTGTTGTTATCGTTATGCTGCGACTACCTGCCTCACGCCTTGGGCGCATATGCAACGCGCTGGTTCGCCATCAGCGACGGTATCGCTAAGTGATCGAGCGAGCCGGCGCGATCAACACGCGGCGGAAAGTGACGGGAGATATTAAGGTTGCGTGCTGGTGGAATGTATTTAGGACCCGCAATCGCGCCGGTTGGCTCGCTACGCTCCTCAACCTTCTGGCCGAGGTAGCGCCGACCACTATCCGTCACACGGCAGGATTCAGCGTCGATTAACACCAACTTGGCCCGCTGCAAGTGACCAACAACATCGGCCAAGAAAAGGCGCTTCGGACCACGCCAGTCCAGCAAGCGCAACCAGGCATCGACCGTCATGAAGCCGCCAACATTACTCAAGGCATTCAGCGCGCTATAGGCGGCGCTACCACGGCGTGGCAAGTCGAAGTTAGACATTCGCCACCTTCCGCGCTGTCTCCAGCTTTACGGTATTGGTGCGGCGACAGTACACGCCAAACATCAGCGCCAAGAGCATTTCGGTCTTTCGATGCAGCTGCTCCCCCTGGCCTTGCAGTTGAGCGCGCTCCTTATCATCGATTTCGCCATCTGCGATAGCCGCCGTGAACGTCGCAAACATTGCGCCTAGTTCGGCGTAATTCTGATTGAACAGCGCCTGGATAGAGTCGTTCTCGATTTCGCCAATGTCCGGCAATTTGATAAATGTGCCGCCGCTCTCAGCAGCGACAGCCTCAGCGAACAAGGTCGTCCCGGACAGCTGTTGAAGCGATAGCTTGTCGTAGGTGGACAGTGCCTGCCCCTTGGTTTCATACGCGCGATTACGCAGGGAGTTTTCCGTCATCCCCAGATAGGCCGCGGTGACAGACCATGAGCCATTAACGGCACCGATCATTTTCAATACTGCGCTACGAACATCCATAAAGCTCTCCAAACATTTGAAAAAAAGAGGATTTCAGCCGTGTACAATTTCAGTCCCTCAACATCAACTGACACGAAAGAAACCCTCATGAGCAAACCGAAAACGATCTCTCTCGGAGAATTAAAGCAACAACTGGAATGGGTTTGGAATTTGGCCGATGAAACCGAAATTTATTTCGGCGCTGGGGACTTATCCTTTACCCGCGCGAAGACTCGGCAATACAAAGCCGACGACAAAACCCCTGCCCTAGTCAACATTGAGTTCAACCAGACCTACAACGTGACCGACGACTTCGACGCGGCATAGGCCCGCTCCGCAGCAACCATCGCAAGCCCTACGCTGCGCAAGTCAGCGCTACCGTGAATGAACGCATCTATCGCGATCCCCGTCGATCCATGTCGGCGGGGAAAGTAGTGCTCAATGCAGCCCTCGTCACCGAATGGCTTGTACCCTGGCGCGTACACGCGCAGAGACCATTTACTCTCCGCAATGTGAACAACAAGCGTGCAGCCGATGCGTGAATATGCATCGCCCGTGTAGGCACTCAAATCTGCCACCGGCACATCGCCGGTAGCCGCTTTGGGAGCATCTACAACAGCAGCGCACTCGTGCATCGTTGCGTTGATAGCTGCTGCGTGAATTCGCTTACCTCGCACAGCGCTGACCATCGCCAAAACAGCGGCCCTAATTTCCATACGAGTTCCCTATAAATTGTGGTTTTTTATTACGTGCCTTAACGTAGACTTCTAACTGTCGCCAACAAGTGACTGAGCAGCAGCACATGCCGTAGTCGCGGAGAGTCAGTGCCCTATTGGCTTTTCGCCAAATGTGTCTGGGCAAAGTTCATGGCGACTCACCACAAAGTTTGACAACTGCTCTAACCGGACGCATCGATTGCCAGGCGCCTTACCGGCCCTGATCCATTTATAGACAGCTTGTGGACTAATGCCGAATGCGGTCGCAATGACTGCGACACCGCCGGCTTCGTCCACAGCCTTTGCAATAGGGGTAATTGAGGTGAGTTCCATGAAGCGAATTAAACCACAGGTTGAATTTAAATTCAACCAGCACTTGGTTGAACACGGCATCCTTCAACCTGAGAATGTAGGCATGGAACAAAAAATTGGAAAAACGATAGCGAACCGCCTAGCGGCCTTAAATAAGACCCAGGGCTGGCTCGCAGAACAGGCTGGTGTATCAATTAATGCAGTGTCAAAATGGACACTTACCGGAAAAATTTCGCGCAGCAAGGCCGTTTTGGTAGCCGAGGTTCTCGGCCTCTCACTTGATGAACTTCTAGTAATAGAAAATCCAAAAACGGCAAACCAACCGAAATCCCTAGCACTCGTGTATGTAGACACTGAGGAGCTATATCTGCTTACTCTGTATAGGGAGTCAGCCCAAGATGGAAGGGCATTTATAATCGCCACGGCCGAAGATGCTCCAAAGGTGTCACAGCCGCGCCTTAGCTCCAATAGTGACAAGTCTTAGGTCTGGGCGCATGCGGCGAGGTGCGGGGAACAACTCCACGTACCTGCTGGCCTGCTTTAAGATCATCGTTTGGGCATTTGGCGCCATTGCCCGAAAGTCACTCAACAGCTTTTCTTCAACTTGATTCATTTGCAATATATATCCCCTCGGTAACTATATAGCTTAACAGCAATATCAACCTATTGCCGTAGCAGTCATTGAAATTCGACCATAAATTCAACCTACGGTTGACTTCGACATTAAACCCGTGGTTTAATTTGCTCCGTTACATCGACCGGAGCAAACATGAACAAAGCACTCAGTACTGGGACTTGTGCTGAAAGACTGAGCGAGCAGGACTCAAAGAGCCTCCGGGTTCGAGACGTCTTGCCGGACTCACTCCAAGGCTTGCGCGGGCACGACTACATCGCTGCCCGCAATCTCAATCAACCAGTTAAGCGTGTGCAGACGTTTGCACTCGCCAACAAAGCTAGCAAGGAGGAGTGATGGCGCGCGCACCGCACACCCTCGCCAACAGCACGATGCGCGAACTCGCCGCAGCTGTTACGCAGTCTGGCAAAAAGCTGCAAGCCGCAGCCAACAATGCGCTAGAACTTCTCAGGGCTGCCGGCCTAAGCGGGACTGCCGGCGACACCGCCGACGACCTGCGCACGGCATTGCTAATTCACGCGCACATCCTGCGGGAATTCAACGTGCGCGTGAAAACCGAAACCAAAACCACGCAATTCAAAACCCGCGCCACGACCAGCTACGGCGCGTATGAATATGCCTCCGAAAAGTATGGTGCCGACCCGTGCGGTATCTCGGTAGGACCGGTCAAACAGACACGCCAAGCCGCAGAACCCGACCACGCTGCCCTCGTCGCAGCACACCGCAGTCTGGCAATAGCTCTCCCCCTGGAAGACGCCATGAAGGACACCGCGCTGCGCCTGCTGATACGCAACGCTGCACGAGCGCGCCGGCCCCGATACCGCCCGGTGGATTACCGAATGCTTGCCGCAAACGACATCGACTAATTGTGCAGACGTCTGCACATCGCACACCATCTACGAGATAGAAAACATGAGCAACGAATTGACCATCCTCCCGGCGCCGCAACTGTCGGCGATAACATACCAGCCAGTGGGCGCCGACGAGGTGCCTGCCAATACTGGCACTTTCGGCCACTACTCGGTGGCGGACATCCGCATTTCTAAGACCAACCGCAAACGCTTCAACTCGGCCAAGCTGGACGAACTTGCAGCTAGCATCAAGGCCAAAGGTGTCGCACAACCGATTTTGATTCGACCAGTGACGGCCACCGAGGAGGAACCGCAAGGTTATGAAATCGTCGCCGGCGAGCGGAGATTCCGCGCATCCCTTATGGCGGGCCTTCAAGTTATTCCGGCCATGTGCCGAATCCTCAGCGACATGGAAGCGCTGGAGCTGCAAATTCTGGAAAACCTTCAGCGCGACGATCCGCACCCGCTGGAAGAGGCTGAGGGCTACGAACGCCTCATGATGAAGCACGGATACAACGCCGACCAGCTGGCCGAGAAATTGGACAAGAGTCGCAGCTACATTTACGGCCGCCTCAAGTTGTGCGCGCTGAATCTCGACGTGCGGGAGCAGTTCCTGGACAACCAAGAGCATCTGCCAGCGTCGACCGCGCTGCTGATTGCCCGCATCCCGGTGGCCAGCTTGCAGAGCCAAGCCGTGCGCGAAATCCTGCGCCCGAACGGATTGCCTACGGACGATCCGATGTCCTTCCGCAGGGCGAAGCAATGGATTCAGGACAAGTACATGCTGGACCTGAAAAAGGCCGTGTTCGTGATTAAAGACGCCAAGCTGCTGCCAGACGCTGGCTCATGCATTGCATGCCCTAAACTCGCAGGCAATCAGCCCCTGGTATTCGTGGGCATCCAAGCCGACACCTGCACCGATCCCTACTGCTTCCAAGAGAAGACCGCCGCGCACTATATCAAGCTGGCCGCTCAAGCGAAGAAACAAGGCATCCCAGTGCATGAGGGGCAAGATGCCAGCGAAGTGTGGGGCGTGATCTATCGCCGAGGCAGCACACTCGTCGGTACAGACACGCCCATCTACACATTCGACCGCGTAACGCCAGGCACCGGCATGGCGGGCTATGTCCGTAATTATTTGAAGACGGAACAGCGCCCGCCTGTCGTCGCCTACGTCAAAGGCGGCGACGGCAGGCTGGAAGCACTCTATGACCGCGACGCGACGCAGCTCGCCCTTGAAGCCGCAGGCGCCTGCGAAAGCGAAGCCGCGCGCGAGGCACGCACCGCTGCCGGCGGCGACGCCACGACCGCTTCCATTAAAAAACAGACCGAGTCCGAAAAGGCCCGCATCGCTGCCGAGGCAGCACAAGCCGAACGCGCGGAGCAACTGACGACCGAGCGCGTCAACCTCTACAAGAAAGTGCGCGCGGCCGGCGCCAATGGCTTCAAGCTCGGAACGCTGCGCGAAGTGGCAAAGCAAATGCTCAATGAGTATTCGCTGCCCGACGACATCCTGAGCGATACCTACGCCCTTACCGCGCGCGATGATAATGCCGTGCGCGCATACATAGATCAAGCCGGCCCTTCCGAGGTGCAACAGATTATCGTTGACCTGGTCTGCGGCGACTGGCTTGGCGTTGAGCCTTGGCACCTTGACGAGGACGGCGAACTGGAAGAGGACCAGGACGACGACAATTTCAAGGGCTATCAAACGCTGCTGCGCATGGCAAAACACGAAGGAGTCCTCAACGACGACGGCAGCGTCACGCCGCCAGCGTCCACGCCAGAAGAAGCGCCGAGAACAAAAATCACCTTGAAGCCAAAGGCCGAACAAGCGGACGACCAGAAGACTGACGGCCAGCCGATCATCAAGATTAAGAAGAACCGCGCACTCAGCATTGCTACCACAGAAGAAGGGACCGCAGCATGACCCGCGACGACGCACTCCGAAAAATCCGCGCGTGCCTGTCGCGTGCGAAACACTCAACCTTCCCCGAAGAGGCGGCGCGCGCGATGGCGCAAGCGCAAGCGCTTATGGCCCGCTTCGATGTCGATAATCCCGAGCTGCTGGCCTCAAGCGTAGCCGAACAATGGGCGAAGGGTCGCGCCGCAAAGCGCCCACCAGAATACGAGGTCCAGCTGGCCAACATCGTGGCCAGGATGTTTAGCTGCAAGCTGATTTTCTCCTCCCAGTATCAGCGCGGCACGCTTGTCGGCGGCTACACATTCATCGCCCCAGGATCGGCCGCCGAGGTTGCGGCCTACACCTACTCGGTACTTAGCGCCCAGCTGGTTCGGGCACGCGCTGAATATACGAAAACCCATCTGGCCCGCTACCGCAAAAACAAGGTAGCGGCAGCCGATGAATTCTGCGCAGGCTGGGTTCAAGCAGTCGGCCGAAACGTCCACTTCCCCGCCATCGACGTCGACCGCCAGGCTGCGGTTAACGCTTTCGTGGCGTTGCGCCATCCCGAGCTGGGCGCGCTCACCACCACAAGGCGCGAACTGGCGAACAGCGCGCAGTCCGAACGCCACGCAACCAACGGCTGGCTACAGGGCAGCAAAGCCCAGGTACACGCTGGAATCGGCAAGCAAGCGGACCAGCTGCGCATAGCCTGACCAACAACGCAAAGCGCTGGCGGCATCGCCGCCGGCACTACAAAACCACACACGCAGGAACCAATATGAACGGCAGCAACACAACTCTTTCGCACGCGCCGATGTGCGACCGCAAATTTCCGACCTCGTGCCGACTTTGCCAAGCGCGCCTGGAAGCGCAGGACGAGGCCATGCGCTACCACTACGCCAATGCCGAGCTGGCGCTCGCGCTGGGCTGGACCAACATCATTGAACTTGGCGGAAGCCTGCTCGGTGAACCAGCCGACGGCGCACCGAGCTGCCGTGGCCAAGCCAAAGTACCCGACTGGTGCGGCGACTGGTGCGCTGCCGGCGACCTGCTGGCACAGTATCCAGTTAGTTCGGTCCATTGGGATGAATTCGCCTTAGTAGGAACCGCAGAGCCGCGCGGCGGGCACGTTGCGATGGTTGCCGACCACCCGGACCGGGCGACCGCGATCCGCTACGCAATTGTGCGCTCCGTAACCGAACACCTCGCCCTCATTGAAGAATTGGTGTCCGCATGAGCGCCATATTCGAATTGCCAGTCCAGTCAGAAATGCTCTCGCCGGACGAGGTCAACGACATATCCGGCTGTAGCCGAAAAAACGACCAAATCGAATGGCTGCAACGCAACGGCTGGGTATTCATCAAAAACAAGGCTGGCGCGCCCATCATCGGCCGCCTGTACGCTCGCATGAAGCTCGCAGGGATCAACCCCTCAGCCATTCTGAGCGGCGCCTCTGGCAGCGGCTGGGGCATGGACATATCGAAGGTAAGGTAATTCAATGCGGCCTAAATCAACAGGAATCAAACTGCCGCCGCGCATGGTGATGCGCAAGCGGCAGTTAGCATCCGGAAAATTCTGGATTGGCTACTACTACAACGGCAGAGACGATGCCGGCAAGCGCAAGGAAATCCCCCTCGGCACGGACTTGAACGAAGCGAAGCGCAAATGGGCCGAACTTGAAAGCGTCGAGGCGCCGCAGGATACGACCCTCATGACGTTCATTTTTGACCGCTACATCCGGGATATCCTGCCCTCCAAGGGGAAAGGGACCCAGGTAGAAAACAGCGACTCACTTAGGCAGCTACGGCCAGTGTTCGACAACGCCCCAATTGACGCGATAACGCCGCAGGTTATCGCCAGCTACCGCGATGCACGCACGGCGAAGGTGCGCGCGAACCGCGAGATATCCCTCTTCTCCCATGTGTTCAATATGGCGCGAGAATGGGGTTATACCAAGCGCGAGAACCCCTGTCGCGGCGTTCGCAAGAATAAGGAGCAGCCGCGCGATTACTATGCCGAAGAGGACGTCTGGATAGCAGTCTACGAGTTCGCATCTGACGCGCTCAAGGACGCGATGGACCTCAACTACCTCACCGGGCAGCGCCCTGCCGACGTACTCAAAATGAAACTGGAGGACGTGCGCGACGACGAGCTGCGTGTGCGCCAGGGAAAGCGCGGCAAGCTGCTGCGAATCAGCCTATCGGATGGCAACCGCCTCACTGACCTTGGCAAGTGCGTCAAACGACTGGAAGCCCGCGCTATCGCCTGCGGCGGCGACACTTTGGTCTGTACCGAATCCGGCCGCCAGCTCTCCATGAAAATGATGCGTGACAGGTTCGGCCCAGCCCGGCTGGCGGCGAGCGCGAAGGCAGAGGAAGCAGGCAAGACCGGACTGGCCAGCCGCATCAAGTCCTTCCAGTTCCGCGATATCCGGCCGAAGGCGGCCAGCGAAATTATCAGCCTTGACGAGGCAAGCCAGTTGCTCGGACACACCAACAAGGAGATTACAAAACGAGTCTACCGGCGCGCGGGGGAGCTGGTAAAACCGACCAGATAGAATGGGGCCGGAAAGAATATAGGCCCAAAAAAAGCCCGTATTAACGGGCTTTTTTTACTTCAATGAAGCGCATTTTTCACTTAGCGGTGAAGCGATCAAGAACACTGGCCAGCTCCGATTTTTTTTCCAATGTCCATGGCTGATTCATGCCTGGGAACGGCGCGTTCATCACTGCCTTTCCATTCATGACTTTCTGCGCAACGGACTGCGCGACTTGATTTGAAGGATCGTTCGCAGCATCCTTCACAAGTACCGTGTTTGCCGGATTTTTCATGTTCATCATTACACCTTTTTGCTTGCAATGTTCGCTAATTTCAGCAACGTCAGTGTTAGTGGAAAGATTATTCTTCTTAGTGCCGCGCATCAGGAATTTCATCTTGCCGCCACTGAACGTGTCCTTAACCTTTGCACTTTCAATTGCCGTCTGGGCGCATCGGTTAGAGGTCCAGCAGTCTTTTGCAAATGGACCGCCGCTACCGCCATACAAGGCCTCGATGGCATTCCCAGCATGGGAAAAGAGCATGTAATCAGATGCAAATTCCAACTTTCCATCCGACATGTTCATGATAATCAGTGACATCTGGTCCAGATGGCCCATCGGGGCCGGAGCTGGACGTCCGCCAGCTACCCATTTTTTCCAAACATCGATGTTGGTAACATTGCCGGCGAATGCGAAACCTAGCACGTCATCAAAACTAATCTTGTCATAGCCGGTATCGTCTACGTACACAAACCAATCTGATTCCTCAAACGACCAGCGACTATCGCTCGTTAACTGCCCAACATTTACGTCAAAAACGTTTGTAGTCATTGTATTTTTTTCTTCTATTTTGTGGCGCACGCCTTAGAACGACCCATCTCGGACATCACTGCGCAGCGAGGAAACCGGCATTGACAAGTACTTTGCTTGTCAACAGGTGAATTATGCCACTGGCTTTGCCGAAAAGATAGGATTAGAAAGGATTTACAGACACACTTAGCGTGGTTTTTCAAGGGAAATTTGATACATTCGGTGAGAATTCACCAAAACATTGCAGTTATAGAAATGAAATTTGATCGATGTTACATGCTCATCTGGCGGCGAAACGTGACAACTTGCGGAAACCGTTTCCGCAAGTTGTCAAATATTTGTGTCATGCACATGGTGGCCGAACTATTCGTGACGGACCAAAAAAGTGAAAAAGCCCTTGATTATCAAGGGCTTTTTCGGTTTTTCTGGCGGAAGCGGTGAGATTCGAACTCACGAACAGTGTAACCCGTCGCCAGTTTTCAAGACTGGTGCCTTCAACCACTCGGCCACGCTTCCTAAGTGTGCAGCATTATACATACATCATCGCCCGCCGGCAGCTGCCCGGCCCGCATTCGGCAAAATTTACCGC
>Ga0209847_1000090_pt1 | contig 40362 bp, 34 predicted proteins | sample OrgsoiDNA_201060_FD_185808 | JGI IMG/M metagenome (GOLD analysis project Ga0209847, IMG submission 185808) | Permafrost soil microbial communities from the Arctic, to analyse light accelerated degradation of dissolved organic matter (DOM) -... | ecosystem: Environmental > Terrestrial > Soil >... | reverse complement strand
AATCTGCGAAGTCGTGAATGACCTGCGGGTCGGACAAGTCCTTGCGCTGGGCGGTGGTCGACATCACCAGATGGTTTTGCACCAGCCAGACGATCAGCCGGCTATCCCATACCGGCAACTGATGGCGCTGGCAAAAGGCTTCGGCATCCACGGCGCCAATGTCCGAATGGTCGCCGTGCCGGCCCTTGCCGATGTCGTGGTACAGGCCGGCCAGGTAGATCAGTTCGGGCTTGGGCAGTTTGCCCATGAGCTTGCTGGCCAGCGGGAATTTTTCCGACACCTGGGTGTACTGCAACTTACGCAGATGCTTGATCAGGTTCAGGGTGTGAGCGTCGACCGTATAGATGTGAAACAGGTCGTGCTGCATCTGCCCGACGATAAAGCCGAACTCCGGCAAATAGCGCCCAAGGATGCCGTAACGGTTCATCCGTCGCAGGTTGCGGTGAATGCCGATCTTGCACTTGAACAGCTCGATGAACAGGCTGGTGTTGCGGATGTCGTTGCGGAAGTCGTCGTCGATCAAGTGACGGTGTTCGCGCAGCAGACGGATGGTATCGGCGCGAACGCCTTTGATCTCCGGTTGCTGGGCCATCAGCACGAAGATCTCGAGCATGGCGAACGGCGTGCGGCGGAACACGTTGTTGTTGCGTGCCTCGATGTAGCCATCGTGCAGCTGGAATCGCGAGTTGATCGGCTGCGGCGGCGCTTCGTCTTCCGGCGCGAGGATGACTTCCTCGAAATGCTGGATGATCAGGTCGCTGAGCTGGGCAATGCTCATGACCACCCGGTAATACTGCTGCATGAAGTTTTCGATGGTTTGCTTGGCGTCATCGCCTTTGAAGCCCAGCAGCCCGGCGATGGAGCGCTGGTGGTCGAACAGCAAGCGGTCCTCGGAGCGCCCGGCGAGCATGTGTAGGGCGTAACGGACCTTCCACAAGAACTCCTGGGACGAGGCCAGCAGGGCGTTTTCGCTCTCTACCAAAAAGCCTTCGCCGGCCAGGGCCCGCAAGTTGAGGGTGCCGTACTCGCGACGGGCGACCCAGAGAATCGTCTGAATATCCCGCAAGCCGCCAGGCGAGCCTTTGACGTTGGGTTCCAGGTTGTATTCGGTGTCGTTGTACTTGTGGTGACGGGCCTTCTGCTCGGCACGTTTGGCCAGGAAGAAGTCCTTGCTCGGCCACATGTGCGCGGTGCTGGTAACGTCCAGCATGCGCTGGCGCAAGCGCTCGGGACCGCAGATGGTGCGGCTTTCCATCAGATTGGTGACGACCGTCAGGTCGGCGCGGGCCTCGACGGCGCATTCGTCCACCGAGCGAACGCTCTGACCGACTTCCAGGCCGATGTCCCACAGCAGGGTCAGAAAACGCTCGATGGAATCGCGGAAGACTTCGTGGTCAGCGCTGTCCAGCAGGATCAGCAGATCAATGTCGGAATAGGGGTGCAACTCGCCGCGACCGTAGCCGCCGACCGCGACCAGCGCGATGTCGGCGTCTTCGCTCCAGTTGAACTGCTCCCAAGCCTTTTGCAGGATGTTATCGACGAACCAGGCGCGATCCTCGATCAGCCGGCGAATGTCCCGGCCGCTGCGAAAGCGCCCGTCGAGCACCTCGCGGGCCTGGCGAATCGCCTTCTTGAAGGCCGCGATCGGGCTTGCCTTCAGGGCCAGTTCAGCCTGGAACTGGCCACGGTCGAAGAGTTCGGGATCCACCTGCGGCATCGATTGGCTTTCCTTTCTATAAGGCTATGGGCAGAACGGGTCGATCAGGCCGAAACGCGCGCGATAGTGTCATCGGCGCGCAGGGTGAAGATCTCATAACCGGTGTCGGTCACCAGCAGGGTGTGTTCCCACTGGGCGGAAAGTTTGCGGTCCTTGGTGATCGCGGTCCAGCCGTCGCCCAGTACCTTGGTGTCGGCCTTGCCCTGGTTGATCATCGGCTCGATGGTGAAGGTCATGCCCGCCTTGAGTTCCATGCCGGTGCCGGCGCGGCCGTAGTGCAGGATCTGCGGCTCTTCGTGGAACACCTTGCCGATACCGTGGCCACAGAACTCGCGAACCACCGAGAAACCGTTCTTCTCGGCGTGTTTCTGGATCACTTCACCAATGTCGCCCAGGCGGCAGCCGGGTTTGACCAGTTCAATGGCTTTGTACATGCATTCCTGAGTGATCTGCGACAGGCGCTCGGCCCAGACCGGCACGGTACCGACGTGGAACATACGGCTGGTGTCGCCGTGGTAGCCATCCTTGATCACCGTGACGTCGATGTTCAGCGTGTCGCCATCCTTCAGCGCTTTCTCGTTCGGGATACCGTGGCAGACCACGTGGTTGATCGAGGTGCAGATCGACTTCGGGAAGCCTTTGTAGTTGAGCGGGGCAGGGATGGCTTGCTGCTCGTTGACGATGTAGTCGTGGCAGATGCGGTCCAGTTCTTCGGTGGTGATGCCCGGTTTGACATGTTCGGCAATCATTTCCAGCACATCGGCGGCCAGTTTGCCGGCGATCCGCATTTTTGCGATGTCCTCTGGGGTTTTGAGGGTGACGGTCATACAGGCTCTCTCTGCGCTCAATGGCGCTTTCTAATTCGGAATGGGCGTTGCGCGGTTGATATTCGCGGCCCTGAAAAACGCGATTCTAACAGACGATCAGCGCAAATCTGAGCCTCTGTGCATCGCTTCTCTCTATAGATAGGCGCATTCTTGAGCGATTCCAAGGGCGCGATTGAAGGCGCGCGCCAGGAATTGAGAATCCGGGTTCCGTTTTTTACAGCCTTGTGATATAAAATGCGCCGCTTTCCGGGTATACCCCGAAAGGCTTAAATCCACACACGTGTCGACACGATGACCTGGGTGCCTTCAGCTGATGCTGCTGGTTGGTCATTGGGATACGTGGAGGCCAAACCCGACTTATTAAGGAACTATCATGTCCCAAGTCAACATGCGCGATATGCTGAAGGCCGGTGTGCACTTCGGTCACCAAACCCGTTACTGGAACCCGAAAATGGGTAAATACATTTTCGGCGCGCGTAACAAGATCCACATCATCAACCTTGAAAAAACCCTGCCAATGTTCAACGAAGCTCTGACTTTCGTAGAGCGTCTGGCCCAGGGCAAAAACAAGATTCTGTTCGTCGGCACCAAGCGTTCCGCTGGCAAGATCGTTGCTGAAGAAGCAGCACGTTGCGGTTCGCCGTACGTCGATCACCGCTGGTTGGGCGGCATGCTGACCAACTTCAAAACCATCCGTGCTTCCATCAAGCGTCTGCGTGACCTTGAAGTGCAAGCCGAAGACGGTACTTTCGCCAAGCTGACCAAGAAAGAAGCGCTGATGCGCACTCGCGATCTTGAGAAGCTCGATCGTTCCCTGGGTGGTATCAAGGACATGGGCGGTCTGCCAGACGCACTGTTCGTTATCGACGTTGATCACGAGCGCATCGCGATCACCGAAGCCAACAAGCTGGGCATCCCGGTTATCGGCGTAGTCGATACCAACAGCAGCCCGGAAGGCGTTGACTACATCATCCCAGGCAACGATGACGCAATCCGCGCTATCCAGTTGTACATGGGTTCGATGGCTGACGCTGTAATCCGCGGTCGCAACCACGTTGCTGGCGGCACCGAGCAGTTCGTTGAAGAAGCTCCGGTAGCAGCAGCTGAGTAATTGACGCCTTGGCGTTAACTCAGTAAGCAAAAAGGGGGCTTGGCCCCCTTTTTGCCACCTCGAAAACCGTTTGTCGGCAGCGCAGCTACAGCTTTGTAACGTGCAGCGGCTACAAGAAGGTTCGGGAAGAATTGAACGCCCGTTTGATCGGGTGGAATGGTTGATAACCTATCCAAGAGGATTTTTGAAATGGCAGAGATTACTGCAGCGTTGGTTAAAGAACTGCGTGAGCGTACTGGCGAAGGCATGATGGATTGCAAAAAGGCCTTGACCAAGGCCGGCGGCGACATCGAAAAAGCCATTGATGACATGCGTGCTTCTGGCGCTATCAAGGCTGCCAAGAAAGCAGGCAACGTGGCTGCTGAAGGCGCAATCTCTCTGAAGGAAGACGGTAAATCCGCCGTTCTGCTGGAAGTGAACTCGCAGACCGACTTCCTGGCTTTGCAGGATGACTTCAAGGCATTTGTCGCTTCCAGCGTTGAAAAAGCGTTCGCTGACAAACTGACTGACGTTGCTCCGCTGATCGCCGCTCAAGAAGCCGATCGCCTGGTTCTGGTCGGCAAGGTTGGCGAAAACGTCAACATCCGTCGCCTGGCTCGCGTTGAAGGTGATGTTGTTGGTGGTTACCTGCACGGCAACAAGATCGGTGTTGTGGTTGCCCTTAAAGGCGGCAGCGTTGAGCTGGCCAAAGACATCGCCATGCACGTAGCGGCGACCAACCCTGAATTCCTGCTGCCATCGGAAGTTTCCGCTGAAGCGGTTGAGCGTGAGAAGGGCGTGTTCCTGACCCTCAACGCTGACAAGATCGCCGGCAAGCCAGAAAACATTGTTGAAAACATGGTCAAAGGCCGTATCAGCAAGTTCCTGGCTGAAGCGAGCCTGGTTGAGCAGGCGTTCGTCAAGAACCCTGAAATCAAGGTTGGCGAACTGGCCAAGAAAGCCGGTGCTGAAATCGTTTCCTTCACCTACTTCAAAGTAGGCGATGGCATCGAGAAGCCGGTCGACAACTTCGCTGAAGAAGTTGCTGCCCAGCTGGCTGCCGCCAAGCAATAAGACGGTTTTTTAAACTGTCGCCCTGAAGAGGCTGCCCGCTTACGCGCGCAGCCTCTTTTCAGATGGGGTATCAATTTTTTAATTGGTTTCCCTTTGGAACTGGCTTACAAAGCCATGTTCCGATGGCGCTGAAGCAGCGCCAAGCTAGAGTGAACGCCAGCTGTAAACAGCTAGCAAAGAATTTTTAAAATACGCCGCAGGAGAGATTCGCAATGGCTCAGCAGGGCAGTGGTTATCAGGCTCGCTATAAACGCATTCTACTCAAGCTTAGCGGCGAGGCCCTGATGGGCTCGGAAGAGTTCGGGATTGATCCGAAAGTTCTGGATCGCATGGCGCTGGAAGTTGGCCAACTGGTCGGCATCGGTGTACAGGTCGGTCTGGTGATCGGCGGCGGCAACCTGTTCCGCGGTGCAGCGCTGAGCGCGGCCGGTATGGATCGGGTAACGGGTGACCACATGGGCATGCTGGCCACTGTGATGAACGCCCTGGCCATGCGTGATGCGCTGGAGCGTGCCAATATCTCGGCCATCGTGATGTCGGCCATTTCCATGGTTGGCGTGACCGATCACTACGATCGTCGCAAGGCCATGCGCCACCTGAACGCCAAGGAAGTCGTGATTTTCGCGGCCGGTACTGGCAACCCGTTCTTCACCACGGATTCGGCCGCTTGCCTGCGTGCAATCGAAATCGATGCCGATGTCGTGCTCAAGGCGACCAAGGTCGATGGCGTCTACACCGCCGATCCATTCAAAGACCCGCATGCCGAGAAGTTCGATCATCTGACTTACGATGAAGTGCTGGATCGCAAGCTGGGCGTGATGGATCTGACGGCCATTTGCCTGTGCCGCGACCACAAGATGCCGTTGCGCGTTTTTAACATGAACAAACCTGGCGCCCTGCTGAATATCGTGCATGGCGGCGCTGAAGGGACCCTGATCGAGGAAGGCCAACAATGATCAACGAAATCAAGAAAGACGCTCAAGAGCGTATGCAGAAATCCCTGGAGTCTCTGTCCCATGCATTTGGTCAGATTCGTACCGGCAAGGCGCACCCGAGCATCCTCGGTAGCGTGATGGTTCCTTACTACGGCGCTGACACCCCATTGAGCGGCGTTGCCAACGTTACCGTGAAAGATTCCCGGACCCTGCAGGTCGTGGCGTTTGAGCGCAACATGCTCGCGGCCGTCGACAAGGCAATCCAGAGTGCTGGCCTGAACCTCAACCCGACCAACCTGGGCGAGTTGCTGCTGATCTCCATGCCTGCCCTGACTGAAGAAACCCGCAAGGGCTTCACCAAACAGGCGCGTAGCGCAGCTGAAGATGCTCGCGTTGCCGTGCGCAACATTCGCCGCGACGCACTGGGTGAGCTTAAGAAACTGGTCAAGGACAAGGAAATCAGCGAAGACGAAGAGCGTCGTGGCGCTGCCGATATCCAGAAGCTGACCGACAAGGCTGAGGCTGACATCGATGCAGCCACCAAGCAAAAAGAAGCGGACCTGATGGCCGTATAAGGGTCCCGTTTTCATGGATAAGACCAAGCAGACTGCGCCGTCCGCGGTGCCGCGCCATGTCGCGATCATCATGGATGGTAACAATCGCTGGGCGAAAAAACGCTTTATGCCGGGTGTTGCCGGGCATAAAGCGGGTGTGGATGCCGTTCGTGCAGTGATCGAGGTGTGCGCCGAGGCCAAGGTCGAGGTGCTGACCCTGTTCGCCTTCTCCAGTGAAAACTGGCAGCGTCCGGCCGATGAAGTCAGCGCCTTGATGGACCTGTTCTTCAAGGCGTTGCGTCGTGAGGCCAAGCGCCTCAACGACAACAACATCAGCCTGCGCATCATTGGCGACCGTTCGCGTTTTCACCCCGAGCTTCAAGCTGCCATGCGCGAAGCCGAGGCGATTACTGCCGGTACCAATCGCTTTATCCTGCAGATCGCCGCCAACTACGGTGGTCAGTGGGATATCGCACAAGCCGCACAGCGTCTGGCGCGCGAAGTCCAGGCCGGGCATCTGCGTCCGGAAGACATCACCCCGGAATTGCTGCAAACCTGTCTGGTGACTGGCGATCTGCCTATGCCGGACTTGTGCATTCGTACCGGTGGCGAGCACCGCATCAGCAATTTCCTGCTGTGGCAGCTGGCTTACACCGAACTGTACTTCTCCGACCTGTTCTGGCCGGACTTCAAACACGACGCCATGCGCACTGCGCTGGCCGATTTCGCTTCTCGGCAGCGCCGCTTCGGTAAGACGAGCGAGCAGGTCGAGGCTGGAGCCCGGGTTTAATGCTTAAACAACGAATCATCACTGCGCTGATCCTTCTACCGATTGCCTTGTGCGGGTTTTTCCTGCTCGAAGGCTCCGGTTTTGCGCTGTTCATCGGGCTGGTCGTGACCCTGGGTGCATGGGAGTGGGCTCGTCTGGCAGGTTTCACTGCTCAGCCGATTCGTGTTGCCTATGCCGCTGTGGTCGCGCTGATGCTGTTTGTCATGCATATCCTTCCCGGGCTCGCGCCTTGGGTGTTGGGCGCCTCTGTGCTGTGGTGGGCGGTGGCAACCTATCTGGTGCTGACGTATCCACGCTCCAGCGAACACTGGGCCAGCGCGGCCTGCAAACTGGTGATCGGCCTGTTGATCCTGTTGCCGGCCTGGCAAGGTCTGGTGCAGATCAAGCAAGAGCCTTTGGGCAACTGGCTGATCATGGCGGTCATGGTGCTGGTCTGGGGTGCCGATATCGGTGCGTACTTTTCCGGTCGGGCTTTCGGCAAGCGCAAGCTCGCGCCGCAGGTCAGCCCTGGCAAAAGCTGGGAAGGCGTCTACGGTGGCCTGGCGCTGAGCCTGGTTATCACGTTGATTGTCGGCCTGGTTCGCGACTGGACGGTGGCGGAGCTGTTTAAAGGTCTGATCGGCGCAGCATTGATCGTGTTCATTTCGGTGGTGGGCGACCTCACCGAAAGCATGTTCAAGCGCCAGTCCGGGATCAAGGACAGCAGCAATCTGCTGCCGGGTCACGGCGGTATTCTGGACCGTATCGATAGCCTGACGGCGGCGATCCCTGTGTTTGCGGTGCTGTTGTGGATGGCGGCACCGTGAGCCGCCCACAGCAGATTACCGTTCTGGGGGCGACCGGTTCGATTGGCCTGAGCACCCTGGATGTCATTGCTCGTCATCCCGAGCGCTATCAGGTTTTCGCGCTGAGTGGTTTCACTCGACTGAGTGAGCTGCTGGCCTTGTGTGTACGGCACACTCCACGTTATGCAGTCGTGCCTGAAGCGGGCGCTGCCCGTGGTTTGCAGGACGACTTGCACGCGGCCGGTCTGTCGACTCGTGTTCTGGTGGGGGAGGAGGGCCTTTGCCAGGTCGCTGCCGATCCTGAGGTCGACGCGGTCATGGCGGCCATCGTTGGCGCGGCGGGCTTGCGCCCGACCCTGGCGGCAGTCGAGGCGGGCAAGAAAATCCTGCTGGCCAACAAGGAAGCGCTGGTGATGTCCGGTGCGCTGTTCATGCAGGCTGTGCGCAAAAGCGGATCGGTACTGCTGCCGATCGACAGCGAGCACAACGCGATTTTCCAGTGCATGCCACAGGATTTTGCTCGTGGTCTGGGGGCAGTCGGTGTGCGTCGGATTTTGCTGACAGCCTCTGGCGGTCCGTTCCGACAGACGCCGATGGCTGAGTTGGCGCATGTTACTCCCGAGCAGGCATGTGCCCATCCGAACTGGTCCATGGGTCGCAAGATCTCGGTCGATTCGGCCAGCATGATGAACAAAGGGCTCGAGCTGATCGAAGCCTGCTGGCTGTTCGATGCCAAGCCCTCCCAGGTCGAAGTGGTGATTCACCCGCAGAGCGTTATTCATTCGCTGGTCGATTATGTCGATGGTTCGGTATTGGCGCAGTTGGGCAATCCGGACATGCGTACGCCAATTGCCAACGCTCTGGCGTGGCCAGAACGCATCGACTCGGGGGTCGCACCGCTGGATCTGTTTGCCATCGCACGTCTGGATTTCCAGGCGCCCGATGAAGAGCGTTTTCCATGTCTGCGCCTGGCTCGACAGGCGGCAGAGGCTGGCAATAGCGCGCCGGCGGTGCTCAATGCGGCAAATGAAGTGGCTGTTGCAGCCTTTCTCGATGGACGGGTTCGTTACCCGGAAATCGCGAGTATCATCGAGGAAGTCTTGAATCTTGAACCTGTGGTTGCGGTAAACGATCTCGAGGCGGTGTTCACGGCAGACGCCAAGGCGCGTGTGCTGGCCGAGCAGTGGTTGAGTCGTCACGGGCGATAAGTGCTGCAGTACGCTGGCCCAATGCAGCACCGGATAGGATTGCGGAGAAAGTAGATGAGCGCGCTCTATATGATTGTCGGCACCCTGGTAGCCTTGGGCGTGCTGGTCACCTTCCACGAATTCGGCCACTTTTGGGTCGCGCGTCGCTGTGGGGTCAAAGTGCTGCGCTTTTCCGTGGGCTTTGGCATGCCGTTGTTGCGCTGGCATGACAAGCAAGGCACTGAGTTCGTGCTGGCGGCCATCCCGCTGGGCGGCTACGTGAAGATGCTCGACGAGCGCGAAGGCGAAGTACCCGCCGATCAGCTCGATCAATCCTTCAATCGCAAATCTGTCCGCCAACGCATTGCCATCGTTGCTGCGGGTCCAATCGCCAACTTTCTGCTGGCGATGGTTTTTTTCTGGGTATTGGCCATGCTCGGCAGCGAGCAGGTACGCCCGATTATCGGCGCCGTCGAGTCGGGCAGCATCGCTGCCAAGGCCGGCTTGAGCCCGAATCAGGAAATCGTTGCCATCGATGGCGAGCCGACTACCGGGTGGGCGGCCGTTAATTTGCAATTGGTCCGTCGCCTTGGCGAGAGCGGTGCCTTGCAGTTGCTGGTGCGTGAGCAGGGTTCAACCGCCGATTCACCTCGAGAGCTGATGCTGGATCACTGGCTCAAGGGTGCCGATGAGCCGGACCCGATTCGTTCGCTTGGCATTCGCCCATGGCGTCCGGCGTTACCGCCGATCCTGGCTGAACTCGATTCGAAAGGGCCGGCGCAAGCGGCGGGTCTGAAGACCGGTGATCGTCTGTTGACCCTTGATGGCCAGTCGCTCAATGACTGGCAGCAGGTGGTTGATACCGTCCGTATGCATCCGGATACCAAAATCATGCTGCGCGTTGAGCGCGATGGTGCTCAAATCGACGTCCCTGTGACGCTGGCCGCTCGCGGCGAGAGCAAGGCACCCACGGGTTATCTGGGTGCCGGGGTGAAAGCAGTCGATTGGCCACCAGAGATGATTCGTGAGGTCAGCTACGGTCCGCTGGCCGCGATTGGGGAGGGTGCCCGACGCACCTGGACCATGAGTGTACTGACCCTCGATTCGCTCAAGAAAATGTTGTTCGGCGAGCTCTCGGTAAAAAACTTGAGTGGACCGATAACCATTGCTAAAGTGGCGGGCGCTTCTGCCCAGTCGGGTGTCGCTGATTTCCTGAATTTCCTTGCTTATCTGAGTATTAGCCTGGGAGTTCTGAATTTGTTGCCCATTCCTGTATTGGATGGGGGACATTTGTTGTTTTATCTGATCGAGTGGGTGCGTGGTCGCCCCTTGTCAGATCGGGTGCAGGGTTGGGGGATACAGATCGGCATCAGTTTGGTGGTCGGGGTGATGTTGCTTGCTCTGGTCAATGATCTGGGTCGACTGTAACGCTTCGCTGAATTGCGAATCTGCCGCATTTTGCGGCAGTTTGTTTATTGCCAGTTGGAATAAGAAAGGACTTCATGAAACGTCTGCTGCTAACTGCGGTTCTCACCGTATTGATGATCGCCGAAGTTCACGCCGAGTCCTTCACTATCTCTGATATTCGCGTCAATGGCCTCCAGCGGGTCTCCGCGGGTAGTGTCTTTGGTGCCTTGCCGTTGAACGTCGGCGAACAGGCGGATGATCGTCGCCTGGTGGAATCCACTCGTGCGTTGTTCAAAACCGGTTTCTTTCAAGATATCCAGCTGGGTCGCGAAGGCAATGTCCTCGTTATCACGGTAGTCGAGCGTCCTTCGGTCGCGAGTATCGAGATCGACGGTAACAAGGCCATCTCCACTGAAGACCTGATGAAGGGTCTCAAGCAATCTGGCCTGGCCGAAGGCGAGATCTTCCAGCGTGCCACCCTCGAAGGTGTGCGTAACGAACTGCAGCGCCAGTACGTCGCTCAGGGTCGCTACTCGGCAACTGTCGACACCGAAGTGGTGGCGCAGCCGCGTAACCGCGTCGCGTTGAAGGTCAATATCAATGAAGGCACCGTCGCTGCTATCCAGCACATCAACGTGGTGGGTAACACGGTCTTTCCTGATGAAGACCTGATCGACCTGTTCGAACTCAAGACCACCAACTGGCTGTCGTTCTTCAAGAACGACGACAAGTATGCTCGTGAAAAACTTTCCGGTGACCTGGAGCGTCTGCGCTCCTACTACCTGGACCGCGGCTATATCAATATGGATATCGCTTCGACCCAGGTGTCCATCACCCCGGACAAGAAACACGTCTACATCACGGTCAACGTCAACGAAGGCGAGAAGTACACCGTTCGTGACGTGAAGCTCAGCGGCGACCTGAAAGTGCCTGAAGACCAGGTCAAGTCCCTGCTGCTGGTTCAGAAAGGCCAGGTGTTCTCGCGCAAGCTGATGACCACTACCTCGGAACTGATCACTCGTCGTCTCGGTAACGAGGGTTACACCTTCGCCAACGTCAACGGCGTTCCTCAGCCGCACGATGATGACCACACGGTAGACATCACTTTCGCTGTTGATCCAGGCAAGCGTGCTTACGTAAACCGTATCAACTTCCGCGGCAACACCAAGTCGGAAGACGAAGTGCTGCGTCGTGAAATGCGCCAGATGTAAGGCGGCTGGGCTTCGACCTACCTGATCGACCAATCCAAGACGCGTCTTGAACGTCTGGGCTTCTTCAAGGAAGTTAACGTTGAAACGCCTGCCGTACCGGGCGTGGATGACCAGGTTGATGTGAACTACAGCGTTGAAGAGCAGGCTTCCGGTTCGATTACCGCCAGTGTCGGTTTCGCCCAGAGCGCCGGTCTGATCCTCGGTGGTTCGATCACCCAGAACAACTTCCTGGGTACCGGTAACAAGGTCAGCATCGGCCTGACCAAAAGCCAATACCAGACCCGCTATAACTTCGGTTATGTCGACCCGTACTGGACTGCTGATGGTGTGAGCCTGGGTTACAACGCGTTCTATCGCACCACTGACTACAAAGACCTCGACGTCAACGTTGCAAGCTACGCGGTAGATAGCCTGGGTGCTGGCGTAAGCGTCGGTTATCCGATCAGCGAGACGTCGCGCCTGACCTTCGGCCTGACTGCGCAACAAGACAAGATCAAGACAGGTCAGTACACCGTCGACGAAATCTTCGACTTCGTTAACCGCGAAGGCGATAGCTACCTGAACTTCAAGGCTTCGGCCGGCTGGTCCGAGTCCACCCTGAACAAAGGTGTACTGGCGACCCGTGGTCATTCCCAGAGCTTGACACTGGAAGCCACCACGCCGGGCAGCGACCTGTCGTTCTTCAAACTCGACTACCGTGGCCAGTTGTTCCAGCCTCTGAGCGAAAACTACACCGTACGCCTGCACACTGAATTGGGTTATGGCGATGGTTATGGTTCGACAGATGGCTTGCCATTCTATGAAAACTACTATGCTGGTGGTTTCAACTCGGTTCGTGGTTTCAAGGACAGCACCCTGGGTCCGCGCAGTACTCCAAGCCGTGGTCAAACTGCCACGGGCAACAACGGAACATTAGCGGACCCGGATCAAGATCCACTGCCATTCGGTGGCAACGTTCTGATTCAAGGTGGTGCAGAGCTTCTGTTCCCGCTGCCATTCGTCAAGGACCAGCGCTCCCTGCGTACGTCGGTATTCTGGGATGTGGGTAACGTGTTCGATTCCAAGTGCCAACAAGCTACAAACTCTAACGGGGTAACACCGTCCAACACGCAGTGCAACGACATCAGCCTGAGCAATATGGCCAGTTCCGTTGGTGTTGGTCTGACTTGGGTCACCGCGCTGGGGCCTTTGAGTTTCGCGTTGGCCATGCCGGTCAAGAAACCGGATAACGCTGAAACCCAGATTTTCCAATTCTCCCTCGGCCAGACGTTCTAAGCGTCTGACCCAAGATAACGACAATGGATTTTGTAGGAGTGCATCGTGCGTAAGTTGACTCAATTGGTTCTCCTGGCGACCGTACTGGTAGCAGGTCCGGCTTTTGCCGACATGAAAATCGCTGTACTGAACTATCAGATGGCCCTGCTGGAATCCGACGCGGCCAAGAAGTACGCCGTGGATGCCGAGAAAAAGTTCGGCCCGCAGCTGACCAAGCTCAAGACGCTGGAAAGCAGTGCCAAAGGTATCCAGGACCGTCTGGTAGCCGGTGGCGACAAGATGCAGCAAGGCGAGCGTGAGCGTCTGGAGCTTGAATTCAAGCAAAAGGCTCGTGACTTCCAGTTCCAGTCCAAGGAATTGAACGAAGCCAAAGCCGTTGCTGACCGTGAAATGCTGAAGCAGCTCAAGCCGAAACTGGACAGCGCTGTGGAAGAAGTCATCAAAAAAGGTGCTTTTGACCTGGTCTTCGAGCGTGGCGCAGTGATTGATGTCAAACCTCAGTACGACATCACTCGCCAGGTTATCGAGCGCATGAATCAGCTGAAGTAATCCATGACAGCGACTATAAAGCTTGGCCAATTGGCCGAGTTCCTCGGCGCCACCCTGAGTGGCGACCCGGAGAAAGAAATTACTGGGCTAGCCACTTTGCAAGAGGCTGGCCCAGCTCAGTTGAGCTTTCTGGCAAACCCTCAATACCGTAAATACCTGGCGGACAGTCAGGCCGCAGCCCTGTTGCTGAAGGCCGCTGACGCTGAAGGTTTTGTCGGTAATGCGCTGATCGTGCCTGATCCGTACTTGGCTTACGCGCGAATTTCCCACCTGTTCGATCCCAAGCCAAAGGCGGCTGCCGGTATTCATCCGACAGCGGTGGTGGCAGCGGACGCGGTGGTTGATCCGGCGGCGAGCATCGGTGCCTTTGCGGTGATTGAAAGTGCGGCGCGAATTGCTGCGGGTGTGACCGTCGGGGCTCATTGCTTCATCGGCGCTCGCTGCGAGATCGGTGAGGGCGGCTGGCTGGCTCCACGGGTCACGCTGTATCACGATGTGCGTATCGGCAAGCGTGTAGTGATTCAGTCGGGTGCCGTACTCGGTGGCGAAGGTTTCGGTTTTGCCAACGAGAAAGGTGTCTGGCAGAAAATTGCCCAGATCGGTGGCGTGCTGGTGGGTGACGACGTGGAGATTGGCGTGAATACCGCCGTCGACCGTGGCGCACTGGCTGATACCATCCTCGGCAACGGTGTGAAGCTCGACAATCAGATTCAGATTGCTCACAACGTCCAGGTTGGAGATCACACCGCCATGGCGGCGTGCGTAGGTATCTCCGGCAGCACCAAGATAGGCAAGCATTGCATGCTGGCCGGTGGCGTCGGGCTGGTGGGGCATATCGAAGTTTGTGACAACGTTTTCCTGACCGGGATGACCATGGTGACCCATTCGATTACCGAGCCGGGTTCCTATTCTTCCGGTACAGCCATGCAACCGGCTGCCGAGTGGCGCAAAAGCGCGGCACGCATCCGTCAGCTCGATGACATCGCGCGGCGTCTGCGACAGCTGGAAAAGCGTGTAGGGGAAGTGACCCCTGACGGTAATGCTTCATCAGATGGCTGATACCATTTTCCATATCAAGTAAGCACAGCCGCTAGACTGCCTCCTTGATTTGCTAGAGGGGCGCGCTTCAGTCGCGCGCTTCCAATCTTTACATAGGCTTCCCCCCGAAATGATGGACATCAACGAGATTCGCGAATACCTGCCTCACCGTTACCCGTTCCTGCTGGTGGACCGGGTTGTGGATCTGGATGTGGAAGGCAAGCGCATTCGCGCCTACAAGAATGTCAGCATCAACGAGCCGTTCTTCAATGGTCACTTCCCTGCGCATCCAATCATGCCAGGCGTGCTGATCATCGAAGCGATGGCTCAGGCTGCCGGGATCCTTGGTTTCAAGATGCTGGACCTGAAACCGGCCGATGGCACCCTGTACTACTTCGTAGGCTCGGACAAACTGCGTTTCCGTCAGCCGGTCAAGCCAGGCGACCAGTTGATCCTTGAAGCCACGTTCATCAGCTGCAAGCGCAAGATCTGGAAGTTTGAATGCCAGGCATCGGTGGACGGCAAGCCGGTATGCTCGGCCGAGATCATCTGTGCGGAACAAAAAGTATGAGTTTGATTGACCCTCGCGCAATCATCGATCCGACGGCCATCCTGGCCGACGGCGTCGAGGTCGGCCCTTGGTCGATCGTCGGCGCAGGTGTGGAAATCGGCGAGGGAACAGTGATCGGGCCGCATGTGATTCTCAAGGGCCCGACCCGAATCGGTAAGCACAACCGCATCTACCAGTTTTCCTCGGTAGGTGAGGACACGCCCGATCTGAAATACAAAGGCGAAGAAACCCGCCTGGTCATCGGTGATCACAACGTCATCCGCGAAGGCGTAACGATTCACCGCGGCACCGTGCAGGACCGTTCGGAAACCACTCTGGGCGATCACAACCTGATCATGGCCTATGCCCACATTGGCCATGACAGCGTTATTGGCAACAATTGCATCCTGGTCAATAACACTGCGTTGGCTGGCCACGTGCACGTTGAAGACTGGGCGATCCTTTCCGGTTTCACTCTGGTTCACCAGTATTGCCATATTGGCGCCCACAGCTTTTCCGGCATGGGCACCGCCATCGGCAAGGACGTCCCGGCGTACGTCACGGTATTCGGTAACCCTGCCGAAGCCCGTAGCATGAACTTTGAAGGGATGCGTCGTCGCGGTTTCAGCGAAGACGCCATCCACGCCCTGCGTCGTGCCTACAAGGTGGTTTACCGCCAGGGCCTGACGGTCGAACAGGCGCTCGCCGAACTGGCCGAACCCTCGGCACAGTTTCCGGAAGTCGCGGTATTCCGTGATTCCATCCAGTCTTCGACTCGCGGCATCACTCGTTAATCATGGCTAATCTGCGTATTGCGCTGGTAGCGGGTGAGGCTTCCGGTGACATTCTGGGCGCCGGTCTGATGCGTGCACTCAAGGCGCAGCACCCGGCGGTGGAGTTCATTGGTGTCGGCGGTCCGCTGATGCAGGCCGAAGGTCTGACCTCGTACTTCCCTATGGAACGCCTTTCGGTCATGGGCCTGGTGGAAGTGCTGGGTCGATTGCGTGAGCTGCTGGCTCGGCGCAAGAAGCTGGTCGCGGACCTGATCGCCGAGAAACCGGACGTGTTCATCGGCATCGATGCCCCGGACTTCAACCTCAATATCGAACTCAAGCTGCGTCAGGCCGGGATCAAGACTGTGCATTACGTCAGCCCGTCGGTCTGGGCCTGGCGGCAGAAGCGGGTGCTGAAGATTCGCGAAGGCTGCGACCTGATGCTGACGCTGTTCCCGTTCGAAGCCAAATTCTACGAAGAGAAGGGCGTGCCGGTGCGGTTTGTCGGGCATTCCCTGGCTGATGCGATTCCGCTTGAAGCCGATCGCGCGGCGGCGCGGGCTGAACTGGGTTTGCCAGACGGTCCGTTAGTCGCGCTGATGCCTGGCAGCCGTGGTGGTGAAGTGGGCCGTCTCGGTGCACTGTTCCTTGATACCGCCGAGCGCCTGCAGGCCCTGCGTCCCGGCATTCGGTTCGTCATGCCATGCGCGAGCCCCGAACGCCGTGCCCAGCTCGAAGAGCTGCTGGCCGGGCGCGATCTGCCGCTGACCCTGCTCGATGGCAAGTCTCATCTGGCCCTGGCAGCCTGCGATGCGGTGTTGATCGCCTCCGGAACGGCGACGCTTGAAGCGTTGTTGTACAAACGCCCGATGGTGGTTGCCTATCGCCTGGCGCCGCTGACGTTCTGGATTCTCAAGCGCATGGTGAAAAGCCCTTACGTCTCGTTGCCGAACTTGCTGGCCCAGCGCCTGTTGGTGCCTGAGTTGTTGCAGGACGATGCGACCGTCGAAGCCCTGGCCCAGACCTTGTCTCCGTTGATCGAGGGTGGCGAAGAGCAGACTCGCGGCTTCGATGAAATTCACCGGGCCCTGCGTCTGGATGCCTCCAACCAGGCGGCAGATGCCGTACTGAACCTGATCGGCAAAATACAATGAGCAAAACTATGCAGATGGGCCTCGACTTCACACTGGTCGCCGAACTGGAAGAGCTGGTTGCCGGTGTCGACGAAGTCGGTCGCGGCCCGCTCTGCGGCGCCGTGGTCACCGCTGCGGTGATCCTCGACCCGAACCGGCCGATCCTGGGGCTGAACGACTCGAAGAAGCTCACCGAAGCCCGCCGCGAAAAGCTCTACGACGAAATCTGCGAAAAGGCCTTGAGCTGGTGCATCGCTCGGGCCGAAGTCGAAGAAATCGACGAACTGAACATCCTGCATGCCACGATGTTGGCCATGCAGCGCGCCATCGAAGGCCTGCACATTCAGCCGAAACTGGCGATGATCGACGGCAACCGCTGCCCGAAACTGTCCATGCGCTCCGAAGCCGTGGTCAAGGGCGATAGCAAGGTGCCGGCCATCGCCGCCGCGTCGATCCTGGCCAAGGTCAGTCGCGACCGTGAAATGGCCGCATTCGAATTGATTTACCCGGGTTACGGGATCGGTGGCCACAAAGGCTACCCGACGCCCGTTCATCTGGAAGCCTTGGCACGTTTGGGGCCTACCCCGATTCACCGCCGCTCGTTCGCCCCGGTCCGCCTGGCTTACGAGGCGCGGGAAAGTCTGATCGAGAGTTAGTCGCGAGGCTGATGTTTTTTCCAAGGCCCGGTACAATCCGGCGATTTAAAGCGTCACGAGCGCAGGTAAGACAAGGCGAACGGCAGCGAGAAAGCGGAGTTGACGTTAGTCAATGAGCATTTCGAGTTGCCGTTCAACGCTGGATTACCAAGCGCAGTAGCTTTAAACGCCGGATTTCCGGGCCTTGTTGTTTTCACGTTTACAGACAGGATCACTATGCCGGCTTCATTCGTTCATCTACGCCTGCACACTGAATACTCCCTGGTCGACGGTCTGGTGCGGATCAAACCGCTGGTCAAGACCCTGGTCGGCATGAACATGCCTGCCGTGGCGGTCACTGACCAGAACAACATGTGTTCCCTGGTCAAATTCTATAAAGCTTCGATGGGCGCGGGCATCAAGCCTATCTGCGGCGCCGACCTGTGGCTGTCGAACAAGGATCCGGATAATGCCCTGAGCCGGATCAGCCTGCTGGCGATGAACGCCGTGGGTTATCGCAACCTCACCGAACTGATTTCCCGCGGCTTCATCGACGGCCAGCGCAACGGCTCGATCATCATCGAGCGCGAGTGGGTGGCCGAAGCCAGCGAAGGCTTGATCATGCTGTCGGCGGCGAAGGAAGGCGAAATCGGCCTGGCGATGCTTAGTGGCAATCCGGTTGAAGCGGAAACCCTCGCTCGCGAATGGATGACGGTATTCCCGGATCGCTTTTATCTGGAAATCCAGCGCACCAACCGCCCCAACGATGAAGAGCAACTGCACGGCGCCGTGGCCCTGGCCGAGAAAATCGGCGCTCCGCTGGTCGCGACCAACGATGTGCGCTTCATCAAACAGGAAGACTTCGCGGCCCACGAAACCCGCGTTTGCATCGGTGAGGGTCGGGCCCTCGACGATCCGCGGCGTTCGAAGAACTACAGCGATCAGCAGTACCTCAAAAGCGCCGAGGAAATGGCCGAGCTGTTCAGCGATATTCCCGAGGCGCTGGAAAACACCGTCGAGATCGCCAAGCGCTGCAACATCGAAGTGAAGCTGGGCAAGCACTTCCTGCCCAACTTCCCGATCCCCGATGGCATGACCATCGACGAGTATTTCCGCAAGGTGTCCTTCGATGGCCTGGAAGAACGCCTGAGCGTTTTGCTGCCCAAAGACACCACCGAAGACTACGAAGCCAAGCGTCAGGTCTACGTTGATCGGCTGAATTTCGAACTGGATATCATCATCCAGATGGGCTTCCCCGGTTACTTCCTGATCGTGATGGACTTTATCCAGTGGGCCAAGAGCAACGGCGTGCCGGTAGGTCCGGGTCGGGGGTCGGGTGCCGGGTCGCTGGTGGCCTATGTACAGAAGATCACCGACCTCGATCCACTGGAATATGACCTGCTGTTCGAACGTTTCCTTAACCCGGAACGGGTATCGATGCCCGACTTCGACGTCGACTTCTGCATGGACGGGCGTGACCGGGTTATTGAATACGTGGCCGAGAAATACGGCCGCAACGCGGTAAGCCAGATCATCACCTTCGGTTCCATGGCCGCCAAAGCGGTGGTGCGTGACGTTGCGCGGGTGCAGGGCAAGTCCTACGGCCTGGCGGATCGTCTGTCGAAGATGATTCCGTTCGAAGTCGGCATGACCCTGGAAAAAGCCTACGAGCAGGAAGAGATCCTGCGTGACTTCATCAAGGTCGATGAAGAGGCTGCCGAAATCTGGGAAATGGCCCGCAAGCTCGAAGGCGTTGTACGTAACGTCGGTAAGCACGCCGGTGGTGTTGTCATCGCGCCGACCAAGCTGACCGACTTTTCGCCGATCTATTGCGACGAGGCCGGTGATGGCCTGGTAACCCAGTTCGACAAGGACGACGTTGAGGCTGCCGGTCTGGTGAAGTTCGACTTCCTCGGTCTGCGGACCCTGACGGTCATCGACTGGGCGCTGAAAACCATCAACCGCGATCGCGCCAAGGTTGATGAGCCGCCACTGGACATCGCGTTCATCCCGCTGGACGACAAACCGACCTACACGCTGCTGCAAAAAGCCGAAACCACGGCGGTGTTCCAGCTCGAGTCCCGGGGCATGAAAGAGCTGATCAAAAAGCTCAAGCCCGACTGCCTGGAAGACTTGATCGCACTCGTGGCCCTGTTCCGTCCGGGCCCGCTGCAGTCAGGCATGGTGGACGACTTTATCAACCGTAAGCACGGTCGCGCTGAACTGGCGTACCCGCACTCGGACTACCAGTACGAAGGCCTCAAGCCGGTATTGGCGCCGACTTACGGCATCATCCTGTATCAGGAACAGGTGATGCAGATTGCCCAGGTCATGGCCGGTTACACCCTCGGTGGTGCGGACATGCTGCGTCGGGCCATGGGTAAGAAAAAACCCGAAGAAATGGCCAAGCAACGCGGTGGTTTCATTGAAGGCTGCACCGCTAACAACATCGATCCGGACCTGTCCGGTAACATTTTCGACCTGGTGGAAAAATTCGCCGGTTACGGTTTCAACAAATCTCACTCGGCTGCTTATGGCCTGGTGTCATACCAAACGGCGTGGCTGAAAACCCACTACCCGGCGCCGTTCATGGCCGCGGTACTGTCGGCGGATATGCACAACACCGACAAGGTCGTGACCTTGATCGAAGAAATTCGCACCATGAAGCTGCGTCTCGACGCGCCGGATGTGAATACTTCGGAATTCAAGTTCACGGTGAACGACGAAGGCCGGATCATTTACGGCCTCGGCGCGATCAAAGGTGTGGGTGAAGGTCCGGTGGAGGCGATCACCGAGGCGCGTCAAGCGGGTCCGTTCAAGGATCTGTTCGACTTCTGCGCCCGTGTCGACCTCAAGCGTATCAACAAGCGGACCCTGGACGGTTTGATCCGCAGCGGTGCGCTGGATCGTCTCGGTCCTTACTTCCATGACGAGCAGAAAGCCTACCAGGCCAACATCGACCGTAACCGGGCGGTCTTGCTGAATGCCATGGAAGGGGCGATCAAGGCAGCCGAACAAACCGCGCGTACCAAAGACAGCGGTCACGTCGATCTGTTTGGCGGCTTGTTCGTCGAAGAAGACGCCGATGTCTACGCCAATCACCGCAAGGCCAAGGAACTGACCCTCAAGGAACGCCTGAAGGGCGAGAAAGACACCTTGGGTCTGTACCTGACCGGTCACCCGATCGACGAATACGAAGGCGAGATCCGCCGTTTCGCCCGTCAGCGCATCATCGACCTGAAACCGGCGCGCGATACCCAGACTGTCGCGGGGATGATCATCGCCCTGCGGGTCATGAAGAACAAAAAGGGCGACAAGATGGGTTTCATTACCCTCGACGACCGCTCGGGCCGGATCGAGGCGTCGTTGTTCGCCGAGGCATTCCATTCCGCGCAGTCGCTGTTGCAGACCGATGCGATGGTGGTGGTCGAAGGCGAAGTCAGCAACGACGACTTCTCTGGCGGCCTGCGGCTGCGGGTCAAGCGGGTGATGAGCATGGAAGATGCGCGCACCAACCTGGCCGAAAGCCTGCGCTTGAAGCTGCAGACCCAGGATTTGAAGGGCGATCAGCTACGCTGGCTCGGTGAGCTGTTCAAGCGTCACCGAGGTGCGTGTCCGATCACCATGGAATACACCAGTCCCGATGCGAAGGCCTTGCTGCAGTTCGGCGAGACTTGGCGAATCGATCCGGCGGATGCCTTGATTCAAGCTCTGCGTGACCAGTTCGGGCGAGACAACGTCTTCCTCCAATACCGTTGACGGTCAGGTGGCATTCTTTACCATTAAGAGCATGGCCTGATCTCGACTCAATTTTTAATCTCGACCTGAACGCGCCTCTCCCTTAAGGTAGGGCGCGAATAGACAACCGGCCGGCCCAAGCTCTCTTGGATGTCGACCCAAGACGGACGCCTATGAACCCGAATTTTCTAGATTTCGAACAGCCGATCGCCGACCTGCAAGCCAAGATCGAAGAGTTGCGCTTGGTCGGTAATGACAATTCGCTGAATATCGGCGATGAGATTTCCCGCCTGCAGGACAAAAGCAGCACGCTGACCGAAGACATCTTCGGCAAGCTGACCAGCTGGCAGATCGCGCGTCTGGCGCGTCACCCGCGCCGCCCGTACACCCTGGACTACATCGAACACATCTTCACCGAGTTCGACGAACTGCACGGCGATCGTCACTTCTCTGACGACGCTGCCATCGTTGGCGGTATCGCCCGTCTGGACGACCAGCCAGTAATGATCATCGGTCACCAGAAAGGCCGTGAAGTGCGCGAGAAGGTTCGCCGCAACTTCGGCATGCCGCGTCCGGAAGGCTACCGCAAGGCCTGCCGCCTGATGGAAATGGCCGAGCGCTTCAAAATGCCGATCCTGACCTTCATCGACACCCCGGGTGCTTACCCTGGTATCGACGCCGAAGAGCGCAACCAGAGCGAAGCGATTGCCTGGAACCTGCGTGTCATGGCACGCCTGAAAACCCCAATCATCGCCACCGTGATCGGTGAAGGTGGTTCGGGTGGTGCGTTGGCGATCGGCGTTTGTGATCAACTGAACATGCTGCAGTACTCGACCTACGCGGTGATTTCGCCGGAAGGTTGCGCTTCGATTCTGTGGAAAACCGCCGAGAAAGCACCGGATGCCGCTGAAGCCATGGGCATCACCGCCGAGCGCCTGAAAGGCCTGGGCATCGTCGACAAAGTGATCGGCGAGCCTTTGGGCGGCGCCCACCGCGACCCGGCTGCTGCCGCTGCATCGATCCGCGCCGAGCTGAGCTCGCAACTGGCGATGCTGAAGAAGTTCGACAACGAAGCGCTGCTCAAGCGTCGTTACGAGCGACTGATGAGCTACGGTCTCTGATCTGACCTCGGCTTCAATGTGGGAGCGGGATTTCTCGCGAAAGCGGTATAACAGGCAACCAATGTGTTGAATGTTGAGCCGCTTTCGCGAGCAAGCCCGCTCCCACATTTGATTTGCGTGAAGTGATCGATATGAGTCAGTCCATGATTGATCTTCCTGCCAGGCTCCTGCTGAATCTCAAACCTTGGCGCAACGCCAAAACCTGGCGCATCGCTTTCTCCGGTGGCCTCGACTCCACCGTCCTGTTGCACCTTCTCGCTTATCTCGCAAAAACCGAATCCCTGCCGACGCTCAAAGCCATCCATGTCCATCACGGTCTTCAGGCTGTGGCTGATGCGTGGCCGGAACACTGTCAGTCGATGTGTGATGCGCTGGGAGTGCCGCTTAAGGTTGTTCGCGTCCAGGTTCAACCCGGCGCCAGCCTTGAGCGTGCCGCCCGGGAGGCGCGTTATGGCGCCTTCATCGAGGCGACCCAAACCAATGAAGTACTGCTGACTGCCCAGCACCGTGACGATCAGGCGGAAACCCTGTTGTTTCGCTTGTTGCGCGGGGCCGGGGTCAAAGGGTTAGCGGGGATGCCTTCTGAGCGAGCGTTGGGGCCTGGGCATTTGCTTCGACCGCTGCTGGATGTCACTCGGGCCGAGCTTGAAACGTATGCCGCCGAGCATCAATTGAGCTGGATCGAGGACCCCTCGAACCAGGATCGGCAGTTCTCGCGCAATTATCTGCGACATCAGGTGTTCCCGGTCTTGGCCGTACGTTGGCCGCAAGCGGTGGCGACCATGGCTCGTAGCGCCGCACATTTACGCGAGGCCCAAGGGTTACTTGATGAGTTGGCGCAGATCGATCTGGCCGAGGCCGGCAGCAGCTGTGAGTTCGATTGGCTGGGAGTGCCTTCCCTCGCGCTGGCTCCATTGGAAAAGCTGTCCAGCCCGCGTCAACGCAATGCCTTGAGTCATTGGCTGACGACGCGGACACGTCTGCCGGACAGTGACCATTGGTCGGGTTGGCAAAATCTTCGTGATGCCACTGGCGATGCCTGTCCCATCTGGCGACTGGCGGACGGTGAATTACACCGGGCGAGCGGGCGTATCTGGTGGTTGTCCGGTGTCTGGCTGCGTACGCCACCGGTTGCTGGTAAATGGGCCGACCCCACGTTGCCACTTTTTTTGCCGGAAAATGGCCGGCTCACGCTGAACGGCCAAATCCCCTATGGCCCGTTGCATATCCGCTATCGTGAGGGAGGCGAGGTCATGGATCTGGCCGATCGCGGGCACCGCGACCTCAAGCGTTTGCTCAATGAACGCGGTGTTCCGCCGTTTGCCCGTGGCAGATTGCCGCTGCTCTATCGAGGTGAGCATTTGCTGGCGGTGGCGGGGCTGCGGGGGTTAAACGGCAGTGCGCGGGACGGCTGGGATTTACAGTGGCAGCCACCGAACGAAGATCAAGGTTTGAGCTGAAAGGGGCTTTCCGGTAGACTACGCTCCCTTCTTGATACAACTTCTGTGGATTCGCCTGAATTGCAGGAGTTGCCGATTACCAAGCAGTCTTTGCTGGGCGATTCCAAAAAATGTGTAGCGAGCAACGCACCGGTGTTTCATCTCCCGGTCTGTCCCAACGCGGCGGTTTTTTTGAAAGATGCACTGTGATTAATGCAGGTGATCGGGGGCTTCGGCCTTCCTTCGCTTTCCCCGGCGGCTCGGACCGCTTTAACGCAGACTTCTAGGGTTTTTCATGACGCGCTACATATTCGTCACGGGCGGTGTTGTTTCTTCATTGGGGAAAGGCATTGCCTCGGCTTCATTGGCGGCCATCCTGGAGGCGCGGGGACTTAAGGTCACCATGCTGAAGCTGGACCCGTACATCAACGTTGACCCGGGCACCATGAGCCCGTTCCAGCACGGTGAAGTGTTCGTCACTCACGACGGCGCCGAGACCGACCTGGACCTGGGCCACTACGAGCGGTTCATCCGCACGACCATGACCCAGAACAACAACTTCACCACTGGCCGTGTCTACGAACACGTCCTGCGCAAAGAGCGCCGTGGTGATTACCTGGGCGCAACCATCCAGGTGATCCCGCACATCACCGACGAAATCAAGCGCCGGATCATCAAGGGCGCCGGCGATGCCGACGTGGCCATGGTCGAGATCGGTGGCACCGTCGGCGACATCGAGTCGCAACCGTTCCTCGAAGCGATCCGTCAATTGCGCTTCGAAGTCGGCGCCAAGCGCGCGATGCTGATGCACCTGACGCTGGTGCCGTACATCGCCACTGCCGGCGAAACCAAAACCAAGCCTACCCAACACTCGGTCAAGGAACTGCGTTCCATCGGCCTGCAACCAGACGTGCTGGTCTGCCGTTCCGATCACCCGATCGACATCTCCTCGCGTCGCAAGATCGCGCAATTCACCAACGTTGAAGAGCGTGCGGTGATCGCGCTGGAAGACGCCGACACCATCTACAAGATCCCGGGCATTCTGCACTCCCAGGGCCTGGATGATTTCGTTGTCGAGCGTTTCGGCCTGCAATGTGGCGGCGCTGATCTGTCCGAGTGGGAAGCCGTGGTCGACGCCAAGCTCAACCCTGAGCACGAAGTCACCATCGCCATGGTCGGCAAGTACATGGAACTGCTGGACGCCTACAAATCGCTGATCGAAGCGATGAGTCACGCCGGCATCAGCAACCGCACCAAGGTCAACCTGCGCTACATCGATTCCGAAGACATCGAAAACCAGGGCACCGCGCTGCTGGAAGGTGTCGACGCGATCCTCGTACCGGGCGGATTCGGTCTGCGCGGCGTGGAAGGCAAGATTACTGCCGTTCAATTCGCTCGCGAAAACAAGGTCCCATACTTGGGCATCTGCCTGGGCATGCAAGTGGCCGTGATCGAGTTCGCTCGTAACGTGATGGGCTGGAAGGACGCCAACTCCACCGAATTTGATCGCGCCAGCGGTCACCCGGTCGTGGGTCTGATCACCGAGTGGGAAGATGCCACCGGCGCTGTCGAAACCCGTACCGAAACGTCCGACCTGGGTGGCACCATGCGCCTTGGCGCACAGGACTGCCTGCTGGAGCCGGGTTCGCTGGTTCACGATTGCTACGCCAAGGACGTGATCGTCGAGCGTCACCGTCATCGCTACGAAGTGAACAACAATCTGCTGCCGCAAATCATGGCGGCCGGCCTGAAAGTCTCCGGTCGTTCCGGTGATGGCGCGCTGGTAGAAGTGGTTGAAGCCCCGGATCATCCATGGTTCGTCGCTTGCCAGTTCCACCCTGAGTTCACCTCGACACCGCGCGACGGTCACCCGTTGTTCACCGGCTTCGTCAAAGCAGCGCTGACTCAACACCAGAAGAAGGCATAAATCCGATGGCGCAGAAGATCATCCGTGTAGGCGATATCGAGATTGCCAACGACAAGCCAATGGTGCTTTTCGGTGGCATGAACGTGCTGGAAAGCCGCGACATGGCGATGCAGGTCTGCGAAGAATACGTAAAGGTCACCGAGAAACTCGGTATCCCTTACGTGTTCAAGGCCAGTTTCGACAAGGCTAACCGTTCCTCCGTGACCTCTTACCGTGGCCCCGGCCTGGAAGAGGGCATGCGGATCTTCCAGGACATCAAGCAAGCCTTCGGCGTGCCGATCATCACCGACGTCCATGAGCCTGAACAGGCTGCGGTCGTCGCTGAAGTCTGCGACATCATCCAGCTGCCAGCCTTCCTGTCGCGCCAGACCGACCTCGTGGTCGCGATGGCCAAGACCGGCGCGGTGATCAACATCAAGAAAGCCCAGTTCCTCGCACCGCACGAGATGAAACATATCCTGAGCAAGTGCGTGGAAGCGGGTAACGATCAGTTGATCCTCTGCGAACGTGGTTCGAGCTTCGGCTACAACAACCTGGTCGTCGACATGCTCGGCTTCGGCATCATGAAGCAGTTCGAATACCCGGTGTTCTTCGACGTGACTCACGCGCTGCAAATGCCCGGCGGTCGCTCCGATTCCGCTGGCGGTCGTCGCGCCCAGGTCACCGACCTGGCCAAGGCCGGCATCAGCCAGTCGTTGGCGGGCCTGTTCCTTGAAGCCCACCCTGACCCGGACAACGCCAAATGCGACGGCCCTTGTGCCTTGCGTCTGGACAAACTGGAGCCATTCCTGGCCCAGCTCAAAGCTTTGGACGAACTGGTTAAGAGTTTTCCGACGGTAGAAACCGCGTAATCCTCAATTCTCCGGTAAAGTACCGCACGAATTAATGTTCAGGCCCCCGGGCCTGAGCCTTATCGTCCGCAAGCCTGCCCGCTGCACATCACTTGCCGACGGTAAAAGATTTCCTCTAGCTGCGTCGTTTTCGTCAACTTTGGAGTGTTTACAACAATGGCAAAAATCGTCGACATCAAAGGTCGTGAAGTTCTCGACTCCCGTGGCAATCCCACCGTCGAAGCGGACGTGCTTCTCGATAACGGCATCATCGGTAGTGCTTGCGCGCCGTCCGGTGCTTCCACTGGCTCGCGTGAAGCGCTCGAGCTGCGTGATGGCGACAAGAGCCGTTACCTGGGCAAGGGCGTACTCAAAGCCGTAGGCAACATCAACGGTCCGATCCGCGACCTGCTGCTGGGTAAAGACCCAAGCGACCAGAAAGCGCTCGATCACGCGATGATCAAGCTCGACGGTACTGAAAACAAAGGTTCCCTGGGCGCCAACGCGATCCTCGCCGTTTCCCTGGCTGCGGCCAAGGCAGCAGCACAGGACCAGGACCTGCCGCTGTACGCTCACATCGCCAACCTGAACGGCACCCCGGGTGTTTACTCGATGCCGGTTCCGATGATGAACATCATCAACGGTGGCGAGCACGCCGATAACAACGTCGACATCCAGGAATTCATGGTTCAGCCAGTTGGCGCCAAGTCTTTCTCGGAAGGTCTGCGCATGGGCACCGAGATTTTCCATCACCTCAAAGCTGTGCTGAAGGCCCGTGGCCTGAGCACTGCTGTTGGTGACGAAGGTGGTTTCGCGCCGAACCTGGCTTCCAACGAAGACGCTTTGAAAGTGATCTCCGAAGCTGTGGCCAACGCCGGTTACAAGCTGGGCACCGACGTGACCCTGGCACTGGACTGCGCCGCCAGCGAATTCCACGAAGACGGTAAATACAACCTGTCCGGCGAAGGCCAGGTGTTTACCGCTGAAGGTTTCGCGGACTACCTGAAAGGCCTGACCGAGCGTTATCCGATCATCTCCATTGAAGATGGCCTTGACGAGTCCGACTGGGCTGGCTGGAAAATCCTCACCGACAAGATCGGCGAGAAAATCCAACTGGTAGGCGACGACCTGTTCGTAACCAACACCAAGATCCTGAAAGAAGGCATCGATAAAAAGATCGCCAACTCGATCCTGATCAAGTTCAACCAGATCGGCACCCTGACCGAAACCCTGGAAGCCATCCAGATGGCCAAGGCCGCTGGTTACACCGCCGTCATCTCGCACCGCTCCGGCGAAACCGAAGATTCGACCATTGCCGACCTGGCTGTGGGCACCGCGGCTGGCCAGATCAAGACCGGCTCCCTGTGCCGTTCCGATCGCGTTTCCAAGTACAACCAGCTGCTGCGTATCGAAGAGCAGTTGAATGGCAAAGCCAAGTACAACGGCCGCAGCGAGTTCCGCGGCTGAGTGGTAAATAGTAAAAAGACACCGGATTGTGTCGAAAAAATCGCGACAGCGACGGTTTTGCCACTAATCTGATGCCTTATAAGCACAAGCCTGGGTCTTCCAGGCTTCGTGCTATCAGAAGCTTCATAGTTTTGGCATGGCTGTCTTTTTTCACTGGATACCTGATTTCGATGCGCAGTCCCAATTGGTTGTTCCTCATCTTGCTTCTGCTGCTGGCTGGCCTGCAGTACCGCCTGTGGGTGGGAAATGGCAGTCTGGCGCAAGTGGCCGAGCTGACTCAGCAGATCGCGGATCAACACGCTGAGAATGAAGGGTTGCTGGAACGCAATCGGGTCATGGACGCCGAAGTCAGTGAGTTGAAAAAAGGCATGGAGACCGTTGAAGAGCGGGCTCGTCATGAGTTGGGCATGGTCAAGGATGGTGAAACCCTTTACCAGTTGGCTCAATGATCCAGTCGTTACCGGCCTTCTGGGCCGTGATTCCTGCCGCGGGCGTCGGTGCCCGTATGGCCGCGGACCGTCCCAAGCAATACTTGCAACTGGGCGGGCGCACTATTCTCGAACACAGCCTCGGCTGTTTCCTTGATCATCCTGCCCTGAAGGGGTTGGTGGTCAGTCTTGCAATTGATGATCCTTATTGGCCGAACCTGGCCTGTGCCTCTGACCCTCGTATTCAGCGGGTTGAGGGTGGCGCAGAGCGTTCCGGGTCGGTGCTCAATGCGTTGCTGCATTTGCACGCGCTGGGCGCTGATGATGAGGATTGGGTGTTGGTGCATGACGCTGCACGGCCGAACCTGGCGCGTGATGATCTCGATAAGTTACTGAGTGAACTGGCGGATGATCCGGTCGGCGGACTGCTGGCGGTGCCGGCGCGCGATACCTTGAAGCGGGTCGATAAGCACGGTCGTGTTGTTGAAACCGTGGATCGTAGCGTGATCTGGCAAGCCTATACGCCGCAGATGTTTCGCCTCGGCGCGTTGCATCGGGCATTGGCCGACAGTCTGGTGGCCGATGCGGTGATCACTGATGAAGCTTCGGCGATGGAGTGGGCGGGTTTGGCTCCGCGTCTGATCGAAGGGCGGTCCGACAACCTCAAAGTCACGCGCCCCGAAGATCTGGAGTGGTTGCGCCAGCGTTGGGCCAATCGCCGCTGAGTGCTGTGGTGTCTATCAGATTGCTTTCGCGAGCAAGCCCGCTCCCACATTGAAATAGCGTCGGTCCCAGAACCCGCATCCACCCGAGATCAAATGTGGGAGCGGGCTTGCTCGCGAAGGCGGTCGTCTGTTCAACAAACCTGTCACTGACAATACGCGAGCGTATCTAGCCCCGATACTCCGGCCGCTCGGCCAACCCTTCCTTCAAATAATCCACCAACTTGCGCACCTTCGGCGACAGATGCCGTTGCTGTGGATAAAGCGCCCACACCGCCGTGTTCGGCGGTTGATGTGCCTCCAGCAGCGAAATCAACGCGCAGCTGTTCAAATGCTCCAGCACGTAATAGTCCGGCAACTGACACAACCCCACCCCTTGTAGCGCCGCATCCAGTACCGCTTGCCCACTGTTGCAACGCCAATTTCCCTGCACCCGCTGGGAAAATTCCCGGCCGTTCTGTTCCAGTTGCCAGAGGTCCGAGCTGCCGATGAGGCAGTTATGCCGGGCTCAGTTCTACAAACTGTGTGGCCGACCATACCGTTCCAGGTAGGACGGTGACGCGCATAGGTACATGCGTCGTGGTGCCAGACGTGTCGCCACCAGCCGCGAATCTTGCAGGCGGCCGAGGCGGATCGCCAGGTCAAGGCCTTCATGAACCAGGTCGAGTTGGCGATTGCTCAGCTCAATGTCGATTCGAAGCTGCGGATAGAGCCCCATGAACCGGGTCACCAACGGCACGATGAACCGCTCGCCGTACGCCACGGCGCAGGTCATGCGCAGCATGCCCTTGGGTTCACTGGTCAGGTCGCCGACCGCGCGCAACGCTTCTTCGCGTCCATCCTGCAAACGCTGGCAATGTTGCAGGAAGGTTTGTCCGGCTTCGGTCAGCGTAACCCGACGGGTGCTGCGGTACAGCAGCCGCGTCTGAAGACGCTCTTCCAGGCGTACGATTTGTCGACTGACATGGGAGGAAGAAACCCCAAGACGTTCAGCCGCCGCGGTGAATTGGCTGCACTCGGCAACGGCGACGAACTCGTCGATCCCTTCCCAGCGGTTGTCTGACATTTAGGATTATCCCTATACGGCAATAATATTTTGCATTTGCCCCGATTATTCATCGTAAGGCTGTGTATTACACTCCTTGTCTCGTTTTTATTCACTGGAGAGTCAGCATGATCAAGTCGCGCGCCGCCGTTGCCTTCGAGGCCAAGAAACCCCTTGAGATCGTTGAAGTCGATGTCGCCATGCCCAAGGCCGGTGAAGTCCTGCTGCGCGTCGTGGCTTCCGGTGTTTGCCACACGGACGCCTACACCTTGTCCGGAGCGGATCCGGAAGGCATCTTCCCGTCGATCCTCGGTCACGAAGGTGGCGCTGTGGTTGAAGCCATCGGCGAGGGCGTAACGTCGGTCGCTGTCGGTGATCATGTGATCCCGCTGTACACCCCGGAATGCCGCCAGTGCAAATTCTGCCTGTCGGGCAAAACCAACCTCTGCCAGGCGATTCGCGCCACTCAAGGCAAAGGCCTGATGCCGGATGGCACTTCGCGCTTTTCCTACAAGGGGCAGCCGATTTTCCACTACATGGGCACCTCGACCTTCTCCGAGTACACCGTGCTGCCGGAAATCTCCGTGGCTAAAATTGCGAAAGAAGCGCCACTGGAAAAAGTCTGCCTGCTGGGCTGCGGTGTTACCACCGGCATCGGCGCGGTGCTCAACACTGCCAAGGTGAAACCGGGTGATACCGTCGCCATTTTCGGCCTCGGCGGCATCGGTCTGTCGGCGGTGATCGGCGCGGTTAAAGCCAAGGCTGCGCGGATCATTGCCATCGACATCAACCCGGCCAAATTCGAGATCGCCAAGCAACTGGGTGCAACCGATTGCGTGAACCCGAAAGACTTCGACCGTCCGATCCAGGAAGTCATCGTCGACATGACCGATGGCGGCGTCGACTTTTCCTTCGAGTGCATCGGCAACGTCCAATTGATGCGTGCGGCACTTGAGTGCTGCCACAAGGGTTGGGGCGAGTCGGTCATCATCGGTGTGGCCGGTGCCGGCCAGGAAATCTCGACCCGTCCGTTCCAACTGGTCACCGGTCGCGTCTGGCGCGGTTCTGCGTTCGGCGGCGTGCGCGGTCGTACCGAGCTGCCAAGCTACGTGGAAATGGCCGCGACCGGCGAGATCCCGCTGGATACCTTCATCACCCACACCATGGGCCTGGAAGATATCAACAAGGCGTTTGACCTGATGCATGAAGGCGAGAGCATCCGTTCCGTCATCCATTTCTGAGGTCGGTCATGAGCCTGGAAAATATCTCCTGCCAGAAGAGCTTCGGCGGCTGGCATAAACGCTACCGGCACCGCTCCGACGTGCTCGGCTGCGACATGGTGTTCGCCGTGTACCTGCCGCCGCAAGCGGAGCAGGGCGGCAAACTGCCGGTGCTGTACTGGTTGTCCGGCCTGACCTGCACCGACGAAAACTTCATGCACAAGGCTGGTGCCATGCGCATGGCCGCCGAGCTGGGGTTGATCATCGTCGCACCGGACACCAGCCCGCGCGGCGCCGATGTGCCGGGTGATCCGGATGGCGCCTGGGACTTTGGCCTGGGTGCCGGTTTCTATCTGAATGCCACGCAGGAACCGTGGTCGCGACACTATCGGATGCATGACTATGTCGTGCAGGAATTGCCGGCATTGGTCGAGGCGCATTTCCCGGCGTCTGACAAACGCGGCATCAGCGGCCACTCCATGGGTGGCCACGGTGCGCTGGTCTGCGCGCTGCGTAATCCGGGGCGTTATCAGTCGGTGTCGGCGTTTTCGCCGATCAACAATCCGATGGATTGCCCGTGGGGCCAAAAGGCCTTCTCCCGCTACCTGGGTGAAGACCGTTCCAAGTGGCGCGAATGGGATGCGTGCGCCCTGATCGCAGAGGCTGCCGAGAAGCTACCGTTGCTGGTCGACCAAGGTGATCGCGACGATTTCCTCGCCAACCAGCTCAAGCCTGAAGCCCTGCAACAGGCGGCCAAACTGGCCGGTCATCCGCTGACGTTGCGCCTGCAACCGGGCTACGACCACAGCTATTTCTTCATCGCCAGTTTCATCGACGATCACTTACAGCATCATGCGCGCGCTCTAGGCGCCTAATGTCCGACAAAGCAGGTAGAATCACGCCCTGACAAAAATCGGGGCGTTTTTTTATGCGTATTGGCCACGGCTATGATGTGCACCGTTTCGCTGAAGGCGATTTCATTACTCTGGGCGGCGTGCGCATTGCACACGGCTTCGGGCTGCTCGCTCACTCCGACGGTGACGTCCTGCTGCACGCCTTGAGCGATGCCTTGCTCGGCGCGGCTGCGTTGGGTGATATCGGCAAGCACTTCCCGGACACCGACCCAAAATTCAAAGGCGCGGATAGCCGCGTGCTGTTGCGTCACGTCGTCGCACTGATCCACGCCAAGGGCTGGAAAGTCGGCAATGTGGATAACACCATCGTCGCCCAGGCGCCGAAAATGGCCCCGCATATCGAATCGATGCGCGCTCTGATTGCCGCGGATCTTCACGTTGAGTTGGATCAAGTGAACGTGAAAGCTACCACCACCGAAAAGCTTGGCTTTGTCGGTCGCGAAGAAGGCATTGCCGTGCATTCCGTTGCCTTGTTGCTGCGCGCATGAACGAATTGCAATTGCTCGGCCCGCGAGCCTATGGCGAAGCCCTCGGCACGGCGGTACTGAAAGCCACTGCGGAAGATTTCCAGGTCGATGAAGTGCTCAATATCCCGCTCAGCGGCGATGGCGAACACCTGTGGATCTGGGTTGAAAAGCGCGGTCTGAACACCGAAGAAGCCGCACGACGGATTGCCAAGGCGGCCGGCGTGCCGTTGCGCACCGTCAGTTATGCGGGCCTGAAGGATCGTCAGGCGCTGACTCGCCAGTGGTTCAGTGTGCAACTGCCGGGCAAGGCCGATCCGGATCTGTCGGCAGCAGAAAACGACACGCTGAAGATCCTCAAGACCGGCCGGCACAAGCGCAAGCTGCAACGCGGTGCTCACTCGGCCAATGGCTTCACCTTGCGCCTGACCCAGTTTGCTGGTGACAAGGCTGCGATCGAAGAACGCCTGCAATTGATTGCCAAGCAAGGTATTCCAAATTATTTCGGCTCCCAGCGCTTTGGGTTTGACGGCGGTAACGTCGTTGACGCGCGCGGCTGGGCTGCACGCAAGGCGTTGCCGGAGCAGCGCAACGTTCGCTCGCGCCTGCTCTCCACCGCTCGCAGTTTCCTGTTTAACCAAGTGCTGGCGGCGCGTGTGGCGGATGGCACCTGGCAGCGTGCGTTGGTGGGTGATTTGCTGGCCTTCACCGACAGTCGCAGCTTCTTTCCGGCCGGTGAAGCTGAATGCAGCGATCCGCGCCTGGCGATTCTTGACCTGCATCCGACCGGCCCTCAGTGGGGCGAAGGTGACTCGCCGGCCACGGGCGCTGTCCATGAACTGGAGCAGGAAATCGCCAGCCGCGAAGCAGACTTGCGCGATTGGTTGATTAACGCCGGTATGAGCCACGAACGTCGCATCCTGCGGCTGCCCATTGGTGGGTTGACGTGGCATTATCCCGAGCCTGACATTCTGCAACTGGAATTCGTCCTCCCGGCCGGATGCTTCGCCACCGTATTGGTGCGCGAACTCGTCGATCTGGTGCCGGTGGGGCAGACGGACAGCCCATGCGTATTCTGATATCTAACGACGATGGGGTAACCGCACCCGGTCTCGCCGCGCTTTATGCTGCGCTGGCGGATTACACCGAGTGCGTGGTTATCGCCCCGGACCAGGACAAAAGTGGCGCCAGCAGTTCGCTGACGCTCGACCGTCCGTTGCACCCGCAAACCCTGGCCAATGGCTTTATCAGCCTCAACGGCACACCCACCGATTGCGTGCACCTGGGCCTTAACGGCTTGCTGGAGCGCGAACCGGACATGGTGGTTTCCGGTATTAACCTGGGCGCTAACCTGGGGGACGACGTTTTGTACTCCGGTACCGTGGCGGCGGCCCTTGAAGGTCGCTTCCTGGAACGGCCTTCGTTTGCCTTTTCGTTGGTCTCACGACAAGTAGAGAACCTTCCCACAGCTGCCTACTTTGCGCGCAAACTGGTCGAAGCCCATGCTGACCTCCAGTTGCCACCGCGCACGGTGCTGAACGTGAATATTCCCAACCTGCCGCTGGACCACATCCGCGGTATACAGTTGACCCGCCTCGGGCATCGCGCCCGCGCTGCGGCGCCATTGAAAGTCGTCGACCCGCGAGGCAAGTCCGGTTACTGGATTGCTGCCGCAGGTGACGCCGAAGACGGCGGCCCGGGCACCGATTTCCATGCAGTGATGCAGGGCTATGTTTCGATCACTCCATTACAACTGGATCGCACCTTCAACGATGCCTTCAGAAGTCTCGATGGCTGGCTGGAGGGGCTGCGCTAATGGGCCGTGAACAAGACGATATGCTGCGTCGCGGCATCGGGATGACCTCTCAGCGGACCCGCGAGCGCCTCATTCAGCGGCTGTATGAAGAGGGGATTTCCAACGCCAAGGTGCTGGAGGTCATCCGCCGTACACCGCGTCACCTGTTCGTCGATGAGGCACTGGCTCACCGCGCCTACGAGGACACGGCGCTGCCGATCGGCAATAACCAGACCATCTCCCAGCCTTATATGGTGGCCCGCATGAGCGAGCTGCTGCTGGAGGCAGGTCCTCTGGACAAGGTGATGGAGATCGGCACCGGTTCGGGTTACCAGACCGCCGTGCTGTCGCAACTGGTGGAACGGGTGTTTTCCGTGGAGCGCATCAAGGTCCTGCAGGACCGGGCCAAGGAGCGCTTGGTCGAACTGAACCTGCGCAACGTGGTATTCCGTTGGGGCGATGGCTGGGAAGGCTGGCCGGCACTGGCACCCTATAACGGCATTATCGTCACCGCTGTCGCCACCGACGTGCCCCAGGCACTGCTCGATCAGTTGGCGCCGGGCGGGCGACTGGTAATTCCGGTCGGCTCCGGTGAGGTCCAGCAATTGATGCTGATCATCCGTGAAGAACAGGGCTTTTCCAGGCGTGTTCTGGGGGCTGTGCGCTTCGTGCCGTTGCTCCATGGGCCACTGGCCTGAGCATTTGTTTTTGCGCGCTGAATTCTATTCGATTGTTCGGGTCTTACTCCGGCATCGATTGGTTAAACGGGATTTATCGGCGGGTAGCAAACGTGTGCGTGAAGCAATTTCGCTTCATTAAAGGTAAAGCCTGTACGGCCCGTTATACTTGCGACATTTCGTGCCGGAACACGGCAATCCACAATTTCAGCCACCACAAAGGGAGCGGCGGGTGAGTCTCACAGTCATTGCGCAGCGTATGGGTACAACAAGCTTTCAGCGCCTGGTGACTGGCCTTGTCTTGAGCACGTTGCTGGTCGGTTGCTCCAGTACCAAATCGAGTTCCGTAGGCGTGGTGGATCGCAACAAAGCCGTCGCTCAGCGACCGGCCGTGACCACGGGTCAGTACGTCGTTCGGCCGAAAGACACCCTGTTCTCGATCGCTTTTCGCTACGGTTGGGACTACAAAGCCCTCGCAGCACGGAACAATATTCCTACGCCCTATACGATCCATCCGGGTCAGACAATTCGCTTCGATGGTCGTACCGGTTCAACGCCGACGGAGGTGGCCAGTTCGTCCGATTCAACGCCTTCGTCGTCGCTGAAAACCACGGTAATCCGACGTCAGGCAAATGGCACAACCACCAGCACAGCAGTGGTTGCACCGTCCGTCGCCAACAAGCCGGCACCTGCACCGCTGCCTCCCGCGGGCCCGGCCCCAACCGGCTGGGGATGGCCATCTAATGGCATATTAATTGGAAAATTCTCTTCAAACGGTAGTTTGAATAAAGGAATTGATATCGCCGGGGATTTGGGACAGCCTGTTTTAGCTGCGTCTGATGGGACGGTGGTATACGCCGGGAGTGGCTTAAGGGGCTACGGCGAATTAGTCATCATCAAACACAGCGATACCTACGTCAGTGCCTACGGACATAACCGCAGGCTGTTGGTTCGGGAGGGGCAGCAGGTCAAAGTCGGACAGACAATTGCCGAAATGGGGTCAACGGGTACAGACCGGGTGAAACTGCATTTTGAGATTCGCCGACAAGGTAAACCTGTAGATCCGCTGCAATTCCTGCCACGTCGTTGATTTGTTGTCAGCCTGTTCCGTCACGTAGAGGGAACAGGCTCCAGCGTTGCCAAGGATAAAGGCGCCGCTTGAGCTTGAGGTCGAACTCACCAAAGGACTATAACAATGGCTCTCAGTAAAGAAGTGCCGGAGTTTGACATCGACGATGAGGTTCTCCTTATGGAGACCGGCATCGCTACGGATTCGATGTCGAATGATGAAGGGGCTACTCCACCTTCCGTTCGCGCCAAATCCAAACACTCCGCTTCGCTAAAACAACACAAGTACATCGACTACACGCGGGCACTCGATGCCACGCAGCTGTACCTCAATGAAATCGGCTTTTCCCCGCTGCTCTCTCCGGAAGAAGAAGTTCATTTTGCGCGCCTGTCGCAAAGTGGCGATCCGGCCGGGCGCAAACGCATGATTGAAAGCAACCTGCGGCTGGTGGTGAAAATCGCCCGGCGTTACGTCAATCGTGGTTTGTCGCTGCTGGACCTGATCGAAGAGGGCAACCTCGGCCTGATCCGGGCAGTGGAAAAGTTCGACCCCGAGCGCGGCTTCCGCTTTTCGACCTACGCAACCTGGTGGATTCGTCAGACCATCGAGCGCGCGATCATGAATCAGACCCGGACCATCCGGTTGCCGATCCATGTGGTCAAAGAGCTCAACGTGTACCTGCGGGCTGCACGGGAGTTGACGCAAAAGCTCGATCACGAACCTTCACCCGAAGAAATCGCCAACCTGCTGGAAAAACCGGTAGGCGAGGTCAAGCGCATGCTGGGCCTGAACGAGCGGGTTTCTTCGGTCGACGTCTCGCTGGGTCCGGATTCGGATAAAACCCTGCTGGACACCCTTACCGACGATCGTCCAACCGATCCATGCGAACTGTTGCAGGACGATGACCTGTCCCAGAGCATCGATCAGTGGCTCTCGGAGTTGACCGACAAGCAGCGTGAGGTGGTGATTCGCCGCTTCGGCCTGCGTGGTCACGAGAGCAGCACGCTTGAAGATGTAGGCTTGGAAATCGGCCTTACCCGGGAGCGGGTCAGGCAAATCCAGGTGGAAGGGCTCAAACGCCTTCGGGAGATTCTCGAGAAGAACGGCCTGTCGAGCGAGTCGCTGTTTCAATAAGGCACTCACTCAACGGCACCAAAAAGCCCCGACTGGTTCGGGGCTTTTTGTTGCCTGGGAGAACGGCAGGACGCCATCTCAGGTTTGTAGTCTAGCGTTGTAAGACTTGGCTTACTCTTTCGTAAGTGTTCGGTATTTTTAGAGGTTGGTAGTCGTCTATTTGAATTGTGAGCTGAATTTAAATAGCTGATTTATATAGGTATTTAATTTTATTAACGGCATATGATAGTGAGTTTCAGCGTCAGCGGTCGATTGCTCTTGCCGGGGAACTCTCTAGTATCTGGGTTGTGTCGACGGATAGACACGCCCTTCAAGGAAGAGGGGAAAGGACATCGCAGGACGCGGTTCATCAGGACGATGAAAAGGAATACAAGGAATAGGGAAAAAATGTGGGCGGGTCAAACCGCCCCTTTTTTTGCCTGTAGAAAAGCAAGATCAAAAGATCGCAGCCTTCGGCGGCGCCCACAGGCGCGTAGGAGCTGCCGAAGGCTGCGATCTTTTGATCTTTCAATCCCGGAAAAGCAAAAAGGCCCACAAGGGGCCTTTTCAAGAACGCGGGGTAATCAGCGTTCGAGGTCTTTCAGCTTGCTGCCTACAGATTTGTTAAGCACGCGATCAAACGCTTCCGCATCAGGCATCGATTCTTTCTTCTCGGTGATGTTCGGCCAGATTTCGGCCAGATCAACGTTCAGCTGAATGAATTCCTGCATCTCTTCCGGGACTTCATCCTCGGAGAAGATGGCCACGGCCGGGCATTCTGGTTCGCACAGTGCGCAGTCGATGCACTCATCCGGGTGAATCACCAGGAAGTTCGGGCCTTCGTAAAAGCAGTCCACCGGACAGACTTCTACGCAGTCGGTGTACTTGCACTTGATGCAGTTGTCGGTGACGACGAAGGTCATTTCTAATTTTCTCCTCAGGCGGCGGCAGCGGAGCCCCTTCACGTTGGGGTCGCCAGGTTCGGGAGCGATAGTCTGCTGGCCAGGCTATTAGCCAGCAGCATCCCAAACCGCGCGAGATTCTAACAGCTTGCACGCAAGTGCGTTAGATCCGTGTCTTTAGTGTATAGAGCATTTCTAACGCACGACGTGGACTCATATCGTCCAGATCCAGTTTGGCCAGCTCATCCAGCACTGGATGCGGCAGACTGGCGAACATGTCGCTCTGCTGCGGCGCAGCCGGTTTACCTTTGACGGCCTTGGGCACCTCGTGCGGCAGGGCGGTGGCTTCCAGGCGACCCAAATGCTCGCGGGCACGCACGATCACTTCGCTCGGCACGCCGGCCAATTGCGCAACCGCCAGGCCGTAGCTCTGGCTGGCAGGCCCCGGTAACACGTGGTGCAGGAACACGATGCGTTCGTTGTGCTCGGTCGCGTTGAGGTGCACGTTAGCCACCAGCGGCTGGGCTTCCGGCAACACGGTCAATTCGAAGTAGTGGGTGGCGAACAGCGTGTAGGCGCGTAGATACGCCAGACGCTCGGCGGCGGCCCATGCCAGCGACAGACCGTCGAAGGTGCTCGTACCGCGTCCAACTTCATCCATCAGCACCAGGCTGCGTTCGGTGGCGTTGTGCAGGATGTTTGCGGTTTCACTCATCTCGACCATGAAGGTCGAACGGCCACCGGCCAAGTCATCACTGGAACCGATCCGGGTAAAGATCCGGTCCACCAAGGACAATTCACAACTGGCCGCCGGAACGAAGCTGCCGATGTGCGCCAACAACACGATCAACGCGGTCTGGCGCATGTAGGTGGATTTACCGCCCATGTTCGGACCAGTGATCACCAGCATGCGGGTGTTGTCATCAAGGCTCAGGTCGTTGGCCACGAACGGCGTGCTCAGCACCTGCTCGACCACCGGGTGACGACCCTGGCTGATGCGCATGCACGGCTCGCTGACGAAGCGCGGGCAGTTCAGGTCGAGGTTCAGCGCTCGCTCGGCGAGGTTGCTCAGCACGTCCAGCTCGGCCAGTGCGGCGGCGGTGTCTTGCAACGGCGGCAGTTGCGAAATCAGGTCTTCGAGCAGCGCTTCGTAGAGCATCTTTTCGCGGGCCAGCGCGCGGCTCTTGGCCGACAACGCCTTGTCTTCGAACGCCTTCAGCTCCGGCGTGATGAAACGCTCGGCGCCTTTGAGCGTCTGGCGACGGATGTAGTCCGCTGGCGCCGACTCGGCCTGCTTGCTTGGCAACTCGATGAAGTAACCGTGAATGCGGTTGTAGCCGACTTTCAGGTGCGACAGGCCAGTGCGGGCCTTCTCGCGGGCTTCGAGGTCGATCAGGAACTGCCCGGCGTTTTCGCTGAGCGATTGCAGGTCGTCCAGCTCGGCGTCGTAGCCGGTTTTCAACACGCCGCCGTCACGGATGACGGCCGGCGGGTTGTCAATAATGGCTTTTTCCAGCAACGCCGCCAGTTCCGGGTAGGTGCTGGTAGTCGCGGCCAGTTGAATAATGTGCGGGGCTTCCAACTCGGTCATCGCCACTTGCAGCTCGGGCAGTGCACCGAGGGCGTCGCGCAGACGCGCCAAGTCACGAGGACGGGCATTGCGCAGACCGATCCGCGCCAGAATCCGCTCGATGTCGCCGATTTCCTTGAGCTGTGGTTGCAGCTTCTCGAAGCGGTAGCCGTCGAGCAGGCAGGTGATCGAAGTCTGACGCGCGAGCAACACGGTCAAGTCCCGCAGTGGACGGTTCAACCAACGGGTCAGCAAACGGCTGCCCATGGCGGTCTGGCAGCGATCGACCACCGATTGCAGGGTGTTCTCGCGACCGCCGGCCAGGTTGGTGTCGAGCTCCAGGTTGCGACGGCTCGCGCCGTCCAGCACCACGGTGTCGTAGGCGTTCATG
>Ga0209847_1000088_pt1 | contig 40580 bp, 37 predicted proteins | sample OrgsoiDNA_201060_FD_185808 | JGI IMG/M metagenome (GOLD analysis project Ga0209847, IMG submission 185808) | Permafrost soil microbial communities from the Arctic, to analyse light accelerated degradation of dissolved organic matter (DOM) -... | ecosystem: Environmental > Terrestrial > Soil >... | reverse complement strand
TGTTTGAACAAACAGCCGCAAGTGCTGGAAGAGTCGGTCACCAGCAGTACCACCAACCTCAAAGACGATTTCCATCAGGGCTATCGCAACCGTTTCCAGGCCACCCCGTGGGACGTGCCGAACCGTCCACCACTGAACCACCCCAAACCGCGGATCCTCGGCAGCCAGAGCGCCGTCGTCACCGGGCCCAAAGGTGAAGAGATCCACTGCGACCAGTACGGCCGCGTCAAAGTGCAATTCCACTGGGACCGCGAAGGCCAGGCCGACGACAAGACCAGCTGCTGGCTACGCGTCTCCTCCGCCTGGGCCGGCGCCCACTACGGCGGCATCGCCATCCCGCGCATCGGCATGGAAGTGCTGGTGACCTTCCTGGAAGGCGACCCGGACCAACCCCTGATCAGCGGCTGCCTGTACCACAAGGAAAACGTCGTCCCGTACGAGCTGCCGGCGAACAAAACCCGCAGCACCTTCAAGACCCTGAGTTCCCCCGGTGGCGGTGGTTACAACGAACTGCGCATCGAGGATAAAAAGGGCCAGGAGCAGATCTTCCTGCATGCCCAGCGGGATTGGGATGAGAACGTCGAGCACGACCAGAAGATTCGGGTTGGCAATGAACGGCATGACACTGTCGAGCAAAACAGCTACAGCGAATTCAAGGCTGAAGAGCACCACACGGTCTATGCCGACCGCAAAGTCGAAACCCGCGCTAACGACCACCTCACCGTGGGCGTTAACCAACACATCAAGGTCGGTACCGGGCAGTTCATTGAAGCGGGTCAGGAAATTCACCTGAGCAGTGGCCTGAAAGTGGTGCTGGAAGCCGGCAGTGAATTGACCCTGATTGGTGGCGGTAGCTTCATCAAGATCGACGGCAGCGATGTGACGCTGAGCGGGCCGGTAATCAACATGAACTCCGGTGGCAGCCCGGGGAATGGCACGGGCGCAGCACCCCTGTTGCCGGGGCCGTTGAAGCAGGCGGATGCGGATAAGGCTGGGCAGTTGTTGGTGCCGGCGCAGCGGCAGGCGTTGATGCAGAAGAAGCCAATCTGCGTGATCTGTGAGAAGGCCAAACTGGAGGCACAAAATGCTTAAATCCAACTGGCCACTGGAGAACGGGTTACCACAAAGCCTTTCATGGAATGACACAGTCGGCTTGTTGCTGGATGGTGTCAGCGTCGAGAAACTTCCACAGCATCTGTATCAATGGTCAGATAATCCGGTGTTCGAACCCCTCTACCTCGGTACACGGTGGGCGGAACTGGGTGATGTTTCTCCGTGCCTCATCCAGATAAAAATGCAGAACGATCCGATCCTGCTGCAGTTTCTGAACGCCTCCCATCAAGAATGGGGTCATCTTGTGTTCAGCGATCAGCCATGGGACGAGATGCTTGCGCACTTCCGTTGGCTCACCAGCGTAATGCACCCGCAAGGTGAAGAAGTTCTATTGCGCATAGCCGACCCTGCCGTGACCCATGCGTTGCTCGCTCACGCGGATACCATCAAGGACCCGACCCTGTTCGGCCCTTGCACACAGATCGTCACCGCCGATGCGGCGCTGGGCTGTTGGCATGTAAACCAACGACCAGGCAAGGCCCCCGAGCCGAACGACAAAAAACTCTACCGCTTGAGCGACGAACAACTCAGCCAACTGGATGAGGTGAATTTTCGCAGCATCGTCCTTCGACTCGACGAACACATGCACGAATACTTCCCGTTCTACCAGGCGCAAGCAAAGCCTCTGCAACGCTGGGAACACCTGCATACATTGGCTTCGACTTCATATGATCTAGGCTTCAACACCGAACTCGACATAACCCTCTACGCCAATATTCACGGGTTCCTCGGTGAGAGAGCGCTGGAAGAACATCCAGACCTGGATGCAATACTCAAAACCCCTTCGGAACAAACGCCCGCTCAGCGACTCGAACGGGTCGCTGATATAGCCCAGGAACGGGCTGAAACCCTCAACAGGAGCCAAGGATGACCACGCCAACATCGGCCAACAAAAACCCGAACAACGTCGCGAAAAGCCGAGACGACGGCAAGTGCGCCACGGGTGGCTGCGCCCTGATGAAGGCCAAAATTCAGCTCATCCCCCTGCGCTACGGTTTGGTCGAACGACTCGACCCGTCCAGCACACTAACGATGCCGTACAAAACCATCTCACGCCCACTAGGCATTCGCCTTATCCGTGATGGCTGGCTCTACGTAATCGTCGATAAGAAACCTCAAGCCGTAATGCACGAATACCGCGTCCAGAATGGCATCGTGACCCAACTGCTGTGGGAAAAAGGCGAGATTACCGCCAACAAACGCGAGAGCAATGTAGGCGAAGCCGTCTTGGTCTTCCCGCGTCTGAGCAAGCTCTACGTCAACTACTCAGAAGTGCAATGGACCGCTGCAAAATGCGCGCAGGTCATCAAACATAAATCTGAGCGCGAATACTTCATGCAGCCTGTCGACCTGACCAAGGCTGACCCCGAGAAAGGTGCTGCTAATCTACTGACTCCGAGCCAAGCGGAAAAATGGATTGCGGAAATTGCCGAGCAACCGAGTAAAGATCCGGCTGTCACAGGCGCCAAGCCTGAAGAAAGCCAGGACTACCTATGGGAGCAGGCTTCGCACTTCAAAAAAGCTCAGTTAGGCATACTGAAAAAGCAGGTAAAGGCAGAAAATGAACGCGACCACCTGTATCTGGTCGTTCAGGATGACTTAGGCGTGCTTCGTGATCTAGCTGAGCATCAGGATTTGGTCACAGGTTGGATTAGTGATTGGAGTGATGCTGAGGCTAATCAAAAAAGGTATGTATTGGGTTGCTACATCGAATCGTTGTACACGGTTACCGGCGATAACATTCTTAATGCAGCCCAAGGTGACCCACGTTTTGCCCAACTCAAGGATGAGACCACTGAGGACCAGAGGCAAACCATCGTCGACTACGTCAATGTAAAAAATCAAACTCAGTATTCTGGTGCAGGGACGCATCGCGGGGCCATTGCAGCGGCAAAGTCGCGAATGCAATCAAGCCTTATGTCGCTCTACTCAAAGTACGAAAAACTGATCGATACTATTGATGACAATGCGGATGACGCACTCGATGGTGCAAAAATGGGACAACAGGGCATCAATGATTTAATTGATCGCCCGGCTATGGAAGCGTTCATCAAACAACAACAAGCCCAACTCAGTCGCTGGAACAAGCGTCTGGATTCGATAAGCAAGGATCGGGCTAGTTTAGTAAGCGAGGAACGATTCCATCGATCAGCTTGGTATTTTGATCCAAAACTTGACGAACAACTAAATACGACTCTTGCTACTGAATATGCATGCATGAGGGATATTTGTCGAACCGATAAAGCGACTGAGCAACTCGCCGAGCTGCTCGAGAAACAGCCAGGATTTTCCATACCAACTTTTTTCACTTTGAGTTTGGCTGATCAAAAAGATATGCATGCCAAAGTTACGTCATTCTATAAGTCCTTGCGCGACACTATTATGCTCAAGAAGGATTACGTAGGCGCACAAGAACTCAGCGGGAAATTTGGAAATCTACTCACTCAAAATTTGGCAGCCGCCATGCAGCTTAAGGAGAACGGAATTGTTCTCGGTCAGTTACGTGACACGGCATACGAGCCGGCGAAACAATTACGTCTCGCAGGAGCACTAGATGATGCGATGCAGGCCTTGCGTAGTGGTCAATCGTTAGACCCGGCAAAAGTATTGCGGGGGATCCCAGGATCGGCGTGGATAAATGTTTTGCGGGCCTTTGGTAAAGGAGGAATCACGCTGGAGTTTTCTTCGACCAGCCAAATCGATGCGTTCAAGGCAGATATCACCAAGCTGACGGACCTTCGCAAGCAAATGACCTCACTCAAAAATCAGATTAGACAAACCCTTGCCAACGAACGTAAAGGCTCCGCACCCAAAGGAGGATACAAAAATTTGGTGGCTCGCCGTAAAGCCATTCAACAATCTGTCGCGCCTCTAGAAGGGAGAGTTGCTCAGGCCATGAGTCCTGTCGGAGACGGTCCCGGAAAATCCGCTTTTAAGATCAAGGGACTTAACAGTGCCCAAGTGATTGAGTTTGAGAAAATGGCCGACGACTATCGGCTTAAGCGTCCATTTAAAGGGATCAAAAGTGCTGTTTTCTCATCTGTGGGAGGCGATTTGTTTGCTTCGGCAGCAGCGGTTTTACAGGTAATCAACTTTGTAACTGTTTATAGCGAGTTCGCCAACAAAAAGGACTCAGAACTTTCCGACAAGTTGTCTGTTGCAAATGCTCTTTTCTCAATGATTGGCGGGACTCTCGCAGCAGCGCAAGGCATTGTCATTACGGGGCTTTCCGTCGCGATTGAAAATTATGCAAGTGCCGCTGGAAAAATCAAACTGGCCGCGAAATTAGGGCGAATTACCGGAGCTCTGGGTCCTTTCGCCTACCTATTTAGCGCTATTGCCGCTGGAACCAGCTTATATGGTGAAAAGGGTTCAGCCGCCCGATGGACCGAAGCGTTACGATCAGGCAACGGCGCTAAATTAGCGGGCGCAAGCATGACTCTGGCCGGAGACTCCGGCCAATTAGCTGTCAATAGTTGGGCTACTGCTCGAACAGTTCAATACACGTATGAAGCTATGTCTAGTGTTAGCCAGGCCCGCGCTCTTGCTTGGGTTACGACAGGTGGAAAACTACTTAGCGTCGCCGCACGTGCCAACTTGATCGGGCTGGTTCTCACAGGTCTCCAGCTAGGTGGAGAATGGCTATACAACAGAAATAATAAAACTGAGCTTGATAAATGGCTGCTGAAAGGCCCCTGGGGGAAACAGAACGAAAATCGGAATTTGGCGGAGGAACGTCTAATATTATCCGACATTACATCCTCTCCGCAGGTAGCGTTAGAACAAGTAAACAGCAAGTCGATGGCTATCCTGCACTTTCCAGGAATAACTGCACAGGAACTAAACGACGTCAATTTCGGTCTCAGTGCTTACTGGCTTCAAAACTATCAGAGAAATGATTGGGAAGCCTGGAGCGAACCTCTGTTGTACCAACTTAATCTACTTAGCAAGCCGGACGCGCCTCTCAAACTCGGCTTAGAAATTTTCCAACATGAATCCAATGCACAACATGGTTTGGCTATCATCTTGAGGTATCACCCCGTTGCGGGGGATGTAGCTTTCCGAGAAAAACGCTTCGAAACCACGACCCTAAACGTGCAGAATGGCAAATTGCTTTCTGAGGTGTCCGTATTAAGGGCTCGCACCAACGATGCCCCTTGGCTATTGGTGACCAGCGATGCTCTATAGCCATCCTGCTCGCCTATTTTTTGGTTGATCGTATGTCCTCTAAACCCACACAGCAAGACGAATTAGACCTAAAACACCACCGCCCCACGGCAGGTGAAACACGTCGTTTTGCTACTGGCGAAGCGTTGTTTTTGTCACCCCGACCAGTTCCTACCGGTCAGACTCCAATGGATCTCGGTGGAAGCTTTCTTGATGTCAACGACGTCTATTTAGACATGGGCAGTAGTAACCAAAGCAAATCTTTTCAGACCCGAGTGGCTGTCTCGCTACCTATGGTAGTGATCATTGTATGCGCTATTATACTTCCTACTTTGATGGGTTTTACCGCATTCATTAATCCATTTGGAAGAAGTTTTTGGTTTTACTTTAGTGACTTTTTTGAGTTCGGACTTTCCCTTGCAGTTTGGGCTGGGGGTGGGGCGGCACTTATTGGCCTATACGCAGTTATCAACACAACACGAACCAAAGCTCGTACCCGTCCAATACGCTTTAACCGCCAACGCAGAGAGGTCTGTTACTTCCCTGACGGTTCCGATGAGCCTGTAATACAGCCTTGGGAAGAAACAGTTGCGTGGGTTTCGGTCAGCACTGGATTCACAGGGGCTGGAGTCATCAGCAGCTATACCTTAGGAATTGCTATCGACGATCCAAAAAGTGACAAAGTGCATTTTTTGACTCAAGAAATTATGACACCTGTTCATGGGTTAGGAAAATGGGAAGCTATCCGTCTTTATATGGAAAAAGGTCCGGAGTTTTGTCCCGGCAAGGCTTCATACGAAGGGCTTCATACCTTCGATAAAGAACGAGAGGAAATGCAAGAGGAATACCGTCACAACGAACGCTCCGCCCTAGGTATAGGTTGGTGGTATCTGATGCACCTTATCACTTGGTGGCGTTTTCCCTACTGGGTGGCTGAACGGGATCACCGCTACAGTATGAAGTCTCTACCTAGCTCCATTGCTGAATGGTCGAAAGAACTACCGATAGAGCAGTGGGCCAAACCAAGCACAGAGCTAAAGGAGCAAAGCGCGAAGATCGAAAAAGCCTTTGTTCAAGGCAGGGATTTTATGACGTACTTCAATGCCAACCTAAATGAAACCAAAGCAGAAAATTCAGCAAATAGCTGAACGCTGTCTAGCCCAAGAATCAGGTGGTCCGATGATTCTCAAATCAAGTCTTGTCTGTTCAAAATTTCAAGTTAGTCTTGGGCATCAGAAGCTGGCTGAGCTGTACACTGGCGGAAGCGGCCCATTCGGTAGGTCGCTTTTTGAAGGCTACCTGATCATTTCGCGAATTTTTCCCAGGCCCACTCAACAAACTTGCGAAAAAACACACGCAGAGTTTCCTTCAAAAACGTAGAGAAAATCTTTTCCAACGAAGCAAACGCAGCACCAAAGTGCTCAATCCGTGATGTCTTCCTTGCGTCCAAACGGACAGCTAAGAGTGTCGTTGTTGCATGGCGATCCGCTTAATAGGGCTAAAAATGGTGTCCACTTAATAGGTGTCCACCATCGCCCTAAGCGTTGGGGTCAGGAAGGTGTGTTGGCCGGACGCTTACCGATCTCTGCCTGTCACGACAGACCGTTTTCGGCCAGAAGCAGTCACTTGATAAGCGACTAGCTACTGCGCACAGGTACCGTTCCGGCTTGGATACAGTTTTAGACCGCTCCTAGTTGACGGCCAGCCAGCCGTCACTTCGCCTGATACCTCGGGCAGCGAGAGATAGTTTTATACTCATCCAGAGGAACTAGGGCTATGGCCGCCGAAACATCTTTAGCAATAACGTCATAGCCGATTTCACGACCACATCTTCGTGGATCGGGGTTATGCGGAGCGGCCATGGAGGTTCTCTGGAAACTGTCGCGCCATGGAATTAAATCATGTTATCAAAAGATCCCGAGTACCCGTGAAGCTATCATGTGAACCAATGACGGGCACCACAAAGAAGCATTGCTGGGTAGGCTTTCAGCGGTGTCGCCACCTGTCTTTGTTGTCGTATCGAAGGTGGGAGCCGCCTAAAATGGCAGCGAATCGTCTTGCAGGGCCGGTTGCGGCGCAAGGATGGATCTGAACGCATCGACTCCCGCCTGATAGGTGCAAATTGACCCATCCTCGCCAATGTTCTTTGCCTCCCATGGTGTCGACCTGCAGATCTCCGGGTTCCCTGCCCTATGTTCTACCGTACATGCACCACTGAATGGGCACTGTGTGGGCCTGAGAGGGACTCGTGTCTCAAGATGCGTATCCTTCAGGTGTTGCTGCACATAATGAATACACGACTGCAGTACCGCGAACGCTTCATGCATATCGGCAGACATGGTTACGACGCTTCCTTTAGCGCCCTCCCAACGTATTTCAAGCTCAGCCCCTAGTTTTCTTTGAAAAACCACGCGTTCTAACAGATTCGCCGCAATGTTGTTGAAGTTCTTAACGGTCATAGGTTCGCGCAGGAAGGCCAGTTCCAAAAACTGGCGCTGACGGCGTGAATTCAACCCTTTGAGCATCAATTTTTCATAGACTTGCATTCCTTTGGACAGGATCTCCGAACCCGCAAAAATCTTATAGAACATCGGAATGTGCCAGTCTCGGAACAGCTCTGAATAGTTGGAAAACCCGTTCAGGATGTCGTTTACGATAGCCGTAAACAATATAGCGCCAGAGGTGCCTTCTTCGCAGCCCTGAAGCTCACTGAGAGATGTGAGCGCGACCGAGGGACTCGGTGCAAGCAAAGCCAGAGTGCCAAGAATCACGCGTTGATCCGCTGGGACTTCTCCGCCAGCCAGGAATTCAAGAAGAGGCCCAAAGGCCAGATAGGGAAACGCAGGGGTGTTTGTATCGACCCCAAAGCGTGAAACTCCAGCGCGCATCCTTATATCCCGATCAATCTCATAGGCGATGCCTTCGGTAATGAACTCCAGACCGGGCGAAAAGGTAAACTGCAGCTCATCGCCATCATCAAAAATCGCTGTCACATCGAATTCGACTTGCTGCTCATGGTCTATAACCACCGCGGGCACTCGCAGTTGACCGGGATTGACCGCAGAAAACTCCCATTGTGTCACCCTGCGCCATTGATACTTAGGGGGGATGTGCTTCACGTAGCCTTTCAATCTGCGCAAGCTATCGAATGTCGCCCGGAGTTGGACGCCTTGCGTACCATGAGTGTCAGATCCCGTGTTGTCGTCCACTTTCTGGGCTTGAAGAGGTAGCACCAACAGCAAAATGTCTGTCAGGCAGCCCAGACCTGCTCTGGTCGTGAGGTTATGAAGGTAGTGGATGTATTCGTGCGCATGTAGCGCGACTACCAAGGGTAAAGCCGACTCATCGTCAAGATCCGCCCATTCTGGCGACAATTCGTTCAGCGACTCGATGTTCAATATAAGTGAATGAAGCCTGAATACCCCAGCGGTACCTGAACGTAACACTTCTTCTTCATGAAAACTGGGCATGGGCCCTCCGGGTCCGTTTTGGTCGCTTAGTCCACATAGGACAAGACGCTACCAGCCGCCATATTAATTGGCAAAGGCATCTACCCGATTGTGCGATCCACCGGTGCAGAGAGTCGACATACCCCCAGCCTAGATCCTTTCCCTTTATTACATCTGTTCTTTGAGATATTGGGACATTTCCTCGAAGCCACTCACCACGCGGCAATCCAAAAACTTGTCCAATCCAATTCGCTTGTCGGACAAGAGTGTTGCAAATTTCCTGTCTGTAAAAAGCGCATGGGCAATGGGAAGCGCGGATGCCGCCACCATGAAATCGTTTGGATCTCCATTCTTATAACGGCGGTTTGGATCAAATCGCATCAAGCCATACAGCGAGCTAAGAATTCGCAATGTCGGCAGCGCTTGCGAAGCAGGTTCCTGCTTCCAAAGGCTCATCGCGTTCAGTGCATCCCAAGTGATCTGCTGCTGATTGAGGGGCTTGTCTTCATTAATGAACCAAGCTTCGATGCCCCCTTTAAGTTCAAGGAAGATCCCCGTGTTGAGATTCGCCACTTCGGACTGATGCTGGACCTTGCCATCATTGAGGTCGGCAATGCCGCGCGAGTTATCCCAATGCCCACCTGGTGCGCTGCTGGCGATTTCCAACTGGATAGAAAACGGAATCTCATATTGAGTATCAAAAAAAGCCTTATTGAAGGTGACCTGATCTACATGATCTTTTACGAAGGCCGGTAGCGAGATAGTCGGTATTCCCATCATCTCGATAGGACTGCACAGGAAACCTTCAAGTCCTTCTACTTCACCTAGCTTGTTCGTTCGAAGCATTTCCAGCTCAGAGGCAACTCGGTCATGGTAGGACGTGATGCATAGCCCCTGGGAAAGCTCGTCAACCAGTACCTTTAGCATCCCTTGAGTGTTTGGATCGACCATTGAGGCCAGTTCAAAATAGGTCGGGACGCCGATAGGAAATGCGAACTTCCGCGTTTGAACGGCTTGCTCAATGCTCGCTCCAAACCCCTTCATTGCAGCCGTCAAGGTAGGCTTGCCCTGCCGGAAATCTGCTAAACATTTCCAGGCGAGTGTGTCGAGATAAATGAGCTTGAATGAGCTGGCGTGGGTGATCTTATCTCTTCGCCGCTGCTTGACGTGTTCAGCAAAACTGACGTCGACATGGCCTCGATGGACCTCAATGTAATGGGCTAACCGAGCCGCAGATGCTTGGATGGTTGATTCGAGGGAAGGCGACATGATTGCTTGAATTAGTCCTTTATTGAAAACTTGACGCACTGAAACGGAATTATAAGTCGGGAAAATCTGTGCGTCTCCGCTTCTCAGCTCGCGCTGCACCACGTCCGCAAAGTGCTTTCCCTCAAAGGGATAGCACCGTACAGCCTCTCCACGTCGCTGACATCTCTGGCCTGGCTTCATCGATCCGAGCCTGCGCGTTTTTCCACACTCTGGACCGAAAATAACCCATCGTGAAGGGCCGCTATGGGTTGCCGTCATTCGCCACTTGCAGCAATCGGCCAGAAGCGGACAATAATGGACTGAAACGCTCAGTCCATGATTGAGCGTAGATACACTGCTGATGCCTTCGTATTCTCGGAAAAGATTTTGTCGTAATTCTCTTTTGCCCTTCTCGCGTGACTAGCGTTTGGAATAACGGGCTAAAGAGGTTGCACATAGGCAAATAGTGTCATGCGGTACAAGAGCCCGAAAAAATCGAGCCTTTTCTACTTCCCAACTGTTAAGTTAGGTTTTTTTCGAGCGACTAAAATGCGATATGGCAGGCATGTATGAAACACTGGACTGAGCCAAACGGGATATTTTTAATTCAAGTACCAATCGATTGGCAGTACCTTAATTCAGTCCTTAAGGACTATGAAGAGAAGTCGCCTTACGGATTTCAACCTTATGAAGACCCCATAGGTTGTTTTCAGCTAAGTTGCTATCCGTTAAGCAAGCTTGCTCCTAGCATCGCCAAAGCTAATCCAAACGGAGTCAAAAAGTTAAGCTGGAAGGAGTCTAGGGCAGATAATTCCGATTTTAGCACACACCTGTTCTTCGGCGCTTATTTTGATCAAGCATTGATAGGTAAATATATCTACGATGCGGACCTTGAAGGCGACAAACGGATTGCCGAACAGCTTGCAATCGTGAGTAAAATTCTATACTCGGTTGTGATAGTCCCAAAGAGTGATCGTAAACTGGCTGCTGATCTCGATAAGTTTGATCGATTCACAGGGTCTCTTGCGGCGTCACATGATCTTCTATACACAGCAATTGACGCAGGGGCATGTATTGAGATCATTGCGATTACAGCGAATCAAATAGATGCATATTTAAGGTTGAGCCTGGTAATTGCAAAGCAGCTGGAGAAAAAGACGAATGACATCGAAACTAGGTACCTTTTCCAGGCAGATGGAGAAAAGGGAATAATGGAGAGAAAGGTCTTCGAAGATGCCTTGAAATCTCAAATAATAGATGTGGAGACTTTCGACAGTTTGAATGAGCTCTACAATTTGAGAAATCGCGTTATTCACCGATACATAATCTCAGATATCAAATCGCGCGATCTCGTCGAGATTGCTGGAAGATATTTGAGTGCTTTGGAAATAATACGTCTAATCCTTCGCGACTTCGAGCAGAAACAAGCCGCCGTGCCTTATGGGGTGTACGGAACGAAGTGTAGTAAAACCTCTGTTGGGGACGATGCTATAAGGCGGTTATATGCGAGCGCAAATGACAAGCATCTTATTGAAAAATATAAAAAAAACGTTAGTGACAGAAAAAGCTAACAACACGCTGCAGGTCACACTTGACCCGTTGTGCATTTTTTTTACTAACGGAAAAGCGGTCATTCCCCCAAAGGACCGGCGTGTGCGTTAGTGACCGCTTTTGGCCGATTTCTGCCCTTGGTGACAGACAGCAACCGGCCAATTGCAGTCATTCAAATCTAACGGGGTACGAATTGTTGATCACGACACCTGAGATCAACTGAGCTTAACCTGCTTGGGGTTTGCAACCTAAACCTGCTTTAAAAACTCTTTCGGCGTCGCGTCCGCAGTGGGCATGATCAGGCTGTTCTCTACATCCCAAAAATACAGCGCAGATAAGATCCTCGTAATGGTTGAGGGCTGTTGAACATCGTGACTTAATGGTCAGCGCCTCGCTCAACTGTCCGGCTTTACCCTGTTCATGCAGACCAAGTTTTGTTATTCAAGCAGGTTATATGCACCGGTATCTCTGTCTTCACGGCAGGCGCATATCGGCCCGTGTTGCTCGATACGCATTTAATACTCAAAAAAATAGTAGCCATTTGATACTATTTCGTCGAAAATCGCGCCAGCGTCATAACTCAATGGATGAAATCCCCAATGGAAATAGGAAACATCGTAAAAATCATCATGGCTATCGGTGCGATGATTGGTGTGGCAAAAATCATTTATGAACTCTCCTCCAGCAGTAAGTTGAAACTGAGAGAAGAGTATAAGTTTGCGAAAGAATTTCTCGCTGACCTAGATGAAGAAACACCACCTCATCATCTTGCTGTTGAGCGAGGTTACTATGCCTTGGCGGGAACTTCTTCAATACAGGTTTCCGATATTAAGTATCTTATTTCGCTCTCAAACCCTGATAAATCTCTGAAGGACTACGCGCTTTCAAGAAAATATGTCGTGCTGAATAAAACACCTCAAAAAATTGATTTCAGATTGAAATACCAGAGAAAATTTTCGAGAGCCTGGAGGAAGACATTTTATATTCTTATTTACGTCTTGGCTTCTTTGTTAGCAATGTCCCCCCTTCTGCTAGCCGCGCCATTTAACCTTGGTCCAAAATTCATGCTGCTGGCTCTGGTCACAATCCCTGGATGCGGATTTTTTGCCTTTGACGCGCTACGCAGTTGCATGAAAATCATGAGGGGTGAAACGCTAGTCAAAGAACAGGAAAAACATGTGCCACTCATCATCGTGAAGAACGATAAAAAGCTGATAAAAAACTAACAAAAAAGAGGCAGAGTTATTTTTCGTCTCCCTTTGAAAAATAAATCCGCCCTTTTTTATAGGCAGGAACCGGCCGAAGACCTCCGGTCTAAATGATCGAGACCGGCCCAAAAACTGGAGCTCATAGGCTTCAATATCTTGGTTTGCGTTGATTGTATTCTGGCTCCTGTGCAGTCATTATTTTACGGCGGATATAGTAGGTTAGAATATATTTAAGCGTTAAGCCCTAAGGGGAGCGCTCCGCTTGGTTTGCCCGTTGCTTTCCGAAATTTGAGTTCGGAGGCGAAAATTCGCAGCCGTCCAAAACTTATTTATTATACCTAAAGAAAAATTACATGACTGCTATTGAATTGATAAAAGCACTTCTTCCATTAGTAACTTTTGCTCTAGGCGTTCTGGCCACGCCTGCAGTAGAGGCTATAAAGGAGAAGAGCAAGTGGAAAGCCCTTCGTCAAAATTTAATGTTAGAGTTGGAGGATGAACTGACAGAGCTTCCGGAAAGATTGCGAACAATGTCCGCGACACTTGATGGGCTTCACGGGTTGAAGGAGAAGTCAGTCCAGCTAGGCAAGCCATTTAAGTACATCCCTCGAAAAACCGAAGTTTACTTTCTAAAAGCTTCGGCTGAGGCAATTTTTAGGCGTCTCGACAGAAATCAGCGATATGCAATTAAATCCCTTTTTGCGCAAATTTCTGCCCTCGACAAGTATGTCGAAAGCATGAGTGGAATGGATGTTTCAATAGAGACGATCGACGAATGCATCAATGATGTTAAACGTTACTTGTATACTGGGGCCAGTATGTTGAACACTATGCGACTTGTTGCACTGCATTCGTCCGCCATATTCAGTTACGACGATAAAGATATAGTTAATAATGTGCTCTCAGAGTTTAATATTGGTTTGACGACTGAAGACTTGATAATAAAAGGCAAATCTATTGCTCTATAAGACCTCGAGTAAATGGGGCAATATTTTTCTGGCCGATTACTGCCCTTTCGGAAAAATAAATCCGTCCCCTTTTTAGTCTGAGTCGCCCCAGTTTGGCGACTGTAAGTGACCGCTTTTGGCCGTTCTCTGCCGATCGTCACAACGGCGTGTGCTGGTCAAGTCGAATGCAAACAGTTGGTCAGCACGGATGCAAATGGCTGGTCAGAGGCAATGCAAATGAGTGGTCAAGTCCATGCAATTACGCAGAACGGCATCATGATCGCTAGCGATCACAGGTGAGCTACCCCTAGCTCAAGAACGATTTATTTGTGTTTCAGCGTGAATATATCTACGGGCCCACTTAAATGCTCATCTGAATGACAAGGGGGTCATTTAGCTCAACGATGCTACGGGTGTTTAGCGAAGTGGAAACTGTGTCAAGGGCCGCCGCACCGGCTCATCGGGCTTGCCCGATGAACGGAGCGCCGGGGCGAAGCCTTCACCCTTGACGCAGTTGGAACGAGACTAACCTCCGCAAAGGGAGCTGATGGGTGCTTTTCCCATCAGCTTCCCGCCGCGTCGCAAGGTAGATCTGGGGTGTCCAGAGGGGCAAAGCCCTTATGGCCCTAGCGGAGCGGCTGGAACCAACCTGATGGGCCATTTTCTTCCGGGCGGATTCCTCACGAGCCAAGAACTGATCCGCAGCATATTCCAGCGCAGCCCAGTAGTTGGCATCCTCGATCACCAGCTCGCCCTCGACAAATCTGTGCGCAATCATATTTCCACCCCCGGAATCCAAAGGCCACGCTTCACGAACTGCTTGAATGCGCCCTCAACGTACAGCGTACCCGTACGCACCTGCCATGCTCGATAGCTCCATTTGATAGCGAGGATCGAAAAGGGCAGTGTCATCGACAAAATGCTGATGCCAGTTGGGGCCGCACTACCTGTTGCAAGGCCGTACAAAGCAATAAGCGGACAAAGCACGGCAAGCACCCAGAACATGCGCGATTGTCGCGTGTGTGACTTGATTAGGCCCGTCTGCTCTTCTTCACTCATGCCATTGAGTTGGGCACGCCCCTTTTTAGTGATGAGCGGAAGCAGCACCTTATTGATTGAATCTTGACCGCGCAGCGTAAAGACCCCGAAGCCACAACCGCCCGAGCAAGTCCAGGGATAGAGCGCGTTTTCGTCTGGTTCTGCGTCCTTGTGAACAAACATCACACCCTTGTCGCACATCGGGCAATGCGGGTTTCTGATCGTGCTCACCAAGTCTTTCAAATGTTGATGGTTCGACGAGATATTGCGCCATCCAAATATCGAAAGAGGTATAGAAACGAACGTGAATTTTGCGGCATTCTTTGCAGTTTTCAAAATTGTCATTTCAAAGCACCTGACGCGCGCGGCGGCAACGTTTCACGGAGATATTAGCCAGAACTTTTTCAGCCACAGCGATAAGCACCGCCATGATGTCCTGAGAGGGGGTTTCTTCTACCTTGCATCCTTGTTTCATGGTTTCGACCTCCGGGGTCAGTGGTACAAATTACCGTCCCTTGTGGGCCGGATAATTACGGCGACGGATCGCTGTCGTTATCGCTTTTTCTGGTTGCTGCTTTGGTGGCCTCTACAGTCTGATCCCACCATTTTTTCATGAGCGCTACAGTATGTGGCGTTAGTTCTTGCAGCACGGGCTCATCAGCAGGCAGCACACGAATATATTTATTCTCTAACCAATTTTTAGAAAGATCGGAGTAATGTAAAACAAGCTTGGTGATCGTAGCTTGGGGAGCACTCTTTAATACGTGCATCGTGCTCATGGAGATAATTGAAAGGCTTGATATCGCATAGTTTGCTTCTTGAATTGTCGCCAATAGGTTAGCGTTCTCTCTTTGCAACGCAGCATAGCCGGCCTTCCATTTGTTGTTTACCTCAATCCACTGGCTATTCGCATCCTCAAACCCTGCGTCATAACCTTCATTTCGGCCCTTTTGATAACCCTGTCTGCGGCCAATAATTACCCCAGTGGTCTCTGCGTTAAAGTCATAAGACATAGTTTTAGTCCCTTCAAGTAATTATCGGCTTGTTATTGTTAGCGTTGCTATCTCGGCCACTAGGCCTCGGCGGAGTTTCAGAGTAAAACGACCCGCCACCGAATCCGCTAGGCCCGTCATCAGCAGCCCCCGACGGAACGACTCCCTGCGGGCCCGAGCTAAGCAACTTAGGTGCACCGTTCTGGCCACCACGGCCACCGCCGCCATCACCACCTTCGTGTTGAAGGCCAGATGATCCACCACCGGGAATTGGTTTTTTCCCGCTGCCGCCCCCGCCCAAGCTGCTCGGGCCAAATTTCTCGGTGTTAGAGCGCATCTCGTTAGTGGCCTGCGTCGACCCCATAGAGTCGATGCCGATGCCAATCCATTTCAAGACCACATCCGGTAACGTCTGCGAAAGCCCAAAGATCATGTAGATTACAGGCAGCAATAACAGGCCGTACATGATGAGCCAGTTGCGCCATTGGAAGAACTCGACAAACCAACCCAAAGATTCCGCACTTGTCACGTTGGCCGCGCGCATCGCCCAAAATGCTTTACTGATATAAAGCAGAATTGGATTTGCTATTGCCATCGCTGCAAACAAACCGAAAACAATCAGCACAGGTCGAGCAAACAGCGACAACAACATTAAATAACCTTGGGTCTGCGAACCTACAAACGAACGTTCAGGCGTCATATGCATCAGGGCCCAAAGTGGCGCCGCCACAACTGATTGCAGAACGCCAAGAACCCATCCGACCACGGCAATAATAAAAATGGTATAGGGCAGGGATGGCAGAAAAACACCGAAGTAAAACGCTAATACTCCGACCCAATTAGCGACTTCAACGAGCGGCATTAAAAAATTATAAATTACCCATTCAAGCAATGTATCAGCCAGCGGGGTTGCATCAATACTAGTTCCGAAAAACGATACTGAGCCAACCCCAGCAGCTACCGCTTTGGCGCCTGATAGCGCGGTATGCACGATGCGATTTGTTGCTATAGCGGACGCCTGCATGATTGCCAGAATATCGCCAGTGGTCTTGATCCGGGCGATTGCATCGACGTCGCCATCCGTACCAATCAACGAGGCCGTAACTCGCTCCATACCCCAGCCAATAAAGTTGCTCATAATGCTATCGCCACGACTACCCAAGGTGTCGATGTTCAAATCATCCAGCGATGCCGGAGCTAAAGCCGCTTTGATGTCTGCTGCATTGGGCGTTACGGGCTGCTTGTAGCTTGAACCATCGAGCGACTTGCTAATGATCGCCTGATAGACAGTCTGATAACTGCTTAACGCCAACTGGCCCGCCGCGCCGTTCGGCAGCATGTTGAGATTCGGCTGCGTTGCAACCGCAACAGGCTCCGCAAACATAGCCCCCATTTCTTGCCGAATGCCAGAGAGGCGCTGATAAAACCCCCCAGCCATCGCCCAGCCGTCTTTAGTCACATCCTCGACGTACTTCGCCATTATTTTTTGTAGCGTCGTATCGTTCGTCATTTGCGACGTTAGATTTTGAGTAAGCGTATTTTGAGCTTGATTGATAATGGTGTTAAAGCGGTCACTGATAACGGCATCCCAGCCGGTCTTGGTTATATCCGTGGGCCAGGTATTCACCCATGCATCAATATCGGCCATCACCTTGTTCACGGCGACTATCTTGGCGTTAAGCGCGGCATGCCGTACCGCCTGCATCGCGGCTTTGTTGCTGGTGATCGTAGCGGGGTCGAAAATAGAACCCGTAGAGGTCGAGGTCGTCACCAGCTCCGCAGGAGCGCTAAAGCTATAGACCTTGATCGCCCCACAAATTGGGGTGCCACCACCAAGGTTGGTGGCCGCATTGCGATCCTTGACAAGATAGGTCGCCGCCTGTCGGCCTTCGCCGTCATCCACCTTGGAGTCAGGCGTGGAAAGCGCCTGTATAGCAGTAGGCTGGTCAAGCGAGCCATAGATCGCATTCAGTGACCGGGCGCACCAGCTGGACGCCAGATAGGCTTGGCCGAACTGGCGAATGTCGTACAAAGGATAGTTGGGGTTAGGCTTCGCACCGCTGCCAAACCCAAGCTGGCTGCTAACACTGCTGAGTGAGCCATTAACGATCCCGTTTTCAACACCAGCTCTAAACACACCGTTGGCAAAGCCAATGCCCCAAAGTCCAATCGTCAGCACGATGATCTGGATAAATGAATAGCCGCTTGATGCGGGCAGTAAGACCCCGCCGCCGAAAACGATACGCAAGGGAGTCCAAAGCGTGCTCCATGCCTTGCCCATCGCTTCGCCTTCATTGGCCGTGTTCGCGACGCCGACAATGGCAATATACGAAACGAATAAGGAGGCCAGCACCATCAGGCCCGAGTTGTATTGCACGAACATCGAGGCCAGCACGTTAGAGCTGGCAGTAACGGTTTCCGGGTCACTGCCTTGTGCCAAAGACTCAATGACCGGCCCAAAGACAGCTTGAAGCACTCCAACACTTGCGTCTGAGCAACTGCTCGCGCCGTCCGTAGTGCCGCACGGTGAAAAGGGCATGCCTGCCATTTGTAGAGCCTCGTGGGATATTTACAATTAAGTCTATAGGTCAAAAACCTCCTTTAAAATACGGGCAAAATTCGCACATGGACTATAGTCCATAACTTTCGGAAAGCACTTAGTTAACTTGATGATTTTATTAGTTTAAATATATTTTCAATAACGCGAATAGACGCTAAAAAAAGCGATCACAATAATGTTTATTAAAAATCGGGCATAACTTAGACTCAGGGCACTCCATAACCTGCTAGCAGAGATGGCAAAAATTGAGATTTAAGCTCAAGTACCAGGACAGCAAAACACTAGGCATCCAGTACATCGGCAACCCTGTGACTTGTTTTCGCCTCCTGAATGAAACGACAAAAGGCGGCAATCAAAAGCAAAGCTACGTCTGCACGATTAGTCGATGGGATACAGAGCTACCGGAGCATGCTGTCCGGTCACTGACAGAGGTTGAAATAGGGGAGTGGAAGGCGTGGAAGAAGTCTCACGATGCTGGATTCAGACGCAAGCAGCTTGAGGCTTCGCTGAATGCCTTGCCGCTCACACTGCGCTATGCGGCGGCGGCGCTGGCTGAGAATGCACCCACCGCCAATGAGGCGCAAACGGCCGCCATCTGGTCGGCCCTAGACGCATTTACACGAGCCTTGGAAAAGGCCGGAGTGGAGCGACCACCACGAGGGCGCGGTCGCCCACCTGCAATGGACCTACCTGCGCCAGAAGAGGGGTTGCCCATAATGTCTAACCTCGATCAGCTCGGCTCCCCACTTGAGTGTGCCTACCGCTCCCTCGTAGAACGCTACAAAGCCTTGCAAGCGCGCAGTAAGCTCTCCAACGAAAATGACGACATTGCTTAGCTGCCACGACGGGTGTTCAGTTGCTCGCGCATCCACTGACCATCCCGCCTCATCTCTGCCCGCAATTCCTCGACCTGTTCAGGCAGCAGCGAAAACAACGACCGCAAGGGCGGCTCTTTGGTCATGCGCTGACCATCTACCCTTTCCGGGTCGAACTGCTCTCTATCGAATGTCATACCGTATACCTCTACATATTCAAAATGTGCCGGGCACTCACGACCCCAAGGATCGCGCACCCATAAATCACCCAAACCGTCCCGGATGACGTAATACGCGTCGGGATCGTTCCGCACCATGAGCGGTAGAACAGCGTGGAACTCCTGGGCGTCGGGGTCGAACCGCCATGCATACTTCATTCTTTCTAACATGATCCAGCCCTCAAATATCCAAGTCCGGCGTGTCTCGGTCGAGTGAGTTCTGACGTTCGCGATCTTGTTCTTCTTGACGCGGTCGCAACCGCTGAGGCTGTGCCTGTCGCGCGGCTCGCTGATCGTGCTGGCTCGGCGCAGGCTCGCTATCTAGGTGAAAAACCATCAGTGTCTGCCTCGCATAATCGCGCTTCCCTGTCCAATCAATGACCGATAAATCGTGTTCTATGATTGCCTGGTTCCAAGCATCATCTCTAAGCTTAACGGCATCGGGATGATCGCTATTTAAGTGCTCACGCCGCGCCGCCAATGGCCGGGTCACATTCTTGTCAAAATTTTCGTCCCACTGCATGGCCTTGCCTTTCGCCATATGTCGACTAATAAAGCTGCCCGCCTTCTCCGGGTCTGGACGTTCGCCCAACGACTCCCGGAATGTACAATCCAGCTTAGACCGATACCGAATTATCTCGGCATCGATTGCTTCCATCTCTACATAGTCACGGACTGGCCGGACCGGCTCCCTTGCTGATAAAACTTGTTTTGCCGCGTCTCGCACCATTCCAGGCTGCTGGGTTGCTATCTTGGACTCCGCCTGCGTCCGCAAAATATCGACCTGCTTTTGATCTTCCACAACACGCTGACGCTTTTGGTCTATATCGGCCTTGATAGCGTCCTTACGTCGTTGCTCAAGCTCAGGATCGGCAAACCGTACGTCTAGCCGCCGCTCAGCCGCCACCGCAAGTACACGACCCCGGAATTCTTGATCGCCATGCACGACTACAGCGCCGAATTTTTCTTTCGCAAGAAGCAGCCCCATCTCGATGCTGTCCGCATCGTTGTGGCTGTCATTGTTGAGGGTGATACGCCGCCCTTCATCTCGGAACGCCAAGCGGTTATTAATCAAATAGTTCACCGAACCTGTAGAACGATCGACAGCCCATGTAACGCGCTCCGAAAGCCTCGTAGGCCACACCGGGTCAAGATCACTATCCGAAAAAGCTGAAAAATATGCCCGCTGTGCGTTCGCAATGTCTGGCGCTTGCGGATGCTTGCCCTTCCGCTTGTCTGCGTGGGCAAAGCCCCGAAGCTGCGATATGGCTGCCAGATCACCAGCCTCTGCACGATCTCCCACCCAGTCCCGATAAGATGGATATTTCTCTTTTCGTAGACTCGCATTTTCAGCCTTAAATATGACTTTTAATTCGTCTCGTTTGGCCGCAGCAGTAAACGCTGCGACCGATAGAAGTGCTTTGCGATGATTGCCGTCTAGCCTACTTCGACGGATGGCTTCCCGTTCTGCCCTAAGTCGATCAGTGAGAGCTTTACGCCGCAATTTCTGGGTGTTGGCTAGCTCAGCCTTAGCCGGGGCTTTCATGGCCTTCCACTCAACGACAAAACCTTCATATTTTTCGCGCAGCTCTGCGCGTTCTTTAGCGCGCTTCTCGCGGCTTTCGGCACGCTTAGTTGGATCACGCAGTGGGCGATGCTTGCTATAGGTCTGATTCTCTACCGCTTCACGATCAAAATACCTGGTTTCGAGTGGCTCGTATGGGCCAAGCTGCTTTATAAGTTTTCCCCCTCCCAACCCCATGTCAGATGCTTTGATCGGAGCTTGAGCGGGATCACGTACCGACGCCACATAGAAAGCGTTGTTTCGTTCGTTTGCTGGTCTTAACTCAAGTCCATGAGTGGCTAGTATGGTATGCAACGCCTGCCACGACGCATTGGCAGATTTCATTAACGCCCCGGCATCATCTTTGGGCTGGCCTTTGGCATAGCCTGCTAACGACTCATTGCCGCTGTGAACCTCAAACTGCCGGGCCTTCTCTGGCAGATCTGCGCGCGTCCCTTCCCGTGCCTCGAGTCGGTTTGCTGCACTCGTATGTGTCCAATCTATAGACTTCTTACCGTCAACCTCTCTGACAGAAAAAGGCCCATTATCGTGTTTCCACCCTTGGTCAATTTCGATCTGTCGCATTGCCTTATCTAAGGTGAATTTCGAAAACGACATTTTCGGTACTCGCTGCGTATCCGGGTGAACCTTATTCACCATGATATGCAAGTGCGCATTGTCGGTATCACGGTGTATGGCCGACAGATACTCGTGGCCGTCAAGCCCAATAGCGGCGAGCGCAAATTTACCCGCATCAAAAGCTTGATCGTCGGTTGGGCACTCTGCTACTGACCAGCTCAGAACAAGGTGCATTACCGGGTCTTTCGTGCGCGTACTACGAACAGAAGTCCCCCACATTTCAATCCACGCTGTGTCCTCAGAAAGGCAGTTTGTTTGCACTGCTACTGCCCCGACTGTAACTTCCCCAGTCTCAGGATCAACACCATGTCGAAGACTGTTTATGTACTTAGACAGACTACGAAAACTTGTCTTCCCATCGCTTCGACGGTCGCCAATTTTAGCGATCATCGCTATCCGCTTCCTCAACGTCTGGAGCTATGCGTTTGAGTGCCAATGCCGCCTCGTCAACGGCATGCTTAAACGCAATCAATATTTCCGACGTCTGCTGTGAATACGCACCACCACTGCTATTAAATAGCTCTTTTTGCAAGCCACCTAAACTACGCAATTGGGCGGCAAACGCCTTTATGTCTGCACAGATAATACGGTCTGATTGGTTCCGTATACGGCGACTCAATCCCGCGCAACGAATAAACATCGACAACGATATGCCTGCATCCTCGGCTTTAGCTTTCAGTGCGTCTGCCTCCTCGGGCAAACAGCGAGTATGAACGACCACAGTCCGCTTCCTTATATTCGAACCAGAACGACCATTTGAGGCCATAATAAACTCCGCTTCTAATGGCCGCACAGCGGCAGGGGTCTCGGGGCACAGCCCTGAGCAGGGCAGGTTAGGGGCGATGACGAGCGGAGCGAGGAAGAACCCCGGTGAGATACCAGCACGAAGTGCGCGGTAGCTCAAACCACACCCTGTCCTCAACTAACAATCATTATTCACCGCAAAGACGGTAACTTAGAGCGCTAAAATTGGCAAATATTCGAAAACAACTTAAAAACAGAAGTAGCGCTACACAATGCTTGCACTATACAGTCCCAGAGCTGCCACTATACCGACACTATCTCACCATAGAGTTAATACGTTGTTACCATACACCTACCACATTGTTAACGCATTGCCACCACATAACTGCCAGCTAGTTACCAATATGTCGCTATACTTGTAAGCCAAGTAGCTCTGGGCATATGAGCAAAAAATTTGGTTGCTAATGTCGTAGCGTCAGAGTCTGAGGCCTCACACCATAAATCAGAGGGCATTTTTCTTGGCGAAGACAGGTCAAGGTGAGAAGCATTTTTGTCTCCGCCCCCAAAGGGGCTTTGCCCCTCTGGACTCCCCACACTCGCCCGCGTGGCGTCGGGAGTCAGGGATAGAAGCGTTCCCTGTCTCCCTGGCGAAGGCTGGTTCGCATCGAGCGCGTAAAGGGGCCGAGTCCTCGCCCCTAGATCCCCATCGCATCCGTTTGAGAGGCTCGAAGTCTGGGTTTTCTGTCGTTATGGCTCCGGCAGTTCCGCGATTTCGCTGCTACTTGTTTATTTTTTATTTGAGAAAGCTAGAAGAAACTACCAGGGCGCATGCGTAACGCCTTGTAGCTCCCGCTAATGAAGGGTCACAGAGGAAACGAATGATAGAGATCGGGACCGATTTCACGTGATGCGGGAGCGATTTCACGCTTCGGCGGGAGCGATTTCACGCATCCCTTTCTGGGGATCGGAGGGGTGGCCCCCGCTAGCAAAGGCTTAAGTCAGATTTGTGAAGTGGGAGTGATTTCACGTGGATAACTCTTCCCCGTGAGTTCCTTGCCGCTGCCTTTGGTTGGGGATATGTGCAGCTCGGCTGGGCTAAGCGTCAGGTAGCCATGCTCGATATCTACGTGATTACGGGCCTCTGGATAAAACAGCAACGCTTCGTTTAAACGTTTACTGAACGTTTTCTTGAAATCACGAGCCCCTTGCTTGTCCGTGGCGTAATTAGCGCCAAATTGCTTGCGCAAACTTGAAATTGGAATCTTGATTTCTCGCCTTCTGGAAATCCGCAACGTGTACATTCGATATACGAGCCAGACGTAGATATCCATAGCTAGTGGGGAATGTCTTAGGCTTCGCAGAGCTTCCATCTTCAGAGGGACCGGGGCGCTGATGATCGCTTCGAAGAAGTCTGCACTGAGTGTGAGAGTGCTCTCCCATTTCTCGTTGTCCTGCGCCCTAGCGTCCCAGAAGAAAAATGCTTGCTTAGCTACGATCATATTTTCAATCTTGACTGCGCCACTGCTGCTGCCAGTGACCGAAATCATTGATCTCACGAGCCTCAGGGTTTGATCTTTAAGCTTGCTGATGTACCGACCATCGTTATGTAGTCCCAATTTTTTTAGAAAGGCTGCCTGCGATCTACCCAAGCCGATCACCGGGCTTTGGGTTTTGACTGCTTCGGTACAGATCCAAGCCAGTAGTAATCTGGGTAAGCTTCCGTAAGGTATTCCGATCTGTGGAGGTGCTGAGATCGATAACTTCAGCCATTCGGTACCGCGCTCAAAATAGTGCGTTCCAGGATCGCTGTGGGGAAAAGTAGCTTGTACTAGAAAACGTGTCGTGAAGGCGGTCGGGCCTGGGTTTGTTTTCTGTTCATCTTCCAGACGGGTCGCATCATTCATCATGCGGAGCAGGCGTGGGTTTAGCTCCCAAGATGTTGAGTCATGCATGGCATTGTCTTTTGCGAGGCTCATTCTTACCTCAGCGCGCAGTTGGGGTAAGTCGTAGCTCACATTTTCGGCTCAACCACGCTGATACCTCTGCTTCAATCCATCCGACTGCTCTGGTGCCTAGAGGCACCGGTCGTGGAAAGCTCCCGTTGCTCATCAGGAAATAGATTCCTGACTTAGTCAGGCCGGTACGCTTTTCGACCTGTGGTCTGCGGAGAATCACAATCGCGTTTGGATCGTTGCTCTGTTCCATGCTCAACCTCACTGAACTGCTATGAACTGTGGGGTGACCATAAGCAGGTGGGTTGTTTTGAGAGAGAACGAGTTAGTTGGGGTTCTTGTTTCCTGGGGAGAGTCGCCCTGAGGAAGAGATCGGTTCAGCGCTATGCATGCCAGCGCTGCGTGAATACGGATCGCGTTCCTGATCTCGTTTCTCCAGCCTTCGGAAGCGTTTAAAGAACTCAGTTTCGAAGACTATCGATTCTGGGCAATCTGACGAGGTCAAAACCTCGTAAGCAGCTTCCCACGCGTTCAGGGACGTCCTGATCGTCGCCAGCGATGTGGTATGTCTAGATAGAGCTTGTCCAGCATCACTCCCGTTGCCGCAACCCTGAGAGGTAGATTCGGCGAGATATCTTGCAACTACGGTTGTTGACCAGCGACGAATGACCTCGCGTAGTAAATGAAAGGTCATGGATCTGCCATCGTTTGGCAGCGCCCGCATCAAGGGGCGAGGTGGTTCAGTTTCGAGCAGAGAGACTTCAACCTCTCGCTCATCCAGTTGTGGCAGGGGAGGGGGCTGTATCGCGAACGGATCTTCAGTCCTCTGTTCGCTGACGCTGTTTTTGCATCCGTGTCTGCCGTACCACGTCCGCCAGGCTTTTCGTTCATCGGCATCACGGCGTGGGTGGGCAACGTATGCTCGCCACTGGGCTCCTAATTGGTTTGTGCCGAGAAGCATGTGCTCCAAGTCATACTGGGAGCGACCAGCCATGGAGTTTTCAATGTAGCGGAGGATCTCTGCCACTAATTGCCCAGGCACTATTCTGTCGCATCGCGAGCGGCCCTGATCTTGATAGATTTTCAGGTAACGCAGGCCGTTCTGCAAAATCGCATCTTTGTCCTCATCCATTCGAGCTCATCCCTTCGCTCCGGGCCGACTCCAGATATTCAGCCCACGTCTGCATAATTTCCTTCCTTTCGTTCAGCAAGAGTGCCTTGTTGTAGGTCGCCCTTACCTTATTGTTTTCCACGTGGGCCAACTGACGCTCAATCGCATCCGGCCTACAGCCATGCTCGTTTGCCCAAGTCGAGAAAGTGGTACGCCAGCAATGTGGAGTGGTTCTCTCACCTAGGTTCATGTCTCTCATGGCGTAAGTGAGCCGATTGGGAGTAGTGAAACCTTCACCGCTGCGGTGGGGGAAGAGATAACGGCCACTTCCGGAAATCAGTCGTAGTTCCTCCAGTACGGCAAGGGCACCGGTCGATAGAGGTGAAACGTGATCGCGGCGAGCCTTCATTTTCGCTGCTGGACGCCGCCACAGATTCGCAGTGAAGTCGAACTCGTCCCACTCGGCGTCTGCTGCTTCGCCGGGACGACACGCTGTAAGCGCGATAAGACGAAGGCACAATGCAGTCTCTGGGTAACCCCTGTAGGATCGCAGCGCTTGATAAAACTGCTTGATCTGGCTAGTCGTCATGACAGCCTTGCTTTGGCAAGTTGGTATCCGGAGGAAGCCTTCCAAGCTCGGTACTGGATTGAAATCTGCCAACCCACGCACTACCGCATATTTGAAAATTGCAGATAGGTCGCCTTTCACATGAATAGCCGCCCATGCCCCGGAGCTTTTACAAGCTTCCAGTACGGGACGAATTTCTTTTGCCGTGATTTCTGCAATTGCGAACGCATCGAGCTTGGGGCTGAGATGCCGCCTGATCCGTGACTCTTTGCAGCGGAAAGAGCCCGGTGTGTAGCTCGACTTAACATGATCAAGGTAAGCAGCTGAAACCTTTGCAAAGGAGCTTTCCATGGCCCTTTTACGCTCGGCAGCAGCGTCAATATTGCGCTTTTTACCGTCTTTTCTGTGTTGGGCTGGGTTGATTCCAAGCTTCGTCAGTTTGCGTGCTGCGTCACGTTCTGAGCGCGCCTCGGCAAGACCAATCTCTGGGTAAGAGCCGATAGCAAAAACATTTTCCTTGCCATCGAGTCGAAATTTCCACCGCCATAGCTTGCTACCACTTGGCTGCACCAAAAGAAAAAGCCCGCCGCCATCCCCAAGCTTGTAAGGGGCGGCAGCGGGCTTTGCAGTGCGTACTTTAGCGTCTGTGATTAGGTCTTTAGGCATTTGGGTATCCGTGAGGGATGAAGAAAATACCCCCATCCAGAAATCGTGATACCCCTGATGCTACCCCGCTTTTCTCTAGAACACTATCACCCTTGCTGAACCGTACTGAGCTCTAGATATTTGGCAGGCCCTTGTAAAAACAAGGGTTTCAGGCCGGTTTCAGGTTCGGTACGGTTCACTCAGGTTCAGTAGAAGCCTTTAGACGTTGAAACGGAAGTGCATCACGTCGCCGTCTTTGACGATGTAGTCCTTGCCTTCCAGACGCCATTTACCGGCTTCTTTGGTGCCGGCTTCGCCCTTGTACTGGATGAAGTCGTCATAGGCGATGACTTCGGCGCGGATGAAGCCTTTTTCGAAGTCGGTGTGGATCACGCCAGCGGCTTGTGGTGCGGTGGCACCGACGCGGACGGTCCATGCGCGGACTTCTTCAACACCGGCGGTGAAGTAGGTCTGCAAGTGCAGCATCTCGTAGCCAGCGCGGATCACGCGGTTCAGGCCAGGCTCTTCAAGACCCAGGGCTTCGAGGAACATGTCTTTCTCTTCGCCGTCGTCGAGCTCGGCGATTTCGGCTTCGATCTTGTTGCAGACCGGAACCACCATGGCGCCTTCTTCTTCGGCGATGGCTTTGACGATGTCCAGCAGCGGGTTGTTCTCGAAACCGTCTTCAGCGACGTTGGCGATGTACATGACCGGCTTGGTGGTCAGCAGGTGGAAACCGCGAATCACCGCTTTGTCGTCGGCATGCATGGTTTTCATCAGCGTACGCGCAGGCTTGCCGAGGGTGAAGTGAGCGATCAGTTGCTCCAGCAGGCCTTTCTGGACCACGGCGTCCTTGTCACCACCCTTGGCGTTGCGGGCGACTTTCTGCAGTTGCTTCTCGCAGCTGTCGAGGTCGGCGAAGATCAATTCCAGGTCGATGATCTCGATGTCGCGTTTCGGGTCGACGCTGTTGGAGACGTGAATCACGTTCTCGTCTTCGAAGCAGCGGACCACGTGGGCGATGGCATCGGTTTCACGGATGTTGGCGAGGAACTTGTTGCCCAGGCCTTCACCTTTCGACGCGCCGGCAACCAGGCCCGCGATGTCGACGAATTCCATGGTGGTCGGCAGGATGCGCTTTGGATTGACGATGGCAGCCAGGGCTTCCAGACGCGGGTCCGGCATCGGCACGATACCGGTGTTCGGCTCGATGGTGCAGAAGGGGAAGTTCTCGGCCGCGATCCCGGATTTGGTCAGGGCGTTGAATAGGGTGGACTTGCCGACGTTAGGCAGGCCGACGATGCCGCAATTGAATCCCATGGTGTTTTCCCCGAGGAGTGAGTCAGGCCTTCTGGCTGTGCAGGTTTTTCATCGCGCGGTTCCATTCCCCGGCGAGGATATCCGGCAGCACGCCGAGGGCAAAGTCGATGCTGGCATCGAGTTTTTCCTGTTCGGCGCGTGGCGCACGACCCAGGACGAAATTTGAAACCATACTGGCAACGCCCGGGTGGCCAATGCCAAGCCGCAAGCGATGAAAGGTATTCTGATTGCCCAGTTGCGCGATGATGTCGCGCAACCCGTTGTGACCGCCGTGGCCGCCGCCCTGTTTGAGCTTGGCAACGCCCGGAGGCAGGTCGAGTTCGTCATGCGCCACCAGGATTTCTTCAGGCGTGATGCGGAAGAAACCAGCGAGTGCCGCTACGGCTTGGCCGCTGCGGTTCATGTACGTGGTGGGAATCAGCAGACGAACATCCTGACCCTGATGCGAATAGCGCCCGGTCAGGCCGAAATATTTGCGGTCCGCCACAAGGTTTACGCCTTGTGCATTCGCGATGCGCTCAACAAAAAGGGCCCCTGCGTTATGCCGGGTCTGTTCGTATTCAGCGCCTGGATTTCCCAGGCCAACGATCAGTTTGATGGCAGTCACGATAGGGGCCCTTCCTTGGAGTGGTGGATAACATCGCCGCAATCAGTGTGTGCGGCGAAAGTGGACGACAAGTGCTCATTTACCATTATGTAAACTCCGCGTTCTCGCCCGCTTTCTCGCTACGTTCTAGTCCGCGATGTTTCCGGTCACTCCGACGTGCCGAGTAAAATTACTCTGCAGCGCCTTCGGTAGCTTCTGGAGCAACACGTGGAGCGTGAACGTTGGCAACAGCCAGGTCGTTACCGTGAGCCAGAGCAACAAACTCAACGCCTTTAGGGGCTTTGAGGTCGGACAAGTGAATGATCGAGCCGACTTCGGCGTTAGCCAGGTCAACTTCGATGAATTCAGGCAGATCTTTCGGCAGGCAAGATACTTCGACTTCAGCGATAACGTGCGAAATCTCGCCGCCTTTCTTGATCGGAGCAGCTTCGCCAACGAAGTGTACAGGCACGGTAGCGGTCAGTTTCTGGCCAGCTACAACGCGTACGAAGTCAGCGTGCAGCACGTGGCCTTTAGCCGGGTGGCGCTGCAGAGCTTTGATGATTACGTTTTGCTTGGTGCCGCCAACATTCAGCTCGATGATGTGGCTGTAAGCCGCTTCGTTTTCGAGCAGTTTGGCAACTTCTTTAGCCAGCATGCTGATGGATTCAGGGGCTTTTTCGCCACCGTAAACTACAGCTGGTACCAGGCTTGCGAGACGACGCAGGCGGCGGCTCGCACCTTTCCCCAGGTCGGAACGCACTTCAGCATTCAGGGTAAATTCGTTCATTTTGTATCTCCAAAATAACCACATTCGCCCCAGCGGTTGCGACCAGCGCTAAAGGCGATATGGGCAAAAAAGCCCCGCCCCGACAGGAATGCCGGGGCGGGGCGCTTTTCGTCAACGAGACGTTCGAGAAGGGCAGGGCCCTTAGCGGAACATCGCGCTGATCGATTCTTCATTGCTGATGCGGCGAACCGCCTCGGCAACTACCGGCGCGATATCCAGTTGACGGATACGCGAGCAGGCTTGAGCAGCTGCGGACAACGGGATGGTGTTAGTCACCACCAGTTCGTCCAGCATGGAATTTTCAATGTTTTCGATCGCCCGACCGGACAGCACAGGGTGTGTGCAGTAGGCGAAAACCTTGGCAGCGCCATGCTCTTTCAGGGCCTTGGCCGCGTGGCACAGAGTGCCGGCGGTATCGACCATGTCATCGACCAGAATACAGGTACGCCCTTCGACATCACCGATGATATGCATCACTTCAGAGTGATTGGCTTTCTCACGGCGTTTGTCGATGATCCCGAGATCCACGCCCAGGGATTTGGCAACAGCACGTGCACGCACGACGCCACCAATGTCCGGGGACACGATCATCAGGTTTTCGAAGCGCTGATCTTCAATGTCATCCACCAATACTGGGGAGCCGTAGATGTTATCTACCGGAATATCGAAGAAACCCTGGATTTGGTCAGCATGCAAATCAACCGTGAGAACACGATCGATGCCGACTACGGTAAGCATGTCAGCGACGACTTTCGCGCTGATAGCCACACGTGCGGAGCGCGGACGGCGATCCTGACGGGCATAACCAAAGTAAGGAATAACAGCAGTAATACGAGTAGCCGAGGAGCGGCGGAAGGCATCAGCCATCACTACCAGTTCCATCAGGTTATCGTTAGTCGGAGCGCAGGTCGGCTGAATAATGAAGACATCTTTACCGCGGACGTTTTCATTGATCTCGGCGGTAATTTCGCCGTCGGAAAACTTACCGACAGAGATGTCACCGAGAGGGATATGCAGCTGACGTACAACACGCCGAGCCAGATCGGGGTTAGCGTTCCCCGTAAAGACCATCATCTTGGACACGCGCAGTACCTGAAGGCTGAGGGTAACCTGGATGAGTATAGGAAAATGGCAGGGGCGGCTGGATTCGAACCAACGCATGGCAGGATCAAAACCTGCTGCCTTACCGCTTGGCGACGCCCCTGTATCTGTTGCAACGATTACCCAGTAATCGGTTCTTTTAGAGCAGACTTTGCAGCTTGCGATGCAACATCGAAACGTTGCTTCCCTTTGCTACAAACCCTGTAAGGGTCTCTGTCAGAAGGGCCGAGACTTTATCAGCTTCAGCTTTGCTTGGGAAGCCCCCAAACACACAACTTCCAGTGCCGGTGAGTTTTGCTTCGGTAAATTTACCTAACAAATTCAAAGCGTTACGTACATCTGGGTAACGTCTTGCTACTACCGGTAAGCAGTCATTACGACTGTTTCCCTTGGGAACGGGGCGCACTTTAATGGGAGAAGAGTTACGTGTCAACAACGGATCTGAAAAAATTTCTGCTGTACTTACAGATACTTGCGGCACCAGCACCAGATACCACGGTTCTTCGGGGTCTACAGGGCTGAGTTTCTCCCCGACACCCTCGGCGAAAGCCGCGTGCCCGCGTACGAAAACCGGGACGTCTGCGCCCAGTGTCAGGCCCAGCGCGGCCAGTTGATCTTCATCCCAGCCCAGTTGCCAGAGATGATTGAGACCGAGCAACGTCGTCGCGGCATTTGAGCTGCCGCCACCGATTCCACCGCCCATGGGCAGGATTTTTTCGATCCAGATGTCGATACCGAGCGAACAACCGGATTGCTCCTGAAGTTTTTTCGCTGCTCGAACAATCAGATTGCTGTCGTGAGGAACACCCTCGAATTCGGTGTGCAAATGAATCACACCGTCATCGCGCACGGCGAAGGTGATTTCGTCACCGTAATCGAGAAACTGAAAAATCGTCTGCAACTCGTGGTAGCCGTCTGCACGGCGCCCAAGAATGTGCAGCATCAGGTTGAGTTTGGCCGGCGAGGGCAGCGTCAAGCGCGCAGCGGTCATGTTCACTGCCCCAGTTTGCGTGGTTGCCATTCCTTGATCACCAGCGTGATATCAAGGTCGGTGCCGTGCAGTTTGATCCGCTCGGGCAGCCAATAGCCGTTTTGTTCGGCATAACTGAGGTACTCGACCTGCCAGCCATCCTGTTCAAGGCTGGCCAGGCGGCTGTCGGTGTCCAGGGTCAGGCGACTTTTACTGTCAGGGGCCGGGAGCCCGCGAACCCACCAGGCCAGATTGGATACCGGCAATTTCCAGCCCAATTGCTCTTCAAGCAAGGCTTCTGGAGAGGTCGCGTCATAGCGGCCCTGGTTGGCGACTTCCAGCGACACTTTGCCCGGGCGACCGGTCAAGCGAGCAGCGCCGCGACCCAATGGACCGGAAAGACGGATGTCGTAGTAATCCTGTCGCTGCAGCCAGAACAACGTGCCGCTGCCCGAATCCTTGGGTGCGCGAATGCCGATCTTGCCGTTGATTTGCCAGCCATCAAGGCTGGTCATCTGCTGTTTGTACGCGTTCCATTGGACCGGGTTGCCCTGGCCCTGGACTGACTCGCGAGCACCGAAGCCCGCGCAACCGGCGAGCAGGGCGATAAAGCTGAAAACAATAACGTGGCGCAAAAACATAATCTTAAAGAGTCTCTGATCCGGTCAGGCGCTTGATGGTGCCGCGCAGGGTAGGGCTGTCGGGCTGATCCTTGAGGAACTTGCCCCAGATTTGCTTGGCTTCCCGTTGCTTGCCGTTGGCCCACAAGACTTCGCCCAAGTGCGCGGCGACTTCTTGATCGGGGAAGCGCTCCAAAGCCTGGCGCAGCAAACGTTCGGCTTCCTCGAGATTGCCCAGGCGGAAATTCACCCAGCCGAGGCTGTCGAGTACCGCCGGGTCTTCCGGATTGAGCTGGTGAGCGTGCTCGATCAGGGCCTTGGCTTCTTCGTAGCGGGTCGTGCGGTCGGACAAGGTGTAGCCGAGGGCGTTCAAAGCCATCGCATTGTCCGGGTCGCGCTTGATGATCAGGCGCAGGTCTTTTTCCATCTGCGCCAGGTCATTGCGCTTTTCCGCGAGCATGGCCCGGGTGTAAAGCAGATTCAGATCGTCCGGGTATTGCAGCAACGCTTGTTGCAGGACTTTCCAGGCCTTGTCGCCCTGATTGTTGGCGGACAGTGTCTCGGCCTCGATCAGGTACAACTGGATCGCGTAATCGGGTTGAGTATCGCGCTCGGCCGCCAGTTTGCTTTGAGCTTCGGCACTCTTGCCGTTGTTCATCAGGATATCGGCCTGGCGCAGTTGCGCTGGCAGGTAATCGTTGCCGGGGCCGACCTGGGCGTACTCGATCAGGGCGCCTTGCGGGTCGTTGCGCTCTTCAGCGATACGGCCGAGGTTCAGGTGCGCCGAGTCCACATGGCTTTCCCGGGCGATCAGGTCTTCCAGGTAACCCTTGGCCTCGTCCCAGGCCTTGGCTTCCAGGCATACCAGCGCCAGGGAATAACGCAGTTCGTCGTCTTCCGGATACTGCTGAACCAGGCTGGAGAACTCGACCTTGGCGTCATCCATGCGGTCTTGTTCGACCAGCATGCGGGCGTAGGTCAGGCGCAGGCGTTTGTCATCCGGGTATTTCTTGATGCTTTTTTGCAGCAGCGGCAATGCTTCACCGCCACGGTTGAGCGTTTGCAGCAAGCGCGCCCGCAACAGGATCGGGGCGATTTCGCCGTCGTCCGGCGGGTTGTCTTCGAGCAAGGTCAGCGCGCCTTTGGCATCGCCGTCCTGCTGCATCAGCAAGGCCTTGCCGAAAATCAACTGGCTGTTCTTTGGATGGCGTTGCAGCAAGCGGTCGAAACTTTTCATCAGGCCGTTGCGGGTGCCCTGGTCGGTGTCAGCCGCCGACAAGGCCAGAAAATCGAAATGCGTGTCGCCTTTGCCCTGCAGGACTTTCTCCATGTAGACCATGGAGTCGTCATAGCGCCCGGCACGCGCCAGTTGCACGGCTGCCGCCCGTTGGGCTTCGAGGTCGTCCGGGGCGTTTTTCGCCCAGATCAGCGCGGTATCCAGGGCAGCCTGATCGGCGCCCAGGTACTCGGCGATGCGGAATGCCCGCTCGGAGACGCCCGGATCCTGGGTGTTGATGGCCTGGGTCACGTAGTTGTCCAGCGCAATGTCGAAACGATTGCGTTGGCCAGCCAGTTCGGCGCTCAACAGACTGAAGACGGTTTCTTCACTGAATGAGCTGTAAACCTTGGGCTTTTCAGGGGCTGGAGTGCTGTCTTCAGTCGGCGGCGTACCGTCCGACGAAACGGGTGCCATGGCCTGGCAGCCGCTGAGGAAGACAAAAGCGAGGAGCAACGCGGAAGATCTATTCATATAGGAGAAGGACGACTAACCTGCGGTCGGATCATCATGACACAAGCCTTCGGCCAAACATAACCGAGTCTCAGTTGGTGCCTTTATAGAGGCAGGTGATTGGGACAATAGTCAGCGGTAGTTGTTCTGTCTCTGTCGAAGTAGGACAATTGCCGGCTTCACGTCACCATCAGCGACCTTGAATGGCCTTTCTTGCACTCGGTATTAACCACAAGACTGCTTCAGTAGACGTCCGCGAGCGCGTGGCCTTTACCCCTGAGCAACTGGTGGAGGCCTTGCAACAGCTCTGCCGACTCACTGACAGCCGCGAAGCTGCGATCCTCTCCACCTGCAATCGCAGTGAACTTTATATAGAGCAGGATCACCTTTCGGCGGACGTCATCTTGCGCTGGCTGGCTGATTATCATCATTTAAGCCTCGAAGAGCTGCGTGCGTGCGCTTATGTGCACGAAGATGATGCGGCAGTTCGTCACATGATGCGGGTCGCCTCCGGGCTCGATTCGCTGGTGTTGGGCGAGCCGCAGATTCTCGGCCAGATGAAATCGGCCTACGCCGTGGCGCGTGAGGCCGGCACCATCGGCCCGCTGCTCGGTCGCTTGTTCCAGGCCACGTTCAACGCGGCCAAACAAGTGCGTACTGATACGGCCATCGGCGAAAACCCGGTGTCCGTGGCGTTTGCCGCGGTCAGTCTGGCGAAACAGATTTTCAGCGACTTGCAACGCAGCCAGGCCTTGCTGATCGGCGCAGGCGAGACCATTACCCTGGTCGCCCGTCATCTGCACGAGCTGGGGGTGAAGCGCATCGTCGTCGCCAACCGGACGCTGGAACGCGCGAGTATTCTCGCCGAACAGTTTGGCGCCCACGCCGTGCTGCTCTCGGACATCCCGGCCGAACTGGTGCGCAGCGACATCGTCATCAGCTCCACCGCCAGCCAGTTGCCGATCCTGGGCAAGGGCGCGGTGGAAAGTGCCCTGAAACTGCGCAAGCACAAACCGATCTTCATGGTGGATATCGCCGTCCCTCGGGATATCGAGCCTGAAGTCGGCGAACTCGACGACGTTTACCTGTACAGCGTCGACGATCTCCACGAAGTGGTCGCTGAAAATCTCAAGAGCCGACAAGGCGCTGCCCAAGCGGCGGAAGAGATGGTCTCGATCGGTGCCGATGACTTTATGGTTCGCCTGCGCGAACTGGCGGCGGTAGATGTGCTCAAGGCTTATCGTCAGCAAAGCGAGCGCATGCGTGACGAAGAATTGCAAAAGGCCCAGCGCATGCTGGCCAACGGTAGCAGCGCCGAAGACGTGCTGGTGCAACTGGCCCGTGGGCTGACCAACAAACTGTTGCACGCGCCTAGCGTGCAGTTGAAAAAGTTGACTGCCGAAGGCCGCCTCGATGCGCTGGCCATGGCCCAGGAACTCTTTGCCCTCGGTGAGGGCTCGTCGGATAGCTCGGATAAAAAACCGCAATGAAAGCGTCACTGCTCAATAAGCTGGACATCCTCCAGGACCGTTTCGAGGAATTGACCGCTCTGCTTGGCGATGGCGAAGTCATTTCCGATCAGAACAAATTCCGCGCCTATTCCAAGGAATACGCGGAAGTCGAGCCGATTGTCCAAACCTATAAACAGCTGCTCAAAGTGCAAGGCGACCTCGAAGGCGCTCAGGCACTGCTCAAGGACAGCGATCCGGACATGCGCGAAATGGCCGTGGAAGAAGTCCGCGAAGCCAAAGAGCAACTGATCGAAATCGAATCCCGGCTGCAACGCATGTTGCTGCCCAAGGACCCGAACGACGGGCGCAACGTGTTCCTCGAAATTCGTGCCGGCACCGGTGGTGACGAAGCGGCGATTTTCTCCGGCGACCTGTTCCGCATGTATTCGCGTTACGCCGAGCGGCGTGGCTGGCGGGTGGAGATTCTCTCGGAGAACATCGGCGAGCACGGCGGCTTTAAAGAAGTCATTGCCCGGGTCGAAGGCGAGAATGTCTACGGTAAGCTGAAATTCGAATCCGGCGCGCACCGTGTACAACGGGTGCCGGCCACCGAATCCCAGGGCCGCATTCACACCTCGGCTTGCACCGTGGCGGTGTTACCAGAGCCGGACGAGCAGGAAGCGATCGAGATCAATCCGTCGGACTTGCGGGTCGACACCTACAAATCCTCCGGCGCCGGCGGTCAGCACGTCAACAAAACCGACTCGGCAATCCGCATCACGCACTTGCCGACCGGTATTGTCGTCGAGTGCCAGGAAGAACGCTCCCAGCACAAGAACCGCGCCCGGGCGATGTCCTGGCTGTCGGCCAAGCTTAACGACCAGCAGACCAGCGCCGCCGCGAATGCCATCGCCAGCGAGCGTAAGCTGCTGGTAGGTTCCGGTGATCGCTCCGAGCGGATCCGCACCTACAACTTTGCCCAGGGCCGGGTCACCGACCATCGGGTCAACCTGACGCTGTATTCCCTCGACGAAATCCTCGCCGGTGGCGTCGATGCAGTGATCGAGCCGTTGTTGGCCGAGTACCAGGCCGACCAATTGGCGGCGATAGGTGAGTAAATGACGATCATTGCCAGTTTGTTGCGTGCTGCCGAACTCCCCGACTCGCCGACGGCGCGCCTGGATGCCGAATTGTTGCTGGCCGCTGCCTTGGGCAAGTCCCGCAGCTTCCTGCACACCTGGCCCGAGCGCATCGTGCCAAGCGAAGCGGCGCTGATGTTTGCCAGCTATTTGCAGCGTCGTCGCGGCGGTGAGCCGGTGGCTTACATTTTGGGGCAGCAAGGTTTCTGGAAGCTTGATCTGGAAGTTGCGCCGCACACGCTGATCCCGCGCCCGGACACTGAATTGCTGGTGGAAGCTGCGCTGGAACTGTTGCCCGCCACACAAGCCTTGGTCCTTGACCTGGGCACCGGCAGTGGCGCGATCGCATTGGCCCTGGCCAGCGAGCGTCCGGCCTGGAAGGTTACCGCTGTCGACCGTGTACTCGAAGCCGTGGCATTGGCCGAGCGCAATCGCCAGCGTCTGCACCTCAACAACGCCACGGTGCTGAGCAGTCATTGGTTCAGCGCCCTGGAAGGTCAGCGCTTTGAGCTGATCATCAGCAACCCGCCGTACATTGCGTCCGCCGATCCGCATCTGGTGGAAGGTGACGTGCGTTTTGAACCGGCCAGTGCCTTGGTCGCCGGTGTCGACGGGCTTGACGATCTGCGTTTGATCGTCGCCCAGGCACCGGACTACCTTGAAGCCGGTGGCTGGTTGATGCTGGAACACGGTTACGACCAAGCCGACGCGGTGCGTGATTTGCTGCTGTCTCGTGGTTTTGAAGAAGTCCACAGCCGCACCGATCTGGGCGGTCACGAACGGATCAGCCTGGGGCGCCTGCCGTGCTGAATGATCAGGAATTGTTGCGCTACAGCCGGCAGATTCTGTTGCAACACGTCGACATCGACGGTCAGTTGCGGCTCAAACAAAGCCGTGTGCTGATCGTCGGTCTCGGTGGCCTGGGTTCGCCAGTCGCGCTGTACCTGGCGGCGGCGGGGGTCGGTGAGCTGCATCTGGCGGACTTCGACACGGTCGACCTGACCAATCTGCAACGCCAGATCATTCACGACACTGACAGCGTTGGCACGAGCAAGGTCGATTCGGCGATCCGCCGTTTGAGCGCGATCAATCCTGAGATTCAACTGGTCGCCCATCGTGCGGCGCTGGACGAAGATTCCCTGGCCGCTGCGGTTGCAGCGGTGGATCTGGTGCTCGACTGCTCCGACAATTTCTCCACCCGCGAGGCGGTCAACGCCGCGTGTGTGGCTGCTGGTAAACCGCTGGTCAGTGGCGCGGCGATTCGTCTGGAAGGGCAGTTGTCGGTGTTTGACCCGCGGCGTCCGGAGAGTCCGTGCTACCACTGCTTATATGGTCACGGCAGCGAAGCCGAACTGACCTGCAGCGAAGCCGGGGTCATTGGCCCGCTGGTGGGGCTGGTCGGCAGCCTGCAGGCCCTCGAAGCACTCAAGTTGCTGGCCGGTTTCGGTGAGCCGCTGGTAGGTCGCTTGTTGTTGATCGATGCCTTGGGCACACGTTTCCGTGAGTTGCGGGTCAAGCGTGATCCGGGTTGCAGCGTTTGTGGGCCAGCCCATGCGTGAAGCGCCGATTGGCGTGCTCGACTCCGGCGTCGGTGGGCTTTCGGTGGTGGCCGAGATCCAGCGTTTGCTGCCCAACGAGTCGCTGTTGTATGTCGCCGACTGCGGGAATATTCCCTACGGCGAGAAAACCCCGGAATTCATCCAGCAGCGCTGCAGCGTGATCGCCGACTTTTTTCGGCAGCAGGGCGCCAAGGCGCTGGTGCTGGCCTGTAACACGGCCACCGTGGCCGGCGTCGCCAATTTGCGTCGCGATTATCCCGAATGGCCCATCGTCGGAATGGAGCCTGCGGTCAAACCGGCCGCTGCGGCCACCCGCAGTGGTGTGGTCGGTGTTTTGGCTACAACCGGCACCTTGCAGAGCGCCAAGTTCGCTGCGTTGCTCGACCGGTTTGCCGCCGATGTGCGCGTCATCACCCAGCCATGCCCAGGCCTGGTAGAGCTGATTGAAAGCGGCGACTTGCACAGCGCGGCCCTGCGTCAGTTGCTTCAAGGCTATGTCGAACCGTTGTTGGCCGCCGGCGCCGACACACTAATTCTTGGCTGCACGCATTACCCCTTTCTAAAGCCGTTGCTTAAGCAGATGATTCCGGAGCACATCAGCCTGATCGACACCGGCGCCGCTGTTGCGCGGCAACTGCAACGTCTGTTGGCCGAGGGGCAATTGCTCGCCGAGGGACCTGCTCGTGCCGCGCAGTTCTGGACCAGTGCCGAACCGGAACATTTCAGAAATATCTTGCCGGTACTGTGGAATTCGTCTGGCGTTGTGCGAAGCTTCGACTGTTAGAGAAGATGCTGGGGCAAACGAGTAATTGGGGTGAACTTCTAATTAAGCGTCAACTTCTATAGCTGAGTCTGTGAGCTACAAAAAAAACCACACGAAATCGTTCGGAAAAGGATGTTTCTAATGAAGCGACTATTCTGTTTGGCCGCGATTGCGACCGCATTGATGGGGCAAAGTATTACCGCACAGGCGGCTGGCGTGGAGTTCGGGGTCGGCCAGACCAGCGATTCGACCATGACCTACCGCTTGGGCCTGCAATTCGATTGGGACAAGACCTGGCTGCAAAGTGACGTCGGTCGCGTGACCGGTTACTGGAGCGGCGCCTACACCTATTGGGAGGGCGACAAGACTCCCGCTGCCAGTAGCCTGTCGTTCTCGCCGGTACTTGTTTACGAGTTTGCCGGGCAAAACGTCAAACCGTATGTCGAGGCGGGGATTGGCGTGGCGTTGTTTTCACGTACGCAAATTGAAGACAACAACATTGGCGAGTCCTTTCAGTTCGAAGACCGCTTGGGTTTCGGGCTGCGCTTTGCCGGTGGGCATGAGATCGGGATTCGTGCGACGCACTATTCCAATGCCGGGATCAACAGTAATAACGGTGGTGTAGAAAGCTACGCGCTCCACTACACGATGCCGTTGTAAGCGCGGTCAATGTGGGAGCGGGCATGCTCGCGAAAGCGATTTAACATTCAACATTTACGTTGACTGTCGGTCCGCTTTCGCGAGCAAGCCCGCTCCCACATTAGATCGTCGGTGATTTCGCTTTCAGCGATAAACCGACGTAATCCCCTGACGCTCTTCCATACACTCCGGCGACCCCGTCTCGAATTCCCGGCAGATCAGCGGCCGTTTTTCGTAGATGGTGCACATCATCGTGTTGCGATCCAGCGCTGCGCACCAGCCGTCATCCAGGCGCAACATCACTTCCCCGCCCCAGTCATCGGTATCGATAAAGCGTTCGGGCACGCCCGTTTCGGTGATCAGCATGACTTCGAGCTGGCAACAGCAGGCTGAGCAGGTCGAGCAAGTGACCGCCGGTTCGGCGATTTGCGTGTGGGGGATGGTTTTCATGGGGCGCAGTGTAAGGCAGTCGACCGATGCTGTGTGAAAGGCCTGACGGACGCTCAGTCGGGGTGATCCGCCGCCAGCCGCTGGGCCATGAAGTGCAGGGTAGGAAACAGCATCGCCCAGAGCAGGCCGATGCCAATCAGCGTCGGTACCTGGCCGTAGGGAAATTGCACCCCGGCCAGTTGGCTGCCGGCGTAATACGACAGCGGCCCACCGACGGCGCCCAACAGACTGGCCAGCCACCAAGGGTTGGCGCTCCACAGCAAGCAGTGGCGCAAAGTGGTCGCCAGCAGCGCCCACAGCAGCATCAGCCACAGCGGAATCAACGGTGCGACATCCGTAAAGTCGAACACTCCCAGCCAGCGCAACGAACTGTCGACGGTAGTGCCCAGCAGCACCACGCTGAGGATCAACCGGCCTTCATCGACCCAACGACTTATCCACAGCAGATGAATCACCAGCGCCGCCAGTGCCACTAACAGCCACAGACTATTGCCGCCCACCACGCAGGCAAACCAGCCGACCTGAAACAGCGCGGCATTGGCCAGACGTTCAAGCATCGAAACGGCCGAGCAATGGCGCTGGCATCGCCGCCGGTTTGGCCAGCAGCATTTGTGCGGTGCCGATGGTGCGCTCCAGGAAGCCACCTTCGCAGTAGCACAGGTAAAACTCCCACAGCCGCAGGAAATAATCGTCGTAGCCCAATTCGCCCAGCCGACCGTGGGCGCGGCGAAAGTTCTCATGCCACAGGCGCAGGGTTCGGGCGTAGTGCAGGCCGAAATCCTCCATGTGCAGCAGGTTCATGTCGGTATCTCGGCTGACGATCTCCAGCATCTTCTGCACGCTGGGCAAGGCACCACCGGGGAAAATGTAGCGCTGGATGAAATCGACATGGGTCTTGGCTTGTTCGTAGCGCTGCTCGCGGATGGTGATCGCC
>Ga0209847_1000084_pt1 | contig 41480 bp, 41 predicted proteins | sample OrgsoiDNA_201060_FD_185808 | JGI IMG/M metagenome (GOLD analysis project Ga0209847, IMG submission 185808) | Permafrost soil microbial communities from the Arctic, to analyse light accelerated degradation of dissolved organic matter (DOM) -... | ecosystem: Environmental > Terrestrial > Soil >... | reverse complement strand
GCCGGCGCGCGCCGAACAGCAGCGCCTCGGCGTTCTCGACGCGGTCGAACAGCTCCAGCTTGGCGCGGAAGCTGGCCGGCGCGACGGTCCATTCGAACAGCTCGGCGCGCAGGCCGTGCGCGTCGTCTAGCATGTCGAGCAACGCCCGGCCGCAGCGCCGCTGCAAACCGGGACGCGGCAGGCTGCGCATCTGCCCCAGCGTCTGGCAGCCTATGCCTTCGAACCAGGCCAGATACGGCCGGGCCGGCGGCAACAGCCCGGCCGACAGAGCATCAACGCGCCGCGCCAGCGCCGCCATCGTCAGCACACGGCCGGCGCCGCCGCGCGCCAGCAGCCAGGCGCCGCGCGCGGTCGGCGCGCAGGCGAGCATGGCCGTGAAACCGAGGCCGCGCATGCCGGCCAGGATCAGCCGGCACAGCGCGCGGATGCCGCCAAACAACCGCAGACTAGCGCCGATGTCGATCAGCAGCGTGTCCTCCTCGGCCAGTGTTACCAGCGGCGTGAAGCGCAGCAGCGCCATGGCCACGGCCTGCAAGGCCTCTGCCTCCAGCGGCGGCGCGCGTTCCAGCAGCCGCAACTGCGGCATCAGCATCAGCGCGCCGCCGCGCCGCATGCCCACCCTCACACCGGCGGCCTGCGCCCGCCCGGACGCGGCCAGCACGCGCTCCTGTTCCAGTACGACGCTGCCGAGGTCAGTCGACCAGCTGGGGCTGTAAACTTCGAGCGGCAAGCGCGGCAGGTAGAGGCCTATCCAAAGGCGCGGTGGGCTGTCGTGCATGGGTATCCAGTGGCAAAAATAATGGTGTGTCGCGTTGCGGTCCCTTTCGTTTGATGAAGCCGATATCGATGCCGCCGGCGGCCGGTGTGCAGGTAAAATTAAAACGTCAGCAGCATAATTAAGATGTCAGTTGGAATAATTAAAGCGTCAGTTGGGATAAATAAAACGTCAGTGACTTCGCAGCTTTTACGCCATTGATAAGACGGTGCGATATGGGATGCTTTACAAATGCCCCGCGTCCCTGCTTGGCGACGCAGCGGGTTTACAATCTTTTCAACTTCGGATAGCGAACGGTCAGGGCCCGGTCAACAGGTCATCGCTCGATATTTCGAGAACGCTTGCCAGATGCTCTATCTGGTCCAGCGAGGTAGCTCCCTCGCCACGTTCCACCCTTCCTACAAAAAGCACGGAGAAGCCAGCCATGGCGCCCAATCCCTCCTGAGTAATTCCCTTCTTCTTTCTTTGATTTCGCAAACGCTCCCCAACGATATCCCGATATCGCAGCCCCTTTGATGGGATTGGTGTGCCTGTAATCGCGTTCGTGAATCGCTCCAGGGTGTCAAGTGAGATGTTGTGAACACCGCGCTCGACTTGGCTTACCTGACTTTTGTGCATATCCAGGCGCAAGGCAAGGTCGTTCTGCGTCATGCAGAATTCCTTACGCATGAGCTTGAGGCGCGTTGCGATGCTTTTGCGGAGGTCCGTGGGTAGCTGTGTGGGTCTTTTCATTACCCGCGAGATTGCCGGGATGCGCATGATTACACCAGAATCAATTCTTCTACCTCGTTTACTTCTATCTCATTTACTTCTACAATTCATTGCCAGGACGAAACGCACTAAGCGTGCTGCGGCGCCTGACTTTTCATCCCTTGCTTCAAATTTTGAGGATAAGCCCCTCGCGGACCAACTCGCTCTAAATTTTTAGCCTTTCGATTTACCGATTTACTTACGGCATTAATTATGTTTCGAGCAACACTTTCATTTTCGACGAGTCAGGGAATATGCGGTCTCGAAATCGACGCTATTGGCAACGACGACGACGAACCCATGGGGCTAGAGCTGACCTTTAAAGCAAAACAATCGGAAGATGTGCCTTTTAGCGAGGTATGTGGAGGCCAGTTGCCAGGGTATTCGGTCTGGTCCGAGGCTCCACGGGCGTTGCTCCTTCGTTGCCTGCATCTGCTGCGGGTGCAGTGGTTCCCGTCAATTCCGGCGCCCATTCTCGAGCACACAGTGCGTGAACTGAGCGTGTCTGTTTTACACATGACTCGCAATGGTCACACGGGGCCAGAACTGGTCGCTTTAAAGCTTAAAAAAGTGGGCATCGAAGACGGTTATACGTTGACGCAGACACTGCCGAACCGCGCCCAATTTCCAATGGACATCGATGCCGACAGTGCAGTACCCCTCGGAGCTGCACTGAAGGCGCTCGCGCAGGTTCAGCTTGAGGCCGTGGATTTGCAAAGCTACCCAGTTGCGGTCCGCGTGCCCGAACTTACTGATGACAGTGGTCAACGCCACGTTCTGCGAGACCAGCTTCCTTACTACGCTGTTGCCGCGTTTGATGCCTACAGCGCTTTACAGGCCTCAAGCCACCGCAACATTGAGGCCAGCTTGCGCAGCGAGTCGCTTGTGGCAGCGGATGCGTGGGCGAATTTCTTGGCCGCCTAATTTCACCATTTCACGATAGGACCGCATCAATGAAAAACCGTACGATACTCGCCGCCACTGCGGCCATCGCATTGACCGCATGCTCAGCTGTTAACAGCACGCTCGCCGAGCGCAGTGAAGCCATCGAGATGTACCACATTTACGACGTCAAAACGAACGCGGACACGGCAACTATCGCTAGGGCCGCATCTGACGGCCTGGCGGCAAACACTAACAATGTGCAAACCGCGATGCCGCTGCAAATTGGAAAAGTCGTTCCGAACGTACCTGGCCGCTTCAGCATTGATGACGTTGCCGCTGGGCTTAGTGGGCAGAACTCCGCGATGTTGAAAATGCTCTCAAACCAGAGCGGCGGGCTCGGTATGAAAGTCGCCAACTGCGCAGATGCGGTGTGGACTTCCAAAGCTGTCCGCAGCATCAGCGGGTCCAACAATCTGACGCTCTACACATGCGTCTACAAGTACCGCTCTGGTTATAACGTGGACATGTACGCAGTGTTCACGAAACAATCTGGCGGCCTCTACCAGTTGGTTCGCGAAGGCGCAAACGCGTTGGCGGGCACTCCGGAAGAGTGGGTGAATAAGACAATCATCGACACTATCCGTTCGATTGAGCGCGCCAGCGGTGCTCGTGCTGTGCACCTGGAAGGCCAGCCAGAGCTTGGCCCACTGCCAGCCGCCGATAAGCTGAGTGCAAAGTGATGACGATATTTGCATCGGCTAGAAAGCTGCTCGGTATCGCCGCCGTTTGTGCCATCGTAATGCTCGCAGGCTGTGTCGGTGTGCCTTATGACGGCAAGCCGCATATGGATTCAGGCCTTCAAGAGTTGACCAATAACACGGTCACACGAATGACTGTTATGTGGACTGAGCGCGAGGAGCACGCATATACGGTGGCCAGCTATAACGTCGCTGCTAATTATTTTCATTGGAGCGAGAATGACAATCAATATCGGTGGATTTTGGTAAGAGCTGCAATGCGGCGTGACAAGTTTGGTTCCGTTCTACGCGATGCGCGAATTCCAGACAATATTCCTATGTTGCATAAGGGGGATATTGTCGATGTGTATTTGCCTGTTGCGATGGAAATGAACTATGACCAGCTTAAATCTGCAATTGTTCTGCGATTTGTTTGTGCGGCAGCTGACACAGCATGCCAAGACAAAAGTAAAGAGCAGGTTGGTAAATTAGGTATGGAAGTTATCAGCAAGGGCATGCCCGATATGTCGGACTTAGTGTTCACAAAGAAATATGACAAGGCGGGCCAACGTTTGAATGTACTCGCACCTGTGCGAGTGGACTATCAAGGCAATCCAATCTAACCAATGCCCATGGAAATTCCTAACGACTTCCCTCGCGCACCCACGATTTCAAGCCTCTCTGGCGCTTGGCCAAAAGTCGCAGTGCGTCTTGACCTTATTAGTGGCACCTACGTCAGCGGCCCGACCGACGATGAGCTATCGGAACGCTATGAGTTTTGCCAGGACCTTGCAGAACAGCTCGTCGCGAAATGCAAAAAAAATCGGTCCACGAAATATGCTGCGTTGTCGGAAGTCCAGATTTTCGAACGTCTGCTCACCCAGCTTCTCGGCACTGGTTGGGGGACTGATGCGGAAATGACATGGGTCATTCGCCGCACCGCAACGCAGCTTGGTTGGAAAATTCCTGAAGACGCCACCGTGCTGAGAACTATGCTCGGGGAGACGGCATGGCACCCGTAGTCTTCCTGGACATCGACGATGTCCTCTGTGTCCATCGGACCCTCAACACACGCCAAGTGCTCGCGGCGTTGGCTGGTGACGAGAGCGTTGACACTTCGACTGTTTGGCAGCAAATTTTTCATGCCGCAGCTGTTGAGTATCTGCGCGAACTTCACGTAGAGTTTGAGCCTCAATACGTCATAAGCTCTAGCTGGACACTGCATTTGACGAAGGCACAGCTTTGCCAGGTCTTCCTGCTCACCGGTTTAGATTTTGTGGTGCAAAACCTGCACGAACACTGGCAGACCCTGCGTGACGATGATAGCTACAGGCTGCTGGAAATTGAGGCGTGGCTCGACACGTACGCGCTGGCAGCGCCAGTGTCTTTTTTGATTCTAGACGACTTGGTCAGCGGCCAATCAATTCCAGGGTCACACCTAGAAGGCAATGCGGTCCTCTGCGATGCCTGGGGTGGCTTCACGTACCCTAAACTGAGGTCAGCGCAAAAGATATTGCGGGAACAAGTTCATAGGGGGATGTGATGTTGAAATTGATGAGTTGGGCCACAACCGATGACGAGCGGTACGGTCTGATAATGATGGTTCTCGGCGTTTCAAGTGTAGCCGCAGGTGCTGCAATAGTAATCCTTGTGACCACTGGTAACGGCGCGATGCTGCACGAGCGGTCGTTGCGCCATTTGAGTTCGCAACCCGCTGATTTCAAAGCGATTTCGGTACGATTTCGACTTTCTTAGTTTTGTACCGAAATCACCAACAGGACACGGTAGGCCTTGCGGCGTGAACTCTGGGTCTCTGCTCGAACTTGCCTTTTGATTGTCCATCGCATACTATTTCCCATCTACCATTCTGCCCTCACCTGGATACGAGCTATGCAGCCATTCAACGTCGGGGACTTAGTCAAACAGGCCGCTGACGGACCTGAAATGCTCATCGTCGATGTCGCCGAGCGCACGACTGATGATGTGCCGACTTCGTTTTTGTGTGTATGGGAGGACAAGCATTTCCTGTACCAAGAAGTGGTTGTCGCGTCGGCTTTGACCTTGGTACGGCAGGAGCGCAGGAAATTTCCGAGAGCAGTCGCCTCCCGAACGGCTTGAGGCTGGATGGTGGAATGACCAAACTGCGGCCCGTGGCGGCAGGACGGATTATTGACACCGATTACGCCAGTGAAGCGCTAACGCAACCACTGCGAAGCAGATTCTCCCGCACACCTTGGCGAGCCAGCGATATCGCCAGGCCTTCTCCGTGTGGCGTCCGTGAGCACACGCAATATTACCTGCCTAGGCACCTGCGCAGCTGCCATATGTGCCCAGGCATTTGCGGCCCCCTTTAGCAAGTCGAGAACTATTCCCTGTTCGACAGCCATTGCCATCTGTTGATTATTGCGGTTGTGCATTCCTATCCAATCGATGAAGTATTATTCCGCCAGCCGAAAAGCAGGCGGAAAGCAATTCTCATGAAGTCTAGGGGAGGCACTGCGACTGGGATGCTTTTCTCAGGCTATTAGCGCTCATAAAAACTTATGTGCTGATGCAATGTAGCAGATACACGTCGTTTGCCATATCGCGAATCACTATCGAATCCGCCGTTGAGAAAGAGAACGTCGCTCCATTGCCAGGTAGCGAGTTCGTTTTTAGCGCTTGTAAAGGCCTGTTTGCCAAGGCTCTATCGAGCGGGGGCCGAACACCGGTGTCGGTATAATTATGTCAGCTGCAAGTCCGGTTTTCCTTTTTTATGTCTAGAGCACATATGGCCCCCAACGTAACCTCTGCGCTAGTCCCTCCCAAATTCCTATCTGGTGTCGGCGAAATAGGTGAAATTATTTCCTCGAGGGATTGGGCTGCAACATCTCTTGGGCCAGTGGAGGGCTGGTCTGCCACCGTGCGCAACATGGTAGCTATGATTGTGCGCTCTCCCATCGCTATGGTGACGATGTGGGGGGCCGAAGGTCTTCTAATTTATAACGACGCCTATGCGACCTTCGCGGGCCTGCGTCATCCCGATATTTTGGGTATGACCGCCGAGGCCGCATTCCCGGAGCTTGCGCAATTTAATCGCAATGTCATCGAGACAGTCATGGGCGGCGCCCCCTTGACCTTCCGAGACCAAGAACTTACGTGGACGCGCAACGGCGCACCGCAACGCTATTGGCTGAACCTTGACTACTCACCAATTCTGGATGAGACCGATGAGACCGTTGGCGTAATTGCGATAGTTATCGACACCACGGACAAAGTGACGGCCGAGCGAAAGCTTCACGGGGAGCAAGGCCGACTTGGCCAAATGTTTGACCAAGCACCTGGTTTTATGGCACTCCTTGCCGGACCGTCTCATGTCATCACTTTAGCAAACCAAGCTTACATGGAGCTTGTTGGTCACCGAGCCGTTATCGGCAGGACTGTCGCTGAAGCCCTGCCTGAGGCGGCAGAACAAGGATTTGTTAGCCTCCTTGACTCACTCTATGAAACCGGCGAAGTTTACACTGGTACCGCCGTGCCTTTCAGTGTTCTTGATACCGATATATCATCAGCGCAGCATCGATTTGTCGACTTTGTCTATCAACCTCTTAGAAACGATGATGGTGTTATTTTTGGCATATTCGTCCAAGGTTCCGATGTAACCGACCGCGTTCTGGCTGAACAATCAACGAGAGATGGCGAGTCACGCTTCAAGGTTTGGGCTCAAGCAATGCCAAATCAGGTTTGGTCGGCGGATGCTGCCGGTCAATTAACGTGGTTCAATGACCAAGTGTATTCATACAGTGGCGCAGCGCCCGGAACGCTAGATGGGGAAGCTTGGGCGTCTATCGTGCATATCGACGACGTCGCAGATGCTGCCGTTACTTGGGCCAAGGCGGTTGCGACGGGAACTACCTATGAAAAGGAATTCCGAATTCGGCGCCATGATGGCGAGTATCGCTGGTATCTCATTCGCGCTTTGCCCATCTTTAACGACCAGGATGCTGTTTCTAGCTGGATTGGTACAAACACCGATATCGAAGACCAGAAGCTCAACACAAAGCAGCTAGCTCATTTGAATGCGACACTTGAGCAACAAATAGAGATGCGTACGGCCGAGCGGGACCGCATGTGGAGGCTATCGAACGAAATAATGCTTGTTAGCGATTTCAACTCCAACTTGCTTTCAATCAATCCAGCTTTTACCTTGGCGCTCGGCTGGTCTTCGGATGAAGTAATTGGTACGTCGTTCATGAATTTGGTCCACCCGGAAGACCGTGAGAGGACGCTCAGCCAAGTCACTCAACTAAGTGCCGGTGCGACTACTTTCAGGTTCGAGAACCGATACCTTAAAAAGGACGGGAGTTTTTGCACGCTGTCGTGGAGCGCCGTTCCTGAAGGCGGCCATATTTACGGGATAGCACGTGATGTAACTGCTGAGCGCGCTACGGCAGAGGCGATGAAGCAAACGGAGAAAGCTCTTCAACAGGCTCAGAAAATGGACGCCATCGGGAAGTTGACCGGAGGCGTAGCTCATGACTTCAACAATTTGCTGCAAGTCATTTCTGGAAATCTGCAATTGTTGTCTAGGGTCCCGCTGTCGCACGACCGTGCATCACAGTGGATAGAAAGTGCCATCGGAGGCGTTACTCGCGGAGCTAAGCTGGCGAGCTCTCTGCTTGCCTTTGGGCGACGCCAGGCGCTCGAGCCAAAAGTGGTCAAAATTGGGAGCGTAGTGGCTGGCATGGAACACATGTTGAGGCATGCCCTCGGCGAGCCCATCGATATCGAAATTATTATTTCCGGCGGCTTGTGGAACACATTTGTCGATATCACCCAGGTGGAAACAGCCCTTCTAAATTTGGCAATCAATGCGCGCGATGCAATGGACGGGCCAGGCAAGCTAACAATCGAAGTCGGGAATGGACATTTGGATGAGCTCTACTGTCGGCACCATGTCGATGTAACACCGGGCCAATATGTCACCTTATCTGTAACCGATACCGGCTCGGGAATGCCCCCTGAAGTTATGGCTCATGCGTTTGACCCATTCTTCTCGACAAAACCTGAGGGGAAAGGAACTGGCCTTGGACTTTCCATGATTTATGGATTCGTTAAGCAATCGGGTGGGCACGTCAAAATTTATAGCGAGGTTGGGCAAGGAACCACAGTGAAAATATATTTGCCTCGCTCAACAGCTGAGGAAGCAGTGCAAGAACCGGTCGTACTGACAGAATTGGTTGGAGGTAGCGAAACTATTTTGATAGCTGAGGATGACGATGGAGTACGTGCAATTGCAGTAGAAATGCTAAATGAGCTAGGTTACCGAGTACTCAAGGCAAATGATGCTCAGAGTGCGCTGGCGATTTTGGAAAGCGGGATTCCAGTAGACTTGCTGTTCACCGATGTCGTCATGCCCGGGGCACTACGCAGTCCTGAACTCGCCCGCAAAGCCAAGGAGCTCATTCCGCATCTTGCTGTGCTCTTCACTTCAGGCTACACGGAGAATGCGATAGTGCACGGCGGCCGCCTCGATGCGGGCGTAGAATTGCTGGGTAAGCCTTATACTCGGGATACTTTGGCACGAAAAATTAGGCTCGTGTTATCAACTGGTCGAAAAGTATCAGCTCGTGCTCCGGCAAAATCGACAGTCGAGGTAAACAGCGCACCTATCCCGAGTAGCTCTGCGGCTACGGGCGAACAAGCCTGTCGAATACTGCTCGTCGAGGATGAAGATGAAGTGCGTAACATCACCGTCGAAATGCTCCAAGCACTGGGTTTCAATGTTGTCGCCACGACTGATGGAAGTTCGGCGTTGAAAGCCCTTGAGACAAGTCGATTCGATATCCTAATTACTGATATGGGGTTGCCTGGCTTGTCCGGAGCGCAAGTAGCTAGCGAAGCTCGGCGGATTTCTCCCCAAATGCGAATCATCGTGGCGAGCGGGAAAGCGTTAGAAGATGGAGTACCGGCAGATGAAGCTCTTTTGAAGCCGTATAATTTGCGCAGTCTTGAAACCGCAGTGAGAAAAGTCGCTACAAAACCCCTTTCATAAAATCTTAGCGTGAGTGGCCAAATGATTTGCCGCAACGAGTGGGCATAGTACGCGGACTGCCTGACAGCCGTTGGGTATATTTTGGCCGCCCTCGTATAGGAGAAAGACGGTTGCTGTTCAATTAGAGAATTCATCGCCCAAAAAGAATTCTGCCAAACGTTCTCGGCCGTACTGCGCATATTTATGGACACTTCTATGTGTGAATGCGATATCTTTCGAGAAAAGCTCTCTCGCAAACAAGAAGTATCGGGTGATGGCCATGTTTGACATGTCCATTTGCGCAAAAAAAACGAAATCTACATCAAGCGACATCCTTTTAGGAATTCGCCAACGATAGTAGTCATATTTTAGCTCGTGGTCACATCTAATTGTACGAACAGACACCGCTATCTTATTATTGATGAGCAACGTATATGGTGTATTCCCCGGTATAGAATGACCGCCTGCTTGCACAATCAAAGACTGCATCTGAGAAACCATCTGTCCTCTTAAAGCATATAAGCGATTTCGCGTATCAAAAAATGAATCGTTTGTCTTGTGCGGAATTCCTGCCGCTGCTAGGGCCGCGCGTATTGTGCCGAAATGATATTTAATACGCCCTACGTTAGGAGCGGCGTAGTCGTTTTCGATGAGACGGTGAGTTATTTGGCCATGCTTAGCGTAAATACGTTGAAGGATATCGATAAGCTGCTCGCGAGTGTAGCGAAAAAACCGTCGCGCCCTTTCCTTTATTGCCGCTCGAAAGAGTTCCTCCGGAACGACCGCCGGAAAAGCATTGTTGCATATCACCCAATTTTCAGGTAAATTGCGAACATATTCTTTGTGCAGTTTGAATGAAGATTTATTGAATACGAGATTTCCTATATACTTTTCGTTCTTCAACATGAACCTAATAATTTCCGGAGTCCACTGGCCACCTCTCTCCGTGGGGATTCCCTGTTCGTTAAGCACTCTGGCAATACGCCTATCTCCATCCCCATCAACATACCACTGAAATATTTGATTCACTACAGCCACTTCAAATTCCGGGCCTGGAGCAAGGACCACCCGGTAGTTCTGTAGAGCTTTGCGCTCGCCGTAGCTTAATATTTGAAGAAACTCACCCTGCTCATTTAATAGCACTCTGCGCAATCCATACCCTGCGGGTCCGCCACACTTGTACCCCAATCTAATAATTCGGCATTGCCCCCTAAAAACTTTTGCCGAAAGCTCTCTACTGTAGTCTGCGGCGGAAATTCGTTTGATTGCCTTAAAAATCGAAGCGTATGGTGAGCCGTCGTTCTCAAATGGTTCGGCGCAATAAGCGACATTCACCCCATGTATTCGACACAAATATTCGTAGTATGCGCTCTCATCTATATCTTGAAATCGGCCCCACCTGGTCATGTCATATACCAGAATAAATGCGAAATTATGAGGTTGCTGGACGGCATCCAACAAGCGACACAAGGCAGGTCGCCCCCTTTTGGTAAGGCCGCTCTTCCCGGCATCTTCATAAACCGCGTCCAGAGTTAAATTACGGGCGGTAGCGTATGCTTCGATGACATCTAACTGATTTCGGGTTGAATATTCTTGTCGTTCAGTTGACATCCGGACGTAGGCGACTGCGCGGCCCGTCGCCAGCGGCAGCGATGTTATCTCTGGTTCTTCGCGTAGCTCAACCATCTTGGGCCTCATTGAGTAGCTGGTAACGGAACTAGAGTTGACTTTGCTCAAGCACTATGCGGCGGAGTTGGCAGACAATCTCCGAATGGAAAAATTAGCTTACGCAAGATACCGCATGGGTCTTGCTATGGACCGCATCGTTAAAGCGTCGACGGAGGAGGAGAAGCGCCGGGCAACTAAATGGGCTCTGGCATGGTGCCTCTCGACCGATGCGGATACTCCATCATTCATAAAACTAAGGACATGTAGGTTCGCTAAATCGAAGCTAGGGCTCAGGAAAGCCTTCGCGGACAGCGAGCAGGGTTCGCTCCCGGGCATCAAGCATCCTGAGCTGATTTGACTCCCCCTCTCGCTCAAGCACAGCAGGTTCGAGGCTAAGGCTCACTGTTGGTCTGCGTCAATGTAAGTCGATTTATTGATGGTTGAACACGGTGGCAGGTTGATACGTTCAGCTCGAGTGCATAAGCGCATCGAACAGCTCATATTCTTCGTGCAATTCCCCAAAGCTTTTGCGCGCCTCAGTGCATTTTCCACTTGCGGTGCGGGCTGCCTATCGATTGTGACATTGTACGTTGCGCGGCCTCAGACTATGTACGCGGAATGTCACAAGGTTAAAAATCTCATCCTTTCGATATCCCAGTCAGCACCATTTTTTTGACAAAATAGCACGAGTGTATTTATTTTCGTTGCCAGAAGGAAATTTCCAGAATACTCTTTTGACTCACAGGCCGACGTTCGTCGCGTCCCGACTTTCACCCCAAAATTTCGGACGGTATTTTATGAGCATGCAGACGGTCCAATCGGAGCTCTTTCAGCATTTCGTTTATGTTTACGCAATAGGGTTTGGCGCCCTCATCTTATACAAGTTCATTCGCGATAAAAATTATCTTGTAAAACATTTAAGTGTTCTTCAACTCTGTTTTGCAGCATTCTTTTTGGTTAGCTACTTATTCGGGGTTTTGATGGTAACTTCAGCAAATGATGAGATGGAATCTATTGCGGTCGCAGATACCCGAAGCTTTCCAGCATTACAAGAAAAGATGTCGGCTCGCTGTGGACAAGCTTGGCGCAATGAGGCTACGAACAAAGGCGAGAACGGCCTGAAGGAGCTATCCCCTTGCGTGACTTGGATGGCGGCGGACCAGAAACAACAAAGGAGTCACGAGGATATGAGAAGCGCACTGCCTTCCTCTTTTATTACGCTACTTATCGGATTTTTGAGCGTTTTTCAAGGCAGCTTGTGTGCCAGCTTTTTCTATGCATGGGTAACGACCAATCCATCCAAAGTGGATACCCGGGACTAGCATGGCGCTCTCCTACCTTGCTAGGCCTAGTGTTTCCTACTGTTAGCAAAGAAAGATGCTAGCTTTGGAATTTTATATATGTTAAATTGCGACAGCACTTTTTATCAAATTCTTCACGGAGACCGCATTTATGACAACGTACGCAGAACTGCAAGCACAAATCGCCGAGTTGCAGCAAAAGGCAGAGGCAGCTCGCTCAAGCGAATTGGCAAATGCAAAAGCGCAAATCAAAGAAATTATGCAGGCTTATGGCCTGACTGCATCTGATTTGGGCGGTACCAGCGGCAAGTCTAAAGTGGCAAAATCGTCTGGCTCGGTAGCCGCTAAATATAAAGACCCCATTTCTGGCGCAACGTGGACCGGCCGAGGTCGAGCCCCACTGTGGCTCAATGGCCAAGACAAGGAACAGTTCCTTATTAAATGAGAGTCCCAGCGAGCAGCACAACTGGTTAGACTGTAAAAAAGCTCCAAAAGGTTCGCGCCTCTTGGAGCTTTTTTGCGAAAAACATCTGCTATCTTTACTTACTTTCCCAGCTACTCGCCAATCTCTGCATCCGGCTCAACTGGTGCCATACGTTCAGAGGATGGCACCGTACTTGCCATCATAGGAATTGCATGCCTGGTCACAGTAGTTGTATATGTGTTTTGTACAGCGCTATGGCGCACTCTGCGAAAAAGTGGCGTGCAAGGTTAACGGGTGTCAAAAAGGCCCATCTTGCGGTTCTCTGCACGAGTGCGTAAAAGCGACTGAACGCCGTCAATCTTGGTTGCCACGCCGGAGTTGGGATTGCAAGCAAACTTCATGAACCACTGCTCTTTGGAGTCAGGGAATGGCTCCTGTGGCTGCGTAGGCACTCGTGCGTCTTGTAGACCCACCAAGTCTTCCTTGAAGATTTCGCGCTGTTTGATGATGTAAGTTTTTTGCGCGCAATCGAAGACCATCAACTGCTGGGCGTAGATGTAAGGTGCCTCTCGAGTCTGACGGGGGCTCTCGATAGCCCAAACTTTCGCGGTGTGGCCATCTGTGACCAAGCTCTCTTTGTCAACAAACAGGAACCCGAAGCTGCCAATGTTCAGTGCGTGCCATTCTGATGCCTGAGCTACGGAAGTAATGGTTGCAAGGACAGCCAAGGCGACAAGGGTACGTTTCATACGTCAAGCCTTAAAAATTGGTAACATGCAGATTATACATATCAGTTGCCATGCGGCACCAATTTTGACAGCTTAGGGAAAGAATTTGTCACCGTGGACTCAATCCTTCATGATGATGAGTTGCGCCAAGCACTCGACAAGCTTTACCTAGCGAACTTAGCGGTACTTCGGGGGCAATCTGGGGCCTTCACGAACGCGGACGCGACAAGGGTGCTGACGAGTCTGATGGGGTCGCGTCCATCTCTTGGCGGAGGATAGGCATTACGAAGAATGCCTCAGCGGTGTTCGCACAAAACGATTTTCAACTCACTGCGGAGATTCAACGAGGCCACCACGACGAGGATAGCGTCGGTGTCAAAAGGAGCCCAGCTAGAGCGTGGCCCAGATTCTCGGTAAACTCAAAGGCGTCGCTCGAACCACACAGCTACAAGCATACAAGAACTAATATTGGTGGAACTTCAATCCAAGAAATTTTTCTTTCTGCGATGGGACAAAAGACAGTCCGTCGTTTTCAGAATATTCCAGTATTAAATCGTCCAATATTCCTGTTCCTGCATAGTTCTGGACATGAATGCTTACAGGCTTTCTGCCTTGGGGACGCTTACGTTTAGCGGAATTTAGTCTCGGCTGCAAAGCATAAATGAGAAGGCTTTCTGTGAGGTCTAAAACACCTTCCGCTACCTCGTCAGAGTCCAGCCATTCAAGCGCAACGTATTCATCACGCACATGCAATATGATTGAACATAAGTAAACCTGCTTCGAAAAATTTGAGAATTCAGGTGCGTGTAGCTTGATAGCGGCCGCATGCCCGCCGATAAAGCGTGTCGCTGAGATTGTTTTACCAACGTACACGACCTCTTCATGAGATTCAGTTCGAACCGTCACAATATAAATTGGCATGCAGAACGCTGGAGGTTGCCCCAATTCGTTTTGCACCATATGGCGCTCCTCGGCGTCGAGCCTCCCGCCCCACAACCCATCGATGATTCCATCGGCGGCGGACAAGTATGATGCAGTTAACTCTCTAGATTTTCTTAGACTCTGCCATTTTGCCTTCACTACTTCGTGTAGTGGGACAACCTCGTCAAGCGCTACGGACACAGCCCAAGAAACCTCTAGGTTATCGGCCTCGTCTTTTGAGTGGAAACGTTTGGGAAGCAACTCCTTTCCAGCTAACCATCCGAATAACGGAGAAGTAATCAATTGCCGTCCTTTATATATTTCGTCACTTAAGGCGCATGCTTCAGCGAGTCAAATAAATTAGTCAAAAACAAAATATTAATCGACAGAACGAAACTTTGCGTCGAATTTTTTATTCGCTTCTCCATTACTACCTGAAAGTCTGGCTCGTAAAATGAGGCATAGCTAAATCGATGCCAAGGCTATCAAACGGTCCGTCTTCAGAGTAAATTTGGCGTAAATATGTGTTCCTTCGAAAACGTTATCCCCCATTTCATCAATAGCAATGGAGCTATAGCCTCTGCCAAATTCTGAGATAAAGCCATTGTGCTCTCCTAAACGATACTTTTTAAGCGGGGGGGGGAGCTATGTAACGTCGCAAAAATTTTCCAGACTCTGCGACCATCTGTCTTACACCTTGTATGCCCCCTGTGAATTCTTTGCGAGCTCGATAAACTCCAGGCTATGGTCTCCGGTGACAACTCTCTTAAAGTCAACAGGATGAGGGTTATTTTCTACGATAAATCGTTGGCGTTCCAATGGCATTCGGCAGCCGAAAATAATAGATTCGACCCAATCTGGCGAATAGCTCAGCAGCGCTTGCTTATCGTTGATTTGCACAACCTGGGGTCGAAGCTCAGCCGGTACGACGGCGTAGTGAAAAATACAATCAAGATACGGACGGTGAACTTATAGGGCTTTTGAAATTACAGCAAAAGTCATAGGCGCATATTTCTCGGCAGCCGGAGGAGTCTTTGATGCATTCAAGGCTAAGGACAACAGTGAGGTTAGTGCGGTCGGAGAGAGTTTGAAATTAGAAACGGCAAAAAAAATATGAAGCTTGTTTGGCGGCTATAAAAGCGAACGACCAGATTCAAATCACCGCGTTTAATTGTGCCAGCCAATGTCAAAAAATCGTAGAACCTGCCAAAAAAATCCACTAGGCCAGAGGCTTAGTGGATTCAGCTCAACCAACGCATGTTTGAATTTATTTGACAGATTTGTCCTTGTTGGCTTCCTCATAGACAAGCTCAAACTCATCAATGGCCTCTTCCGAGACTGTCACGCCTAGGACTTGAGCTGCCTGGACCATTAATATCGTAAAAGCGTCAGGATTCAGTTTGTATCCACATCGAGCATCGGGAGTCAGATACTTACCGCTAATCGAAAATATGCGGTCAAGTCTAATTACGCTACCTGGACCTTGCCCGTCTAAGGGGGGAATCCAACTAAAATGCGGATAATGTAGTTTCGCGATACGGGTTAGGAAGTCCGGAGGAAAAGGCCCAACTGGGTCTGCGGCACTATTTGCAGAAAAAGCTGGGGCCAACAAAAATGTTTCATCGGTTAACGGGCGTGTCTGCCTCGGGGATGAGCTAGCATTTGAATCCGCTATCGAGACCGACGCGGAGCCTAAAACAACACAAGGTCGTTTCTTCGATTTACATAGCAAAGCTTCAGATTTATGGTCAATCTGCAATAGCTTTACAGGTAAATGTGCCGCCTTTTCCTTATAGTGTTTTGCCGAGTCATAATCCGCCAAGGTAAATTCCACTTGCGAATGATTCAGGGGATTCGCTCGCTTAGTCTCGATAATACTAAAGTCAATTTGAGGAGTGGGGACCCAAAATAATTGGCCCGGCAGTGCCGGGCCTTGGGTTTTGTTTTCTTTAAAGGTAGGATAAATCTCTCTAATACCCATTATTTCTCTTTAGATAGCTAAAATTGCTGAGCCTTCGAGTATCACCTCAAAACCCTCATCTGCATTCATTACTGCTACTGCACGTTCGTAAGTCTCGTCATACAGGCCCGCCCATTTAATGGCACGTGAAGGTTTTCTTTTGGCTTTCAAAGCAGCCATTTTTGCATGAAACTCCGTCAAATCTGGTTTTGGAAGTGACTGGGACGAAAAGGAATTCTTATCGGCACAACCGGTGAAATCCAAGACTTGATTTGGCTGGACCTCGGCCATTGGCTCAGTTTTGTAGTAAACGAAGTTAAGCAATTTAGTCAGGTTGCGTCCAAATTCTTTCAAATAACCCCGCACCTGAACGGCAATACTATCACTCAGGCCAATTTGCTCGAAAGTCAGGCGTGCTTGGTCTTTCGACAGACTAATAGCCGAAAACTCACGGTCAGGCATAACCACAGGTGCCTTACTAACGACCGCACGGCTCAGCATTGTCGCCAATTCTGAGCGAATGGACGCATCGAAAGGCCCAAAGCTCTCGAACTTCCAATTAATATTTGTAAATTTCTGCCCGCCAGTTGCACATGCGTTTGCATAATCCATCAGATACAAAAACTTTACTACAGAGGTTTCTGTAGCGTTTTTAATACCAAGAGCTTCTAACTCCGATAGGATGGCAGCGATTGATTTATCAGTGTTTTTCATATTATCCATCTTATTTCCTTCACATATTTTACGTATAGGAAACTCGAACTAGCTGCAAGAGCCAACATCCAATCTTACCATAAATGAATAATCCCTTGCTCACAAGGCCTACTTTTAATGACGAAAGGCAACACAAAGTGTTGTATTTATGACATTCCGCGTAGCGAGCTATCCATAGTTGCCTATAGCCTCACGGCCGGTATGTGGGCAGGGATATCGGCATAGCCGAAAGCACATCCATGAAGCAAGGCCAACGAGTGTTGTTTTAGTGTTAAGTGTAGAAACAAACTTTAAACGACTCCGTTGGTGAACCACCTCATCCAGTGGTACCGCATTGCTAGCAGGCAGTAGGAAGTTCAAGTACAGGCCATCTGCACGAAAATTTTTGCAGGAAAAAATTGCCTTAATGGCAATTAAAAACATCTTGCTAGCTTCCGGTAGGCACGACTATACTCCAAAAAAGTACTGTATGGATGAACAGGTACTGCTAATCTTAATTGTTGCCATGCTAACTACTCCGCTTCCCATTACTGCTGCTGCCGAACATGCTGGTGCCCTCGCAATGCGAGATGTATGGCGTGCAGACCAGCTTGCGGTGTCGCGGGCAACAACTATGACGTCAGGTCACAGTGCCTTGGATTTGGAACTGCCAAATGGCGGCTGGCCTCGTTCGTCGCTGGTGGAGCTTTTGGTGCAACAGAATGGAATTGGGGAGATGCAGCTGCTGAAGCCGATGCTCGCCTCCTTATCCCAAAAGCAGCGTGTAGCGTTCATCCAACCGCCGTACAAGCCTCATGTAATGACCTGTCGAGCGTGGAACCTCAATGAACGGAACATGTTGTGGCTGCGACCTCAAAGCTCAGCAGACGCGTTGTGGTGTACGGAGCAATTTTTGAAAAACGGCAGCTTTGGCGCTGTCATTCTGTGGCAGTCAAACGTTAGGCCCGAAGCGCTCCGACGATTGAACCTGGCGGCGCAATCAACGGATACCTGGTTTTGGCTTGTGAGGCCCATGGTAGCTGCGGCGGATGCCTCTCCTTCACCGCTGCGCATTGCGTTACGCCCAGCTCTTGGCGGTATCACTGTCGACATCATTAAAAGACGAGGACCACATTGTGAGTCCCCAATTTTCATCCCCTTAGCGGACATGCCAGCTCGTCAGCTGGACAGTGACAAAAATGAAGCTCCTATTCACCGTGTTCATCCCACTACTACCGCTCGAGTCGCTGCGCCCGCGTTGGTCTGAACCCGGCCCATACGCCGTTATCGACAAGGGTGTAGTTGTAGCGATGTCGCGGGAAGCTGCATGCGAGGGGGTGCGTCTGGGAATGCGCAACGGCGGTGTCGCCGCCATCGCTCCAGAGGCGCTGATACTGGAGCGAGAGGTCGAGAAGGAAAGTGCAGCGCTCGATGCTATCGCGACTGCCTTGATGCAGTTCACGCCTGAAATCACCCACCAGGCTGACCATTCGCTGCTCCTTGACGTGAGCGCCAGTCTGACCTTATTCGATGGACCGCGAGCACTTTGTGGTCGCGTGATGCGGAGCATCGAGACGCTCGGGTTCACCGCCCAACTCGGCGCGGCACCGACTGCCGAAGGCGCGTGGCTATTGGCCCGAAGTCCTCGCATGAAAGGACTTGCCTCCCGTCGACGCGTACTGTCGATGAAGAGCCTTCACCACAGGCTTAATCTCCTGCCTTGCGGCCTTGTACCGGCAGCGGCGCCTTTCCACGACTGGCTCACCGACATCGGTGCCAAACGCATCGGAGCGCTGCGCAAACTGCCGCGTGCAGGCCTGCTTCGCAGAACAAACAAAGACCTTGTTGCTGCGCTGGACCGTGCATATGGTGAACTCCCTGAAATGTTTGAGTGGATAAAGCCACCGTTGCATTTTTCTGCACGTGTTGAGACATGCGACCGCATTGAGAACGCCGATGCTTTACTCCACGGGGCCGCAAGGCTGATTCTCCAGCTCGTCGGTTGGCTCACATCGTTACAGCAGACTGTGAGGGTGCTCACGCTTTACTTGGAGCATGAACGCGGCCGAGCCGCAGTCCCACCAATGGAGCTGGAGGTCGCGCTTGCGGAGCCGGTGTGGCACGAAGAGCACCTCATTCGCCTGCTCAAAGAGCGCCTGGCAAAAACTGAACTCGAGCGGCCGGTAATTGCCCTACGCCTTGAGGCTGTGAAAATCGAACCGATGCTCCCACCGAACGAGTCGCTTTTTCCAGAGCCAGGTGGCACTCCTGCGGATTACGCACGCGCAATTGAATTGGTCAGTGCACGGATTGGTGCCGAAAATGTGTTGGCCCCTGCCTACATGGATGACTATAGGCCAGAGGTTTGCAATTATTGGGCCCCAGTGACTGCGAAGCCCGGCAAAGCTCCCCAATCGCAAATCCTTGAAGGCCGCCCCTTTTGGATGCTGGCCAAGCCGCTCAAATTACTCCTTCGCGATGAGCGGCCGTTTTATATGAGCGCCCTGAAAATCCTCGAGGGGCCCGAAAGGCTGGAGGCTGGATGGTGGAACGACGATACGGCAGCACGCGATTACTATGTCGCTCAAGCGGCGGACAACACGTGCTATTGGATTTACCGCGAGCGCGTTCCGGATGCGCCCTGGTACCTGCATGGGATGTACGCGTGACATGCATACAATTCCAACCAAGCCGCAGCGAGCTGTGGAGCTGCCGGACTATGCGGAACTTCAGTGCAGTTCCTACTTCTCATTCCTGACCGGAGCCTCTGCACCAGAGCTCCTGGTTGAACGCGCACATCAACTCGGCTATAAAGCCATTGCAATCACTGACGAATGTTCCCTTGCTGGTGTCGTCCGGGCTCATCTAGCCGCAAAAGAATTTGGCCTGCATTTGGTCATTGGCAGCCAGATGACCGTGACGCCGGAGGACCATAGTCCGCCGTTCAATCTGATTATTTTTGCGACCAATCGCAACGGCTACGGGAATTTGAGTGAGTTGATTACAGTGGGTCGAATGCGCGCAAATAAAGGCACGTATGAGGTCAGGCCACGCGATGTCGCGATGCCGACCGGCGACTTGGTTCATCTCCGTGGGCTTCCGGACTGTCAGTTCGTTTTATCTCCACGTTACTGTGCAGATTATGAGGAGGTTGAACGTCAGGCTGCTTGGCTCGTTCAGACGGCGCCTGGCCGTGCGCGTATTGCACTCACGCTGCATCACCGAAATAAAGACATCAAGCATCGGCAGCTGATTCAAGATATTTCGGACGAGTTCAGCTTGCCCATCGTCGCTACGGGTGATGTGATGATGCACGTGAGGTCCTATAAACCCTTGCACGACACGGTCACGGCGATTCGCCACGGCATACCCGTAGCTCAATGTGGATATAGGTTGCCGCCAAACGCTGAACAGCATCTGCGCTCACGACTGCGACTTGGAAACCTATATCCGCGTGAAGCGCTCGACGAGTCTGTACGGCTGGCGAGGCTGTGCAATTTCTCACTTGATGAGCTCCGATACGAGTACCCGCATGAGCTCGTTCCGGAAGGCGAAACGCCGACGAGCCATCTACGCCAACAGGCATACATCGGTGCGCACTGGCGCTATCCGCAGGGCATTCCTGCGAATGTCCAAGCACAGCTCGAACACGAGCTCGACATCATCGCGGACCTGCGATATGAGCCTTATTTTTTAACGGTTTTTGACATCGTCAGATTCGCGAGGTCTCAACAAATCCTGTGTCAGGGCCGTGGCTCGGCGGCCAACAGCGCAGTGTGCTACTGCCTGGGCGTGACCGAGGTTGACCCGTCGCGCAGCAAACTGCTGTTCGAGCGATTCATGTCTAAAGAGCGCAACGAACCGCCTGACATCGACATCGATTTTGAGCATCAACGTCGCGAGGAGGTCCTTCAGTATGTCTATAAAAAATATGGGAGGATGCGCGCCGCATTAACGGCTGTGGTGACTTCTTATCGGCCGAAAAGTGTATTGCGTGACGTCGGTAAAGCACTGGGCATCGACCTGTCGGTTGTCGACGCCGTGGCGAGAGCCGCGAGCAGTTGGAGCGGGACTACTGACCTTCAAAAACGTCTCGTCGAATGCGGCTTCGCGGGCGAATCTTCAATCGCAGAAAAATGGTCGGACCTCTCTGACGCGCTGCTCAACGCTCCACGGCATTTGAGTCAGCACCCCGGAGGGTTCGTCATTTCGCACACAAAATTATCCCGGCTGGTGCCGATTGAAAATGCCGCCATGGATGACCGCTCAATCGTGCAGTGGGATAAGAACGATATCGACGCTGTGGGACTCATGAAAATTGACCTACTTGCGCTGGGCATGCTGTCGTGCATCCGCCGAACCCTTGAGCTTGTATCTGAACAGCGCGGTTCGCGTTTCGAGATGGGTGACATTCCGGCCGAAGACCCTGCCACATACGACATGGTTTGCGAAGCCGACACTGTGGGCGTTTTTCAAATTGAGAGCAGAGCACAGATGGCAACGCTACCGCGCATTCGCCCGAGGAAGTTTTTCGACTTGGTAGTAGAAATTGCGATTATCCGGCCAGGGCCAATCCAGGGCGGCATGCTCCAAACATATATCGACCGGCGTCAAGGGAAGGAGCCCATAACTTACCCTAGCCCTGAGATTCAGGATGTTCTCGAGAGGACTCTGGGCGTGCCCATTTTCCAGGAACAAGTCATGAGTATTGCAATGGTCGCGGCAGGATTTTCCGCTGGCAAAGCAGATGCGCTGCGTCGGGCCATGGCCGCGTGGCAGCGTAAAGGCACACTGGAGCAATTCGAAGCCGACCTGCTGACCGGCATGGCTGAGCGCGGCTACACATCCGAGTTTGCGAACTCAATCGTCGCGCAAATCAAAGGCTTTGCGGAGTACGGTTTTCCAGAATCACACGCGTCCTCATTTGCGCTGCTTGCGTATGCATCAAGCTGGCTCAAGTGCCACGAGCCATCTGCATTTTTGGCAGCGTTGTTGAACTCCCAGCCGATGGGATTTTATTCGCGCTCGGCTCTCGTTCAAGATGCGCAGCGCCACGGTGTGGAAGTGCGGCCGGTCGATGTTTGTTTGAGTACCTGGGAGGCATCGTTAGAACCTGCGGTGCCAGGAAAGCAGCCTGCCGTTCGGCTCGGCCTGAACAACATCAAAGGGCTTGAACAGGAAGCGGCTTGGCGTATCGAAGAGGCTCGCGCCATCCAGAACTTCAAGAGCACCGCAGACCTTGCTGCCCGCGCCAATCTTGATGCTGGCGACATGAATGCACTTGCGAGCGCAAATGCCCTCGAGTCGTTGTCGGGGAATCGACGCCAGGCAATGTGGCAGGCGAGAGCCAGCGTGCCAGATAAGGGGCTGCTGCGACCTGCGGAAATCCTGGAAGACCTGGTTGAGCTGGAGAGCCCTAGCGATGCGGAGAACGTCGTCGCGGACTACCGTTATTTGGGCCTTACGCTGGGCCGCCATCCGCTGAGCTTCTTACGTGAGCGGTTGTCGAAAATGAGGTTCATTCCGTCGGATGTACTGGCGAGTTTCTCGGATGGTCAACTTGCACGCGGCTGCGGCATCGTCACCGTGCGCCAGCGGCCAGGGACGGCAAACGGCGTTGTGTTTATCACGCTGGAGGATGAGGCCGGAACTGTCAACGTGATTTGTTGGCCGACCTTGGTTGAGCAGTTCCGTCGAGAGGTGATGGGCGCTCAACTTCTTGGTGTTTACGGTGTATGGCAGTGTGAAAGCAACGTCCGCCACCTAGTGGCGAAGCGTCTTGTGGATTTGAGCTATCTACTGGGAGAGCTGGACACCCGCAGTCGAGATTTTCACTAACCTTGATTTCAAAGCAAAACGGCCGCTCGAGGCGACCGTCCGTATTAACACGAGGGCTTCAGCAGCCCCCTGCTCATCAATGCATAAACGAGGTGACCGCTGTTGCGATAGCTAAAAGCACCGCGCCTACAGCTGCAATAGCCGCAACGATGTCACGACCTCTTTCCTTGTTCCCTAGGAACTTATGTACCATTTGCGACATAATCTTACCTCCAGTTACCTCAATTAGAACACTCTACGCCTGGGTAGTCAAGTGCGTTTTCCAGTATAGGAATCCAGAAAGGAGCGTCAAAGGCACCGTAACAAAGAAAATCTTAAAGTGCATAATAACACGCCATCCTCTAACAACGAACCACCAACAGTTAGCCAAAAAACCGGCTGGTCGCGATGAGGCGGCAGGAACCGTCATGGAGGTGGTAAACACAGGCCCTAAGGCAGCAATCAACGTCAAAATTAGAATAGCGCAAATAAGCTCCCAAAAAAGAGCATCAATCGCCGCTTTTACTAAAGTTAATTTTTCACTTGGATGCCTAAGTTCGTACATGGCATTTATGCACATACCGAGGCCTGCCCACGCAAGCTGTCCATCTTTAACAGCTACAAAAGGATTGGCATTCGAATTGGCCGTTGCCCCCAAATCGAAAATGGACAGCACTAGGAGAACAATAACTGGCAATAGAGCTGGCAAAAATATATTTACAAAAGACCACTCTTCCACGCAGACTCCCTAATAGAATAAACACCTACTTAACGACGGCGCCGTCAAAAATTGCGTTTAATTCTAGTCACTAATTAGCGATAAGGCAAATTTCGAACCATGCAAAGGACCTAGAAACGACCTGAAGACAGCCTTCACCCCATAAAAGCCTAAAAGTGTGCTTGTTGTACAACAAATCCTACCCATTGGTCAAAATTTTTGTGTCATCGCCACAGCCGTCTTTAACGTTCTGCGGCGTATTTTTCCGAAATTGGTTCAAAAGAATGTACGTGTGAAAAAAGAATATGTGAGTCCTTAGGCGCAGCGAGAGGCATCCGGGGCACTTCCGCTGAGTATTTGCAAACTACCTCAATCGCCCCCAAGTGAAGCAATAATCTCAGAACAAGAAGCGCTCAAAGTTGTTATCAGCGAATCATATATCTTTTCATAACAGACGCTATCTTCCGCGATACTCAATCTGGAATTAATTGTACGAAGCATACTTTCTCTTTTATCGCCTGGTATCAAATGACAAACTAAAATCCTGAAGTCATATAAAACGAAGAAAGGTAGCATGGTTTTAGAAACGTCTTCAATTTTTGCACGCTTGCTTAACCAGAGGGAAAAAGTCTTTAATCCTCCTAATTTTTCCAAGTCCGCTTTTTTTACAATATCTTTCAAATCTTTCTTCAGTTCCAGAGTTGAGATACTTTCAACGAAAATCCGATTAAGCGACTCAATAGCGGGTGAAACATGTTTTTGCTCCCAAAATACTGGGCGATGAAGATTCTTAATAACGTCGCCAACCTCACCCTCAAGGGTGTACAAAGGTAGCTGAGCATTTTCTCGAATTATCTCATTTAGCCTATTCCGTAGTTTAAGTAAGGCAGACTGTTTCGATGCTTCAGACCAGACCACTTCGATTTGAGCATCATAAAATTCGGAATGAATGTCATGGTCTGACTCAACGTTCTCGGACCTCAAAAAATATTTGTCATTGTCAGGCAATGAATCGATATCGCCCAGCCACATTATAACTTTCCCGTTTCGATTAATTCCGAACTCTATCTTCCATTCTTCTTTGTACCAGATACTTCCATACGTTTCGGAGAAAAGGTCCAAACCGTAGCCCGGATTCTGTGTGAATTTATTCAGGACGGAAATATTAAAATATACCGGCGTAAGGAAGCCTTCATTATGCGGACGCGCTAATCCAGGAATATACTCATAATCTATCGAGGAGTACAGGAAGTTGAAATTTTCCCCAAATTTATATCGCTTCTTTCCAAATGTTTTCGGATTAGGTTGCATATCTACGCCACCGGTCCCGGATTCGCGGGCTTCGTCTACCAGCTGACTAATTAGATACTTTGTCAAAAGAGGAAAATGTATTTCTCCTGTGACTTCGTTCCTCAGAAGTGGAACGCCTTTTATAATTACCGGAAGGTTTTTCACTTTCAAACGGTGTTCATCGAAAACAAGCTTAAATTTCTCTTTTGTTGTCTCGTCAAAATATGACGGATAACTATCCATATCTAAAATCTGGTTTTCCATCGTCAGGTACTCGATTCGTATATGCTAAAATTAATGAGAAAATTATGCGCGATTGCAAAAAAATTAAATTTCCTTGCCGCAAGGTTTTATGGTAGCACAATGCAGCAGTTTTTTAGAGCTGGAGTTAAACTCTCAAGGAGTAGGCAATGTGTGTGAACTACGTAACCATCTCTCGCCAAATTTCATTCGATTGGTTCCGCACCCCCATCGAAGCCAATGAAGACTGGCGGGACGAAATTTATCAGGATTACGCGGCACCGTTCATCGTGCACGACGACCAGGGTAACCGTCAGGGCATGCTTGGCTCCTACGGGTTCGTCCCAAAGCGGCGGATGCCACCCGGCCAGCGCTTGACCACAATGAACGCTCGTGCTGAGACAGTGGGGCAGCTACGCACCTACAAAAAGGCCTGGGCCGAGTCTAGGTTATGCCTGGTACCGGCGACCGCAGTCTACGAACCAAACTGGGAACAACCTCAGCACGTCAGGTGGGCTATCGAGATGGCCGATAAATCACCGTTCGCGGTAGCGGGCATTTGGCGCTCATGGGACGAAGAGGATGGTTCACAGACCCATTCGTTCACCCAGCTCACAGTGAACGCCGACGAACATCCTGTGATGCGCAGATTCCATAAACCGGGCGACGAGAAGCGGTCCGTGGTCATCGTGCCCGAGGACCAATACGATGACTGGCTTGGCTGCAAGAACCCTGAACTGGCCCGGACCTTTCTAAAGCTCTACCCGGGCGATTTAATGAACGCGTACGCCGCACCGAGGTCCAGCCAGAAGAAGCAAACGGAACTGTTTTAAAAATGGCCCCCATGACTATCAAAAACCGGACGGAGCTTGCCCTCATGGGCTACGGTGTCGACAGCAAAACGGCAAATACGCTACGCATTTCCGGATATTCTTTAACAAAACTAAAGCTGCTCTCGCCCGAAAAACTGCAAGAATTAGGCCTCTCCCTCACAGCTATCCCGTTAATTTTAAAATCGAAACGGCCCCCCATTCCTTTTGGCACTCTAAGCAGAGTCTTGTTTGCCAACCGGTGGGCGTGCTGCGTATGCCGAAACCCGGAACTTCCAATAGTTGTTCATCACATTAAGCCATGGGCAAAGAGCCGTGACCATGATGCGTCCAACTTAGCCGTGATTTGCAGCATTCATCATGGAAAAGTTCATACCAAACATGAGTTGGAGCTAAATCTGACGCCAAAAATATTAAACGAACATAAGGCGCAATGGGAATTAAGTTGCCAAGAGGCTGACGCCAGACTGGCGTTGAAGAATAGCTATTTGAGACAAAATACCTGGTTCTATTTCAATCATCTAAGAATTCATGAGGTCGCGAAATCACTCAAAATAAGCCCCAAAATTATCAGTGGCTACGCTACTGCGCGGAAAGCGAACCTATGTGATAAGGACGGGGTCATAACAAAATCGTGCCCAGAGGGAAGTTTCTTATATTCAGATTCGGACCGAATCACGTTATATGAATATGTCTCTAGTCTATTTTTTTCCTTTCTGGACCGAAGTGACATAACTAATGTCTCAGACCATTTTGATAGAGGTTTTCTCAATGCTCAGCTCGTTGTTGGCGACATTATTTTAGTTCAGGGGCTTCACACCTTTACACCAGTTACCCCACGCCCGAAGGGCACTGATGTAAGTAGAGTTTGGCGCAAAACCAATGGCGTACAAATAAGTAGCATAATTGACTTACAAGGTGCAACCTCTACCTCATCATGGTGCGGTTGGCTACGCGGGCAGAATAATATTTGCGCTATATTAAAAGTACAAAAAATATTCCGCCAAGATGGTCAGGTTATGGTTGAAGGGACCGCTCTAGCGATTCGAAGCCAAGACCAAGAAATAAAAACGAGGAACTACGAGCAGCGCCTAGCCGGGTCAGGCATCGCTTTTCATGGCCAATTCAATGAGGATGAAACCATAGATACCGAAGGAGTTTGAGAAAAAATTTGACAGCACAATCACATCTACGGCTTAACGAGGCCCGTGGGAAGTATGGACGCCGCTGAGCCCATATCGTTATACACATCTTTTTTCGCTCAGCGCCAATTGAACCCGGAGCGGAGACTTTCATAAATTTTTGCCTAAACAATGGGCAAAAAGTGGGAATTTTGTATCAGATGCACCAATTCTGCGTCCGTCGCCATGCCCGTGATGCCCAGGAAATTCGGCTGCAAGTCATTGATTTTATTATTGAAAAAAAGATGTGTATAACGATATGCGCTGAGCCGCATCTACTTCAATTTCCCCGAAGGGGGCAGAATACCCTATTCAGGTAATAGTGATTTCAGCCCCCGCTGCGGCCACACGCTCTGACAGTGCAACTACCGCTTCATGGTCAGTAGAACTGAGTCTCCATTTTTTGCTTTTGGAGTGCCAAGCGGGCCCAAAGTCGTAAATTTTAGGCGTGACCAAGACATCGCAGACTACGCAAACCCGATATCTTTCTGAATGCTCTTGAAGCTTCTTATATTCGTTAGGAGTCAGCTCAAAATAAATCGTTGAGCCAGAACACCCCTTCACCTCGATGTGAAGCGTTTGCTTTCCTTTCGTTGCAACTAGGTCCCAACCACAGTTATCCTTTTCGACCGACACAATTGCGTACCCGGCTTTTTTGTATTTCTTTTTAACGGCCTCGACAGCCTTTAGTTCGACTTCTGCGTTATGGGCAGCATCAGGCTGGCGGCTACGCCTACCACGCCGACCGCCTTTATTGGCTCCTCCGTCACTACCGTCCTCCTCGTCAGAGACTGCCATTGGCTTCGCCCTACCGTTGATATAACGCCGCAGGTCCTTCAGGAACGCGACCACTTTGGGGTAGTCTCCCTTCTCAGTCGGATACCAAACGTTTGATTGCCCGGTAAATCCACCATTGCCAGCCGGAGCATGAAGAATCTCCATCGTACGAGACGCTTCAGGCAGCAAATGCGCATCGGCAGCCTTGGTCATACAGAGGTAGGACCGCCGCGCTTCAGCCATCCCCTGAATCTTGCCGCGACGCACTCGATAAGTCTTATGAAATACTGTCGCATTCCGGTACCAGCCAACTACCACCTGTCCATGCCCGGGCCTCTTCGCAATAAAGACCACGTCGACTCCCTCAAGCTCATCACCTACAGCCCAGCGGCGGGTCGAATCCAGCTTCATCAGGTCAAGGCCCCCGCCGGATATGCTCATTGCATAGCCATAACAGGTCCCCTGGCTTGGCTTGAAGTTGTAGACCTCACCGCCAACACCATTCTTTTCAACGTACGCGCCGCCTCCGCTAATTGGATTTGGTCCATCGTAGTTATCCATATAGCCCACTCGAAGAACAACCAAGGGATTTTTTGTCATTTCGGTCTTTACAAAAGGTCATTTGACGTAAAACAGCAGCATTTTTGTATCCGAAAGCAGCTATCGCACAGAGTCATTCAAATTTATCCGGATTGCAACTATTTGCCAATCAAAAAAAGGTTTCTTTTGGATTTAACCAAGTCACAGTTCACTCAATCCTTGAGAGGACTTGGCTCGACTGAGAACGGTGCAGAAGCGTGTCGGCCAACAAAACCCGACAAAAAAATGCTCAAGCTTGCAACGCATGGTACGAACGGGTATAGTCGAATTAGCCGGTGCACGTCGGCTCGCCCGCCCATAGCAGCGAAGCGTAATTCTGGCAACGTGAGTAGTAAAAATATTCCTAAAAAGTCTCGGCTACTTTTTTGGTGTGTGGGCGCGCTGAATCACGGTAGTCATAACTTTTTACGGAAACGTCATGTCCACCTCGTTTACCCCAGCTCAAATCGAGCACCTAAAATTACAAGCAAAAATCACTGGCAGAGACAGCGACATTACTCGTGCCAAAGCTTTGGACAATATCGCGAACTCGCACGGCTTTAGCAACTGGGCCCTACTCATGAAACACGCTGCGGCGCCTATACAGTCTGGGTCCGTGCAGAAGTATTTTCATTTCAGTCGCTCAGCTATTGCGATGCGCGAGGCTTTTAAAAAAGTCAAAGTGCCACCGTACTCCCCAGTAGGTCCCCACGAGGAAGCTGAAAATCGGGTTGTCGATATTTGGGACGAATTCGGTTCAGCCTTAAATGCCGTGGACTTTGCCATCGACTACATGATGGCAGCACTTGAGATACCGCGTTTTAGCGTCAGTGCTTATTCAGTTGTCTACTGGGAAATGCGAACCTGGCTGCCTTACGAAGTTAGCGAATTCAATGAGTGCACTCAGATATTGGTCAATCGGAGATACAAACCAGTCGGAAAAGGAGGCGAAGCGTGGGTCAACTACGAAGGATACGAACATCTCAGTACCCGCCTTACAGAAACTGAATTGGCCGAGATAGCTCACCGCCCTGGCAGCGAAGGATACTTATACGCAGACGGGTCCGGCCCATGGGTGTCCCGGGTAACTGCCAAGAAATATTTGGAACGCCTTAAAAAATTGCAGAGCTTCTTAAAACAATAGGTCAGTTTCGCTTCCAACAATCGCAAAGCTGCTATAGCTAGATAAAAAATGGCCGTCAAGTTGACGGCCATTTTCTTTTGTAGATGTTCGTGTCGGTACGGCGTAAGCAGTATCCCATAAGGGCAATGCCTCGAGAATCCTGAGTCCAGCAAGCTAGACACCACGTACTATGGGCTACAACCTTGTGGCCCCACACTTGCTAAAGGCGTCACCTTCATGCCACTACGGTGCGCCAATCTTCTTCAAGTGACATGAGAGTATAGCTCCAATGGTCGCGTGAGCAAACCATCACCTCCGCATAACCGGTCAGCTTGAAGTGGATTTTACACACCCCAAAACCTTTTCCACAGCGACATCGGCAACCTCACCGATAGCAAAGGTGGAGCGAAGCCGCATCACCGTCCGAAGTCCTCGCCTTCAGCACTCCATCCAATACCACAGCGGGTTCTTCCGCACGGCTTTCCATTGCTTACATCATCGCCAAAGTCTGAAGGCCGCCTCCCGATTCAAGTACACAGGATTATTTCAAAAAGGAAACAATCTGTGTATCTGCCGCCAGCAAAAGAGAATCTCTTCTCTTTAAAAACCTTATAAAAAAATTCCGAATTTATCAAAAACTTTGAGCAACAGTAAAATCTCTAGTCCACAAATGGAGACATCAATAGGGCGCACAAATATAAATTTATTTTTCTGAGCGTCTCTTTAATGCAACAAGTAACTAATAAATGATATTTATCCAGTGTTTTTTAAGTAACTATCAGATATGTTTTCTTCTTCTAAGTACTAGTTATTCGCTCATATAACTATTAGTGATTCACCCGGGTTATTGCCGCATACGAAAATATAAAGCAGAATTACGTTTAACGAAAAGGAACATATTCGTTTCGCCTGATTCGATAAATCACTCTCTTGAAAGCAATATGCCTAGGAGACGGTATATCGTTGTAAATCAAGGCTCTCCATGCCCAAGGCATCCATAACTTGAAGGAAAAATAAAAATGAAAAGCGCCCTCTATTAATCTTTGTTTTGAGCTGGGTCTCGCTTTCCTCTAGGCCAATTTGCCCCATCAATTGGGACAAATCCCGATAGCTCACATCACGAAGATACATCTCCGTTTTAATAATTTTTCGCGCTCGTTGAGCGTAAAGGGCTTCGTTTTCCATAAATATTTGAATCTATATCTAAATTGACATTATACGCCGCCAAGGGATATATTTCCTGCCCGGTTTTTATCCGGGTAAAAAGGCGAAGGTCGTTTCGATATTTATTATGGGAATTAAGCAATCGTAAAGTTAAAAATCAAATGAGAAAAAACAAATATGTTCGTAATGAGCAAAAAATCCAAGAGCTGTTGGTCGAAGGCCGGGGCACCGGCCGAGGTACCGAATATACGCCGTGGATGTATGTCCACGAAGTTCCCAGTGTCAATCAGCGTCCAAAACTTTCCACCTTTCAGGGTCCAATACTTTCCACTTTTGACGCCCGCTGAGCACGGCCTTTACGCTGTTTGAAGCGAAAGGAATCGTTGCCGGTCTCCAGGATGTCGCAATGATGCGTGACGCGGTCAAGCAAGGCTGTCGTCATCTTTGCATCGCCAAATACCTGCGTCCACTCGCCGAACGACAGATTGGTCGTGATGATTAGCGATGTTTTTTCATATAACTGGCTGATCAGGTGGAACAGCAGCGCTGCGCTCGATGGCGGAAACGGCAGATAGCCCAGTTCATCAAGAATGACGGCGTCCACCAGGCACAGCTGCTTGGCCAGATTGCCGACTTTGCCGAGGTCCTTTTCGCGTTCGAGCAGGTTCACCAGGTCAACTGCGTTGTAGAAGCGCACGCGTTTGGATTGGTGGATCGCTGCCACGCCGATGGCGGTGGCCAGATGAGTCTTTCCCGTTCCGGTTCCACCGACCAGTATCAGATTATGGGCTGTTTCCATGAAGGCCGCCGTGGCCAACTGCTCCATGACGGCTTGCGTGAGCGGCGTCTCGCTCCAGTCGATACCGAGCAAGTCACGGTGGATCGGGAAACGGGCGGCTTTCAGCTGGTAACGCAGGCTCTTGAGTTGCCGGTCGGTCTGCTCGGCGACGAGCATGCGTTCGAGCCATGTTTCAGGCCGGTGTATTGGTTTGGGTTTCTCTGCTTGCAATTCGCTCCAGGCAGTGGCCATGCCGTAAAGGTGCAAGGCTTTCAATTGGCTCAGCAGTTCAATGGACATTGGTCGATCCCAGCAGGTAGTCGTAGCGTTGGCAGTTGGCCAGCGGCTCCATGGTCAGCGCGATGCCATCGGGCACGGCGATGGCGGCTGCCGGCAGATGGGGCGCGATGAGCCGACGCAATTCATTCATCACGATGGGCGCGCTGACGATGCCGCACTCCAGGGCCAGTTCGCAGGCCGCCGTCAGTGCATCGAGGCCGGCCTCGCCGGCGAGCATCAGCAATTCGACGAAGGCGCGATCGCCCTTGGGCTGCTTCAATATCCGGTCGCGCACAAGTTGGATCGGCTGGGGCAAGTCCCACGCGACGAAGGGGGCGCCGTTGCGCAGTGCGCCCGGCTTCTTCTCCAGTACCGGCAGGTAGTGCCAAGGGTCGCAGATTAACTGATCGCGGCCGTAACGCCGAGGATGCGCGGCGATTAGCTCACCATCAGCGACGACGTGGACGTGTTCGGCCGTTCTGCGCACTGAGACGGCTTGACCGGCGGCGCTGGCGGGAACGCTATAGCGGTTGCGGTCGACTCTCACCAGGCAAGTCGACGAGACGCGCATCATGTCCTCGACGTAGCCATCGAACGCGGCAGTGACCGGCCGCAGCAGCGGCTGCTCTTCGGCAAAGCAAGCGGCGATGGTGCGCTGGCTTTGCGTGGGGTGACTGCGTTGCGCCAGTTCTTTGCAGCGCTGAGCCAGCCAGTCGTTGAGCGCAGCGAACGAGGCGAAGCGCGCCAGCGGTGTGAACAACCACTCGCGCACATTGCCAACCTGGTTCTCGACTTGCCCCTTCTCCCAGCCCGAGGCTGGCGTGCAAGCAACGGGCTCAAACAGATAATGGTTGGCCAGGCACAGAAAGCGGCGGTTGAATTTGCGCTCCTTGCCGATGAAGACGGCATCGACGACGGTCTTGAGGTTGTCGTAGATAAGCCGAGCGGGAACGCCACCGAAGAAAGCGAAGGCCTTGTTATGCGCCTCCAGTACCATCTCCTGGGTCTCGCGCGGATAGGCGACGAGAAACATCTGGCGGCTGTAGGCCAGCCGGAAATGGGCCACCTTGATCGTTTGCAGCACGCCGCCCAATTCCACGTGCTCGTGGCTCCAATCGAACTGACAGGCATCACCAGGCACAAACTCAAGAGGAACAAATGCCTCAGTCAACTTGGGACCATGATGGCCCGCCTTCCAGCGCTTCACAAACCGCTGAACGCTGTCGTAGGCACCGCCGTAGCCGAGCTCCTGCAAGCCTTCGAAGAGACGATGGGCGGTACGGCGCCGAGGCCTTGGCATCTTGGCTTCCAGCTCCAGCCATTGGGTCAGTTGCACCTCGAACTGGCCAAGCTTGGGCGCGACCGGCTGCACCCGAACATAGCGGGGTTCGTCAATCGTGTTGAGGTGTTTGCGCACGGTCGGCCGTGACAGCCCCATCTCCCTGGCGATGGCGGAGACGGTCTGCTTCTGGATCGAATGGCGTCGGCGGATCTCGTAAATGATGTCCATGTAAAACACTCCAGATACCTCCGGCGAAATACCGGATGGTTACATACCAGGGTGGAAACTATTGGACGCTGTTTCCACCCCGAATCTGGAAAGTGTTGCACGCTGTTTGACAGTTCCCAGCATCGGGCGCTCACATCGTGTGCCCGGCGCGGCATCGAAACGCGTGCACCACCTACTTTCGGACATCGAGTACTCGGTATTCCTAGTACTGGACCGCGAGCTCAATGTCGTTGACATCCGCGAACAGGTCCGACTCGACCGGGACTCAACGAATCGGATAGCCGACAAGCTCAGCATCCGCCGACCTCGCGCTCCAGGGAGCGATGCCTTCTACGTGATGAGCACCGATTTGGTGGCCACGGTACAAGGCCCAGGGTTCCAGTACGACGTCGCCTTTTCAGTCAAACCTTCCAGCAAGCTTAAGAACAAGCGCGTAATGGAGTTGCACGACATCGAAGCGGCTTACTGGGAAGAGCTTGGAGTGAAATTCTCAGTCGTAACTGAGCTGAGCGTCCCGCGCCGATTGAAGGTGTCGTTGCAGTGGCTACGCCCAATGTCGATTTTAGAAGCAATCGACGAACCTCACGCGGGCTTCACCATCGACGCAGCCCGCAGCGTGGTGGTGTCTGTGCAAACTGGCTTCGCTAATCCCCTGCCGCTGTCACGCCACTGCTTACAGCTCGACGAAATCAAGCAGTGCGCCCGGGGTGAACACCTAAAAGTGGCACGGCACCTTATGAGCATCCGTGTTTTGCAAACGGACCTGAATCGCGAAAAGCTCTGGAATACGCCATTAAGCGAGCTCAGCGTCCACCTCGTTTTACTTCCCAAATTCTAAGGAGTCTGCCATGCACCTACTTATTCAAAACTTGGTTGTCAACCACGCGGACATTAAAACCCCGCAGTGCATCGTCAAATTCAACAGCGCCGCACAGCTGGTCCTGACGATAAACGCGGATGGTAGAGCTGAGCGGCACGCTCACTCCTGCATTGCTTGGGCTTCTGACCTAAACGGAGGAGCCTTGTCCATCGTCGATGAGTTCTTTTCCGCCCAACCGCTTCGGCGCAAAAACACGCCTGCGACGCAAGCTCGCAAAGCGCGCGCGTGGATATCAATTTCTCCCGTGTTGGAGAGCGGCCTGGGCAGCTACATCGTCGCCAAACGCCGTCAGGCGGTTTCGGCACGTGCAAATCAAGGCGGCATCCACCCCGACACGATTCGAAATTGGTCGTTTGAGCACTGGCGTCAAGACCGGAAATAGTCGCCCTTGCGAATTAGCTCCGTATTCAAAAAACAGAGCTAGTTCGCACGCCCTCACTCTTACTTTCCAAATTCTAAGGAATCGACATGCAACAGCTGCTCACGAACCTCGTCTTGAAACACCCGGCCATTGCAGCGCCACAGGTGATTATCTACGTAAGCCAGTCGATGGACGTAGTGGCGTCAATAAACGCCGAAGGCAAAGGCCCCAGCCCGCAGATACACGCCTATCTCGAATGGAGGGACATGCTGAACAAAGGCACCCTCGAAGTACTGGACAACTTCAGTCCGCAGCAGCTATTACCCATCAAGCTGACCCCGGCCATGAACGCCCGTCAAGTGCGGGCATGGGAAACGATTGAGCCGCTCGTCGTTCGAACTCCCGAAATTTTCGAGGCATCAAAACGCCGCGAATTGATTCTGGCGCGGGCTGAACAGGTTAAAGCGAACCCTGACACCATCCGGAATTGGATGGCTGAATACTGGCAGCGGGGCTGTACTCCGTCCGCTCTCGCAGGCGTCCGCCATAAATGCGGACGCCATCGAACCTTGAGTAGCGTCACGGCAGCATCCCCTAAGCTGGGCCGTCCCCGGACCCGAGCACCAGGGGTCGGTCTCAACGTAGATGAGAAGGCACTCAAGTATTTCCGAGTGGCGATTGCGCAAATCTTCCACAAGAATAAGCGCATTACTGTGTATCAGACCTACTTAAAGGTACTACGCCTTTACTTTCCGGAGGCGGTACGCACCGACGAAAAAGGGAAGGTGAAAGTGGTAAACATTGAAGGGATTCCCACGTACCGCCAGTTTCTCTACTGGGTACACAAGGAAACCGACGAGTTCACCACCGTCATCGCTAAGCGCGGTCTGGATTTTTACCAGAAGACCCTGCGCCCACTGCTCGGCAACTGCACTGTCGACGCCATTGGGCCAGGATACCGCTACCAGATTGACGCGACTATTGCGGACGTATATTTGCTCTCCCGCGCTGACCGCCGAAAGCTCGTCGGCCGCCCTGTAGTGTATGTCGTCATTGACGTCTGGTCCCGCCTAATTGTCGGCCTATACGTAGGGTTGGAAAATGCGTCGTGGACCGTTGCCATGATGGCGTTGCATAACGTGACGCTCGATAAGGTCGAATATTGCAAACAGTTCAGCATCGATATCGAGCCACACGAGTGGCCGAACGCATCTCTCGCGAGCGTCATCATGGGCGACCGGGCGGAAATGATTTCGAAGAATTCGACCAATCTGGCAACTTGGCTGAACATCGAAGTGGAGAACACGCCGCCTTACCGCGCCGATTGGAAGAGTACCGTCGAACGCAGCTTTGGCCTATTGGCCGCACCTTTCTCGGCCGAGACACCCGGCTACGTGGATAAAGACTACCAGCCACGCACGGACCCGGATTACCGCCTGGACGCAAAGCTAACGCTTTACGAGTTCACTCAGGTAATGATTCATTGCGTGCTGTGCCATAACAACACGCAGATAAGTGGCTACCCGCTTGAAAATGAAATGGTAGCGGCGGGGGTGACTGCCATCCCAACGCAACTGTGGGAGTGGGGTCTCCAGAACCGAATGGGTTCGATGAAAAAGCACCCTCAAGATAAGCTGCTCTTGGCGTTGCTGCCGACCTCCGATAAAGCATCGATAGCCGGAAACGGCGTCCTGTTTCTAGGTCGCCAGTACTACTCCGCCGAGCTCCATGCCGGTAGATGGTTCAGCAAAGCACGGCGTGGTCGCATTCAGGTGACCGTATCGTATCACCCGCACAACCTGAATACCATTCTGCTTCACTTTGGCGATACGAGTTTCATCACCTGTACTTTGATGTCAGAGGAGGGCTTAGCCCAAAACCTCTGCTATGAAGAGGTGATGGCCATAAACGTCGCTGCCGCGACGGCGGCGGCTGGAAAAGCAATCGAAACGTTGGAGGTTGAAATGACGACCCAAACTGCAATCGAAACAATCGTCAAGGGCAGTATTGCCGCCGTCGAGGCCCTCGGTCCGGACACTCGCAGCAAAGCCGAAAAGACGGGAAATCTCGGTGACCACCGCTACGACGAGAAAAATGCCCTAAGGGCAGAACAAGGTGGCGACGGCCGTCCGGCGCCTAGGAAAACAAAGACGAAGCAATCTGCCAATCCTCCTCCCCTTACGCAGCCGCCTAAGTCGGGTGAAGTTACTCGCGCCAAAGCCGCAGCATTTCAACCGATTTCCGTCATCAATTTCGATGACGATGATTAGCGGCTAAATCTCGCCGCCAAAAATTCCTGGCAACTGAGGCGGCGCATACCGGCGCCAATGAACAACAGTTTTTAGTAGCACCTCGTGCCGGAGAAATCCGGCTTCACGGGACGCACCCGCTCGTCCCAAAACTTTGAAAGGAAATATCATGTCCGCATCCGCCAAGGCAACCCAATCCAACGACAACCGTTCCAATAGGACCGCCGCCGCTAGGCTCAAGCTGCGGCACGGTGAGGTTCGCGCAAAATACACTCCCAGCGAAATTCCTGAACGTGCGGGCAATCAGTTTATTGAGTGCCTAGGAAATGCGCCCTCGGCGAAGGAGCTCGCGACCATCATGGCATACAAGCCGCCTTACGATGACACGGAACGCCAGCGCTCCGCTGAGGTAAGGAAGCAATTCCTGAACCGGCTGAAGCGGGTATTTGTCCCCCTCACAGCTCAGCACTCGATTGCTAATACGCTAGGAGAAATGATTCGGAGCGGGTACGAACACCGTGCCCCCGCGAAGCCTGAATTCACCAGGTTCTTGCAGCGTGCGTATGAGGCTCGTGTGCTCGAGCAGTGCGTCAAATCTGCGCCGGAAGTTGCGCCTATGTGCGACTCGTACGCCATCATCGGAGTTTCTGGCGTCGGTAAGACTCGCCTGGTGCGCCGCGCACTTGCGCAGTTTCCGACGTTGGTTTTCCATCCAAAGCTGAATATCCACTCCATTCCGTATTTGATGGTGGAGTGCCCGCATAACGGAACCGTCAAGCAGCTGATTCTGAACTTCTTCAATCGACTGGATTCGGTAGTCGGCACCGACTACGAAAGTCGTTTCACGAAACGTCGCATGTCCGTTGAATCGATGATTCGAGAGGTCAACGCCGCAGCTCACTTGTATGGCGTTGGGCTCATCGTTATTGATGAGATTCAACATGCCGCCGCCGCAAAAAATGGTGGTGGCACTGACCTCTTCATGAACTTCATTGTGAGGTTCGTGAATGAGTCGGTCGCACCGGTCGTTCTGATTGGGACCATGTCGAGTTTAGATTTGATGCAGAAGGACTTTCGGATTGCCCGCCGTACCATGGGCGCCCTCTTAAAAAACTATGAGATGGGGCCGGAGTGGGACTATTTCTTGAAAAAAATCTGGCGATATCAATGGACTCAAAAAGTATCGCCATTGACCGATACGCTCAACGCCGTGATGTATAAGCGCACGCAAGGCGTGCTGGCGTTGGCCGTGAAACTCTACGCAATGGTGCAACGCTGGGCCATTGATTCCGGATTCGAGGAAATCACCGAAGACCTCATCAATACGGTCGCAGATGAAGAGTTCAGCAGGATTGCGCCGATGCTGGACGCGTTGGCTACGGGAGACATGGTGAAGTTGAAAAAATTTGGAGATTTGTACCTCCCAGAGGCAATCGAAACGCAGGAACGCGCCGAAGCCACCGACTCGCCAATGAACCTCGCTGATTTGATGACTAGTCTCGTCCCTCAATCCAAACCGGCCAAAACAGCGCACCGCCAGCGCTCTGCCTAAATCCCTTCCAACCACCGCTGGGGCGCGTTTGCGTCCCAGCGTTATCACGTCAATGCTCACACCAAAGGAATTTTAATCATGCCAGCCTACTTTCCAAATTTCTATGATGACGAACTTTTAGCGAGCGCAGTTGCGCGCTACCACTGCCATACCATGGGGTTTTCCAATGAGGACACTCATCGAAAACTTTATAACCGTAATCAACAACGGACGGCTGTCAACTTTCCCCGCAACCTTGGCAATTTACACGCCAACATCGGCATGTACACAGGCAAGACCCTGGATGGGATTGTCGCAAACACAACCTTATTTCCCTACTATTATGCGTTCGAGCCTGACGCTATCCGCGAAAAGGTGGCGAGGGGCATGGTTGGTTCCTCATGCGATAAGGGAACGCCTTTCGTAACCAGTAGGTCGCATGTTTTCAGTCGCCTACGGGCATGCCCCGACTGCATCAAGGCAGACATCGAAAAATTAGGAGAAGCGTACTGGCATCGAACCCATCAGATAGATGTCGTTCATGTGTGTCCTATACACGGAGTGCTACTGCTTAATGCACAGACGCGCTATTTTGAATCCCCTTATTTTCCCCTTGAAATTTTGACGCCAACGACGCCACTTTCAGAATACTTGCCACGGATGTCTGAGAAATGCCGTCAGCGCTTAACCGAAATTGCAGACTACGCGCACGGATGCCTAAACGGGGCATCCGTAAACGACGGGTCATTAGCTTTTGGCGAAGAGGGCCGCTCATACCTTCGAAAGCTTTATCCGTCCCGCAAAGAAAAAGCGCTAGCCATGGCCCAGCTCGAAAAAGATATTCTTGAGCATTTTGGCGAACAGTGCCTTGATATCTTAGAGCTGCCGATTAGACCTGGTCACAGAGCGGCCTGGCTACGGGGCATGTTCAAAGGTGATATCCGGCTAGCGACGACAAAGCACATCATCATGAAAATCTTCATCGATGATTTCGCTCGACACCGCGCCTCTCAAATTGTCAAAAGGCATGACGTACTCACTAGACTATCAGTAAGGAAATGGCCTTGCTATAACCCGGCCGCCGACCACTTTGGCCAGGAAGTGGTGAGCGAGTTATACAAGTCAAAAGGATTTAGCCGCAACGGACTTATCGGATTCAGGTGCGATTGCGGATACATCTACCTGATTAAAGAAAGTGATTGGAATGGCGAAAGCGCGCCAATATCGAAGACCGTACTATCCTTCGGTTCCGTCTTTGTCGAAAAGGTAAGAAGCCTATATGCGGACGGCCTCAACCACACTGAAATTGGCCGCCACTTAGGATTCAACCCCGAGACGGCTAAGAGCATGCTCAGTGATGACTATCGAACACGAAAGCGTAGAGCAAAATCCGAAGCAATCGCTATCCGTAGGCAGCGAGCGATTAAGTGGAAGTTAGCTAACCCTACAGTTCGCGCCAAGGTGGACTTCGCCGCTCGAGATGATGAGTTTTCACAGCTAGTACGCGAGGCCGCCGACGCCATTTACCACACGGTGCCCCCAGCCCGCGCCTCTCGCAGCCGGATTATTAAAACATCCCGCATCAAGGATTCTCAGCTTATAAGGAAGCACTTGTATCCTAAGACCCTTGCAACACTGGATGAAGTATCGGAAACCGCCGACTACTTCCGAATCCGGATTGGAGCGTGGCGACAGCAGCGGTCGGACCACGAGCTTGTTTCCACACTCTAAAGCTTTTAATACAGGTGGGTCCTTAGATTTTTCTAATTCACCTGTTTTTTTCCCTGGCCCCAGCCTAGGGAGGCTTATATCTTATTGCTGTGGTTTCTACACGATAAAACCAACCAAAAATATCTTATCGTGAATCCCAGTATTCGTCGAAGTTCAATTGATGTTTACAATTCTTATTTTTACTGACGTTTTAATTATTCCGACAAAATCGACGTAACACATCTGGTTTTTCACATAGTGAAAAACCAATGACGTTTTAATTATTTTTGGCCAAAATGGGGCCTTAGATAAATCAAGGACTTACGTGCGATTCCACTGACGTTTTAATTTTACCTACACAGCCGGGCGCAGCGACAGCCGCAGCGGCGCCGGCGACGAGTCCTGCGCGCTGGTGAGCGGCCTGAGCATGCAAAACAAGGTATCGCCGCTTTGCGCGGCCAGATGCAGCCGGCGCAGCGTGTCGCCGCGCGCGTGCTGCTGCCAGAACAGCAGCGCGCCGCAACAGCCGCTGCGCAGGATTTGTTCGGCCGCCCACAGCGCGTCGCCGCTTTTGGCGCCGCTGCGCACCCACACCAGCTGCGACGGCGGCAGTCCCATCGCGGCCAGCGCCAGCGCTTGCGGCGGGTGCGGCGGCGCCAGCAGCACGATGGGGCGCGATCCCAGACTGGCCAGCGCCGGATGCAGCAGCCGCAATTCGCCGATGCCCGGCTGCTGTTGCAGCAAGTCGATCAACGTGCCGGTCGGCCAGCCGCCGCCGGGCAGTTGCGCCGACAACGCCGCGTAGCCGGTGTCGATGCAGCGCGTGGTGCTGTGCGCCAGCTGCGACGCCAGCCATAGCGACGGGTGCAGGGTTTCGGGCGCGATGGTGGCGGCGGTGCGTGGCATGGTCATTTAAAATCAATATACTGTACAAATACACAGTACTATTTGCGACGCATTTTGGCAAGGCTTATCTGCCTGTCGTGCGCGGCCGAGTGCGCCAACGACGTTCAGCGGCTGGCACGCCGGGTAATGCTGACAAGCTTGCCCATGCTGTAACATGGTGCCATCTCATCCACACCGGACCCCGTCTTGACCACATTGCAGCTTATCGGCGCCTGCCTGTTCGGCCTGGCGCTGCTCCACACCTTCGCCGCCAAATCGTTCGAGACGCTGGCGCATCGCCACCCGCGCCACGCCGGCCTGTTTCATCTGCTGGGCGAGGTGGAAGTGGTGTTCGGCTTCTGGGCCTTCATCCTGGTCGTCGCCATGGCTTTGTTCAGCGGCGGCGCGACGGCCATCGCCTACGCCGAATCGCGCCAGTACAGCGAGCCGCTGTTTGTCTTTGTCGTGATGGTGGTGGCCGCGTCGCGCCCGCTGCTCGACGCGATGCAGCGCCTGCTGCTGACGCTGGCGCGCGGCCTCCCGCTGCGCACGGAATTGGCGCTGGCCTGGCTCGGCCTGGCGCTGGTGCCGCTGAGCGGTTCGCTCATCACCGAGCCGGCCGCGATGACGCTGGCCGCACTGATGCTGGCGCCGCAGATTTTCCGGCCCGGCATGCCGGAATGGCTCAAGTACGGCGCGCTCGGCGTGTTGTTCGTCAACGTC
>Ga0209847_1000082_pt1 | contig 41901 bp, 32 predicted proteins | sample OrgsoiDNA_201060_FD_185808 | JGI IMG/M metagenome (GOLD analysis project Ga0209847, IMG submission 185808) | Permafrost soil microbial communities from the Arctic, to analyse light accelerated degradation of dissolved organic matter (DOM) -... | ecosystem: Environmental > Terrestrial > Soil >... | reverse complement strand
CAGAATTTCAGGCGTTACGCCCTTACGTTGAGTACTACCACCGTTGATGCGATAGAACTTCTGAATCGTATACTGTACAGAACCCAATGCAGGCCACTCAGGGCGCAACATTTGATCGTAAATTCGGTTCAGCGAGCGGTACTGCTGGACGGTCCCTTTACCGAATGTCGGTTCACCGACAATCAGCGCACGGCCGTAATCCTGCATGGCTGCGGCGAAAATCTCTGATGCCGAGGCACTAAAACGGTCAACCAATACCACCAGCGGACCTTTGTAGTAAACGACGCCATCGGTATCGCTATCCTGGCGGATACGGCCGTTGTTATCACGTACCTGAACAACCGGGCCGCTTGGAATAAACAGGCCAGAGAGTGAAACCGCTTCGGTTAATGCACCGCCGCCGTTAGTACGCAGATCGATAACGAGGCTGCTGACATCCTGTTTCGCCATTTTCTGCAACTGTACTTTTACGTCGTCCGTCAGGCCTACGTAAAAGCCCGGGATGTCCATCACAGCAACTTTCTCATTGCCAACTTTTTTGATGGTCATTTTCACCGCGCGATCTTCCAGACGGATTTTCTCGCGGGTCAGGATCACAGTGCGTGTTTTGGTCCCTTTACCTGCTGGCAGAATTTCGAGACGAACTTTACTGCCTTTAGCGCCTTTGATCAGAGCGACAACGTCATCGAGACGCCAGCCGATCACATCAACAACGCCTTTACTGGTCGCAACCTGCCCAACGCCAACAATACGGTCGCCCACTGCGATAGCTTTACTTTTGGCCGCCGGGCCGCCAGCTACCATCGAGTTGATCACCGTATAGTCGTCATCGCCCTGCAACACAGCGCCAATCCCTTCCAGAGACAAGCTCATTTCGGTATTGAACTGCTCAGTGCTGCGCGGAGACAGATAGTTAGTATGCGGGTCAATTTCATGCGCAAAGGCATTCATGACCAGCTGGAATACGTCTTCGCTGTTGCTTTGGGTCAAACGTTTCATCGCAAAACGATAGCGTTTGGTCAGCACATCGCGAATTTCCTGATCGTTCTTACCGGTCAGTTTGAGGTTCAACTCGTCATATTTGACTTTGGCATCCCACAAACGATCCAGCTCAGCCCGGTCTTTTGGCCAGGGAGACTTAGAACGATCCAGATTAATCGTATCGGTGCCGGTGAAATTCATTGGGCGGGCAAGCACTTGCAACGCGTAGTTATAGCGTTCGAAGCGACGTTGCTGCGCCAGGTTGTATAAGGCATACGGCGTGGTCAGTTGACCCGACTTCAGCTCTTCACCCAGCGTGTTACGCTTGGATGCAAACTGGGCCACATCGGATGCCATTAATACGTTATGGCCATAATCGAGCATGTTGAGATAACGGTCGAAGATTTTCCCGGAGAAATCAGCATTAAGGTCAAACTGACGATAATGCGAACGGGTAAAGCGTGCCGTAACACGCTCACTCACCGTGGCGTCCTGAGGTTCTTGCGTCAGTTGCTTGAGCTGATCGATAGTCACCGGTGCACTATCGTTCGCATAACTGGTATTAACCAGACTCGCTCCTGACAACAACAGACCTGCAATAACGCTTAATCTGACAAATTTGTTCATGCCTGAGTTGGCCTCCGTATCAGAACTGCAAGTGTTCTGCGCGCACGATCATCGCCAGACCCGAAGAGAGCTGCACCCGGACACCGTCTTTGGCAATTTCCAAAACGGTAGCATCCATCGCACTCTGACCTGCTCTGACTTTGATTTCCTGGCCAATTTGCAGTTTTGAGATATCTGTTACTGGCACCTGACGCGGTTCACGTTTTTCCTCACGCGGGGGGCGAGGTGTACGTGGTTTGCGATTTTCTTGACCAGCCACAGCTGCAGCTGCAGGCGCATTTTCACGACGCGGTGCAGGTTTCTTAGCCGCAGGACGAGGACGACGTGGCTCGGCTTCACCGGCTTCACGACGTTTTGCCTGTTGTTCAGCACGCTGTGCCTGAACGCGGGCTTTGGCTTCTTCTAATTGCTTACGGGCATGTTCGACGTGCTGTTCTTCCAGCTCGCCGCAGGCATTGCCGTCAAGGTCAACGCGCTGTGCGCCAACTTTAACGCCATACAAATAACGCCAGCTAGAGGTATACAGGCGCAGAGCAGAGCGTAACTGAGTTTTGCTCAGATTCTCTTCACCTTGCACGCGCTCGACCAAATCCGCAAAAATACCGATCTTTAAAGGACGTGCTTCGCCTTCGGCGCTAAAACAGAGCGGAAAACGCTCAGCCAAAAAGGCGATGACTTCTTTACTACTGTTCAACTTAGGTTGATTTTCCATGAAATTTCCTGATTACAACGGGTTTGCCAACCGGCGCAGGCATGAACAGGCGTCATTATAATGACGCCATTATTAAATGCCACGTTATCCGTAGATCAACTTGCGATCAGATTGACATATTTTGCCGCATCGCTGTTTTGCAGATGTTGGCAAAGCCCGGCGACTAACTCTGTCAGCCCTTGTTCATCGGCTTCGTCGAAGCGTTGATAAACCGTACTGTCAATATCCAGAACCCCGATCACTTTACCGTCAACGGTCACTGGCAATACAATTTCTGCATTGCTGGACGCGTCACAGGCTATATGACCAGGGAAGGCATGAACATCACCCACGCGCTGTACGCTATTATCTGCCACAGCAGTGCCGCAAACGCCTTTCCCTACGGGAATACGCACGCAGGCGATTTTGCCCTGAAAAGGCCCTAACACCAGTGAGTTACCATCCATGAGATAGAAACCCACCCAGTTAACCCCTTCAAGACGTTCAAAAAGCAGAGCGCTGGCGTTCGACAGAGTGGCAATAAAATTATTTTCTCCGGCGATAAGTGCGCCCAAATCACGTTTCAATTCCGCGTAGAATTCTTCTTTATTCATGTAATAACCAATAATAACCCAGTGGCAGGCAGCCGTTATACGTTGCTTAACCCCTATAAAATAAGCATTAAATGCTCACCTGAACAAGGTTAATCCTATGTGACTTCAAAAAGACTGACCTACAATGACTGTTTGTCGCCCGCATAATACGTTATTTTGTCGAAAAAACCTGACAGATCTTAGCATCACTCCCCTGTTATGCATTTCAGATGGGTGAACAATTGTTACAACAGGCAAATTAACACTCAGGCCCTATGAAAATACTCGCAATGTCAGGACCGTTACCACAGGCACGCTACCAGCGATGCAGTGAGTGCGATTACCTGTTTTCTATACCAGATCTGAAAAAGACTCAAACTGCGCATTGCCCGCGCTGCAATGCAAAAGTAGAAAAAGGTCGCGTCTGCTCCCTGCCGCGTCTGATTATCATTGCCATCAGTATTCTGCTACTGATGCCCTTTGCCTATACCGAACCTCTGATCAGTATCAGACTGCTGGGTACCCGTATCGATGCCAGCTTGTTCGAGGGGATTTGGCAGATGTCCAGTCAGGGTTCACCGATCACGGCCAGCATGGTGGCTTTTTGCACCATCGGCGCTCCGTTGACGCTGGCCTGCTCAATTCTCTATCTGCATTTTGGTCGTCGCTGGGGAATGAACCTCAAGCCGGTACTGCTGATGCTGGACCGGCTAAAGGACTGGGTGATGCTCGATATCTATCTGGTGGGCATGGCCGTTGCCTGTATCAAAGTCAAAGAGTACGCAGATATTGACGTGGGGGTCGCCCTGGTAGCGTATCTGATGATGACCGTGTTAGTTACATTGACGCTGATAAACCTCAATATTGAACAGCTGTGGGAAGAGTTTTACCCGCAGCCACGCCCTAAGGGTTCACCAGCCTCACTTAAACTGTGTCTGTCATGTAAATTTACCGGTCATGCCGATAAACAGGGGCGCTGCCCGCGCTGCCACGTCCCGATGAGTACGCGTTACAAACACAGTCTGCAGAAAACCTGGGCCGCCCTGATTGCCGCCATGGTCTTTTTGATTCCTGCGAACTTGTTGCCTATGTCTATCATTTACGCTAACGGGCAGAGAATGGAAGACACTATCTTCTCAGGCGTCGTATCGCTGGCGACTTCCGGTAATGTGCCAATAGCCGCCATTGTGTTTATTGCCAGCGTATTGGTGCCTTTTACCAAAGTCATCGTTATGCTGACCTTACTGTTAAGTATTCATTTTAAAGCGATTCAGGGATTGAAAACGCGGATACGTTTACTGCGGCTGGTGACGTGGATTGGTCGCTGGTCGATGTTGGATCTGTTTGTTATTTCTCTGATGATGTCGCTGGTCAACCGTGACCAGTTATTGTCATTTACGATGGGACCGGCGGGATTCTTCTTTGGAACCGCCGTTATCCTCACGATACTCGCAGTAGAATGGCTCGATAGCCGCTTGATTTGGGATGCACATGCAACAGGAAACGCCGAATACACCGACTGAAGCGCGGGTTAAAAACAGACGCCGGATCTCGCCTTTCTGGTTACTGCCTTTTATTGCTTTACTGATTGCCGGTTGGCTTATCTATAGCAATTATCAGGAACGAGGCACCACGGTCACTATTGATTTCCAGTCAGCCGCAGGCATCGTCGCGGGTCGTACCCCTGTGCGTTATCAGGGCGTTGAGGTGGGGACAGTTGAGTCGATAAGTCTCAGCAAAGACCTGCGAACTATTATGGTCAAGGTCAGTATCAAGAGTGATCTTGCCGACTCACTGCGTGAAGGCACTCAGTTCTGGCTGGTTACACCTAAAGCCTCACTGGCGGGTGTATCCGGCCTCGATGCGCTGGTTGGCGGGAACTATATCGGCATGATGCCGGGTTCGGGCAAAGAAAAAGATCACTTTGTGGCCCTGGATACCCAACCGAAATACCGCCTTAATACCGGTGAGTTGATGATCCATCTTCATGCCCGTGATTTGGGATCCCTCAGCACCGGTTCACTGGTGTACTACCGCAAAATTCCGGTCGGAAAAGTGTATGACTATGATATTGAAGCCGGCAACGATGGAGTCACTATCGATGTGCTGATTGATCGCCGCTTCGCGCATCTGGTGAAAGATACCAGCCGCTTCTGGAATGTCTCTGGCTTTAAAGGCGACTTCAGTCTGAGTGGCGCGAAGATTGAAATGGAAAGTCTGGCCGCACTGGTGAACGGTGCAATCGCACTGGACTCTCCGGCTGACGGCAATATTGCCAAACAGGAGCAATCATACGAACTTTATCCGGATCTGGCACAAAGCCAGCGCGGCGTGGAGATCGATCTTGACCTGCCCAATGGAGACGGCCTTAACGAGGGCCGGACGCCGTTGATGTATCAGGGCTTGCAGGTCGGTACTCTCACCAAAGTCACGCTGCAGCCTGATAATAAAGTCACCGGTAAACTCACCGTTGACCCTTCAGTGCTCGATATGATGCGCAGCGGCAGCCGTATCGAAATGAACAGCCCTAAAATTAGCCTGAATAATGCCAAAATCAGCCAGTTGCTCACCGGCAATACCCTGGAATTGATCCCCGGCGAGGGCGAAGCGCAAAAACACTTCGTGGTTTTGGACAGCAATCAACGCCTGCTGCAAGACCCCGGTGTACTGAAAGTACAACTTATCGCTCCGCAAACCTACGGTATCGACGCCGGTCAGCCGGTGTTACTGCACGGTATTGTGGTTGGACAAGTCCTTGATCGCAAACTTACTGACGAAGGTATTCTGTTTAATCTTGCCATAAAACCCGATTATAAAGAGTTGCTGCATAAAGACAGTAAGTTCGTAGTGAACAGCCGCGTTGATGTCAAATTAGGCATTGATGGCATGGAAGTGCTCGGAGCCAGTGCGCAGGAGTGGATTGATGGCGGCGTGCGTATATTACCGGGTGGCAAAGGTGCGCCAGGGCAGAAATACCCGCTGTTCAGTAACGCTGAAAAAGCGGCAGAAGGGATTCAGGGCGAGCAACCTGGTGCCACACTGACGCTGACGGCCAAGAGTCTGCCAGACGTTCAGGCGGGTTCCGTAGTTTTGTATCGTAAGTTCCAGGTCGGTCAGATAGTCAATGTGACCCCCAAAGCCAATGAGTTTGATGTGGACGTCTATATCCGTCCTGAGTACCGCAAACTTCTCACCGATAAAAGCATCTTCTGGGCTGAAGGCGGGGCTAAGGTGCAACTGAATGGCAGTGGACTGACCGTGCAGGCCTCTCCTCTCGATCGTGCACTTAAAGGCGCCATTAGCTTCGACAATTTCGAGGGCGTTTCACTGAGTAAAGGGGCTAAGCGGGTGTTGTACGACTCGGAGACCTCCGCACGGGCAGTAGGCAGCCAGATAACCCTGAATACTTACGATGCCAGTAAGCTGTCACCCGGCATGCCAATTCGCTACCTGGGTATCACTATCGGCCAGGTGGAGTCGCTCAAACTGGAATCCAGACTCAATCAGGTGTCGGCCAAAGCCGTACTGTATCCTGAATATGTTGATACCTTTGCCCGTCAGGGCACCCGCTTCTCCATCGTTTCACCTGAGATTTCAGCGGGCGGAGTGAGCAATCTTGATACCTTACTCCAGCCTTATATCAATGTGGAAGCCGGTAGAGGCCCCGCCTCGCGCACCTTCGATTTGCAGGAATCCACGATTACAGATTCCCGCTATACCGACGGACTCGGAATTGTGGTTGATGCTGCCGAAGTGGGTTCCTTGCAAATTGGTACGCCGGTACTCTTCCGCGGTATCGAAGTCGGTACGGTTACCGGCTTCTATCTCGGTGCCATGGCTGACCGGGTTAACGTGACGTTACGCATCAGCAAGAAATATCAGTATTTGGTTCGTGATAACAGTGTGTTCTGGTCGGCCTCAGGCTACAACCTGCAGTTTGGTTTAACCGGTGGTATGTTTAAAAGCGGGACCTTCCAGCAGTTTATCCGCGGTGGTATCGCCTTCGCCACGCCGCCAACCACGCCCGTTGCGCCTAAAGCGGCTGCCGGACGCCACTTCCTGCTTAACCCTGAAGAGCCGAAAGACTGGCAGCAATGGGGAACGGCAATTCCCAAAAACTGATTGCAATAACCTCTTATTAAGGCCACCGCCGGGTGGCCTTTTTATCGCCCTACACCAGCTCACGGCACATAAGTTAAGGATCGTGCTAAACTCGCGCCAATATATCTATTTGTTTCACCATCGATGAGATCCCCGCCTTTGTCCAGACATACACAAACCTCAATTCATACCGCTAAACTGCCCCCTGCATTCCTCAGTGCTACACGCGAAATAATGCCAGCGGAACTGGACATGGATGATTTCATCGCGGCCTGTAACCGCCCCTTACGCCCCAGCCTGCGGGTTAACACTCTAAAAATAAGCGTGGCTGACTTTGTCATCCTGGCTGCAACCTGGCAGTGGGAGTTGCTGCCAATCCCATGGTGTCCGGAAGGCTTTTGGATTCAACGCCAGGATAATGATGAAACACGCCTTGGCAATGCTCTGGCTCATTTGGCTGGCCTGTTTTATATCCAGGAAGCCAGTTCGATGTTGCCAGTTACCGCGCTGTTTGCCCATCAAACTGCACCACTACTGGTAATGGACGTCGCCGCGGCGCCTGGCTCAAAAACGACGCAAATCGCCGCACTGATGAATAATCAGGGTGGCATTGTCGCTAACGAGTACTCCGCCAGCCGCGTTAAAGTACTGCATGCCAATATTAATCGTTGCGGTGTTGCCAATACGGCACTCACCCATTTTGATGGTCGCGTTTTTGGCGCCGCATTACCCGAAACCTTCGATGCCATTCTGCTTGATGCCCCTTGCTCCGGTGAAGGCGTCGTGCGTAAAGATCCGGATGCGATGAGCAACTGGTCAGAAGAGAGCGTAGTGGAAATAGCCGCGACTCAACGTGAACTCATCACAAGCGCATTTCATGCGCTTAAACCAGGGGGTGTGCTGGTCTATTCAACCTGTACGCTAAACGCCCAGGAGAATCAGCATATATGTCAATGGCTGCTGGCTGAGTATCCGGATGCAGTCGAAGTCGAATCGCTGGAGGGCTTGTTCGAGGGGGCAGAAAAGACATTAACGGCTGAAGGCTATTTACATGTTTTCCCTCAGGTGTATGACAGTGAGGGGTTTTTCGTAGCCAAATTGCGTAAAACGGCGTCCGTCGCACGGCTTCCCGCTCCCGGTTATAAAGTGGGTAGATTCCCATTCTCGCCGATGTCTCGCAAAGACAGTGCCGAAGTGATGCTTGCTGCAAGCGCGTCAGGTATTGTATGGCCTAAAGAATCCATGACGCTATGGCAGCGGGACAAAGAGCTATGGTTATTCCCGGCGATTCTCGAACCGTTATTCGGTAAAGTGCGTTTTTCCCGAATCGGCATAAAACTGGCAGAGCGATTTTCAAAAGGTTTTCGCTGGCAGCATGAAGCCGTTGTAGCTTTCACCGCAGCAGCTTGCGACCACCATTTTTCGATTGATGATGAACTGGCGCAGATGTGGTTTCGCGGTGTTGATATTTACCCGCCACAGATGCCGCCAAACGATGAATGCATTGTCGTCTGGCAACGGCAGCCGCTGGGTCTGGCCAAAAGAATTGGCAGCAGAATCAAGAACAGCTTGCCACGTGAACTGGTCAGAGACGGGGCTATCCGTCCACAGAATTTGAGCGCCGACTGACCCCACCTCCATTAATAACATTATAGATGGTCACTACCGTGAATATTTTTCTGAATATTCACGGTTTCATTTTTGTCACAAATACAGGATGCAGATCACATAAATAACATTTTATGCTGCAGATTCATCATATTTCCTTATATGTGCCAGCAGCCTCCATGGAATTATTAGTAGGAATAATCCTAAGCAGGCATGTATTATTGCGCTCATGAATGCCTCGCTGTGAATTTATTATTTTCAGACATGAAGCATATAGCCTGTTGTTGAGTAAAGCCTTGCCAGTCGGAGAAGTAGCATGTCGGATGAAATTCAGTACCCATCAGCGGAGGGTAACCTTCTTCGAGAAATGGCCAGTCTGCGGGATATCATCGACAACAACTCTGACTGGATTTGGGAAGTTGACGCACAGGGCCGCTATGTATTTTCATCCAATAAATGCCTGGAATTTCTCGGAGTCCCCCCTGAGCAGGTTCTGGGGAAAACCCCTTTTGATTTCATGCCAGCGGATGAAGCTGAGCGCGTTAGCGCGCAGTTTGCTGCCATTGCTGAACGACGCGTTCCGTTTGGTGGATTGCTCAATCGCAATATCCGCGCTGACGGAAGCGAAGTCATTCTCGAAAGCAGCGGTATCCCGCTTTTTGACTCCGACGGGGAATTTCGTGGTTATCGGGGCATAGACCGTAATCTGACCAATCTCGATCAGGCACCTGGCCAACGCCTGTTCCAACTGGAGACAATTTACTCTAATGCGCCGGTTGGTCTGTGTTTTATCGATCTGCAAATGCGCTATGTCACCGTTAACGATGCGATGGCCAATATTATTGGTTTGCAGCCCTATGAAGCGATTGGCCGCAGGGTCAGTGCTTTTCTGCCCGGTCTCTCTCCCCTGCTCGATAACGCCCTCGAATTGGCCCTGCGCAATGAAGCGACGCCTGACAAAGAGTTTTCGTTACCGGGTAAGAATCAGACTTTCTTCGTGCGCATTAAAGCGGCTTTCGACACACAGCAGCAGTTGACTGGCTTATCTGTCGCAATGACTGACATTACCAGTCTAAAGCGCATGGAGCGTGCATTGAGAGAAAGTCAGGAACACTACCGCAATATGGTGGAGCTGAATCCGCAAATCCCCTGGACTGCGGATGCGAAAGGGTTGCTCAATGATGTCAGTTCGCGCTTCCAGCGCATTACCGGCATGACTCGCCAGGATATCCTGGCGGACAAATGGATCCAGAGCATGCATATCGAAGACCGTCGCGGCGCCGTACAGACCTGGGAGCAGTGCCTGAAAACCGGTGCACCACTGGATATTGAGGTACGCTTTTGTCACGTCGACCGGGGTTGGAACTGGATGCGAATTCGTGCCGCAGCAAGTTATGCCCCGGATGGATCAATTCAGCGCTGGTACGGTACGGCGGAAGATGTGCATGAACGCAAACTGCTGGAATTAAAACTGGTCAAGGCTAACCGCCGTCTCGAAATCCAGGCACGCACCGATTCGCTGACCAAATTACCCAATCGCCGGGAGTTTAAGAAGGTGCTCAGTCACGAGTATATGCGGGCCAAGCGTAACCGTTCTCCTCTCTCGATCGTCATGATCGATATCGATTATTTCAAGCACTTTAACGACCATTACGGCCACCTTTCAGGCGATGCCTGTTTGCGTCTGGTCGCCCGAACGCTGCGTAAATCGCTCAAACGCAATACTGATATCGTGACAAGATTTGGTGGGGAGGAGTTTGCTGCAATATTGCCTGATACTGACCTGAAAGGGGCATGGATAGTCGCACGCCAGATTATGGAATCCATTGAAAGTCTGGGTATCAAGCATAGCTTCAGTGAGTTCAACCGCGTCACGATCAGCCAGGGGATAGCCACTTACTCACCGGATCAGGATCCGGAACTCACCGATCAGTCAGATATTGTTAGTGCCGCAGATGAGGCATTGTATCTTTCCAAAAATCATGGTCGTAACCAGATCAATGCGATGCCAGTTTCCGCGCGTCACAACCAACTCTAAATACGCCGCTGATTACTCACCTGAAAACGATCAACCCGCAATGAGAAAAAATTCTTATGGCACTTTCAGGGCTGTCGTCTATTCTCAATAAGTGACCCAACTGGTCATACCTCCTGACGGATAATCCAACCTTCACATATTTAGGGGACTTATATGAGTAAATCGGTGATTAGGATAGGCAGTTATGAAATCGACGATGCACAGCTGTCGACGCCTGAAGCTAAAGGTGGTGACAAGGTGCGAATTCCGTGTAAATCGGACCCTGATTTGTGCATGCAGCTTGATGGCTGGGACGATCACACCAGCGTACCGGCAGTTCTCGATGGCCGTCACTCTGTGCTTTACAAAGAGAAATATGATGGTGAAACAGACGAATGGATTATGAGGCTGGAGTGATCACGCATGGCGAACAGGGTTCGTTCGCCATGCAGCACATTAAATGTCAGAACGTTTCGACCAGGACAAACTTCATTAATAACAGAGGCATATTGGGAGAGAACATCTCGTACTCCTCGAAGAAGCGCTGATGCTCTGCACGCCATGAAGCCAGCGTCCGGTCACCCTCCCCTTCTTCCCATGCATGCTGCTCCGTAACCAGATCAAAAGGTACCTGCTTTACTTCTGTCAGTTTTACTGCACAAACAGGATTATTTCGCCCATCAACCACAACGAAAATTTCGCCCGCTTCTGGCTCAGCTTCGTCATCAAGGTTGGCGCAGGTTGCCGTTTTGATACCGTCTATAACGCGTTTAGCAACTTCGTCAGCTTGCGCTTCGTTGTCACCAAAAGACCAACGCTCTGCGGTCCTATACTTTTGCGGAATCTGAGGGATCATGTTCTATCCTTTTTTATTAATGGGGTACTTTTCATTCACTCACTGCCGGTTTTGGCGCACAGGAGTCAGGCATTTTCTGCGGCCACTGACGTGTACTTCCCGCGCCATATAACACCTGAATCCCACACTCATTATCAACGCGAGCCAATGGCTTGCCGGTGGTATCAATCATCATTGATGAAGTGTCCGTTGAAACAACACTCACATTAGTGTCAAAAGGCGATACTGCATCAAATACAGGAGGGATAACGAAACTTCCCTGCGCATTGATAAAACCGTAACGGTTATCCACTTCAGCAAAAGCCAACCCATCAGACAGTAATCCCAGATCTGCGTAGCTGACGTCTGGCACAATATTACCCTGTGCGTCGATCCAGACTTTAGTGGAATCATCACGTGTCAATACAGCCCGGCCATTAACCATCTGACTACCTTTGCCCGGAACGGAGAAGACTTGTTTACCTGTGCCATCGACATAACGGGTCGTCGCTATATCATCTTGCGGATCGTAGGAGATTGACAAGTCGCTTGCGAGTGGCAAATACCATTTACCGTCAGGCATCGCCGCTACGCGCTCCCCTTTGGCATCAATAAGTTCAGTCCCCTGCTCATTCGCCCGTAATGCACGATCTTTGGCAAAAGCAGAACTGTGTACCGCTATCACTGGAGCGATTTGCCAGGTGCCCTGAGCCGACAGATAACCTTCCTGCGGCTGACGTGATAGTTTAATCCAGTCCCCCACCGCACTGATTTTTGTCTGCTGTTCATGCAACTGGATAATACCCTGGGCGTCCAGCAGCCATGACTGGCCCGCTGCTGACGTCGCCAAAATACGGCCGTCATCAAATTGGGTAACATGCAGACCCGCAGTAGTGGCAATCCGTGGTTTGGCGTCCATTCCGACGACCTCAGCCAATACTGAAGATGCCGGGGTATCTTCACCCGCAGGCTCTGTCAGTAGCCAGAGCGCTGCATTGATGCGTTTGACGTGGGCATACTTTGCTTCGACTAAGGTTTTACCCTTCTCATCAATAATTCCCCATAAATTATTGGGAAGTTGAACATCAGCCTGAGCGCCAGAATACTGTCCAACCGATTGATATACAGGCTGGGAGATAGCCTTTTGAGCAACAACATCATAAATCCCCCAGAGAGCCCCTTCTGCTGCAGTTTCACGATAACGGAACCAGCCATTGCCCAACGATTCAAATTCAAAAGCATCAGGCAAATTATAATGCTTCCCGCTGGTATCAATGGCAGTGAGTTTTCCGCTCTGATAATTGAGGGCGTAGCCCTGCACAAAAGGCGAAATATTTTCTTCAGCTAACGGGATAAGGATTTTGCCTTGCTCATCCACCACCCCGGTACCTTGCGCAGTTTTAACAATATATTGATTTTTAACCGCACTATCAGGCTTATCACCGTCTGCTGCAGGTTGAATATCAAGCCATCGGTTATCAAGTTGAAGGCTACCATCGGCGCGAATAAAACCCGCCCCAGGCTTAGCGGAAGGATCATTTGAACGAATTAACGCAACCGGTGAAGAGGCAGAAGTCGCCTCGGTGACGCTTTTGATGGGTTCAATGCGATAGCCTTCGAGCGTCGCCATACTCTTCTGTGTAAGCAGCGCCTTGCCGTTCTGGTCAACAATATTAACTGTTATCCCCTGTGGATTGCGCAGCCATAAGCGTCCGTCAATCTCTTCTGCGATAGTAACCTGGGAGAGCCAACCAACAGCCTGACTCCCACCAATCATCCCGCCGGATGGGGCAATAATGGCATTGATTTTTTGCTGTTCTCCCCGGGTTGTCAGGAGAAAACCGTCGGTGTCGAGCTTCATAGGGTGACTACCTGCCGGTAAAGATAAAGGTTGTTTTCGTCCCGGCACATAGACGGAGATCTGCTCTTTACTTTCTTTATCAAGGACATAATTTCCCTGATACATTAACGAATTAGCGATTTCGGCATTGAAGGAAGCAATAACTGTGCTGTTATTATCAAGCAATTTCAGTCCATCAGCACTTTTAGCCAGCCAGAATTGTGGTGTAACGGCTTTAGCAGACTCATATTTCTGCGAATCCAGAGAACCATCGGTACGAATAAAGGTGATCCCATCGTCGCTGCTTGCCAAAGCAAGCTGCCCGTTATTTTCGTCGAGCACGATATTCTTGAACTGCGGAGTAACCCGCCAGGTCAGATTTTGGTCTGCTATGCCGTAACCTTTGTCTGCATCACGCGCTATAAAGAGGCCGCCATTACCGAACTGCTGCAGAATTTCCATCTTATCGTTGGCGACGTGACGCGCACCGTCTGGCGAAAGCAGAACAGTTTTAAAGTCCAGCCTGAGGCGGGCGGGCTCACCATCGCTCAAAAGTGCGGAATCCACCAGGTCATCCAGCGTCTCTCCAGCCTGTACGCCTTTACGATCGATAATTTTTACTTTGCCATTTTGCGTAACAATCGCGAGGCCCGACTGCGTGAAATTCTGTACTTCATCAAAAGCAGGTTGGATGATCCAGTTACCTGCTGGATCGATATAACCCCATTTGCCATTTTTCCGGGCTGCTGCCATACCGAAATGGAAATCACTAACCTGTTCGAAGACTGGCTTAATGATCAGCTGTCCCTGGGCATCAAGGAAACCCCATCTGTGTCCGCTCAGGTTCTTTAGGGCAGCAACACCATCAACCGGGAGACTGGCATCGGGTAACAACACAGCTGCACGTCCCTCATGCACATCACGTATGCAGTGATTCTGCACTATCGGCAATGCCATTATGGCCAACTCATTCGCTTCATGCTGTTGCATAGGTGCAAAACACGTTACGTTTTGTACCGCCAGAACAGGCTGCGCCAGCGTTAGCAATGCTATTGCGCTCCCAGAACGAAGTGCTGTGCCAATGGCGTGTGGCAAATGAACGGTTGTTTTTGACATGATCATTGCGCTCCACCATTGGCACAGGTGACGGGTTTGGATGGCCAGAACTGATGCCCCTTGGAGTCGCTGATTATCCGCTGATTACAGCGGAATTGCAGTTGTGCAATCACACCGCCGTTGGTATTCAATAACTGTGCCTGACCTTTCATGCCAGCCCAAACGCGTTTTTCACTAAAATCCCCTGCCCATTCGAAGGCTGGCACCATAGCAAAACGTCCACCAAGGTTGATAAAACCGTAGTTAGAACCATAAGTGGACTGCTTAACGGCTTTCGCCAAACCGTCCTTCACAGGCCCAACGCTGTTGAAATAAGGGCCGATGATTCTTTTGCCATTAGCGTCGATAAATCCATATAAACCTTTACTGTCGCGCAGTGGCACCGTGCCTTCGCTGGCATTATGCACCTGCACACTATCCGGGCCAGCATAGCGCTGAATTTCATGTCCGGCACTATCGAACAAAACAGTCTCGCCAGTGGCATTATCGTTGAGCACCAGACGTGCCATGGAAGACAACGGCTCAGCGGCTTCAAATCCAGCGAGGGGTTCTCCCCCCGCGGAGTCAATTAATGTAACGTGGTTATCACTGACGGCACTGGCCCAGTTGAGTGGCTGTACAAAATTGAGCGCGGCTGAATAGAGCGGTTGTATTTGCCACTCCCCCTGAGCATCGATAGCGCCAAAACGCGGCCCAAACCCAAGCATCACCCATTCGCCATCGATATTCGTTGATGCAGGAACAATAGCTTTACTGACTGCGGCACGACCATCGTTGTCAATCAAAGCAACACCGCCATCACCTGGCTGTACCAGCCAGTGATCTTTTCCAACATTAAGCGGTTTGCTGAGTAAGTCTGTTGCGACCTTCTGACCATTCAACGCATTGAACATACTAAAGTGGTTAGCCGAGTTATCTCGTTCACCAGGTTGGTCGTTATCCGCAATAGTGAACATGGCGTCACCAATATATTGCGGTTTACTACTGAGATCTGCATCTGGCGCTATCGCCCATTTGCCACTTAATGCAATCACACCCCAACCGTTATCGGCCTTAGCCAATGCGTAACCTTGGTGGAAATCCTCCAGTTCACTAAACTGCGGGGCCGCCAGAATACTCTTGCTTTTAATGTCCCATAGTCCCCACCGGCGTTCTTTGCCTTCACCTTCGGCCGTCAGCAAGATTCCAGAACTGATACGCTGGCTGCTTTGCAGTATTAAGGGAGGGACATCAACTACATTCCCGGTGCGATCGATGAGGCGCTTGCCCTCACTGTTTTTATCATCAGTGAATGCCCAGCTGTACTCTCCATCAAAAGGTGCAATCTGGTTAAATGTGGGCTGAATGGCCCATTTGCCCAAGGCATCAACCGCCCCCATTTTATTATCTACGGTGTGAACCAGAAGCGGAGCCTGATGCACATCAGTGTCAATAGTTGCCCACTTAGGGTCAGAGAACACCTGCCCTTGAGAGGTCAAGATAGCGACAGTTTTTTTAGTGTCATTGGGCTTGAGCAGCGCCCAAGGTAAACCTGAACTGTTACCGCCGTCCGTCTCCGTTGTAACAGAGTTGTCTCTCAGTTCGCGGGCAGCCAGAGGTTGAACCTGATAGTCACGTAGAGTGCTCAATACCGCATCCGTCAATAATCCAACGCCGTTGTTATCATAAATCTGCACAACCTGAGAGGATTTTATGTCGGTTTGCATCACCCAAAGATATTGGCCTTGTTGCAACAGTTGGGGTTTATTGGCTTTAATATTGATGACCTGATTTTGTGCACCCACAAAGGTAACGCCTTTAGTCCCTTTCGTTACCAGCCAATCCCCCCAATGCAATAAGTCTCCAGACTGATCGGCAGCAATATCCTGCACTTTCTCAAGTTTGCCGTTCAGCAACTGCTGAACATTATTGCCATCAGCGACGAGCCAACTGCCGGACTTAAGCACATCAACGGATTTGTACTGTTCTTTATTTAAGGCCGCACCCTGCTTGTCGAAGAAACTCCATTCGGCCTTTCCCTTGACCGCGACAACATCCCCATTGAGCAAAGGTACATTTCGGGTTTTTAAAATCATCGGATCAATGGCCCATTCGCCATTTTCATCAAGATAGCCCCAGTAACCGCTGTCCGCGGCATCACGGCGCTGTGCGGGAACCCATCCTGACTGAGGTTTCCCCAAAGCCATGATGTCCTCTGGCAGTGCTAATGATTTCCCCGTCTCGGCATTCCATAAGGTCGGAGATACCTGAACCTCAACGCTGGCTAATGACTGACCTTTTACGAATCCTTCGCTGGTAAGCGATGCTGCAAAAGGCAAGGTTTTCACGGCCGCACCTTTGCGATCAATAAGGACCAGCCGGTTATCAAGCACTACCAATGCCGTCCCCTGAGCATTGAAATCGGTTGCATGGGAAAAACGAGGTTCAATTGACCAATGGCCTTTTTTATCGATATAACCAAATTGTTCCTCTTTTCGCGCAACGGCTAAATCATTTGAAAAACCCTGAACATCGCGAAAAGCCGGTTCTATAACCATATGTCCCGTCAAATCAACGTAACCCCACAGTGGCAGAGTATCTCGCGTTGACCCCATTAATACGGGTGATAATCCTTGCTGGAAGGGCATCTGACAGTTCTCAGCCGTTTTTGAATTACTGCATGCCCGTATCCGCGCATCTTCTGCGTGAGCAGGCAAACTAAAACTCGCATTCAGAACTAACGCTAACGCGCTAAAATTCCTGATATGTTTGAATGTGTCGGAGCAAATCATCCGATTCCCTTAATGGCCTGATAATGAGAAAGTTTAGCGCACAAACCCTGATGATATCCGCTGAAGACGCGTTAAACGGTATAATTCCGAGAATAATCAAGTTAAATGACACCAGTACGCTACTGCATATAGGGTGTCAGCTTGAGAGAGAAAAAGCAGCTAATTTATTACCCTGTAACCAATGAATACACTTTATAACGGCACTTTTGAGTAAAAACTCAACGTTTATTTGCAATGTTCTGTTACTGGTTTGCTTTGTTATTGAAAACACACAGTTTTCAGGCGGAAAATCTCCATGCTGATTTCCCCTAAAAATCGCCAATTGCCACTCATATTAAAAAACGTCCCTGTGCAAATCTATGTAGAAAATCGCATATTGCAGAAGCCTTCGACAATAACATTAATCTCTTACATCAATTACATAGCGGTATTGAATTGAACATTCCAACGTGAAAAAAAGTCATACTGACATCCCTTTTCTGTGTTGCCATCCTCCCACTCACATTGCATGCTGTCTTAAACATCACATCGCCTTTTGGCCTCCATACCCGCATTATCGGAGTAGACAGAATACCGCCATGAATAATAAAAACTTTTGCACGCTCACTGACGTGGCCGACCTTGAGTCAGGCTTACGTGAGATTCGTCAACGCCTGCATCAACACCCTGAACTTTCGAATGAAGAAGCTGATACAGCGGCGCTGGTCGCCAGCAAGTTACGCGCGCTGGGTTTTGACGTTACGACTGGCATTGGAGGTCATGGCGTCATAGGGACCATGACCCGCGGTCAGGGAAGCCGAAGTATCGGTATTCGGGCAGATATGGATGCCCTGCCTATTACTGAACAAACCGGCGTGAGCTACACCAGTCAGCACCCTGGCAAAATGCACGCCTGCGGACACGATGGTCACACTGCGATGTTATTAGGTGCCGCTGAACAACTTTCCCGCGCCCAAAACTTTTCCGGTACAGTCCACCTTATTTTCCAGCCTGCAGAGGAGATTGGTTTTAACAGTGGTGCTGAAAGAATGCTCGAAGAAGGCTTGTTCGAACGTTTTCCTTGTGATGCCATATACGGTTTGCATAATCATCCTGGATACCCGGTTGGAAAAATGATGTTTCGTTCGGGGCCGTTCATGGCAGCGTGCGATACAGTAAACATTACTATTCATGGCAAAGGAGGACATGCAGCACGACCACATATGACTGTAGATCCTATCCTTGTAGCCAGCAGTTTAGTGGTGGCATTACAGACTCTGGTTTCGCGCAATATCGACCCTAATGAAACTGCAGTAGTGACCGTTGGTTCACTGCATTCTGGACATGCTGCTAACGTCATTCCTGAAACCGCGCGACTTGAAATGAGTGTTCGTTCATTTGATGCTGGGGTGCGTAAAATTCTCGAGGAACGTATCCGTGAACTGGTTGAACATCATGCCACCGGTTACGGTGCCCGTGCGGAGATTGAATATGTCCCTGGCTACCCGGTATTAGTGAATCACCAATGGGAAACAGAGTTTGCCCAAGAAGTAGCAAAAGAGTTACTGGGAAATGAGAACGTCGTAGAAAACTTACCTCCTATTTCAGGGAGTGAGGATTTTGCTTATTTCCTGCAACAAAAACCGGGGTGTTTCCTGCGTTTGGGTAACGGTGACAGCGCGGTACTGCATAATCCCGCCTATAACTTCAACGATGAAAGTCTGATATTTGGGGCTGCATTCTGGACCCGTCTGGTCGAGCGTTATCTGGTTCATACTCCCACCGAATAACAATTTGTAAGGCCGCCGCCGGTGGCGCGGCCTTATTGTTTTTATATCGGTTTCTAACAACTGAAAAAGTCCTTAGCGGCAAAAACCAAACCAGCGCATCCCAAAATGAAAATGATTAGCATGGACCGCGTTATAATCAGGCCCGATTGAATTGCCAAAATATGGACAACTGCCGTCAAATATAGCGTGGATAAATTCGCCCTCGTGCCCCTCTGCTTTCCAACCTTTTAGTACCGTAACATTAGTGCCATTCGCAAAATGAAAACCGGCAACATCAAGTGCTTCTGCCGTAGCATGTTCACTTAACCTCCCCTCTTTAAGGTTATACACGTTGCGGCAAGCATAACTGCCAAGATGATCAATGCGTGTAAGGGCAGAGCCAAATTGTGCCTGTGCCAGTGGCTTTGCGACTTGTGAAATAAACATCGCACTACTTAGGGCCAGCCGACAACTGGCGAGAAAGCTTGAGCTGAGCGTAACAGCGCCAAATCGCTGTACGCGTACCGGTGCAGAAAGCGGGCAGTTTCCTCCCATGTTATCAGCAATAATAAATGATATAGCTCCTGCTTCCCTGGCATTTTTTAGCGCAGCAAAACAGGCTTGTGGGTTTTTATCCAGGCGTCGCAGTTTGTATTTAGCAATGAAATTAGGGGGATCAGTAACCTGCAATGGGGTAAAAGGATTGTACTGCGTGGGTAACACATAATTGAACCAGGGCGCAAAGCAGATCAAAAGACCAAATAAAATCAGGATGCCAACAAAGTATCGCATCAGAGAGAGCCTTATTACTGTAAGGTTCTGTCGCTTACAGCGAGTAATTTACGAGGATAATTATCAGTTTAGTATACCCTCTAAACTTTTGAATTCGGCTGCTCATATTTTACATCTCTTCGGCTAAGCTTACCCTCGACTGACATAACCCTACACAGCGTTTGATAGTTTAAATACACGGAGAGTCTGTGTCCCTCTCTACGTTTCATCATCATAGTTATCCTCGAATTACCCTTTCTGCCCGCCAAAAGCGGGCTTTTTTTTGACCATATGTTGATGGCGGGCAGCAGAGATAAGGCAAAAAAAAGACCGAATACGATTCCTATATTCGGTCTAGGGAAATGGCTCTTGGGAGAGAGCCGTGCGCTAAAAGTTGGCATTAATGCAGGCGGTTAAGCCGTACAACTTAAAGCGTAGCTGAGCTCTGGTTATTTTCCAGCCAGTTTGTAACCGGGTGATAATAACAATGCTAAATTAATTACTCTTTGTGACAACAACCTCAAAACATGCCATTAACAATGCAAATTTGGCATGACACTTCTTTCAGCAGAGTGTCTCAGCCTTGGCAATAAAGGGTGTCAGGCTCATCTTCTGCCCAGGGTTTTGTGGATCGTCTAGCAGGATTTTTTCCAGTGGTACAGCCTGCACCTGATGCGCCTTGACTTGCTTCTGCGCAACATCATTTAGCGGATATTGGGCCAGAGTGCTGTCATTGATGACATACAGTGCTTTACCAGGACGGCACTGCAGCATCACTTCCTCCCGGGTGAATGCCCAATCTTTACCATATTGCAGGCGGGTGACCGTTGCGAGTTCTGGAGCCGCTAAACTCGTGGCGGAGAGTGTCATCAGCAGACAGGCAAGGAGTGATTTCCTCATGACTATTCCTCAATTTTCTTATCAAAATACGGGTACAAATTTTTCAGGTTTTTAGCGAGGCGCCAGCGTAGCAAACCAGCTCACCAACAGCAGCACTGAAAGTGACAGCCCTATTTCGAGCCAGGTGGTTTTAACCAGACGTCGGTGCGCCAGCTGCGGGTTAAGCGCCATCAACGGTACCAATCGGTAACGGTTATAAAGCGCAACGCCAGCCATGCAGCCCACCAGCATAAGTTTCACTAGCAGTAGCAACTGATACAGGGATGACAAGTCTGTCGGCCAGCGCTGTAAAATAATTGCACTGTTAAGAACCCCGGTGATGATGACCATCCCGACCGCCACATGCCCCCAGGTTGAAAAACGGATAAGAGTGGAGATTGCATAGGGGCGGATCTCCTGATCTTCAGTGTTATGCAGGCACCAAAGCAGCGGTATCAGGCTACCAAACCAATAAGCAGCACTCAGCAAATGTACGGCGTGGTTGCTTCGTTGAACAACGCCCAGCAGGCCTTCATGCATCGCTGCGTGGCCGACAAAAGCCAGGCTTAATAAGAGCGCGATACTGGAAAGCAGCAGTAATACCCCACGCCCTGGCAGCCAGTTCATCAGGCACACCAACAGCATAAATGCCGTCAGCAACAGATGCCAACGCCAAACTTCGCCGAAAGTAGTGGTAAGCACCAGCAGCCAGACATTCAGGTTCAGACAGTCTGGCCATCCGTTGCCCATCAGGCCGGCCTGAATTGCCAACATCACCACTGAGGTCAATGCGGCCAGAACAGCGGAAATCATCATCAGATGCTCGTTCTGGCGCAGTAATGTACTAGAGAAACTGCGAGGGGCCAGCAAAATCACCATAACGCTGATGCCGAAAATCTGCATCAGCGAAGCAAAATGAATGAACCGACACAGGATAAAAAGCGTGGCCAGAGTCATCGCTTATTGCACAGTGAAACTGTACTGCCCTTCTGTTTTATGGCCGTCGACGGAAACCACGTTCCAGGAAACGGTATATTTCCCTGCTCCGAGCGGCGTTGTCAGTGGCACAATAGCCTGCGTGTTGTCGTTGGCTGCGAGCGCCAATGCGCCAGTCTTAACCACTTTTTTATCTGGGCCCTTAAGCATGACTTTGCTGAAGCTTGGCTCAATCCCTTCGCTGAATCCTAAAGAGAGTTCAGTCGGCGAGGCTTTGAGGGTGGTATCAGCAGCAGGCGTCTCAGTTTTTAAGTGCGCATGGGCCAGAGCCTGTTGCGACATCAGCCCGGCAACGAGAACGGCGGAAGTTGCCAAAATACGGCAGAGAGAAGAGGATTTTTGCGACACAATTTTTCCTTAGCTTTCTGGTTGAGGGATTTTATCGCCGCAACTTTAGCGCAAAGTGGCCTTGTGAGTCTGTCAAAATTAAGCGATTGAGACGCATTATCTGAATGCACGTCGCGTTTGGCACGTTTCGCACAAAGAAAAACCGCAGCCTCGGGTGACAGAAAGTCCCTCAGGTCTGCGGCTTAGTGCGCTATGAGGCGTTATCAGGCAACGGGCATCTGAGCTGCCATGGTTTTGAGATCTTTATCAACGAAGAATAGACCGTTACCGGTATTGCTGACCAAGCCGAGTTTATCCAGTACGGATTTGAACAACGTCTCTTCTTCATGCTGTTCTGCTACATACCATTGCAGGAAGTTGAAGGAAGAGTAGTCTTTCAGCGTCATCGCCAGATCGGCCAGTTCATTAATCTTGTTGGTGATGTGTTGCTCATGTTCATAAGTCTGCTGGAACACGTCAGACAAGGAGTCAAACGCAACAGGAGGTGCTGCAATAGCGCCTAAAAGCGGCAGAGCACCGGTATCGCTGACATACTTGAACAGGCGTTGCATGTGCCCCATCTCTTCCTGAGAGTGCTTCATCAGGAACGCTGCCGCCCCTTCGAAACCCTTATCGCTGCACCATGCGCTCATTTGCAGATATAAATTGGCAGAATAGAACTCAAGATTCAGCTGTTCGTTAAGCTGATCGATCATTTCTTTTTTAAGCATGATGACTCCAAAAAATTGGCATTAAGCAGGATGAATTCGTTATTTCCCTGCATTATGCCGATCATCAAACAAAATAAAAACAGCTACGTCACATATATATTCCATTAAGTAACAACTATTTATAAGCATTTGTTTTTATTGCAATAAAAATTTAATTTTAAATCTTATTGAGAATCATTCACTACCATTAAATATTAAAGAGAATCATTCTTATTCTTCATGTTGTTTATTACTTCTTATAATTAAATAAACCAATTTTTGTTTTATGGAATAATTCTCATTCCCGGAGTAAATACTTTCTCATCCTTGCCTCTTTTTCGGGGGATAAAAGTGAAGGGGTCTTAAAGCGACATCGTGGCATAAAGACAGATATCAGCATTCACCCTGCCCTGCAGGTCAGGTACAATGCGCGAGGAATGAAAGCTTTGGGGGAAAGAGGATGAGCAATAATTTGGCAGAACTGTCTAAAGAAGAGATGGATAAGATTAACGTCGATCTGGCAGCTTCAGCCGTAGCGTTTAAAGAACGCTACAACATGCCGGTCGTGGCTGAAATGGCCGAGCGTGAACAGCCTGAGCCCCTGCGCGCCTATTTTCGTGAGCGCGTAGCGCATTACCGCGCGCTGTCGCACCAGTTTTCCCGCCTGCCCTACGAACCTAAGCAGAAATAATCGGCAGTGCACCGGCAGGCAGGAAATACCGTTTATTAACTGCGGGCAAAGCGCTGATTGGCCCGGATGAGCTGATCGAGGATCCCCGGCTCATCAAACGAATGACCAGCGCCTTCTATAATGTGCAGTTCGGCTTCAGGCCATGCCTGCGACAGGTCCCAGGCATTTTGTACCTGGCAGGCCATGTCGTAGCGCCCATGGATAATCACCGCAGGAATATGTCGGATCCGCGTGACGTTGTGCAACAACTGGTCGTCACTGTCCATAAAGCCCATGTGCGTAAAGTAGTGATTTTCAATACGGGCAAAGGCGAGTGCAAATTCATCTTCGCCAAATGAGGCCGCATCTTCCGTAGGTAATAGCGTAACCGTCTCACCTTCCCACAGACTCCATATTTTGGCCGCCTCCAGTTGCACAGCGCGATCGGGTGACGTCAGGCGTTTACGGTAAGCCGCCACGACGTTGTGACGTTCCTCCTCAGAAAGGATCGACATCATGCGCTGCCATTTATCCGGAAAGAATCGTGAAGTCCCTTCCTGATAATACCAATCAAGCTCCTGCTTTCTGAGCGTAAAAATGCCGCGTAATACCATTTCACTCACGTGATCAGGATGCGTTTGCGCATAGGCAAGCGCCAGCGTTGCTCCCCATGAACCACCGAACACCAGCCATTTATCGACGCCCATCATCTGGCGCAACCGTTCTATATCGTCAACCAGATGCCAGGTGGTGTTGTTGTTCAGGCTGGCATGCGGCTTAGAGCGTCCACAACCACGCTGGTCAAATAGCATGACGTCATAATCATTGGGATCAAACAGCTGACGATGCACCGCTGAACACCCTCCGCCTGGACCACCATGTATGAAAACTGCCGGTTTCCCCTGTGGATTCCCGCTGCGCTCCCAATAAATTTGGTGACCGTCGCCGGTATCCAACATCCCGCTGGCGTAGGCCTCTTTTGGCGGATATAACCCTTTCAATTTCGGCATGGCGCTTCCTGTTTTTTATTTTTCCAGAGTATCGACTCGCTCGTTCGCTTCCAGCCATAACAGCGCATCATGCGTGGTCGGTCAATCAACAACATGTTGTTAACAATAAAAAAGGCCATTTATTCGATCGGTCGCGCAGTTATTACGCAATTCTTCAGGAATGGAGCGGGGTTTAATGGACTAAAAAGCCAGCAGCAATGAGGACACCAGACAATAATTTTATGTAGAAACAGCCTCTTGAACAAATCTTATCCGGCATCTCTTGCATGTTTATGGAAATTAGCAGTAAATAGGTGAGCAACCCAATCCACTGGCTTTAGAGAGGCAATTATGAGTAAAGGAATGGATAGCAAAAAGAATGCGAAGAAGAAGCCGCTGAAAACTCCAGCCGAGAAAAAGGCAGAAAAGAAAGCCAAAAAGGCATCCGCGTAACGTTTGGTCTGTAGACTTAGCGCTTCGTATTGAGACAAACCCGCTTATGGCGGGTTTTTTTGTTCGATTTCTCCCTGCACACCGAGGCAACTGCCATGAAAGACATAACTATAGCGGCCGCTCAAATACGCTGTGCCGCAGGTGATATTGAAGAAAATATTCAGCGTCATCTTCAAACGGCGCAGCAGGCGGCCGCGCACGGTGTACACTTCCTGCTGTTTCCTGAACTGTCACTCACCGGTTATGAACCGCAGTTGGCCGAACAGCTCGCGATAACACTTCAGGATCCACGCCTGGCAGAACTCAGGGAAAGTGCAATAAAGCACCAAATGACTCTGGTGTGCGGGGCTCCATTGCGTTCCAGCGATGCTGATGCGCTCTATATCGGAGCCATTATTTTTGCGCCTGATGGCACACTGTATTCCTATACCAAACAGCATTTGCATGGCCCGGAAGCGGATATTTTCACCGCCGGTCAGGGTGGCCCATTACTGGAGGTTCAGCAGCAACAGATTGGGCTGGCAATTTGTGCCGATATTCTTTCTGAATCCCATCCTCAGATTGCCGCTGAATGCGGAGCAACGGTGTATGCCGCCGGGGTCCTTATTTCGAAAAAGAGCTATCCGCTGGAAAGTGGCATGTTGCAACGTTATGCTGAAAAACATCATATGGTAGTCATGTTAGCTAACCACTGTGCCCCTACCGGTGGCTGGGAACCTGCAGGACAAAGTGCTATCTGGGATGAATCTGGCCGTTTGATTGTCACTGCGTCAGAAGGTGACGACGCCCTGGCGATCGCCCGTCAGGGGGAATCTGGCTGGCTGGGTGAAATACAACATTTAACGCTGGTGGGGTAATGCCAGCTGAGAGGAGAAATCAGGTATGACCTTCCGGGTTATTGATACGGAAACCTGCGGCCTGGATGGCGGCATTGTCGAAATTGCGACGGTAGATGTGATCGACGGCGAAATTGTCCAGCCGATGAGTGATCTCATCAGCCCTGACCGCCCTATTAGTATTGACGCGATGGCGATTCACCACATCACCGAAGATATGGTCGAAGGCAAACCACGCATTGCCGCTGTCATCGGCAAATATCACGGCAGCCCCTATTATGTTGCCCACAACGCCGCATTCGATCGCGGCGTACTGCCCGAAATGCATGGCAAATGGATTTGTACCCTGAAACTTGCACGGGCGCTTTACCCAAATATTCGTTACAGCAATCAGTATCTGCGTTATACGCTTAAGCTTGATGTCACCGTACCCGAAGGGTTATATCCTCACCGGGCGCTGTATGATTGCTATGTTACGGCTGCCCTTTTGCAGCGGATCATTAACGATTCCGGCTGGTCGGCTGAGAAGATGGTAGAGATCAGTAATAGCCCGACGCTTTTGCGAACTTTAAAATTCGGCAAATACCGTGGTCAGAAGATCGAGGATATAGCACAGCAGGATCCGGATTACCTGCGCTGGATGTTGAAATCGATCAAAGATTTAAGTGCAGACATGCGATTTAGTCTCGAGCATTTTTTAGAGAAATGATATTTCCCCGATGAGAAAGGCGGCTTTCTGCGTAAAGAGAAAGCCCGCCTTTGGATATCTCTCCGTCAGGCTTTTTCTGTCAATGCCAGCACAAAAGCGTACTCCAGGGCAATATCTTCGTAAGCTTTGAAACGCCCTGACTTGCCGCCGTGTCCTGAATCCATATCCGTATACATCAACAGCTGATTATCATCCGTTTTCACATCCCGCAGCTTCGCCACCCATTTGGCGGGTTCCCAGTACTGCACCTGAGAATCGTGCAGACCGGTAGTGACCAGCATATGTGGGTAATCTTGTGCTTTCACCTGGTCGTACGGGCTGTATTGCAGGATATAGTCGTAGAAGGTTTTATCGTTGGGATTGCCCCACTCGTCATATTCACCGGTCGTCAGTGGAATTGACTCATCCAACATGGTGGTCACTACGTCGACAAAAGGCACCTGCGCCACGATGCCGTGATAGAGTTCCGGTGCCTGATTGATTACCGCCCCCATCAGTAAGCCCCCGGCACTTCCCCCCATGGCGTATACCTGACCGGCAACTCCATACCCTTCTGCTACCAGCGCTTTGGTCACGTCGATAAAGTCATGGAAGGTATTCATCTTGTTGAGCAGTTTGCCATCTTCATACCATTGCTGGCCGAGCTCCGACCCGCCGCGAATATGTGCGAGAGCAAACACAAATCCTCTGTCCAGCAAGCTCAGACGACTGCCACTGAAGGCGGGATCCATGCTGCTGCCATAGGAACCGTAACCGTAAACCATCAACGGATTGCTGTTCGCGTTGAACAAGTCGCGACGATAGACAAGCGAAACAGGGACCTTAACGCCGTCCCTTGCAGTGACCCAAACACTTTCACTGCGATAATTCGCCGCTTCAAAATTCTTCACTACCTGCTGCTTAAGCAACATCCGCTCGCCGGTATCCAGATTCAGTTCGAACAAAGAACTCGGTGTGGTCATGGAAGAGTAGCCGTAGCGTAACAGTGCGGTGTCAGGATCAGGGTTGTATGCCAGCCAGGTGACGTAAGTAGGGTCATCAAAGGCCAGTGATTTTTCTTCACCGCTCTGCCAGTGAATCTGGCGCAAATGAGTCAGCCCCTGTTCACGCTCTTCGACGACCAGCCAGTCGCGGAACAGACTAAAACCTTCAAGCATTACCGCTGCACGTGGAGCGATCAACGTCTGCCACTGCGCTTCAACGTTATCCGCACTTTTGTAAAGGCCAAAGTTTTGCCCATCTTTACTGGCGCTGATATCCCGGTTGGAACGGATATAAAAATGTTCCTTATAGTGGTCCAGTCCATATTCATGGTCTTTACGACGGCTCAGGAACATCTGCGGTTTAGCCTGCGGGTCGCTGGCATCCAGCAGCAGAACCTCCGAGGTGGTGGTGCTGTCGAGGTGGATCAGAATGTATTTTTCAGAGGTAGTTTTATCCAGCCCGACATAGAATGTGTCATCTTTCTCTTCATACACCAGTTGATCAGTTTTCGGATCCGTCCCTACCGTGTGGCGATAAACCTGATAGGGCAACAACGTTTTTTTGTGTTTGCGCACGTAATAGAGCGTCTGAGAATCGCTAGCCCACTCGCTGCCTCCCGAAGTGTTTTTCAGTACCTCATCGGCCCAAGTGTCGTCGGTCAGATTCTTGATACGAATATCGTACTGGCGACGTGAGAGAAAATCCTCCGACACGGCCATAAGCTGATTGTCCGGACTGATGTCTAGGCCGCCAAGTGTGTAAAACTCACTCTCTTTGGCCCGCTCGTTACCATCAATCAGCGTCTGCCAGTTTTCACCTTCAGCGGCAGGCTGACGCAAATAAATCGCATATTCATTACCCGGCTCATAGCGGGTCTGATAGCGGAAACCATGCTTAACATAGGGAACGGAGTGATCCTGCTGAGCAATGCGCGCTACCATCTCTTCGTACAACGTTTCGCGTAGCGCCTGGTGCGGCTGCAGCGCGCTTTCAGTCCAGGTATTCTCAGCGGTTAAATAGTTCAGCACATCGGTATCGGTGCGGTCATCGTCGCGCAGCCAGTAATAGTCATCGATGCGGGTTTCGCCATGAATACTCAGCGTTTTTGGGCGTTTTTCAGCCTTCGGAGGTGTCATCATCTCGCCTTCTTTCAATGTTCATGATAATGCTGCCAGAGTGACAGGTTTATACAGGGAAACCAAGCGGTAAGGGGTTTTCAGCGCAGGAGGTCGTCATAAAAAAAGCGCCGACAGGCTGGGCCATGGCGACGCTGATCGTTGTGAGTAAGGGGTTATTGCGGACTGCCGTAGGTAATTTCCCCAAGCTGGCAATTGAGGGTTACCGGGTACGTTTTATCGGTATGATCACCGCGGACTTTAACCGGAATATTCCACTTCGCATTGTCACCCGTAATGCTGTCGGGCGAAATCCAAACGACAGGTGTAGAAGTACCGAGAGTCTTTTTGTCAGCATCCCAGCGGGTAATGCGATTTTGCAGGAAATCACGTTTTACCATTGCCGCAATTTCATCCTTGCTGGCATTACCACAAGGCGCAATCGTCGCGGTACGATTTTCAGGTTCCGCCGCCTGCGCGACGTGGATCACACTGCTCAATCCCGCTACTGCTACTAATGCACCCATTATTACTTTTTTCATGTACCGTCTCCTGTTCGCGTTTGTCAGTCCTTGTGGCCCCTGCACGGATTAATATCCTTATTCCGCATGAGGTCATCATTAACAAGAACATAATAATCCCAGACAAGGACATAACACAACGTTAACATGATGGCGGTAAATATCGCTGATGCCCTAAACAATTGGCGTTGCATCGCAAACCTGTCTAACGGGTTTGTGCGTTGTTAACGGGGATGCAACGCCAGGCATGGGGGGTATCTCAACGTAAAATAATGGCCTTACAGCTCTTACCTTTGATCTTCCCTTCCTGCAAACGCTGTAACGCTTTTTTGGCGCTCTTCTGGCGGATCGCCACGTAGGCATGAATTGGGAACATATCGATTTTACCCACTTCAGCCGCCGTCAGCCCCGCTTCACCGGTCAGCGCCCCCAGAATATCACCTGGACGGATTTTGGCTTTACGGCCACCATCGATGCATAAGGTTGCCATCTCTGCATCCAGCGCCTCTGGCACAGCGGAAAGTACCTGTGCTGCTGGCTGCCAGACCACGGTCTGATGGGTGTAATCTTCCAGTGCATGAACCCGCACCATCTCCTGCGGAGTAACCAGGCTGACTGCCAAACCGCTGGTACCCGCACGACCTGTACGGCCAACGCGGTGAACATGGACTTCAGGGTCAAAGGAAAGCTCGTAGTTAATCACCAGACCCAGCTGTTTGATATCCAGCCCACGCGCAGCGACGTCGGTCGCGACGAGCACACGGCAGCTGCCGTTGGAGAAACGCACCAGCACACGATCACGGTCACGCTGCTCAAGATCACCGTTCAGGGCCAGCGCACTGATGCCTTTACCTCCCAGCGCTTCGTACACTTCCTGACAGTCGCGTTTGGTGTTACAGAACACGACACAGGAAGCTGGCTGATGCTGATACAACACAGCCGTGAGGAGAGCCAGACGCTGATGACGATCGGTTTCGATAAACACCTGCTTGATGTCTGCAATGTCATCATCGCCTTCAATTTCCACGTTAAGTGGCTGGCGTTGGAATTTGTTGCTGATGCGCTCAATACCGTCCGGGTAGGTCGCTGAGAACAGCAATGTCTGGCGATCCTGCGGCGCGTAGCTCACTACATCTTCAATATCTTCACTGAAACCCATGTCCAGCATGCGGTCCGCTTCATCAAGTACCAGGACTTTCAACTGGTCGAGCTTAAGCGTGCCTTTACGCAGGTGCTCCTGAATACGCCCCGGCGTGCCGACAATGATATGTGCCGGATGCACCAGCGATTCGAGCTGAGGCCCGATAGCCTGACCACCGCACAAGGTAAGGATTTTGATGTTCTGCGTGAAGCGCGCCAGACGGCGAAGCTCTTTGCTGACCTGATCGGCCAATTCACGTGTCGGACACAGAACCAACGCCTGGGTAACAAACTGGCTGACAGTGATTTTATCCAGCAGGCCAATACCAAAAGCAGCGGTTTTGCCACTGCCGGTTTTGGCTTTCGCGCGGACGTCCTGCCCTTGCAGAATGGCTGGCAACGACGCAGCCTGAATCGGCGTCATTTCGGCATAACCCAGTTCGGTCAGGTTAGAAAGTTGCTCAGCGGGCAAAGTCAGGACGGAAAATGAATGCGTGCTCAAGGCGATAACTCTTTATATAAGGCAGAAAATTCGGGGCAGCGGCAGAAAACATGACGCCATGGTTTGGCGTAAATGATAACAGAGACGAGCCTTCACTGCCTTATTCACCGGGTATCGTAGGTAAAAAACCCAGAATTAACGTTAGCATCCCGGCGAAACAGGGTCCGCGCAATCGTTTTCGTACCTGCTTTTTTCGGATATACTGCGGCCGACTTATGCAGGTACGCGGGAGCAGAGCGACCTGTACGCTGCACAATCACATATTCTCAACCATCACAGATCTGGGTACGAAGCTATGTTAACCATCGGTACTGCACTGCGCTCTGGCGCGACTCGCGTCATGTTATTGGGCTCCGGCGAACTGGGTAAAGAAGTGGCCATCGAATGCCAACGCCTTGGCCTGGAAGTGATCGCCGTTGACCGTTATGCCGATGCGCCAGCGATGCAAGTCGCTCACCGCAGCCACGTGATCAATATGCTCGATGGCGACGCACTGAAACAGGTTATCGAAAGCGAACGTCCGGATTTCATCGTGCCTGAAATCGAAGCCATCGCCACCAGCATGCTGGTGGAACTGGAGAAGCAGGGACATAACGTGGTGCCTTGCGCAGAAGCGACACGCCTGACGATGAACCGCGAAGGTATCCGCCGTCTGGCGGCTGAAACGCTGCAACTGCCGACCTCAACCTATAAATTTGCTGATGATGAGGCGGCTTTTCGCGCAGCCGTTAATGAAATTGGCTACCCGTGCATTATCAAACCGGTGATGAGTTCTTCCGGTAAAGGCCAAAGCCTGATCCGCAGCGCTGAAACTCTGCAACAGGCGTGGGACTACGCCCAGCAAGGCGGCCGTGCGGGTGGCGGACGGGTGATTGTTGAAGGGCTGGTGAAGTTCGATTTTGAAATTACCCTGCTGACCATCAACGCCGTCGATGGCATTCATTTCTGCGCGCCGATCGGGCATCGTCAGGAAGACGGCGATTATCGTGAATCCTGGCAGCCACAGCAGATGAGCGAACTGGCACTGCAACGTGCCAAAGACATCGCGGAAAGCGTCGTGAAAGCGCTGGGTGGCAAAGGCCTGTTTGGCGTTGAGTTGTTTATCTGCGGCGATGACGTGGTATTCAGCGAGGTATCTCCGCGTCCTCACGATACAGGTATGGTAACCATGATTTCACAGGACTTGTCCGAGTTTGCACTGCACGTCCGCGCTTTCCTCGGTCTGCCGATCGGGAAAATTCGCCAGTTTGGCCCATCAGCCTCAGCGGTTATCTTGCCTGAGTTGAACAGTTATAACGTCTCGTTCAGTGGACTGGAGCAGGCACTGGCTGGGTCAAATCAGATACGCTTGTTTGGTAAGCCCGAGATTCAGGGCAAGCGCCGTTTGGGTGTAGCGTTAGCCATTGGAGACAGCGTTGAGCAGGCAGTAGAAACGGCCAAACAGGCCACGACGGCGGTAGTGGTAAAAGGCTGATCTCCCGCATTTGCGCATTCATTGTTACGTTATAAAAAAACCGGGCCTGCAAGGGACCCGGTTTTTTATTGCCGATTTCGATGAAAGACGGACGCTTAATCGTCTTCGTCGTCAAAAATAACGGTAACGCGATCGCCTTTGTGCTTAGCGCGAATTTCCTCTGCTACCGTGGCAATGGCTTCGCCACTGCTCATTCCGCCGGCCATCATATCGCGGATACGGTCGGCGGCCTGTTCCTGTTCGCTGTGTGAAAGTGAAGGCATACCTGTCAGCATGGGAGTGTCCTGTATCTGGGTTATAGCTGGAAATCGGGTGGAAGCCGCGCGGGTTATGCGCAACTGCCATGATTGACCAGACAGTATACGCCTTCTTCTTCCTCTGGCCTATGCCGCAGAAATTTATGCTAGGATCACAGCCTGTCCCGCAATCCGCCAGAACCGTGAAAACGTCCATGCAACCTGTTCAATCTGTCACATTTTACCCGCTGGAATATCAGCCTGATGCCCTGCTTACACGGTTTGCCCCACTCTCTTCGCTGCCCTGGGCCATGCTGCTGCATTCCGGTTCGGCTAAGCATGTGCATAACCGCTTCGATATTCTGGTCGCCGACCCTTTGATCACACTGACGACGCGGGACACACAGACAGAGGTCGTCACACCGGACAGTGAGGGATTTAGCGATACCGATCCGTTCGCTCTGATAGAGCAGCAGTTGGCGCAGTCCGGACTTGAGGCTAAGCCGCACCCTGATTATCCCTTTCTTGGGGGAGCGCTGGGTCTGTTTGGCTATGATCTTGGCCGCCGCGTCGAAACGCTGCCGACTACGGCACGGCACGATATCGATTTACCCGACATGGCAGTGGGAATTTATGACTGGGCACTGATAGCCGATCACCATTTACAGTGCCTGACGCTGGTGTGCCACGGGGATGTGCCAACGCGTTTGGCGTGGCTGGAACAGCACGCGTCACCCGCGGAATTCAAGCCTTTCAAGCTGCACGGCGGCTGGCAGGCCAATATGAGTCGTGAAGAGTACGGTGAAAAGTTCCGCCAGATTCAGGACTATCTGCACAGCGGCGACTGCTACCAGATCAATCTTGCGCAGCGTTTCAGCACCCGTTATTCCGGCGATGAATGGCAGGCCTTTGTCACGCTCAACGCCGCCAACCGCGCTCCCTTCTCAGCATTTATTCGTTTGCCAGAAAATGCCGTACTCAGCCTTTCGCCTGAACGCTTTCTGTGGCTGGAAAACCAGCGGGTACAAACCCGCCCTATTAAAGGCACCTTGCCCCGCCTGGCGGATAAGCAGGCCGACGCAGAGCAAGCACTACGCCTTGCTGCTTCCGAGAAAGACCGCGCCGAGAACCTGATGATTGTCGATTTGCTGCGTAATGATATCGGCCGCGTGGCCGCGCCGGGCAGCGTGCGCGTACCGGAACTGTTCGTGGTCGAGCCTTTCCCGGCGGTACATCATCTGGTCAGTACCATTACTGCGCAATTGCCGCCAACGTGTCATGCCAGCCACCTGTTGCGCGCCTGCTTCCCCGGAGGTTCGATCACCGGCGCGCCGAAAGTGCGCGCCATGCAGATTATCGAACAGCTCGAACCTCATCGCCGTAATGCGTACTGTGGCAGCATCGCCTATATCAGTTGCTGCGGCACAATGGACAGCAATATCACCATCCGTACGTTGCTAACAGAGGCGGGCAAGATTTATTGCTGGGCTGGTGGCGGGATCGTGGCCGATAGTGAAGAACAGGCTGAATATCAGGAAACTTTTGATAAGGTCGCGCGCATTTTGCCGCAACTGGGAGAACCTCAGCCTTGATGAGTTCTAAAACGTCGCAGCCATCACCGCGTTACTCCCCCGCCGTGCTGGAGTTCGTACGCCGCTTTCAGTTGCAGTTACCCGCCACACAGCGGTCTGCGGTTCGTGGCCATCGCCATGCCGCAGTGCTTATTCCGATTATTTGCCGCGAGCAGCCGACGCTGTTGCTAACCCGACGTTCAGATTTTCTGCGCAAGCATGCCGGGCAGGTAGCCTTCCCCGGCGGCGCTGCCGATGCGTCTGACCCTTCATTGATTTTTACCGCACTGCGGGAAGCGCATGAAGAAGTGGCAATCCCACCTTCTGAAGTCAATGTGCTGGGGACTCTTGCCCCACTCGACAGCAGCAGCGGCTTTCAGGTAACCCCCGTAGTCGGGTTATTGCCGGTGGATGTGCCGTTGCATCCCTGCGAAGACGAGGTCGCAGAGTTGTTCGAAATCCCCCTCGACGTCGCCTTCAATCTCGCTCGTTATCATCCACTTGATATTCATCGGGCAGGCGTTCACCACCGCATTTATCTCTCGTGGTATCACCAGCAATTTGTCTGGGGGTTAACCGCCGCGATTATCCGGCGTCTGGCCGAACAAATTCAGGTCTGAATATTCAATGTTTCGGGCTGATAATTTACAAGCGCGTCACATTTTTGCATCAAATTAATTTATTTCATGCGAAAAAAGCCACTTTCCGTCACAAGCCCTTTTAGACTGTGTGTTAAGTCGCGCATAAAACTGCGATAATCCACTATCAATTAAGTGTTACACAGTAAGTTTATCCGGGCATGGCATTCATTTCAGTGCCATCACCCAAAACAGGAGTATTCGACGTGATTAGCGTTTTCGACATGTTCAAGGTCGGGATTGGCCCTTCCAGTTCCCATACTCTGGGCCCCATGAAAGCCGGCAAACAGTTCGCTGATGACCTGCTCGAAAAGGGCATGATGGCTGACGTGACGCGTGTGGGCGTGGACGTCTACGGTTCACTCTCGCTGACCGGTAAAGGGCACCACACCGATATCGCCATTATTCTTGGGCTGGCGGGGAATAAACCCGATACCGTGGATATTGACGGCATTCCGCATTTTATTCGCGATGTTGAGCAGCGCCAGCGCCTGCCGTTAGGTGAAAACCATCATGAAGTGGATTTCCCACGCGATACCGGCATGGTGTTCCGAGGAGAGAATTTACCTAAACATGAAAACGCGATGCAAATCCACGCGTTTGCCGGTGACAAGCTGGTTTACAGCAAAACGTATTACTCCGTCGGTGGTGGTTTCATCGTTGATGACGAGCATTTCGGCCAGCCGGTTCTCAATGAGGTCAGCGTACCTTATGCCTTTAATTCAGCCAGTGAAATGCTGGAAAAATGCAAAGAGACCGGGCTGTCACTGTCCGGACTGATGATGCAAAACGAACTGGCGCAGCACAGCAAGCAAGAGATCGAGCAATATTTCGAGACTATCTGGCACACCATGCAGGCCTGTATCGATCGCGGTCTGAATACCGAAGGGGTTTTACCTGGCCCGCTGCGCGTGCCGCGCCGTGCCTCTGCCCTGCGTCGCATGCTGGTCTCTAACGATAAGCTGTCCAATGATCCGATGAACGTGATTGACTGGGTCAATATGTTCGCACTGGCGGTGAACGAAGAAAACGCCGCAGGGGGGCGTGTCGTCACCGCGCCGACCAACGGCGCCTGCGGGATTGTGCCGGCCGTGCTGGCCTATTATGACCAGTTTATTGAATCGGTCAGCCCGGATATCTATCTGCGCTACTTCCTCACCTCGGGAGCCATTGGCATTCTGTATAAAATGAATGCATCAATTTCTGGCGCGGAAGTCGGTTGTCAGGGTGAAGTGGGCGTAGCCTGCTCAATGGCAGCGGCAGGACTGGCGGAGCTGTTGGGTGGAAGCCCGGTTCAGGTCTGCATTGCCGCAGAAATTGGCATGGAGCACAATCTCGGGCTGACTTGTGACCCGGTTGCCGGTCAGGTGCAGGTTCCCTGCATTGAGCGCAATGCGATTGCCTCAGTGAAAGCGATCAACTCGGCGCGTATGGCATTACGCCGTACCAGTGAACCACGGGTATCCCTCGATAAGGTTATCGAGACGATGTACGAAACGGGTAAGGACATGAACGCTAAATACCGCGAGACTTCCCGTGGTGGTCTGGCCATTAAAGTACAATGTGACTAATCAGTCGCACCTGTAGCCTGTCAGCAGCATCCCTTTTCTTTGGTGAAAACCGGGATGCTGCCGCAGGAAATATTCCACACTGCAGCGCGTACGGTGAGATCACCTCTATTAACAAAAACCCTCTGTATTATCAGGAAAACTCTTCCCCGGCTCTTGCATTGGACCTCGGTGCTGCGGCATTCTGATTGCTTTGCGAAACACAGATTGCCTCATATTTTCAGATTACGAAAACCCAACAAACCATAAGCTACTATAACCAGTAAAGGTAAACATAGGGGTCGTTTTAAGTGACAACGTCACACTTGCGCAAAATATTGAAATACAAGGATTAGCCTGATGCCTTTCAACCAGATTGCGCTCGCGAAATATCGCTACTATCGCCTGGCTCTGGCTGCGGGGATGGGACTACTGACGCTCATTCTGACTCTCGGCATTCGTATTTACGAACAAACGCGGGTAATCAACCAGGATCAGGAACGGGTTGCCCGACATACGATTCAAAAATTAGAAACCCTTTTACAGCCTGCCAACGCCGTTTCCTTCGACAAACTCATTCAGTCTGGACAGAATTGCTCCACTCAGCAACCTGTGTTGCAGCAGGTCGTAGCCCGGTTACAGACCCTTCGGGCTATTGCAGTGGTCAGAAATGGCAAAATCCTGTGCTCCAGCCTTTCAGGCACGGTGAATTATGATTTCAACCAATTGCTACCTCAACTCGCGCTCGGTGCGAGCCACCTCCAGCTTCGCGCTTCAGATAATATGTCCAACGCCATTCCTACGTTAGTGTTATGGCGTGCACAAGCCAGTGACAAAAGCAGCGGCCTGCTGTTTGTTTATAACATCGGCGTACTGGCGAATTTCCTGCTTGAACCTCAGCCTCCTTACGCCAGCAGCATTGTGCTGAATGTGATGAATAGCAGTCTTGAGTACGATAAAAATCAGATCGCGCCAAGCGATGCCCTGGATCAAACGCCGATACTCTCCTCAAGTTCCAACAATTATGATTTCTCCGTCTCCATTTATGGTAATGACGCTGCGACGCTAGCCTGGAGTGAACTACCGGCTCATCTGCCGCTATCACTGCTCATCAGTCTGCTGACCGCATTTGCTATTTACCTGCTGTCCGGCAGTCGTATCAGTCTCGCCTATCCTATCAGCCATGCCATTTCTCATCGTGAATTCCAGGTTTACTGCCAGCCGATCATCGATAGCGCTGACGGCCGCTGTGTCGGCGTGGAAACGCTGATGCGCTGGAAGAATCGCCGCCAGGAGTGGGTATCGCCGGATGTATTTATACCTCTGGCTGAACAACACGGTCTGATCATCTCTCTGACCCGCTATTTGCTCAAACAGGTGAGTGGGAATCTGGCACTTTTTCCGGCCAGACCCGATTTTTACATCAGCATCAACGTTGCCGCTCAGCACTTTGACGACATGGTGATCGTCGATGATATTCGTCAGTTATGGCTATCAGCAGCCCCTGCGCTATCGCTGATGCTGGAACTCACTGAACGCACCCGCCTGCAAGAACTGAGCAGTGAACAAATCGGGGCCCTTAAAGAGATGGGCGTTATGCTGGCTATAGATGATTTCGGTACGGGACACAGTTCACTGAGTTACCTGAAAACCCTCAATCCCGACGTTCTGAAGATTGACCGCGCCTTCACGGCATCCATTGGCACCGACGCTATCAACGCCACGGTCACTGATACCATCATCACCCTGGCGCAGCGGCTGAAACTAAAGCTCATTGCCGAAGGTGTGGAAACCCGCGAACAGGCTGAATATCTGCGTAAGCGCGAGGTTGACTCTTTACAGGGGTACTATTTTGCCCGCCCAATGCCAATTGATATTTTTCCGTTATGGCTTGAGCGATATGAAAAAGAGGGTATGGCTGTCCCCTTCTCTCCGGCCAGAAATGGCTAACAGGCAAAAAAAACGGCGACCGAAGTCGCCGTGGATGTTCATGCAAGTTCGCAATAACAGAATTATTCGTCTTCGCGCCACTCATCCATCTTGGCCTTGGTAATGCGTACCCGATCAATGCGGTACTCCGAGACGTCGAGGATCTCGAAGGTCAACGGCGGCATGCTGATGATTTCACCAACCTCTGGCATCTGCCCCGACAGGGAGAGCAGGAAACCAGCCAGGGACGCGTAATCTGCCGTCGGGCTGACCAGGTCGGTCGTATCGAGTACCTGCTGCAGCAAGTGCAGATCGGTCCCGCCTTTGGCGATCCAGCCGTCACCATCAACAATGACATCGGGGGTTTCATCTTCATCAGGAAACTCACCGGCAATGGCCTCAAGCACGTCAAGCGGTGTTACCAGGCCCTGAATCACACCAAACTCGTTGCTCACCACTACCAGACGCCCTTTCGCCCTACGCAGGACCGCCAGCAGATTAATGACATCCATGGTCTCCGGCACCACGATTGGAGGCGTCTTTTCAGCAAAGGCCACGATGTTTTCACCGTTCTCCAGAGCCACCAACAGATCCTTAGCACGCACCACGCCGATTACGTCATCAAGGGAGTGACGGCAAATCGGGAACAGGCTGTGCGGCGTATCCAGCAGTTGCATACGGATCTCCGCCGGGGAGCGCTCGCAGTCTACCCAAGAGATCTCGGTACGCGGGGTCATGATGCTGCGCAGCGAACGTGAGGCCAGCGTCAGAACGCCGCTTATCATGTGGCGCTCTTCTTCGGCGAAGGTTTCTTTACCTGGTTTTTTCTGATCCTGCTCGTCATCTTCATCCTCATGCTGACGCTTCCCCCCCATCAGTCGCTGAATAGCCTCGGCGGTACGTTCACGCATAGGCCGATTCGACTGACTCTTGAGGAAGTTTCTGCGGGCAATCTGGTTGAACAACTCAATCAGGATTGAGAAACCGATTGCAGCGTACAGGTAGCCTTTTGGAATATGGAAACCAAAACCTTCGGCAATCAAACTCAGGCCGATCATCAACAAGAAGCTTAAACAAAGCACAACCACGGTTGGATGATTGTTCACAAAACGCGTCAGCGATTTGGAAGCCAACAGCATCACGCCCATGGCGATCACCACCGCCGTCATCATCACCGCCAAATTGTTCACCATACCGACAGCGGTGATCACCGCATCGAGAGAGAACACGGCGTCAAGCACAACGATTTGTGCCACCACTGACCAAAAACTGGCGTAACCGCGATTATTAGTGCCGTGGCTTTCATGCCCTTCCAGCCGCTCATGCAGCTCGGTCGTGGCCTTGAACAACAGAAAGATCCCGCCCAGCAGCAAAATCAAGTCGCGCCCGGAGAAACTAAACTGCGCAATGTTAAACAGCGGCGTGGTGAGTTTAACCATCCAGGAAATCAGCGATAACAAACCAAGACGCATGATTAGCGCCAACGACAGACCAATAATGCGCGCTTTATCACGCTGCTTTGGCGGCAGTTTGTCAGCAAGGATGGCAATAAACACCAGGTTGTCGATACCCAGAACAATTTCAAGTACGACCAGTGTCAGCAAACCGACCCAAATTGAAGGGTCCATTAAAAATTCCATATCAGGTCCCGTTATGAGCAGTGAGAGAAATAAGACGCAATACGTTCCCGCCAGACATTGTCTGTGGGTAGTGATCTGTGGGGATCAATGGAAACGCTTTCAATGCGACGATAACCCGACCTGATAAGGTGAAGTTGCCGGAAAAAAGAGGTGAATAAATAGAGGATAAGTGACGTCGGTGACAGTCCATAGGGAGGGCTGAGGCCCGATACTCCTGTTCAATTATTGGGAAAACAACTCTATCAGGAATCATTAATCTCGAAAAGAACGATTTTTTACCGGCAGCATCGTTTTGTAACACCTATGCTGTTTTTATATGCAATGTGGTAACGCATTCACTTCAGGTATTTCAATAGCAGACAGAAGTCACAAAATTTATTTTTTCACACACTAAAATAAATCGGGTCGCACAACCTGTTGAGGTTCTGCACTACAGCCTTTTTATTGTTTATCAGAAAGTAACGCCTTAAACGCAAGGACGTTCTTGAGTCAGTCACTCAAAGAACAGAGCGCAGGGACAGCAAACATTCGCTGAAGGAATAAAAAGCGGCGGATGAAATCAGCACCATCACTTATGTGCATAACCCTTATAGGGTTAACAGAGGAGGTAGCGAGTGAGTATTGCTATTATCATCGGCACGCACGGGTCAGCAGCAGAACAGCTGCTGAAGACAGCGGAAATGATTTTAGGTGAACAAGACAACGTTGCCTTTATCGATTTCGTTCCGGGCGAAAATGCCGAAACACTGATTGAGAAATACACGGCAAAGCTGGGCGGGCTTGATACCAGCAGCGGCGTTCTTTTTCTGGTCGATACCTGGGGTGGCAGCCCGTTTAATGCCGCCAGCCGTATCGTTGTCGATAAAGAAAACTATGAAGTCATCACCGGGGTCAATATTCCCATGCTGGCGGAAACCTTTATGGCACGTGACGACAATCCGTCCTTTGCGGAATTGGTTGCCATCGCCGTTGAGACCGGCCGTGTTGGTGTCAAAGCCCTGAAAACGCCTGAGCCAGCGGCTGAACCCGTTGCAGCTCAACCCGCTGTTTCTGCCCCTAAGGCTACTGCACCCGCTAAGCCAACGGGCCCTAATGACCATATGAAAATCGGCCTGGCCCGTATCGATGACCGCTTGATTCATGGTCAGGTTGCTACTCGCTGGACCAAAGAAACCAATGTTAACCGCATCATTGTTGTCAGCGACGAAGTGGCTGCTGACCACGTGCGTAAAACATTGTTGACTCAGGTTGCCCCTCCGGGTGTGACTGCTCACGTTGTTGATGTGGCTAAAGCTATCCGCGTGTATGACAACCCAAAATATGCTGGCGACCGCGTGATGCTGCTGTTCACCAACCCAACCGACGTCCTGCGCGTTGTGGAAGGCGGCGTGAACATCACCTCGGTGAATATCGGTGGTATGGCATTCCGTCAGGGTAAAACTCAGGTGACTAACGCCGTGTCCGTCGATAAAAAAGATATCGATGCATTCAATCAATTGAATGCAAAAGGTATTGAGCTTGAGGTGCGTAAAGTCTCTTCTGATAGCCGTGTGAAGATGATGGATCTCATTAATAAGATGAATTAATAAACTCAGCGAATTAAAGTCGCGGACTCCCTCAACGTTGTCTGTTTTTGATGAGCTTATTTTACTCAGCGTTTTTTGGTCATAGGAGAAGTGCAATGGAGATCACCACACTACAGATTGTGCTGATATTTATTGTTGCATGTATTTCCGGGATGGACTCCATCCTGGATGAGTTCCAGTTCCACCGTCCGCTGGTGGCCTGTACGTTGATCGGTATTATTCTCGGCGACATGAAAACCGGGATCATTATCGGTGGTACGTTGGAAATGATTGCTTTGGGTTGGATGAACATTGGTGCCGCCGTGGCGCCCGATGCCGCCCTCGCGTCGATAATTTCAACCATTCTGGTTATTGCAGGCGGTCAGTCGGTCGGCGCGGGTATCGCCCTTGCTATCCCACTGGCAGCAGCAGGCCAGGTTCTTACCATCATCGTTCGTACTATCACCGTTGCCTTCCAGCACGCGGCTGACAGCGCCGCAGAACGCGGTAATTTAAGTACGCTCTCCTGGATCCACGTTTCGGCGCTGATCCTGCAGGCAATGCGTATCGCTATTCCTGCCGTTATCGTGGCTGTGTCTGTGGGTACCGAAGTTGTTCAGGTTATGCTCTCTTCTATACCAGAGGTCGTCACCAATGGTCTGAACATCGCAGGCGGCATGATTGTCGTTGTCGGTTACGCGATGGTCATCAACATGATGCGCGCTGGCTATCTGATGCCGTTCTTCTACCTCGGTTTCGTTACCGCTGCTT
>Ga0209847_1000081_pt1 | contig 42307 bp, 39 predicted proteins | sample OrgsoiDNA_201060_FD_185808 | JGI IMG/M metagenome (GOLD analysis project Ga0209847, IMG submission 185808) | Permafrost soil microbial communities from the Arctic, to analyse light accelerated degradation of dissolved organic matter (DOM) -... | ecosystem: Environmental > Terrestrial > Soil >... | reverse complement strand
TAGGTAATGTAGTAAGTTAGGCCGGTGAATATCATGCGAAGCGCGCGCCAGTAGCGGAGCTTGCTTCAGAGGGTAGTTAATTGAACGATATGGCAAAGAATCTGATCCTGTGGTTGATCATCGCGGCTGTCCTTGTGACGGTGATGAACAACTTCTCCAGCCCTAACGAGCCGCAGACCCTTAACTATTCCGACTTCATCCAGCAGGTCAAGGATGGCAAGGTCGAGCGCGTAGCCGTGGATGGCTATGTGATTACCGGCAAGCGCAACGATGGCGACAGCTTCAAGACCATTCGTCCGGCAATTCAGGACAATGGCCTGATCGGCGACCTGGTGGATAACCACGTCGTAGTCGAAGGCAAGCAGCCGGAACAGCAAAGCATCTGGACTCAACTCCTGGTCGCAAGCTTCCCGATCCTGGTGATCATCGCCGTGTTCATGTTCTTCATGCGGCAGATGCAGGGTGGCGCTGGAGGCAAGGGCGGGCCGATGAGCTTCGGCAAGAGCAAGGCGCGCCTGCTCTCCGAAGATCAGGTGAAAACCACCTTGGGTGACGTTGCAGGTTGCGACGAAGCCAAGGAAGAAGTCGGTGAGCTGGTCGAGTTCCTGCGTGATCCGGGCAAGTTCCAGCGTCTGGGCGGTCGCATTCCTCGCGGCGTGCTGATGGTCGGTCCTCCGGGTACCGGTAAAACCTTGCTTGCCAAGGCGATTGCCGGTGAAGCCAAGGTTCCGTTCTTCACGATCTCCGGTTCCGATTTCGTCGAAATGTTCGTCGGCGTTGGTGCCAGCCGTGTTCGTGACATGTTCGAACAAGCCAAAAAGCACGCGCCATGCATCATCTTCATCGATGAAATCGACGCTGTCGGTCGCCACCGTGGCGCCGGCATGGGCGGTGGTCACGATGAGCGCGAGCAGACACTCAACCAGTTGCTGGTAGAGATGGACGGCTTTGAAATGAATGACGGCATCATCGTGATCGCTGCAACCAACCGTCCGGACGTTCTGGACCCTGCGTTGCTGCGTCCGGGCCGTTTCGACCGTCAGGTTGTGGTCGGCTTGCCGGATATCCGTGGTCGTGAGCAGATCCTCAAGGTTCACATGCGCAAAGTGCCGATGGGTGACGATGTCGCTCCGGCCGTAATTGCTCGTGGTACGCCTGGTTTCTCTGGTGCCGACCTGGCCAACCTGGTAAACGAAGCGTCGTTGTTCGCTGCCCGTACCGGCAAGCGCATCGTTGAGATGAAAGAGTTCGAACTGGCCAAAGACAAGATCATGATGGGCGCCGAGCGCAAATCGATGGTCATGTCCGAGAAAGAGAAGCAGAACACCGCTTACCACGAGGCTGGCCACGCTATCGTCGGTCGCGTCGTGCCTGAGCATGATCCGGTCTACAAGGTGTCGATCATTCCGCGCGGTCGTGCGCTGGGTGTGACCATGTTCCTGCCGGAAGAAGATCGATACAGCCTGTCCAAGCGCGCCTTGATCAGCCAGATCTGCTCGTTGTACGGCGGCCGTATCGCTGAAGAGATGACCCTGGGCTTTGATGGCGTTACTACCGGTGCGTCGAACGACATCATGCGTGCAAGTCAGATTGCACGAAACATGGTGACCAAGTGGGGGCTGTCGGAAAAACTCGGTCCGTTGATGTACGCCGAAGAAGAGGGTGAAGTGTTCCTCGGTCGTGGCGGCGGTGGTCAGAGTGCAAGCTTCTCCGGTGAGACTGCCAAGCTGATCGACTCCGAAGTGCGCAGCATCATTGATCAGTGCTACGGCACAGCCAAGCAGATCCTCACGGATAACCGTGACAAGCTCGACGCCATGGCGGACGCCCTGATGAAGTACGAGACGATCGACGCCGATCAGATCGACGACATCATGGCCGGTCGTACGCCTCGTGAACCACGCGACTGGTCGGGCGGCGGTGCTGGTACCTCCGGAACACCTCCGGTGGCGCAGGATCCGCGTCCGGAAACACCGATCGGCGGTCCGGCTGCTGACGTTTAAGGTTTGAAATGACTTCTGTTCAGTCCCTGACCCGGTTGCCTTGCGGCAACCGGGTTCTTGATTTGGCCCATACGCATGTCATGGGCATTCTCAATGTCACTCCCGATTCCTTTTCCGATGGCGGCCGATACAGCCAGCTCGATGCAGCGCTGCGCCACGCCGAAGCGATGGTGGCGGCTGGTGCAACGCTGATAGATGTCGGTGGTGAGTCGACCCGGCCTGGCGCCAGGGCGGTTTCACCGCTCGAAGAGCTTGAGCGCGTTGCGCCGATTGTCGAGCGCATCAATCGCGAGCTGGATGTGATCATCTCAGTTGATACTTCCACGCCAGCAGTCATGCGCGAAACTGCGCGACTGGGTGCTGGGTTGATCAATGATGTACGGTCATTGCGACGTGACGGCGCCCTGGATGCTGCGGCGGCGACCGGTCTTCCGGTGTGTCTGATGCATATGCTCGGCGAGCCGGGCGATATGCAGGACGATCCGCAGTATCGCGACGTGACGAAAGAGGTGGGTGAGTTTCTCGCCGAGCGCATGGCGCAGTGTGCGTCAGTGGGGATTCCGGCTGAGCGGATCATTCTTGATCCGGGTTTCGGTTTCGCGAAAACCCTGCAGCACAATCTAAGCTTGTTCAAACATATGGAGGCCTTGCATGCCTTGGGGCGGCCCCTGTTGGTAGGGGTTTCGCGAAAGAGCATGATAGGTCAGGCCTTGAATCGTCCGGTTGGCGAACGTCTGTATGGCGGTCTGGCGTTGGCAGCGCTGGCTTCGGTTAAGGGCGCGCGCATATTGCGCGTTCATGATGTGGCCGAAACAGTCGATCTCGTGCGGATGATTGCCGCAGTGGAATCAGCCGAATAAGAATGATGGAGCACTTATGACTAAGAAATATTTTGGCACCGACGGCATTCGTGGTCGGGTCGGCGAATATCCGATCACTCCAGACTTTATGCTCAAGCTCGGTTGGGCTGCCGGCATGGCGTTCCGCAAGATGGGTGCCTGCAAGGTGCTGGTAGGCAAGGACACTCGAATTTCCGGGTACATGTTCGAATCGGCACTTGAAGCCGGGCTGACTTCGGCCGGTGCCGACGTGATGCTCCTGGGGCCAATGCCGACACCGGCCATCGCGTACCTGACGCGTACTTTCCATGCCGAGGCCGGCATCGTGATCAGTGCTTCGCACAATCCACACGATGACAACGGCATCAAGTTTTTCTCCGGGAAAGGCACCAAGCTTCCGGATGAAGTCGAGTTGATGATCGAAGAGTTGCTCGATACCCCGATGACCGTGGTTGAGTCGAGCAAGATCGGCAGGGTGTCGCGCATCAACGATGCCTCGGGTCGTTACATTGAATTCTGCAAGAGCAGCGTCCCGACCGGCACCAGCTTCGCGGGCCTGAAAATCGTAATCGACTGCGCCCATGGTGCGACTTACAAAGTCGCGCCTAGCGTATTCCGTGAGCTGGGTGCCGATGTTGTTGTGTTATCTGCTCAGCCAAACGGCCTGAACATCAACGAAAATTGCGGATCGACTCATATGGGTCCACTGCAAGCTGCCGTATTGGCCGAACATGCCGATCTGGGTATCGCCTTCGATGGTGATGGTGATCGGGTGCTGATGGTCGATCACACTGGCGCTGTCGTCGATGGTGATGAGCTGCTGTTCATCATCGCTCGCGATCTGCATGAGCGTGGCAAGTTGCAGGGCGGCGTGGTCGGTACGTTGATGAGTAACCTGGGCCTGGAACTGGCCCTGGCAGATCTGTCGATTCCATTTGTGCGCGCCAATGTCGGCGACCGTTATGTGATCGCTGACCTGCTGGAGCGCAACTGGTTGGTCGGTGGCGAGAACTCCGGGCACATCGTCTGCTTCAATCACACCACCACCGGTGATGCGATCATCGCGGCGTTGCAGGTGTTGATGGCGCTGAAGACTCGCTCCGAAGGACTGGCTCAGGCCCGTCAGGCGCTGCGCAAGTGTCCTCAGGTGCTGATTAATGTCCGTTTCGGCGGCGGTGCGAGCCCTCTCGAACATCCGTCGGTTATGGAGGCCAGCGAGCGCGTCACGCAGGCCATGGCGGGTCGTGGGCGTGTGCTGTTGCGCAAGTCCGGTACCGAGCCACTGGTGCGGGTCATGGTCGAAGGCGAGGACGAAACACAGGTTCGTGGTTATGCCGAAGAGCTGGCAAAACTGGTTACTGAAGTTTCTGCCTGAATTCGGCTTGCCAGCCATGATTGTGTTGGGTAACATCTGCGCCCACTTTGACCGACGAGGTACAGCATGCGTCGCCCTATGGTAGCTGGTAACTGGAAGATGCACGGTACCCGCGCCAGCGTCGCTGAGCTGATCAATGGCTTGCGTAATCTAGCCTTGCCGAGCGGTGTTGATGTAGCGGTATTCCCGTCCTTTCTGCATGTCAATCAAGTGATTGATGGTCTGGAAGGAAAGTCGATCAAGGTCGGCGCGCAGAACGCTGCGGTGGAATCCAAACAAGGTGCGTTGACCGGTGAAGTTGCGCCGAGTCAGCTGGCCGAAGAGGGTTGCTCACTGGTACTCGTGGGTCACTCTGAACGTCGCCAGATCATCGGCGAGAATGATGAAACACTCATTCGCAAGTTCGCAGCGGCACAGGCATGTGGCTTGATTCCGGTGTTGTGCATAGGGGAAACCCTTGAGCAGCGCGAAGCCGGGAAAACTCTTGAGGTTGTCGGGCGTCAGCTGGGCAGCATCATTGAGGAGCTGGGTGTTGGTGCTTTTGCAAAGGCAGTAATTGCTTACGAGCCGGTCTGGGCCATTGGCACCGGGCTGACTGCTTCGCCGCAACAGGCGCAGGATGTGCACGCAGCCATTCGCGCTCAGTTGGCAGCAGAGAATTCTGAGGTCGCACAAGGTGTGCGGCTTCTATACGGCGGCAGCGTGAAGGCGGCCAATGCGGTCGAACTGTTCGGCATGCCGGATATCGATGGGGGGCTCATTGGTGGAGCTTCCCTGAATGCAGATGAGTTCGGTGCGATTTGTCGCGCCGCGGGAAACTGAAAAAATGCTGGAAACAGTCGTAGTCGTTTTTCATCTGCTGGGCGCATTGGGCGTAGTTGCTCTGGTATTGCTGCAGCAGGGTAAAGGTGCGGATGCTGGCGCGTCTTTCGGAGCAGGTGCTTCAAATACTGTGTTCGGAAGCCAAGGTTCCTCTACCTTTCTTAGTAAGTTTACTGCTATACTTGCCGCAGGTTTCTTCATAACCAGCTTAGGGTTAGGTTACTTTGCTAAAGAGAAAGCTCATCAGCTGACTCAAGTGGGTTTGCCAAATCCAGCGGTGTTGGAAGTTCCAAAGCAAAAACCGGCTTCTGATGATGTCCCGGTGCTTCAAGAGCAAAAGTCGGCTACTCCAGCGACTGACGTGCCTCCAGCTCAAGAGCAGAAGTAAGAAGGGTTTCAAACGTAGTATTGCCGAGGTGGTGGAATTGGTAGACACGCAACCTTGAGGTGGTTGTGCCCATAGGGTGTAGGGGTTCGAGTCCCCTTCTCGGTACCAATTATCAGGAGAGCCCGCTGTTGCGGGCTTTCTTGTAGGTGGAAGGTTACATTGACCCTGTCAGGGATCGGTCGTATACTTCCGCCCCAGCTTTGTCGCGGGGTGGAGCAGTCTGGTAGCTCGTCGGGCTCATAACCCGAAGGTCGTCGGTTCAAATCCGGCCCCCGCAACCAGTTTAAGGAGCCCCTTTTAAGGGGCTTTTTGTTAGCTGGACACTTTCAACGCCGCTGTTCGACGGCGTTTCAAGGATGGGCGTTTCGCCCATTTTTTTATTTTGCATAGCATGCACATACATGCACGAGGGGGTTCAGGTGTCGAGCAAGCTAGAAGAGTTGCAGGCCTTGCTGGCCCCGGTGGTCGTGGCCCTAGGCTATGAATGCTGGGGTATTGAGTTTTCGGCTCAAGGTCGCCACTCAATGTTGCGCGTTTATATCGATAAAGAAGGCGGTGTGTTGGTGGACGACTGTGCCATCGTCAGCCGTCAGATCAGCGGTGTTCTGGATGTTGAAGATCCAATCGCCGTTGAGTACACCCTTGAAGTTTCCTCGCCAGGCATGGAACGCCCACTGTTCACTCTTGAGCAGTTTGCAAAATTTGCCGGTGAACAAGTGAAGATCAAGCTGCGCTCGCCTTTCGAAGGCCGACGCAACTTTCAGGGCCTTCTGCGCGGTGTAGAAGAGCAGGACGTCGTGGTGCAGGTAGACGACCATGAGTTCCTGTTGCCGATCGATATGGTCGACAAGGCCAACATTATTCCCAGTTTTGACTGAGACGCGGATCCCGCGGATCCAATGGCTTGCGAAAGGCGAGGCGTACGATGAGCAAAGAAGTACTGCTGGTTGTTGAGTCGGTATCCAATGAAAAGGGCGTACCGGCAAACGTAATTTTTGAAGCGCTGGAGCTGGCTCTGGCCACTGCTACCAAAAAACGTTTCGAGGACGAAGTCGATCTGCGTGTGGAAATCAATCGCCACACCGGTGCTTACGAGACATTCCGTCGCTGGACGGTCGTCGAAGAAGCAAACCTGGACGATCCGGCTATCGAAACCTGGCCGAGCAAGGTTGCAGAAACGCATCCTGGTGCCCAGGTTGGTGATGTAGTCGAAGAAAAGATCGAATCCATCGAGTTCGGCCGTATCGCTGCACAGACTGCCAAGCAAGTCATCGTGCAGAAAGTTCGCGAAGCCGAGCGTGCTCAAGTTGTTGATGCTTACCGCGAGCGCCTGGGTGAAATCATCTCCGGCACCGTGAAGAAAGTGACCCGCGACAACGTGATCGTTGACCTGGGCAACAACGCTGAGGCGTTGCTGGCTCGTGAAGACATCATTTCTCGCGAAACTTTCCGGGTTGGCGTGCGTCTGCGTGCGCTGCTCAAGGAAATCCGCACCGAGAACCGCGGCCCGCAGCTGATCCTGTCGCGTACCGCGCCGGAAATGCTGATCGAGTTGTTCCGCATCGAAGTGCCGGAAATCGCTGAAGGCCTGATCGAAGTAATGGCTGCGTCCCGTGACCCGGGTTCGCGCGCCAAGATCGCGGTCCGCTCCAAGGACAAACGCATTGACCCGCAAGGCGCTTGCATCGGTATGCGCGGTTCGCGCGTCCAGGCAGTGTCGGGCGAGTTGGGCGGCGAGCGTGTGGACATCGTCCTGTGGGACGATAACCCGGCGCAGTTCGTGATTAATGCAATGTCGCCGGCTGAAGTGGCGGCAATTATCGTTGACGAAGATGCCCATGCAATGGACATCGCCGTTGGCGCAGACAATCTGGCTCAGGCCATCGGTCGCGGTGGTCAGAACGTGCGTCTGGCTAGCCAGTTGACTGGCTGGACCCTGAACGTGATGACCGAATCGGACATCCAGGCTAAGCAGCAAGCAGAAACCGGCGACATCCTGCGCAACTTCATCGACGAGCTGGAAGTCGATGAAGACCTGGCGCAAGTGCTGGTAGATGAAGGCTTCACCAGCCTGGAAGAGATTGCCTACGTACCGTTGGAAGAAATGCTCAACATCGACGGCTTTGACGAAGAAACCGTCAACGAGCTTCGCGCTCGCGCCAAGGATCGTTTGTTGACCAAAGCCATCGCTACTGAGGAAAAGCTGGCAGACGCCCATCCGGCCGAAGACCTGCTCTCGCTTGAGGGTATGGACAAGGATTTGGCGATGGAACTGGCGGTGCGCGGCGTAATTACCCGCGAAGACCTGGCCGAGCAGTCTATTGACGACCTGCTCGACATCGACGGCATTGACGATGATCGTGCCGGCAAGTTGATCATGGCCGCCCGAGCCCACTGGTTCGAGTAATTAGGCGCGGCCTGAGGAGAGAAGTGCATGACGCAAGTCACGGTGAAACAACTGGCCGATGAGGTCAAAACACCGGTAGAGCGCCTGTTGCAGCAGATGCGTGAGGCAGGTCTGCCGCACACCGCCGCCGAAGAACATGTGACTGACAGTGAGAAGCAATCTTTGCTGACTCACTTGAAAAGCAGCCACAAGGCGAAAGTGGAAGAACCACGCAAGATCACGCTGCAGCGTAAAACCACCAGCACCCTGCGTGTTGCTGGCAGCAAAAGCATCAGCGTTGAAGTCCGTAAAAAGAAAGTTTTCGTACAACGCAGCCCGGAAGAAATCGAAGCCGAGCGCAAACGCGAACTGGAAGAACGTCGCGCAGTAGATAATGCTGCCCGTCAAAAGGCTGAAGAAGAAGCCAAGCGTCGCGCCGAAGAAGAAGCGCGTCGCCAGCCTGCTACTGCGCAAAACGCTACTAACGATGCTGTCGCAGCGCCTGCTGCGGTTGCCGAGCCAGTACGCGAAAGCGCACCGGTTGTGGCGGCTGCACCGGCTCCTTCTGCCGACCGCAAGCCAAACGATCAGCGTCGTCCGGACAAACCACGTGCCGACGATAATAATCGTCGTAGCGGCGGTGGCGATGGTGAGCGCAAAAACGCTCCGCATCGTGCTTCGGTTAAAGAGAAAGCGCCTGCTCCACGTGTTGCGCCACGTACTACCGACGAAGAAAGCGATGGCTTCCGTCGTGGTGGTCGCGGCAAGGCCAAGCTGAAGAAACGCAACGCTCACGGTTTCCAGAGCCCAACCGGCCCTGTCGTGCGTGATGTGCAGATTGGCGAGACCATCACTGTTGGCGATCTCGCCAATCAGATGTCGGTCAAGGCTGCTGAAATCATCAAGTTCATGTTCAAACTGGGTACCCCAGCGACCATCAACCAGGTGCTTGATCAGGAAACTGCTCAGCTGGTAGCCGAAGAACTGGGCCACAAAGTGACCCTGGTCAGCGACACCGCCCTGGAAGATTCCCTGGCCGAGTCCCTGAAGTTTGAGGGTGAGACGTTCTCCCGTGCACCGGTTGTGACCGTAATGGGCCACGTTGACCACGGTAAAACCTCGCTGCTCGACTACATCCGTCGTGCCAAGGTAGCTGCTGGCGAAGCCGGCGGTATCACCCAGCACATCGGTGCGTACCACGTTGAAACTGATCGCGGTATGGTCACTTTCCTCGATACCCCGGGTCACGCTGCGTTTACCGCAATGCGTGCCCGTGGTGCCAAGGCGACCGACATCGTGATCCTGGTCGTTGCAGCGGACGACGGCGTAATGCCGCAGACCATTGAAGCTGTCCAGCACGCCAAGGCTGCCGGTGTTCCACTGGTCGTTGCAGTGAACAAAATCGACAAGCCGGGCGCTGATCTTGATCGCATCCGTAGTGAACTGTCGGTTCACGGCGTGACCTCGGAAGAGTGGGGCGGCGACACCCCGTTCGTATCGGTTTCGGCGAAAGTCGGTACTGGCGTGGACGAGTTGCTCGAAGCTGTTCTGCTGCAAGCCGAAGTTCTGGAACTGAAAGCGACTCCATCGGCCCCAGGTCGTGGTGTCGTGGTTGAATCGCGTCTCGACAAAGGTCGTGGCCCGGTTGCAACCGTTCTGGTTCAAGACGGTACCCTGCGCCAAGGCGACATGGTCCTGGTCGGTTCGAACTATGGCCGTGTACGTGCCATGCTCGACGAGAACGGCAAGCCAATCAAGGAAGCCGGTCCTTCCATCCCTGTCGAGATCCTCGGCCTGGACGGTACCCCGGACGCTGGCGACGAGATGAGCGTGCTGTCGGACGAGAAGAAAGCCCGTGAAGTGGCTCTGTTCCGTCAAGGCAAGTTCCGCGAAGTCAAGCTGGCCCGTGCTCACGCCGGCAAGCTGGAAAACATCTTCGAAAACATGGGCCAGGCAGAGAAGAAGACGCTTAACATCGTCCTCAAATCTGACGTCCGTGGTTCGCTGGAAGCGTTGAACGGTGCCTTGAACGGCCTGGGTAACGACGAAGTGCAAGTGCGTGTTGTTGGTGGCGGCGTCGGTGGTATCACCGAGTCCGACGCTAACCTGGCGCTGGCCTCCAACGCTGTACTGTTTGGCTTCAACGTGCGTGCCGATGCTGGCGCTCGCAAGATCGTCGAGCAGGAAGGTCTGGATATGCGTTACTACAACGTGATCTACGACATCATCGAAGACGTCAAGAAAGCCCTCACCGGTATGCTGGGCAGCGATGTTCGCGAGAACATCCTGGGTACCGCTGAAGTACGTGACGTGTTCCGTTCGCCGAAGTTTGGCGCGATCGCCGGTTGCATGGTTATCGAAGGTGTTGTTCACCGTAACCGTCCAATCCGTGTACTGCGTGAAGACATCGTTATCTTCGAAGGCGAGCTGGAATCCCTGCGCCGCTTCAAGGATGACGCTTCCGAAGTACGTGCCGGCATGGAATGCGGTATTGGCGTCAAGAGCTACAACGACGTCAAAGCTGGCGACAAGATCGAAGTCTACGAGAAGGTTCAGGTTGCTCGCAGCCTCTAACTCGCGCACTTCAAGGGCCACGGCGAGCCGCCGCATGCAAGTGCGCGGCACGGCGTCAGGACTCTAAACGCAACGCCCGGTCTGGCTTTTGTCAGGCCGGGCGTTTGCCGCTTTCAGACCCCACGGGTTTCACCGTGAGGCAGTAACAGGTAACAAGACATGGCAAAAGAATACAGCCGTACCCAACGTATCGGCGATCAGATGCAGCGTGAGCTTGCACAGCTGATCCGTCGTGAAGTCAAAGACCCGCGCGTCGGCCTGGTCACCATTACCGCTGTTGAAGTCAGCCGTGACGTCGGTCACGCCAAGATCTTCATCACCGTGATGGGCCAGGACAACGCCGAAGACATCGCGCAAAGCATCAAGGTGCTCAACTCCGCCGCCGGCTTCCTGCGCATGCAGTTGGCTCGCGAAATGAAGTTGCGCAGCGTTCCACAGTTGCACTTCCACTACGACGAAAGCGTCGTGCGTGGCGCGCACCTGTCGGCCCTGATCGAGCGTGCAGTGGCTGAAGACAATCAGCACCCGGTAGCGGCTGAACCCGAAGACGCCAAGGAGTAATCGGTGGCTCAGGTCAAACGTATCCGTCGTAACGTCAGCGGCATCATCCTTCTCGACAAACCGCTGGGGTTCACCTCCAACGCGGCGTTGCAGAAGGTTCGCTGGTTGCTGAACGCCGAGAAGGCCGGGCACACCGGTAGCCTTGATCCGCTGGCCACCGGCGTGCTGCCGTTGTGCTTCGGTGAGGCCACCAAGTTCTCGCAATACCTGCTCGACTCCGACAAGGCTTATGAAACCCTGGCGCAACTGGGCAAGACCACCACCACGGCGGATGCCGAAGGTGATGTTCTGCTGGAGCGCCCGGTGACCGTTGGTCGCGCCGATGTCGAAGCTGCTTTACCCGGTTTTCGTGGGCAAATCAGTCAGATACCGCCGATGTACTCGGCGCTCAAGCGTGATGGCCAGCCGCTGTACAAGCTGGCCCGTGCAGGCGAAGTAGTGGAGCGCGAACCGCGTTCTGTTACTATTGCGCGCTTGGAATTGCTGGCCTTTGAGGGTGATACTGCGCGGCTTGCGGTGGATTGCAGCAAAGGCACCTATATCCGCACCCTGGTGGAGGATATCGGTGAGCAACTCGGTTGTGGCGCTTACGTTGCTGAATTGCGACGTACCCAGGCCGGGCCTTTCACGCTGGCGCAGACTGTCACGCTTGAAGAGTTGGAAGCGGTACATGCCGAAGGCGGCAACGAAGCGGTCGACCGCTTCCTGATGCCATCGGACAGCGGCTTGCTGGATTGGCCACTGTTGCAGTTCTCGGAGCACAGCTCGTTCTACTGGCTTAACGGCCAACCGGTACGGGCCCCGGATGCACCGAAGTTTGGCATGGTACGGGTACAGGATCACAACGGTCGCTTCATCGGTATCGGTGAAGTGAGCGAAGACGGGCGCATCGCGCCGCGTCGACTGATTCGGTCGGAATGACCGAAACCGGTCTGCGTAACAGCAGGCTGGCGAGGGTGGCTGTTAGCAGGCACGGTCACTACTCATTTTTAGATACAGGGATTTGTCCCTGGCCTGTTGAAGCTGTTTCTCTGAAACAGTTTCCTGATAAAAGGATTGCCTCATGGCTCTCGACGTTCAAGAAAAAGCTCAAATCGTAGCTGACTACCAGCAAGCTGTTGGTGACACTGGTTCGCCAGAAGTGCAAGTTGCACTGCTGACCCACAACATCAACAAACTGCAAGGTCACTTCAAGGCCAACGGTAAAGATCACCACTCCCGTCGTGGTCTGATCCGCATGGTAAACCAGCGCCGTAAGCTGCTGGACTACCTGAAAGGCAAGGATCTGGGCCGTTACCAGGCTCTGATCGGTCGCCTGGGTCTGCGTCGCTAATAAGCGATTGCGCTAGAGGTTGGTTGTCTGTCTTGCGTCAGTGGGTTTCCCGCTGGCGCATGGCAGGCTCCCAGCCTCAAGTTTTATCTGGATACACGTTTTACCCTGGACAGACGTTGGGCCGACTCCCGACATTGCCCAAGAATTTCGCAAGAAGACAAGTTCCCCAAGAGCCACAAAGAAGGTAGGACACCGTGAACCCGGTAATCAAAAAATTCCAGTTCGGTCAGTCGACCGTTACCCTCGAGACTGGCCGTATCGCCCGTCAGGCCTCCGGCGCAGTATTGGTCACCGTTGACGACGACGTCAGCGTATTGGTGACCGTCGTTGGTGCCAAGCAAGCCGATCCAGGCAAGGGCTTCTTCCCTCTGTCCGTTCACTACCAGGAAAAGACTTACGCTGCCGGTAAGATCCCTGGCGGTTTCTTCAAGCGCGAAGGCCGTCCTTCCGAGAAAGAAACCCTGACTTCCCGACTGATCGATCGTCCGATCCGTCCGCTGTTCCCAGAAGGCTTCATGAACGAAGTGCAGGTTGTCTGCACCGTCGTTTCCACCAGCAAGAAGACCGATCCGGACATCGCTGCGATGATCGGTACCTCGGCTGCCCTGGCCATCTCCGGCATTCCTTTCGATGGCCCTATCGGCTGTGCACGCGTTGCGTTCCACGAAAGCACCGGCTACCTGCTGAACCCGACTTACGAACAACAGAAAGCTTCGAGCCTGGACATGGTCGTTGCCGGTACTTCGGAAGCTGTGTTGATGGTTGAATCGGAAGCCAAAGAGCTGACCGAAGACCAGATGCTGGGCGCGGTACTGTTTGCTCACGACGAGTTCCAGGTTGTGATCAACGCCGTTAAAGAACTGGCTGCCGAAGCGGCCAAGCCAACCTGGACCTGGACTCCACAGCCAGAAGCCACCGCTCTGCTGGGCGCCATCCGTGCCGAGTTCGGCGACGCGATCTCCCAGGCTTACACCATCACCATCAAGGCCGACCGTTACGCTCGCCTGGGTGAGCTGAAAGACCAGGTTGTTGCCAAGCTGTCCGGTGAAGAAGGCCAGCCTTCTTCCAGCGAAGTCAAAGCTGCTTTCGGCGAAATCGAATACCGCACCGTTCGCGAAAATATCGTAAACGGCAAGCCACGTATCGACGGCCGCGACACCAAGACCGTACGTCCTCTGAACATCGAAGTCGGTGTTCTGCCAAAGACCCACGGTTCGGCACTGTTCACCCGTGGCGAAACCCAGGCTCTGGTTGTTGCAACACTGGGCACCGCCCGTGACGCACAACTGCTGGACACCCTGGAAGGCGAGAAAAAAGACCCGTTCATGCTGCACTACAACTTCCCTCCGTTTTCGGTAGGTGAGTGTGGTCGCATGGGTGGCGCTGGTCGTCGCGAAATCGGTCACGGCCGTCTGGCCCGTCGTTCGATTGCAGCCATGCTGCCTGCTGCCGACGTGTTCCCGTACACCATTCGTGTTGTGTCGGAAATCACCGAGTCCAACGGTTCGAGCTCCATGGCTTCGGTCTGCGGCGCTTCCCTGGCCCTGATGGATGCCGGCGTTCCGATGAAGGCACCGGTTGCCGGTATCGCCATGGGTCTGGTTAAAGAAGGCGACAAATTCGCCATCCTGACCGACATCCTGGGTGACGAAGACCACCTCGGCGACATGGACTTCAAAGTAGCCGGTACCGCCAAAGGTGTTACCGCGCTGCAGATGGACATCAAGATCAAAGGCATCACCGAAGAAATCATGGAAATCGCTCTGGGCCAAGCCCTGGAAGCGCGCCTGAACATCCTCGGTCAGATGAACCAGATCATTGGTCAGTCCCGCACCGAGTTGTCGGAAAATGCTCCGACCATGATCGCGATGAAAATCGACACCGACAAAATCCGTGATGTTATCGGTAAAGGCGGCGCGACCATTCGTGCGATCTGTGAAGAGACCAAGGCTTCGATCGATATCGAAGACGACGGCTCGATCAAGATCTTCGGCGAAACCAAGGAAGCTGCTGAAGCTGCACGTCAGCGCGTTCTGGGCATCACCGCAGAAGCTGAAATCGGCAAGATCTACGTCGGTAAGGTTGAGCGCATCGTCGACTTCGGCGCATTCGTCAACATCCTGCCTGGCAAGGACGGTCTGGTTCACATCTCCATGTTGAGCGACGCTCGCGTTGAGAAAGTGACCGACATCCTGAAAGAAGGCCAGGAAGTGGAAGTACTGGTACTGGACGTGGACAACCGCGGCCGTATCAAGCTGTCCATCAAAGACGTAGCAGCAGCCAAGGCGTCGGGCGTTTAAGACACCCCTCGCTTGACCGCTTCAACGTTGTAAAAAAGGCCCCGCAGTGAAAACTGCGGGGCCTTTTTTTGCCTGCGATAATCCGGGAAGGTACTCGCGGTTGCGACACTCCGAACCTGTGCTAGGTTTAGCTCACCGCCCGTGTAGCTCAGCCGGTAGAGCAGCGCACTCGTAACGCGAAGGTCACATGTTAGTACGGGCGAAATATGCTTGTTTAACCCTTTGATTTTATTGATTTTGTGTATTTCAGTCTCGGCATATTTTATTGTCATTTATGTGCTGAACTTCCTGCCAGACAACCAATAGATCTTGTCTGCTTCGCGGGTCGTTAATCTCAGTTCATGCATTTCTGGTTCTACCCACAATTCACACGCGGCTCCTGCCTGGGTAGTGACTGATCAACGTTAGCCAACCCACCGCGCGACCTCCCTATTGACCAATTCGAATACTCCGACGTCGGCTGCAAGTACATTGGGAGGGGATGGGCTAGGTTTTTCGCTTCAGGATTGTTGCCTCGGGTCTTTCACTAAGCGAGCGTAGTAGAGCGAGCGTAGTAGGTAGAGGCACCTATTTTGGTACCAATACGTCGTCGCCGAGAAGCAGTTGCATGTCAAGGGGGGGTGTTGACGGAGTGCTGATAGGACTGATAATGTCCGCGCGAAGGCGTATCCACTTTGCACCTTTGCCGCTTTAGCTCAGTTGGTAGAGCAATTCATTCGTAATGAAAAGGTCACCAGTTCGAATCCGGTAAGCGGCACCAGTTTTCATCTAGGTCCCAGTAGATCCGAGACCTAGCTCGTCGTCACTTTATAGGCACAACGTTGCCTGTCTTGAGAAGCGCAGCTTCTAGCTCCAGTATGTACTTGATGTACATAGCTTCACGGCCGAGCGCATCGTTAATGTCAGTCTGTAACGTCTTGATCTTCTGTTGCTGTTCTTTCAGTTTTTTATGCGGTTTTGCACTGCTTTTAAATTTTTCCCCATAGTGCTCTGAAATACTTTTTATAAGCAATTCGTGTGTAGGATTGTATTTTTTTATAGAGCCTCGTGGATAGTCTGCCTCCACCGCAACTGTGTCGTTATTTATTTTGTAAGGCCCAATTATTTTAATTGGGTTACCGCTTAACAAACGCTCAAGCGCCAAAAAGCATTCGGAAATTTTCATGTTTTTACCTATTCTATTTCTATGTTTTGCAACTTGAGTTGTTTTGTCGTAAGTTCTATTTCTGTCATGGCACTGACATGCTCAGGCGAGCCAGGGTGCAGTGTGGAAATGAATTTTTTGAATTCTAAAATTGCCAAAAGTACTCGGGATGGAATTAGTGCACCTTGGGCACAACCAGTACATGCAGACAATGGGTGTACTAAGTGTTGATGGCACGAGGTAGCTTTCATGCATCCCCCCGTAGCACGCGGTTTGAAAGACAATAGACCAGCCTTGACCTGCTCAACGGTTTTTTCTCTGCTATTCAGTATTTGCTCCTTGCCCAGAGGCTTTATGTGTCTCTCCACATGATTGCCATATCCTCCAATGAGCTTTTCTTCTGAGAGTAAGACCGTCTGTACGTAATCAAGTGCACGTACGATTGAAGTGACTCGAATTAATTCATGCTTGAAGTGGCTTTTAGAGCTTCCAATTAAAGAGTCGGCGTAAGATCCACCTTTTGAATAGTGCACTGTCATGCGCATGCGGATATGTTGCAATTGGTCATGCAGTGAAGAGTATCGAACTAATCCGCTTTCAATACCATAGTAAGCAAGAGATCGACGGAATTGGTGGCTAGTGAAGTGCCAGTAATTTCCTGGAACGAATCTCTGTTCGTTGTCCCAGTTTCGAGCATATTCAATGAAGCGAACCTCTTGGTAATCCGCTTCAGTGATGATAAATTTTTCATTTTGATAAATCGTATTAAATTTTATGTGAGTGAGGTTGGCCAGCTTATAACCGTTTTCGTCAGGCTTTGTGCGGTTATGCGACATTGTAAACGAGAAATGGCTTATGCTTGAGAATAGTGGAATTGGTTGCTCTATTTTGCATGCCTGTTTAATCCAATAGCATATTTCCTCGGATGCGGTAATTGCGTTCTCTAGGTCAATTGCCGTAACCCAGGCGGCTGGTACTCTCCTCCCATAGCCTTTTGTGGTTACTCCATGCAACCAATATCCCGTGCTGCCATCGACCGTCTCATTACGAAAACAGCCTGGAAACAAACTATATGCTTCGTCGTCACGCATGCCAGAATAGATATGGACTAAAGTTTTACATGCGAATTGTACTTTTGACAGGTAGAGGCCGAATGATGTTGGACTGTTCCAGTGGTAAGAAGCTGCAATAGCACTTAGTTTGTGTTTTTTTACAGTTTGTTGGAAGCGAAGAGAGGAGATTTTCGCCTCGTGTAGATTTTCTGTTTTTCCTGAATAATCTAATGTTTCATGATGAAGTTGCAACGAAAGCCTTTTGAGATTCCTTGATTTTTCTAAGAAGTCAGAAATTATTTTTTGTGATGTGTTTATGCAATGAAAAAGTATACGACTCGGTATTACCAAGGTCTGCTCTTGTTTGTGGGAAGCGGTAAAGCCTTCCAATTCTGAATATCGAACGTCAAACACTTCGCATCCAAGAATTTCAGAGCGCACTAAGAATAGTGTTTTAGCAATAGAAATCGCATATCCTTTTAGCGATTTTGGGCAGTGGCGGTTAATGAAGTCTAAGAAGATTTTTTCGTGAGCAAGACAGGTGGCGATTGTTATGCTTTGGTCAAGGCAGTAGATGGCTAGATGAATCAATATTGACGCCCAGCGCAAATAAGTACTGACGGTATGAGTATGCCTATCTGTTAAACTTTGTTCTATGAGCAGCCAGAGAATATGCTTAACGTCTTGGTAGTAGCCAGGATTGGAAATGTAGGGTTCTTTATTGAAATAGATAACACCTTCACTCTTATTGGCGGCGACATGCTTTCTAAAATCCCAGATCCAATCCACATACGCTGATATTGTTTTGCCGAAGCGGTCTGTGGAAATAGGCGTATCATAACTAGCCCAAACGCTAGGGCGTAGAGATGGAAATTGACTTTTAGAGGATGCAATTACTCTCTTTTTGAGTACCATTACTTAATTGCCCCCGTAACTGACCAAAGATTTACATATGCCTGCCAATAGGAGTAAAGCGTGCCAGCAGCAAGCTGTTTTTCGATGTTTTGTTCTACTTCTATTAGTTCAGGATTTTGCTCGATGACTAGTTTCACATACGACTTTGCTCTATCAAGTGTTTGCTCTAACGCTGGCGTAAAATCTTGGGAATTTTCTCGTACCAATTCGATGGCAAAAATCATGCTTTTGAGTTTATATAAGTCTTCAGCGTCTGCGTGTAGGGCATAGTGAGTGCAGAAAAGACAACCCCAAAAGGTCTTACAATTTTTCTCCAGACCTAAGTTTGTGCCGATATCTTCAGGTGTTTGGTCCCCAATGCATCCACCTGACGGAGTATCATTAATCGTGTCCAGTACTGATTGCGATAAGCTGCTGATGTATGTAAACAGCTTGGTGAACTCTGTTAGACGCGTTTTTCTCGCTGATGAGGAATACCTGGAGGCAAATACTGGAATGGTGTTTTGCATTACCAAGCTTGCTACTGCGGGTCCTTTGCGGTCCAAAATCCAGTTGGCTTTGTATTTCCGATATTCGGTTGCTGTTAATCGTGGCAGTGATGCATCCAACATATGGCTAATCAAATCATGATATGTTTGTAAAAACTTATCGTCGATTTTTAAAGCGATACCATGATTGATGCGAAAGAACAGGTGTCGGCACTTTGTGCCGTTAAGAATGAAGCGTCTAAGTTTTAGGTATTTGTTAAATAGCGGTACAAAGGTACTTTGAATCTCAAAGTAAACAGTTTTTCCTGCTCTTGCTTTATAGATCCGGAAACCTTGACGGTCGCTAGGTATTGATATTATGTCATCGTCCCAAGGAAGATTTCTGAAGGATTCCAGATCCATACCTGTGGTCGAAAGCATGAGTATTTGAAAAGCGCTGCGCGCCCAAGACCCGAGTGTTATTCTTCTGTGGTGCCGTGGGTCGTTGTTTGCACTGGCCAAATAGCTGGCTGCTTTAGTTAGCTGCTGCTTCGCCTTTGAAGGTAAATACTTATACTTGATTTGTACGTATTCAACGCTGTTTAGTTTTCCGTTTTTATAATCCCAGCACCAATTTGGCGATTGCATTTGGTCGCGAGTATCTAAGCGAGCATTTATCATTGTCCACGTATTGCATGGTATAACGTGAACTGTCTCTTTGGGTAAAGTGAGTTTCAATGGATAAGGATTGAAATCAAGAACGAAATCTGTAAGCTGAGTGAATAACTGATATGCCATCGCGAGGTTTTCTGTAACGGCAGACTCTTCCGGTGGGGGGACCGGTTTAGCTATCGGGCGTAAAATAATAGGCACCCCCTGTCCGAGCGATAGCTTTGGATCAGTAGATGCCAATTGGAAAAATTTTCTAGCGGCATATTGTCGTCTTGAACTCAAGTCGTCAAATTGATTGCCTGTTTCCTTAAGTTCAAGAAGGTAAGTTGTATATTCAGCGAATCGTAGGTTTAAATCCTGCGCAGTTTCCAGTGAGTTGCTTTTCGCTTGAGTGTCTAGCCATGTAAATATAGGCTTGAGATTACCCAGGATAGATGTCCATACTGATACGATTCGCTTTCTTCCAGTTCGCAAGTCGTTGGCTATATCATCCAGTAAGTTTTGAAGCAGATATACTCTGGCGGGATCAAGTGTAGAAGTTATAACGTGGGTGCGTCCATCGATGCTCTTGCGAGCTAAATATGCATAACATCCAAAATCAATGTAATTTTGGTGTTTTTTAGTGAGGATTCCGAGGCTTTCTATTGCATTTAAGGAGGGTGTTAAGTCGTCACTATCAATTAACTCTTGCATTGAGATAAGATAAAGGCATGGGTCAACGTAGTCCATCTTCAAGCTCCAGCGCGATCATGATGTCCATCAAAAGTTTGCCCGTCCACTCTGAATTGGTCTTACCGATAATTGGATTTAGGTTTCTATAGTCCAGATACCTGTAAGTAGTACGTATATCAGAATGCCCCATTGCGTCCTGTAATCCCCGCATTACTGCATCGAGAGTGGTTTCCCCGCATTCAACACAATTCAATCCTTCTTCAAGTCGATTCGAGCAATAAGTCGCTCGAAGATCGTGAAACTTAAAGCGAAATGAATGCCCAAGGCGCGATATAGTGGGGAACAACTTTTCGATCATAAATACTCTGACTGCCGATCCCTCCATTTTTTCGGATAGCTCGTCGTTGGCTGATGTATAGTATGGATTTCCTTGGGTAGTGTAGAATACGTACTTTTTTGAGTCAGGAAGTTGGCATTTTTCACTGCGATTTAAGTAGCGTTCACTATGCACATAGCAGTGTATTTTTTTATATAGCCACGCCGGAATGTCTAGATAGTGCTTTTTATTTCTTTTCGTATCTACATTTGTTCCTTGCCCGGTATGGATTCTCACAAACTCCTGAGCATCAGCTATTTCTTTAGTAAAACTATTTGCGCGCAATGTAAATGCGGTTTGAGTTCGTGCAGAGGTCGCCAGCGATACTAAGAACCCGAGGTACATTTCTGTGTTTTTTGTTTCGTGCAATGCTGTGATGACGATTGACTGTTGTTCTAATGTCAGCGGTTTAAGTTTTCCGCAGTCCATAATATAATTAGGGTCACCTGGCGTTCTTGCCTTGCTGATTATTTCGGCTAAGTCAGTCGTCGTATAAGTGGTTGAAACGTTAACCCCTCTATCATCTATCGTTCTTCTTTTTCTAGTTATCTCTTCCCATAATGGATAAAGGCGGTTTGTCTTAAAGTGGAATGATTCCCAACGATGGTATTCCACTACTGTACCAACAATCCTGCAAGCACTTGAGTCCGCGAGTTCTCCAGCTGTAACTTCACTCTCTAGCAAACTCAAAAAGGCGTAAGTTGGGCGATTTGACTTGAATCGCTCATCTGCTCTTATATCTATTTGAAGGTAATCAAGTCGGTTCCTATAAAAAGCAAGGTCGTCGGCTTTTCGCGATACGGTACGAACGCTTATTCCACTTCTGTTGAAATCTTTGTCGTAGAGTCTACTAATGAGAAAGCCAACACCCTCCTTCCAGAGTGAGCCGTCATCTGAGCGCAATACGGGCAGTTCAGGGATATAGCTACGCTCCGTAGGATAGAACCATACGATTTTCTCAGCGTCCAATTTCAACTTTTCGTCGGCAGAGCTTGGCACCACGGGCCTAGCGCACGGCACGCGTTTAAGTACTTTCTTCTTCATAAAGTGAGACTGAACTGTTTGATTGGATCGAGATTACATTGGCTGTCGCAAGTTGAACTTGATCCATCATAAACACATGTTTTTTTGGGTGCAACTAAAGGGTCGATCACCTAACTAAGCTTTTTCTCGAAAAGGTTTATGTGATTGACATATATTGTTCAGAATCAGTGTTTGTTTATAGCGTTGACACAAGTTGTGATTGCTTAGATGGTAATCCCCGCAGGCTCGCAAATTTTTATCGAGTACTTCGATATAAGTGACTATTTGGATTCCGACGAACGGTCGAATTTATTGTTCTCAGATTATCGAATCTACCGTTTTCAGACTGTTTCAACACCTACGCTACCTAGGCTTAGTATTGCATTTGATATCGGTGCGGCGGCCGGGGCGGCTACCTGACACCGAACTGGATGGGTGCTCATGGCATCTCGGCCTTGGGTGAGATCGAGGATGCAGCACACATCTCGTACGGCATCCCGGAAGTATTGGTCGTGTCCGGAATTGCTATGCCAACAAAAGAGTGCTGGTAGTAGGTGGTGGTCATTCCGCGTTTAACGCCCTCCAGGATCTGGTGCGGCTGACTGGACTCAGGAGGAACCGTAAACCAAAGCGCGGTGTTGCTTGCTCCAATGATTGATCCCAACGAACACAGCTGCGGTACGGTCAGGCCCCATGGCGCGGTAGAGCTGGCCCATCCTGAGGAGGGTTTGTTCATTGTGGGAATAAAGAGCTATTGTCGGGCGCCTACGTTCTTGTTGATGTCAGGGTATGAGCAGGTGCGGTCTGTCGTCGCGGCATTGGCGGGCGATTGGGATGCAGCGAAGAGGGTTGAGCTGGTTCTCCCAGAGACAGGCATATACAACTCGGACTTCAATGAGGTCGATGACCGTTTGAAGGCTTCGGTACTTAAGGCGTCTTGATGCGGCACCGGAGAGGCAACTTCTGATGGTGCACCTCGTGCCTCGCCAGGGTGCTGCAAAGGTTAGTATGTGAATCGCCTTGGCTTTTTTAGGCACACCATGACCGCTGCTGGCCGTTCTCTGTCGGTCGTCACTGCGGCGTCTGGTGATCAAGTCGAATGCAACAGTTGGTCAGTACCGATGCCCCCCGCATTTCATCGGGCTCGCTTATGAAGGAGGGCAGATAGGCGTTGGATGATGCTTATAACTGCCTTAGTCGCATAATGGCGTCGGTGATGTCTTGAGCATTCGAGTCCAGCGTTTCCATGGCCGCAATTGCGTTTGAGGCGATACTCATCACTCCATTCTCGGAGAGCCACTTGGTCACCTCTTCAATGGCCGCACATATGGCGTGCTGGTTGTGCAAGAGCAGTGTGAGAGCGTCCGCTGTGGCTATGTTGGCCTCAGAATTATCTGGCATGGGTATCTTCCTTGAGCAACTGGTGCGGGAAGAGTAGCTGAACTCATCGCTGGCTGGAGCCACTTCTCCAAAGCCGCTGACACTAGGGTAATTACACTGACTTGCCCGCACCCTTAGCAATCATGATCGGCAGTGAACGACCCAGGCTGTGTGAAAACGTATACACCGTTTTGAAGTCTGCATTGCTACGTAAAATCTGTCAGCGTTTGGTTATTCAGCAGACCTGAAATTTACGTAGGAGCGCGATTTCCGTACTGGCTCTAATCGCCAAACCTGTACTGAAACGTTTTTACACAGCCTGGACCCGAAGCGGACCTTTCCACACGTCGCAGTCTTCTAGACCATCTTTGCGTTCTGTCGCACCCTCGTCATGCCCAGATCACGGGCAAGGGCAACGAGTACAAAGCACATCGAGGACTGCTAGTATCGGGCGCTCAGCCAACACAGGGACGTAAAACGGTGAGTCTTTATAAATACTACGACGCCGAGGGCGGTCGGGCGGCACTCAACAGCCGCAGTCTGGGGGGCCGCACTCCGTCAAATTTCAATGAACCCTTCGAACTGACCGCCTTGTCCAACGGCGACGGGGCGATGTCGAAGCTGCACACGCTACGTGTGCAGATCGAGGAGTTGAAAGAACAGGTGGTGATCCTCAGCCTCACTCGCAGCCCGCTAAACCTGCTGATGTGGGCTCACTACGGCAGGGAATATACGGGTATGGTCGTGAGGTACTGCTCAATCTTTACCTGTCCCCTCAGAAGTCTTTAAGAGCCCCCTCACCTAGCCTTGGGCCATGATAAGGTAGGCTCAGGGAAGAACGTCACCATCCAACAGGGCGCCAAACGTGGCTTTAGACCAACGCATTTTCTGGAAAAACGAGAGGATAGCCTTCCTCGCCTTAACCACCCTGAAGGGTGTTGGCTTTTGGACGATGCATCAACTTGCCACATCTAAAGCGGGTTTTAAAAATACGTTCAAATCCAATCTTGATAAATATGTAAAACTAGAAGAGGGGGCGGTTACGCCTCTAGCAGAAATCAAGAAAAAACTATGGCAACGCGGCATAAAAATAATAGATGAACTTGCGAAAGACAACATCGTACTAATATTTCACGACGAAGAACGTTTTCCTGCGAAGTTAAAAAATATCCATGACGCGCCACAATGGCTATTCGTACAGGGTAATTTAAGCATCCTTGATACACAATCTATTGCAATTGTAGGAACAAGGAAACCTACTGAAGAAGGTATGTTTCTTACAAGGCTAATTCTTGCCGCACTGCACAGATCCAGCTTTTCCACTGTTAGTGGTTTAGCACTTGGCATCGATCAACTTGCTCATCTCGAATCCATCAAATACGAACTTCCGACGGTAGCTGTCTTAGGCACGGGTATAAAAGAAAGCTATCCGAAAGGGTCCGAGCCGATCAGGAAATTGATTCTTGAAAGCGGGGGCGCAGTTGTAACTGAATACCTACCTACTCAAAGTTATAGCAGTGAAAACTTTGTAAGGCGCAACCGAATACAAGCCGCACTATCTGATATTCTGATCCCAGTCGAGTGGAAGATTAAAAGCGGGACTGCGCACACAGTAGGGTTCGCTGCCAAATACAACAAGCAAATAATTAACATATATCTACCGAAAACTATAGAGGCACGCCCCGAAATAGCATTTTCCAGAAATAGCTATGCGGCCAGCGAATACGAAATGCCTTTAGAGATTCCAGAATTATTGAGCAAGATTTCGTCACTACCTGAAGAAAGCACGAAACCAACTATTGAGCCCAACGGCCAGTTAGGTCTTGAACTTTAAGCAAGGACGCAGTTAATGCCTAAATTAAAAGGTGTGATTCTGAGCGTTGAGGATGTACTGGTTCGACAAGGACCGGGGGACGCCTTAATTTTCTCGGAAGTAACAAAGCTCATAAAATATTTAAAAAATACTGATACACAGTTTGTTGTCATGACAAACCGGCAGTGGACGACAGATAATGGTTCTCGACCGCTAGTGGATGCCCTCAAGGAAGTTTGGGGAGAATTTACTTACTTATGCCGTTCGACTGATAGCAGAATACCTGCAAAGCCACGCGCAGAAGCAACAGAATACGTTCTAAATCTGATGAACTGGAAGAGCAACGAGGTTTTGTACATCGGTGCATCCGAAAGCGATATGCAAACCGCAGTAAACGGAGGACTGCTATTTCTCAGGGCCACATGGTACGCCAACAAAACCGACTATGGGTTTGAATTTGACGCGCCTAAAGACATAGCTAGATTTATAGATACCTTTTGTTTTCGAGACCACCTATGGTGTCATGAAATACACGACAACAACTTCGAATATTACGCGCTCGCCCCGTTTAGTACTATGAAGGCTGAGTATACCCTTTACTCCGAGGATGCGAGGAAAGCCGCGAAGCAGGGTCTTGGCCATCCTGACTTCTGGGTGGGTGCGATAATTTCAAGCCTTTACTTCAGCGGAATTCACGAGCGTATCAATTACATCACAGTATACCCAGGCCATAAAGCAGGCTCGGGGAATGTGGTAATGAATGATTCGATGGCAATTTTCGGAAAGTGCTTTAGGAAAAATTATTTACCAGATCTGATAGTACGTCACACCACAGCGCAGAAATCGCAAACTGCGCGTAATCAGGGCCTGGCTCTTGACCACCTTAACCAGCTCAACACCATCGTGCTTAATAAAGCTCCGCTGAGGACACCTATTGCCAGATACAAAAGCCCACCACTTGGCAAAGGCAAGTCGGTTCTCATCATCGATGATATTTGCACGCGGGGATACTCACTCGAAGCTGCTCGAACGTTTGTAGAACAAACGGGGGCTAAAGCTATACTTGTATCATGGCTTAAGACTATAAACACAGACATTGTAGAACTAGCCCCGTTTAACAAATTCGACCCTTACAAACCTACGACCTTCAGCAATCAGCGCGCCCATAAAACCCACTCTTATCATGAGAATATAGTCGACCACTTAGCTCCTGGTGAACTGTCAGAGATCTTTGCAGATTACAAGAACTGGGAGTGGCCAACATGACTTAATCCTCTCAAACCCAAGACTGTAGGTAGACCTAACCTTCCCTAAGATTCTCGGGCCGATCCAACATCAGGATCTGCTACAGCTTTGGAAATTTGCTCCTCAATTTCCTTTGCAAATACCTTCAGGGTCGCGATTAAAGACTTGACTTCTTCTTGCCCTATTGAGGCTATAGCCCCCAGTTTATCTTTCCCGCCCCTGTGCACAATATCGTGTCGAGTTTTGACCGCCTTAAATAGTGGTGCCATATCAGCAGGGAACTCAACGCTAAGTACAGATTTATACATTAGGCGAACCTTCGCAAGATTGTGAAACAATACGTCAGCTAGGTATTCTTGAACTTCGCCTTGTAGAGCTTCTTTTCGCTTAAAGATATCTGCCAAATCCAGTTTTCTATTTTTAAATTCCGAGTCCGTTTCCACGCAGCGCCGTAGATAATTTTTATTATTCATAACACGATTGATGAATGTGTCCGAAAGATACGTTTCCATCGCCGTAATCGCTGTGGCAAATAAAATTCTCGCCATCGTAAAGCTAAGTTTTCTGTCGGGCAATGGAATGCTGAGCATCGCATCAAACTCGTAGATACTTTCTAGAAAGTTCTTGTACGGCTCTTTGTTCTTTGAAATAGCAAACGTTTTGTATTCTAGGTATTGCTGTTCGGCTTCCAAATAGCTGCACTCCCTGCAAACTTTGACCCACCCGCCTTGGTTTTTAGGGTCAAGGAACCTAGGCCTAACATGCTCACGTATAATAAGTTCTTTTGTTACCCGTTTTTTGCACTTGCGGCACTCAATTTCGGCATTCATAAAACTGTACTTCCGTATCGTTATTTTTGTAGGTGGCAGGCTAAATTGGCAATCGCAGCCTGTCTACCTCCGTTCGTGGTAATCACCATTCTGACGCTTGACAGAAAAACCAGCAAAATCAGCCGATAGCAGCCCTTCGCGACAGGCAGCAATCAACCCAGGCTGTGTGAAAACGTTTTAGAGCAGGTTTGACAGGCAGGACTGGAACGAAAATCGCGTTCCTACGCAAATTTCCGGTCTGCTGATGAACCAAACGCCGACAGATTTTACGTAGCAATGCAGACTACAAAACGGTGCATGCGTTTTCACACAGCCTGAACCCAAAGCCGCCCTTCGTGAAGCGCGGAGATCGGCCAATTTCTGCCCGTCGCGACCGACAGAAGTTGGCGGTTTTTTGCCTGTCGCGAAGGACGGCAACCGGCCAATAGCTGCCTATCGTTAAGGACAGCAACCGACCCACAGGAGACGGTCGCGGTTCCTATTTACCAGCCCAACAATCGCCGTAGGGAAAGGCGGCAATCGATCGGTAGCGCTCGCTGCATAGCAGCCGAATGACAACGCCGTTCGCCGCCGAACAAGAAGCTTGAAGCAGACGCGCGTCATGTACATTGATAAGACGGCGTACCGGCGCGACCAAGAGCATCGTCCTGAGTCATCGGCTACTCGCACTGTGGAAGCTGCGTCTCCCCTCGCCGAATTTGATCTGTAGGCTACGCTTGTTCGAATCAATATTGAGATTGGCTTATGACCCCAAAAAAAATAATTCTTCTAGTTAAGGTGTTTGATAAGGAGGAATACGCTGATTCATTCATTCAGACAGGAGAGATGTTCTGTAAGACGATTGGGCAGTTCAAGCAGATAGAGGGTGATGTCGCACGAGGCGACCAATTCGAGGCGCCCTCGGATTGGCATCAACCCGATCGGATATCTCTGACGTTTTCATTTAAGACGCCAGACGGGGAGGAGAAGTCCTTTCCAATAGAAGGACTGGCCGGCCCGCTAGTGATTCAGCGTACGGCGCACGATCGTTTGAATGCCTTCTGTATGTACGCTGTTACCGTACCGGATTTCGAAGAATCGTATGAAACAGAGGAGGAGCGACTGCGCGTGGTCGAGAAAATCAATTCAATGTTGAAGGTACACGCAACGCTAGGCGAGGAAATGCTTTCGCTTGGAGAGCATGCCGTTCTCATCATCAAGGTCGCGGATTTCATCGATAAAGTAAGCAAAGCCGCCAAGTCGGAAGGCTATACGTCTTCGCGAGGCCTTGTCGATTATTTTGACCCCGAGACCTTTCACGGCAGTTTCGGAGAGGTTGAGTCCGTTTTTAAAAAGCGGAGCATCTATTCTTATCAAAAAGAGTTCAGATTTGTTTTCGACTCGAGCAAGCCCGAGGGAGCGAAAACTCTTTATGCCGGTCCTCTGGATGGAATTGCTTTCAAGCTCAAAACCAGCGAAATCAACAGCAAGATTGAATTGAAGCTCGCCGAGGATCAACACGGCGACGGAGACTCACTTGGTTAGCAGTTTGCTGCTTTGCAGCGGGTGCTGACGCCTACCTAAAACACGGTCAGTAAGTTGCTTGGAAGCAGTCGTTGTTGGGCGACAGCTCCTGGCCCAGAGTGTGTAAAAACAGATCAGCCAACGGCACTGAACCAAGGATCTCGTTGCTGGATCTGCTAAAAGTTTCCCTGAGTGAAGCTGACGTTTTTACGTGGCTCCGGCCGAATGTAGGCTTGAAAAATCGTTTAGTCGAACTCCACATCTGATGCGAGTTCTGGATACTCAATCTTCATGTCTGCAAGGCATTTTTGCATGAGCTTCGCATCCCCCGGCAAACGTCTGGATAAAGTATCCCACCCTGAAATTTTCAGTTGCGCGGGCATTTGCACAAGTCCTGTAATTGCGTCCCAGAAAGCATCCCAATTACAGCCGTACCAGCCGGGGAATCCGAGCGCAACCCTCAAGGTGGAATGGAGTTCATCGGAACTCGCCACCCCACTTAAGTCAATCTTTACAACCTGTAAGCGGGTCATCGTCAGCACCTCAAAAATTGTTCACCGGTGAGAGGGGTAACTGAAGTCTGCTTCTGCCATGGAGCCTATACCTCCACGCACCTTTGCTATGATTTCCGAGGGAGTTAACTCAGGGATCGTCAATGAAGCGCTTCATCCAAGGCGAACATCGCGGCCAAAGCACCTTGCTTCCCGAGAGCCTTGACGACTACGTCAGCGATACCAATCCGGTGCGTGTAGTTGACGTTTTCGTCGATGAACTCGACCTGGTCAAGCTGGGTTTTGACGGTGTCATACCGGCAGATACGGGCCGGCCAGCTTATCATCCCGCGATCCTGCTGAAGATTTACATCTACGGCTATCTCAACCGCATTCAGTCGAGCAGGCGCCTTGAGCGAGAGACGCAGCGTAATGTCGAATTGATGTGGCTGACCGGGCGATTGACGCCGGATTTCAAGACCATCGCCAACTTCCGAACAGACAACAGCAAGGCCATCCGAGGAGTCTGCCGTCAGTTCGTCGTGCTCTGTCAGCAGCTAGGATTGTTCGGAGAAAATCTGGTTGCCATCGACGGCAGTAAGTTCAAGGCCGTCAACAATCGTGACCGCAACTTCACCAGCGCCAAACTAAAGCGGCGATTGGAAGAAATTGAATCGAGCATCAGCCGTTACCTGACTGCACTCGATGCTGCCGATCGGCAAGAACCCACTTCCTCTGAGCCCAAGTCCGTGCGATTGGAAGAAAAAATCGCCAAGCTGAAGACTCAAATGAAGGAGCTTCAAGCGATCGAGATTCAGCTCAACGAGTCACCGGACAAACAGGTCTCACTGACCGATCCAGACGCCCGCTCCATGATGACTCGCGGCACTGGAATCGTCGGCTACAACGTGCAGACAGCGGTCGATACCCAGCACCATTTGATCGTTGCGCATGAGGTCACCAACGTCGGTTCCGACCGCGATCAACTCAGCTCGCTGGCCAAGCAGGCCCGCGATGCGATGAATTCAGGAACACTGTCGGTAGTGGCCGACCGGGGTTACTTCAAAAGCGAAGAAATCCTGGCTTGTCACGATGCAGGCATCAGCGCTTATGTGCCCAAGCCGATGACCTCTGGAGCCAAGGCTGACGGACGCTTCAATAACGATGCCTTCATCTATGACGCGGCAAAAAACGAATACATTTGTCCGGCTGGAGAGGCGTTGATCTGGCGCTATACCAACGTTGAAAAAGGCCTGAAGTTACACCGCTATTGGAGTTCGAAATGCCGGGGCTGTGCAATGAAACCGCAGTGCACACCGAGCACGGAACGACGGGTTCGACGCTGGGAGCATGAAGCCGTACTGGAGGAAATGCAGGACAGGCTGAGCAACGCGCCGGAAATGATGCGGATCCGAAAACGGACGGTTGAACATCCCTTCGGGACGCTCAAGCAATGGATGGGCGCGACGCACTTCCTGACCCGAAAGCTTAACGGGGTGAGTGCAGAGATGAGCCTGAATGTGCTCGCCTACAACCTGAAACGGGTCATGAAAATCATCGGCACCACTGGCTTGATGAAAGCGTTAACGGCGTAAAAACCGGTCTTTTTTACCCCATCCAAAGGACCTTAAGAGGCTACTGAGCCGTTTTAACTGTTCTTGGAAACGTCGTGGCCTTGATCAGTTTGCAAAACCCGAGCACGGTCTCCTGGCGTCGCCATAGAAAACCCGATTTAGCGTTTTTACACACTCTGGGCCGATTACTGCCTCTCGCCAAGGGCAGTAATCGGCCAAAAGCGGTCAATCACCCGATGAAATTTACCTTGTCCCCCCCTTCAATGTTGTATGTAATCCCACGCACATTCAGTGCATAAAATGGTTCGCCGGAATGGACACCAGTTCCCTCACAATTCAACAGTTGTTTCGTCCGGGAAGCTCCTCAAATGGCTGCACCGTGGCCGAACGATTCTCCATCGATTTTCTGATTAACGAACGTTCGTTGCTCAATGCTCTCGTCTTGGCTGATGGTGGTCATTCAGATTTCATGGGCTGTTTCGTCAAGGGCTTCCCGGAGCCAAACAGCCTATCTAACTCTCGCCTGCTTTTACGCGAACACGCTGAAACAGAAAGTGGTCGTATCCTCCTTTACATCTGCCCCGAGTGCGGCGACATCGGGTGTGGTGCCTACTCAGTATATGTTCGCCAAAACGATGACTGTTTCACGTGGGATTCCTTTGCTTACGAGAACGGCTATGAAGAGCCTCAAATCATAGACGGAGTTGGCCCCTTCACATTTGAGAAGCATGCATATGAGGCAGCTATCAACGATGCGGCTGCGTTCTAAAAGGTAATTCAACAGCCCTATTGCAGGCATTCGCAACGGGCACAATCGGCCAGAAGCGTGCTGTAGGCAGATAGCCGCTGATATCCCTACGCTGGTCAATCTAGTACCAGTACAACACTAACAAGGAGCCCTCATGTTGGTCATTGGAATTGATCGAGATAGCGTACATGCAGGGGATGATCTGGAAAGTCATAAGACATCGATCAGGCTCGATCCAGCAGTAACACTGCGCATTTTGTTCGAAGCGATACAAAGTATGGGCTACCTGCCTGGCATCAGTGGAGGTAAGGCTACGTGGATTATTTGTTCGTCTGGCAAACAAATAGGTGTTTTAGCGCAGCAATGGCCAGAGCCGAAATTGGTCATCCCCCCCGAGAGCATCGTGAGCCAATATTTTGGGGATACCGAACCTCGCCTTTTGTTCAGATATTGGTGCCAGGCAGATCCAGACCATGTCTTTTCACACATCCAAGTCGGAAATGAGCCGCCGTCTCGATTTTAGGATCGGCGGGGGGCTGCCTGATGATTGTCGATTGCAGCTCTTCGCGACAGGCAGCAATCGGCCAAAAGCAGTCGCTCAATGGTGTCTATCAAACTAGGGGCGAATCAGTCAGTAGGAATGGCAGCGACTTTACCTTCTCGACCTCCCCTTTCGTCCAGTGCCTAGATTCCCGCACCAATTTCTTCTTGCAGGTCGCTTAATACAAAATTCAAATAATCGTTGCGACAGGCTTCTAGCTCTTTGGGGAAATTCGTTTGGATGAATGGCATCACCATCCATCCCTTCTGGTTTTCGTTAGCCCTTTTGCTAAAGAATTCCTTTACCCCTACCTGCGTGATCACCTGAAAGGCCGTTTCGTATTCCTCAACCGACATCACGGTGTATGGATACAGGTCCACAACGTCGCGAGAAATTTTGGCCTTTTCCAGCAGACTTAGCACGGACTCTTCGAGCCTTTCATAGGCTTTCGGCCCAAACAGGTTCCAACTGACCAGAGTCACGACCACAGGGAAAAGAGATCGGTCCCCAGGTTGCCACCCTGTGTATCCATTGGTGATGTCCTCAAGATTCTTGTAATTCTGAACGACATATCGAGCCAAAACGTCTATCTCGGTATACAAGGCTTGATCGTCCAATTGGTAGCGAGCTTTGAGGTTTAGTCGTTTGGCCTTGCACTCGACGAGAATTGCTCCAGTCGCGTCATAAACGAGTAGATCAACCCCGTGCTTTTCGTTTTTTCCGACCTTGTAGGGCTCAGGTCTTTCGACTTTGACTAAAGATCCAGATTCACATCCCGTATTTAAGATGTTGCTGACGTCATGTACGTACTCTTCAAAAGCGTTGCCGTACGCCTGCTCGTAACCTTGGATTTTGGCGATATCAAAAAAGAGCCCCTCCGAAAATCTATACATCAGGTAAAAGGGGATGGGGCAAATCACGATATTAGGGGCAGCTTGATCGATGACAATCAGCGGTGTGCTTACGAGCGGGTTAATGGTGTACGACCAGTTTTCGTTGTACTCCTGCGCGCTGATCGTCCGAGTCTTTAGGTCACCAAAGTTAAGTACCACCTTTTCTAGAAAGGCATCACGTTGCTCATCGCTGATTCCAAACTCCGTGTAATCCTGCTTCATGTTGTAGGCATATTTTCTGAGGAAATGGCCAGATATCGATATCCCCAATACATAGAACTGTTTGATAGAAAGAGTGGTGCCTTTCATCAGAACAGCCGCGAGATCCGGTGTGTTGTAGATTTTCAGATGGCGAGCAAGCATTAGGTACGTGTTTGTACGCCATAGCGCTTGTTGCTGATAGCAGCGCTGTAGCTCCTGATAAATCGTTCTTTGAAGGTCTGTGCTGCTCTGGGTGTCCGATATCCGCCGGATGCTATTGATGGCCGCTGCCAAGTGGCCTGTATTGTAGAGGTCCTTCGAGCCATTACCATCAGCGTGCAGAATAATTTCACGCGTTAAAATATCCAGCTCCCAAGGATGCACTACGTCCTTCAGGGAGGCCTTACCGAGCTTACTCATACGAGCGAACTGCGGAGGCAATGGTTTGTCATGCTCGATGTTTCCGAAAAAACTCCATATTTTTATGAGGGACTCGTTACGGTTCAGCTTGGCGGCAAAATTCCGCATGGGTTTGTACGCGCTGTACATTTGGTCGTCCCTGCAAAGTGATGCGCCATCATAGGCTCGGTGCTATTGGGCTTGCTATATCAGGTCCGCGATCCCCCCCGCGCTCCTGGCCGCTAGCGGCCCAGGCTGTGTGAAAACGTTTTAGTGCAAGTTTGACAGTCAGAGTCGGAACCAAAATCGCGTTCCTACGCAAATTTCAGGTCTGCTGACTAACCAAACGCTAGCGGATTTTACGTAGCAACGCAGACTTCAAAACGGTGCATGCGTTTTCACACAGCCTGGGCCGATAGCTGCCGGTTGCCGTCAAGCTTTTCCGGTTCGCCGCATACCCCAAACGTGAGGTAGTGCAGGCGCGCGACTATCGGTCCTGCTGGTAGGATGCCACTACTGGAAACTGGAAGGGATACCCCTGTGAGCTTGAAGCAAATCCTATGGTCCTTCGGGATCGTCCTCGGTGTGTTCGCGGTCATCGTCTTTGGTTTGTATTGGTGGAAGCTCGGACCAATCTCGACCGACCATACCGCTTGGAGTAGCTTCGGATCTCTGCTCAGTGGTGTTTTCACCATCGTTGGTGCAGGTGCAACGGTTGGTACTCTGCTGTTCCTTGGTAAGCAGAACCATGACATGCAGGAGGTCACGAAAGCTCAGATGGCTACGCTGACCTTCGAGAGGTACATCAACCATCGCAGGCTCTTCTCTGATCATCTGCAAGAGCTTGTAGCACTCCACAAGAACGCCTTCACCTTCCGTGACCCTTCGAGCCTCTACAACGCGATATTCCCAGAGAACAGTCCACACAATTGCTCGTTCGCTGTGCCTCCTACCTTTGACGTGGATGGCGATGGTGAGAACCACGTTGGCAAGATCATGAGCAAGATGAAGACGCTCAAGGCTTACCTCGACCTTGCCCAGTTCAAGGATGATGCTGATGAGTTTGCGTTGCTCCTGATCGATCTCAGTTACTCCATCTGCATGATTGAGCCTGCTGGTGAGCTGCGTGATGGTGACGTGAAATTCTTGGAGCGGTTCTACGGCTTCAACATCTACACGCTCGATGACTTCGTTAAGCCATGCCTTTCCATCTGCAACATGATTCTTAGGTTCACGAACAATCCTCTGCTCGACGTTGGTGCCTTCAATTCCAATTCGAGATACGTTCGTGAGGGAATGATGAAGCGCTTCCTGTTCCCCTCGAAGCGACATGCGATGAAGGTGGTTTCTCGAATCAAGGGAATCCATATCCTTGCCTTTGTTTTTTTCGAAGCTCAACGTCTGCGTGAGGGTACTGCCTATCTATTCCCTGAGACGGTCAAGCAGCTGAATGTTAAATTCCTTTCTGCTGATAATGTGCACACCTTGGCCGATGATTCAGTTTTCACTGACATGCTTAACGTGCTGCTGCATGAGGTCACGTTTAAGGTTTACGAAATGGATAGGAGTCTCGATTATTATAATGATGCTGTCAGGGTGAATGAGAATTTGATTGCATTGATAAATCGCGCTGACAATTTCTAATTCCTTCCTTTCTATAGAAGCCGGTCGAAAGCGGCCATTCGCGGCATCGCTCCTCTGCTCGAAGGGTCGGATTCACACTATTCGGATGTCAGCTATAAGCACAACAATAGGAAGGCTCAGCAAAAATGGTTCGTGAAACGGTACTGATCGACAACTGCACATGGGACATCCTTGAAAGTCGCTGCGTCGACCTAGTCGACGAGCGCGGGGAAGATCTCCAATTCACCGTCAGCGATCTCGGCTTGATTGAGATCCCAGCAGACTCTCATTCGAGTGAAGACGCTCAACGAGTTGGTAAGTACGCGCGAGCGCAACTGGCAGCCCTGGAAGCTGAGCCCGCAGTCTGGTTTCAACTTAAGGATATTGATGACCCAACCCCAAGTGGAGGTGGTTTCGGTGAATTGCAGCCTGATGGTAGCGTCAAGGGAGGGGGCTTCCTGACCAGTATCGAGGGACAGACCTATGCAGACGCGAACAAGCACCGAATCGGCGGCACCAGCGGTGTGAAGAGAATGGGGAGCGGTCTGCTCAAGCATCAGACCGACATCGATTACGGCGAATGGTCGGCAGGCCTGTTGGTTATTACTGCGAATCCAAAGGATTTTAAAGCTGGGGCCAAGGCCGTGGATATCCGCACCTGGGAGTCGGGTAGCTTCGGAGACTTCGTGCGGCAAGCTCTCGCGGAGAGGTAGTTCCACACATCAGTCGTACGTTAAAGCAGTCGGGTCGCTCAATATGTTGTATTGAGTTCTCCATGGTGCCGTGGCCCGCTATGATCATGGTTTTTTCCGCCACGGCGGAGCATAGCGGGTCTAAGCACTGGAGATCAGGTGGCTTTCGAGTTCAGATCTGAGGGCGAGAAAGCCACGGTTGTGTCCATTCAAAAGGTGAAATAGCCACGAGACACCTGGCCCCCTCCCACGCGATGTAGGTGGGGAGGGGGGCTGGGTATCTGTTTAATTTTGCTGTTAACCAACCGCGATCACGTTAAACCGGCGCGACTTGAAGCTGATCGTTTCTTTGAACTCTTCTACCTTCCCGATACGACGAATACTCGCCCAGGTTCCTTTGTAATAGGGCACCACGTTGCGGTCTGTCCATGGCGTAGTCAGATTACCCATCACACCTATCGCTACGCTTGCAGCAACCCCGCCTCCAACTTTCAAGAAGAGTCTTCTTGATATCGATGCCATCTCTGTCTGCGCATTACGCTTGCGATGCAGTCGGCCTTGGCTGTGTCGTAAGCGACTTTTACTTCAACCCATTGAGCATAGTTGACCGCCCGATTCTGTGGCGAAATGCCTCGAACAACGCGTGATCCGTACCTGATTTCATCGGCATTTCCGACTGACGGGTTGCTGAGCCATCTGCTTATTGTCGCGGCGGAGTTACTGCAAATCAGTTACGCTTTTTCAAGGTCGGCTTAGTCAATATCTTCCCAACAGATAAGCAACCCTATGGCTGCTCTATGGTTCCCGCATATGGTTAATCGCACTCCCCAGAAACCGTATGAAATGCTGGCCCTTGCTATCGATAAGCGGAGAAGGAACCGCACGATACGGAAGATTGACACGCATGTGCCCCTGCGCTCAGAGGGTAGAGACACCGATCACTGTGAGATTCATTCCATCGTAGGGATGCTCAATGCACTTCCCCCTCACGAGCTGAGTTATCCCGTTCAGGTGGTTCACCGTGATCGTCCGGACTTTCTCCTGAAAACGGCGACTCATCAGATCGGAGTCGAAGTGACCGAGGCGGTTTCAGAAAATACCGCCAGCATGGATACGTTGCGGGAGTCGGAACCAGACCTGACTGGTTCGAAAGATGATGACGCGCAGTTTTATTTCCCCCGAAAGGCCGTCCTGGGTGAAGAGAAAATCTATCCAGCAGTTCTAAGGGACATGATTCGAGCCAATAACCCCGGCAGCGGTTGGGTTGGTAACGGTGCGAAAGAATGGGCGGATGCGATGGCTCATGTTGTAACGAGCAAAGTGGAGAAGGCCAACAAGCCCGGCTTTGAAAGCTTCACGCAGAACTGGCTGCTGATCTACGACAATTGGGATGAGCCTGCTCGTAGGCGAGATCTCGCTGACGAAAGCTTCCTTCACATACTGCGGGAGATGAGTATTTTCCAAACTTTTGACCGAGTGCTTGTCATGGATGGATGCGAGTTGGCCAGCTTCACCGTGGAGGGAGCCGCCAGACGGAAGATCCCACGTCACACATTCTGATGCTCGCATCGATAGATGCACTCTCCGCATGTCACGACGACCTACACTTCCCCGCTGAAAAAAGAAGCAACGTAAAAAACCTCCAGCTAGGTTTTTCACTTGACTTGACAATCGAATGGCTAGGTCGTGGCATAATGCCTTCTGTGCGTTTGGGAATCGCGACCAACGGTTACGCCCAGACCAAACTGACGGAGCGGTTTACTATGGGCACTACCAACAATAATGACCATTCAGCAGTAGGAGCCGCATTAGGATTCTACTATCAATCTTTTTATGCATTGCATTTGTTGCTCGCGCAGAAGTCTGACGATGCATCAGTAGGTATTGAACTACTCGATGACGTTCAATTGACAACTGGGGGTATGACCCTATTAGCTCAGTTGAAGCATTCCGTTTTAGATAAACCCGCTAAATTGTCAATTAAGTCTGTGTCGTTGTGGAAGACCCTTAAAGTTTGGCTGGATGTGCTTCCAAGTATAAAGCTGTCTGAAGTTAATTTTCATATGGTAACCGTCGCTGGGCTAGTTGAAGACTCTGGACTCGAAGCTTTAATGCACGATAAATCTGACCGTTCAGATGTTTTGCAGGATCTTATAGCTGAAGCGAAACACGTGATATCCGAGAGAGAGTCGGCGATGTTGAAAGGCATTCCACTTCCTTATGGAGATCGCGCATCTGGATGTGAGTCGTTTTTAGCAGTTCCAGACTCGACAAAAGAATTGCTTTTACTTCGTGTAACATTAAAGCCTGATACTCCTCCAATAAGGAATATGGAGTTGTATATAGCTGATTCTCTCCCTCTTGTTCCTACCGTTTATAAGGGCTTGGTTATAGAAAAATTGATTCAATGGTGGGATCAGCAGATAGTATATTCGCTATGCAATAAGCGCAGTAGGGTTATAAGCTTTGTTGAAGTTCAGTTGGCGGTGACTGAGTTAATTAGCGAAGTGTCGTCTGAGAAATTAGTTGCGGAGTTTGAAGGTGTTGATATTCCTGATAGCTACCAGCCAAATGGAACGATAGCGCGTCAAATAAATTTAGTAAATGGTTCCCGCACTGATCATAAAATAGCACGCCGTGATGAGTGGCGTGCACGTGAAGAAAGGTCGAAGTGGGTAAGAAACAGGGCCGATATGGCTACAACAATTGGTAAGTATGATGATTTGCTAACTGAAACTTGGGAGGATCGTCACGATCAAGTTTGTGACGAGTGTAAAACTTCCGATGAGGTTGCGAGAGCCGATGCAGGTCGTACGTTGTTGAAGTGGGTGCACGAAAATGCAACCGGTTGTGTTACGAAAATTTCAGGTGATTACCAGTCAAGTTATTACGTGCGTGGAAGTTATCATGTTTTGGCATCCGAAAAGAAAGTCGGATGGCATCCGGATTACCTGAAATTGTTAAAGGAAAGTGAGTGATGTTGACTCATGATGTATATGCAGAAACTAATCCTGCGCTTTGTGCGCTTCTAGCTGCTTCATTTTCTTCTGGCTATATGGCTATTAAAGGGGCGGGACCAGAACTTTCTCTGTTCTACCTGTCATTACCATTAGTGCTCTCTGGCGACGTGCAACATTGTTTTGATAAAACCGCAAAAACTACGGTGCTTGGTGAGTGGCTGCTAAAAAATCCGAGAGTAACAATTGGTTTTGCTGAAAGGGTAAATGGTACCTTGGCCATTACGACTGAAGGAGTTCGATTCGGATTGATGAGTAACATGCTGGCTTTTTCTGGGCAGGCAGAAATATCCACGTCTTTAGTCGGTGCCGAGAAAGTCACGTTGGCTGCCAAACATAATCCTACAATTTTAAGTTTCATCAAGCATGCTGAGCGCCTCGGAAGCTGGTTCGCTAAGGCCGGGTCCACGCGCTCTGTATTTGAAGCTTTCGGAGTGACGCTGTGAGTCGATGGAATATAACGACCATTTTTTTCTATAGTTCTGATGGCCGACGTCGGGATGTGATTTTAGACCCCGGAGCGGTGAACATTATTACCGGCGCCTCAGGCACCGGCAAGTCCGCGCTTATCAAAGTTATAGATTATTGTTTGGGATCAAGTAAATGCACCATTCCCGTTGTGATACGGAGACGATGTATTGCCGTTGGAGTAAAATGGGAGTGCGGTAATAAACAGATGTTAGTGAGTCGTTTGATTCCTGCTGGAGTCAAGGGGACGAGCACTAAAATGTATGTGTCTACCGGTAACGACTTGCGAATCCCTGATGCTGTCGATTTACTAGATGGGGCAACAACGTTAAATAGCGCAAAGGCTAAATTAGAAAAAGTTTTCGGCATTTCAGATGAGGTGGAAACCAATGATGCGGGGTTTACTACGCGAGGTCGAACCACGATTCGACATATAACCCCATACATTTTTGTTACTAAAGAAGTAATCGATAGCGAAACAGTACTCTTACATGGCCTAGGTGATATTGATAAGGTTCAAGGCATTCTAGATTCAATGCCGTTCTTTCTAGGTGCGTCTACTACTGAATCTATTATAGCCGAGCGAAAGGTCCGTCAGCTTCGGAAGGCCTTGCTGGTGCAGGAAGCGAGGGCGGCTGCTGCCGCTAGGGTAAATGGCTTTACAAAAAAAAGAGCATTTATGCTTGTGTCGGAAGCCGTTAAACTCGGCCTCACTCAACCAGTGTCTGAGAGCGCCAGCGAACATGAGTTGTTTTCAATACTCTCCAGCTTGGCCTCATCTAAAATTGAAATTTTTTCGTTTAGTGGCGATGCTGAGCTTTCAAAGCTTAATGAGCGAAAAAAGATAATTTTTTCAGAGCTTAACAAGCTAAAACAAGAGCAACGCGCCGCTATCCTAGCCTCGAATGAGGTGGAGGCGTTTGGATCTGTTGTAGCACGTCAATACGATAAAATTAAACTATTTGAGCATTTTGAACTGGAGCAGATACGTAAGCACTGTCCAGTATGCGAATCGGAAACTCCGATTGGTGTAAATGTAGCAAATGCTTTGCATAAGACATTTAAAACGATAAGAGATGAGTCCGTCTCCATTGATGTTGTAAGGCCTGAGATAAAGATTTTTTCAGAAGAGGTTGAGTCTAAAATAATATCGAAGCAAGCGGAAGCGCGCGCCCTAGATACGGAAATAAGAGCGGTGCTTGGCCAAATCGAGGGTTTCAAGCAACTGGAAGATGTAAGTAGACTAAAAACCTACTTTCTAGGAAAGATTTCATATTTTTTTGAAACGCTGAACGAGTCAAGCTCCTCTCCTGTTCCTGATTTTGATTATCTGAAAAAAGAAATCGAGTTGCTGGAGGCGGAGTTGGATCCGAACGCAACCTTAAAAAACATTCAACGTGCTGAGCAAATGCTTTCTCGTGAGGCTACTAACATTTTGAATGTCTTGCCGAAAGTTTCACCGTGCTTGGATGCAAGCATTTACTTTACAATTAAAAAGCCAGAATTGTGTGTTGTTGAAAATGACGGTTTCGGCGCAGTTTTAAGTTTGCCAGAGATTGGTTCTGATCAGAATTACCTGGCTATTCATATTTCTTTAGCGTTCGCTTTTCAGCGGTACTTTCAGAGAATCTCGGCGCCCGTGCCGGGCTTGTTAATTCTGGACCAAATCAGTCGCCCATATTATCCGACTAATGAAGATTCTGATGAGTTGGAAGTTTCAGAGGATAATGATGATGCCTTTGCTATGCAGCAGCATATTAACTTCCTTTTTAAAGAAGTTGCGAAACAATCCGGGTTGCAGGTATTGTTAATTGAGCACGCTTTTTTTTCTAAAGATGAAAGATATGTAAGGGCAACAAAAGAACGTTGGACGAAAAAATCACAGAAAGCTTTAATTCCAAGCGATTGGCCAATTAGAGCCGACACGTGATTCGTCGTGGCTGACTAGCGCCTTCGCATTTTTCAATGCTGCGAGGGTTGAGTAACGGCTATCTGGACCATTGCAACGCAATGACCAAATAGTAGGACAGCCCAGGCAGCGAATACTGCCTGGGTACACCGCAGATCGACATGACGAGTCATTATGAGGGATATCTCAGCTATCAGTAATCCGTAAGGAGAAATGATCTTCGCATCGCACCCGCTGCCATCCATCCGAAAATAGTAACTTACCTCGTTTCCCACAGACTGCGCATGTCCGAGTAGAATGTTGTTCTGCAAATTCGATCCATGCGTGAGCTTCCGGCACGCGGCCCGATACCAAAATCCGCATCGTACCGAGTTTTTCTCTTACGCTTTGCAGATAAGTTGGTTGCTGCCCTTCACGTCGATTCAGCTCCGTGATGAGGGAGCAAAGAGTTTCGATGATCGAGTACCAACCGTCACCACAATCCAATTCAAAACGTGCTTCGTCGGGCCTCAGAAAAACCTCTGGGTAGCGTTCTAGAAGCTCTAACATTGATTACAACCAGACAGATGACAGTGGTGGTCCGCTTCGCCTAATGCTTCTGGCAAATTAACGTGCGCTATTCATCATGCTTTATTATGTTTGACTACACTACAACCTTGGAGGCATTTTTTGGAACGCATCCCCATGTGTATGGAACAGCTCACTGGCTTCTTCCGCGTAGCGGCTCTGTTCCGTCCGCGAGACCCGCTACGTGGAACTGTCCCAGGTCAAAGCTTCAGTTATCGGACGGATCTCGTTCAGTAATCAATGTGTGAGGTGTCAGAAGAATTAGTATTCTCCCTTTAGGTAACTCTGCAAACTCAATCTCGGATCCTCCAACTATTTTGTTACGTACAGTATTAGGAAGTGAAATCCGACCGACTGAATCAATTTTGGCATTAGAAATACTGACGCTATTGTTTTCTGTCTTCGATTTAATCCCTAAGACCCGGTCAGACTGCATACGAGCTTTTTTATACGACTCACTAGCCTGAATATCCTTAATATCTACAGATAGTGCTCCTGATTTGGAGCATGTCAAGTCGTCGAATCTATCGCCTCGCATTTCTTGGTCTTCAAAAAGAATGCGCAAGATTTTTATCGAACTGTCTTTCAGTTTGCGAAAGGATAAAATCCATGTCATAGCGCACCTATGATGTTTGAGTCTTCACGAAAATTCGAAGTGTGACGCATAAGCGCTCAAGCGAATTTATGTTTCTTAGATACATAGATATCTCGTCCAAATTCTAGTCCGGAATAGTTGTTGTTATCTGAGTGATAGCTGGAACCGGTATTTGTATAGAAAATGTACTGTTTGTCGGGGACCTTATAGCTCTTGAGGAATGTCCGCTCATGGATTCTTGTGACGGTCTCGGTCCTTAGATCGGTTGGGCCGTTCTGATCCGGTGGTATGAGGATGCTAATTGAAGTGACCGCTGTTCTGCCATCGCCCTGAAGGATCCCCCTAATCAACGCATCCAAGTCGTCCGCTCGTCGAAAGCCCCAGATGCAATCAGTATCTGAATTACCTTCAACGCTCTTGGTTGAGACCAGCGCGAGCAGAAGGAAGTCGGATTCCGCTGCAATGAACACGCGCTTACGTAACCAGCCGGGGTCAACCTGGCCATCTTCGTCTTGCTCCGGGACGATAAACATATAATTTTGCCTTATTCGTTTTTCGGGATCTGATGGGTTGGGGGAATCAGAAGCTAACGGGCGCCTGGCTTGTGCAAGTTGCGCATAAAGTTTTGATCCATCCGTGACGGGTGCGAACCAAATTGCCGGGGGCACCACAGGCTTCGCAAACCTCACTAGATTCACTCTCGGCCATTGCAATCAACGCAGTGATCGAAACGATATCGCATTGATATGCGACCCGTAGGACCCCAAATTTTTCTTTAATGTGTCTGATGAATACCTTGCTTGCTGGGGACTCTTCAGTGCGTTGTTGGATCTCGCAGCAAAGCCTTTCGATCAGGGGGAACCATCCTTCCCCACAGTCTATGCCCCTCCATCCCCCACCAGGCCTCACTGCATCT